>Ga0208790_1000646_pt1 | contig 16246 bp, 16 predicted proteins | sample 10_taG_FD_184083 | JGI IMG/M metagenome (GOLD analysis project Ga0208790, IMG submission 184083) | Marine viral communities from the Subarctic Pacific Ocean - 10_ETSP_OMZ_AT15264 metaG (SPAdes) (version 2) | ecosystem: Environmental > Aquatic > Marine > Oceanic | place: Pacific Ocean | collected... | reverse complement strand
GAGTATAACATCAGCAGTTTGTTCAAGTTTTAAAAGTGAACTTTTAAGTGGTAAACACGATTTCGATTCTTCAGGTGGAGACACTTTTAAAATTGCTATGTTTACAAGTTCGGCATCTTTAGATGCAACTACAACAGACTACAGCACATCAAACGAAATTACTAATTCTTCTGGAACTGCTTACACAGCAGGTGGATCAGCTCTTACAAATCAAGGCGTAACTTTGTCAAGCACAACTGCTTACACAGATTTTGCTGACGTGTCTTGGACTTCAGCTTCTTTTACAGCTAACGGTGCAATGATCTATAATACAACAACTGATGGCGGATCAAGCACAACAGATGCAATTTGCGTAATTGCATTTGGTGGAGACAAAACAGTTTCTTCTGGAACTTTTACAGTTCAATTTCCTGCAGCCGGAGCAACAACAGCTATCCTGAGATTAGCTTAAGGAGGTAATTCCTTATGGCTTCAATTTGGGGTGGTGATAGTCCTTCAGTAGCCTGGAACGTTAACTCGTGGCAATCTAATACAGTAGCAATATCCATAAGTGGTTTATCCTTTAGTGCATCTCTAGGAGATGTTTCAGCTTATCCTGAACAAGGATGGGGCTCAGACTTCTGGGGAGATGAAAACTGGGGTGAATCAGGATTAGATATATCTCTTACAGGTCAAGAAATTACCACAGGTTATAATTCTTCAGTTACCATTACTGCTGAAGTAAATGTTGGATGGGGATCCGATGCTTATGGTTATGAAGACTGGGGTGAGTCGGGTTATACAGTAGAAGTTGATGGTTTAGATATAGGCACTATTTCACTAGGCCAAGATGGTTATGGACAAACGGCTTTTGGATATGATGGTTGGGGTATGTGGACTCTTACTCCAGCAGATGTTGTTGGATTATCAGGACAATCAATCACTGCATCTCAAGGAACTTCCAGTATACAAGTTGATTACGTAGATACACCAAGTGGTTTATCTTTCACTGCATATCAAGGATCTGTTAGTGTAAACAATGGTGCTGATATGATGGTTGGTTTAGCGAGTCAATCTTTTTCAGGTTCAGTAGGAGCAATAACACCAGCCGATGTAGTTGGACTAACAGGAGTTGAATTTACTGCTTATCAAAATGCTGCTGGATGTAGCTTTGTACCACAAGAACTTATTAATATTTCAGGAGTTTCATTTACAGCTTCAGTAGGAGCAATAACACCAGATGCAATGACCGTGAGTTTTAGCGGTGTTTCTTTTAGTGGTTCTGTAGGGTCTATAAGTCCTATCGAAATGTCAGTAGGATTGACGAGTTTATCAATTAGTGGTAATGTAGGCGAATTATACCCGGTATATTTCAAAGATGTTGATATTGAATCTTCTGCAGGTTACGAAGATGTTGACATTGAAGGTTCTACAACGTATACAGATGTAAATATAGCGGCGTAAATTAGGAGAAAAAATTATGGCTTCAACATATACACCATTAGGTGTTGAAAAAATGGCAACTGGCGAAAACGCCGGCACATGGGGAACAAAAACTAATACAAACTTAGAGATTCTAGAACAAATATCTGGTGGCTATGCCGTTCAAACTTTAAATGGAGGAGGAACTGGTGCTAACACAACAACTTTATCTGTGTCCGACGGATCCACAGGTGCAACTCTTTCAACAAGAATTATAATTTTAGGAGCAGAATCTGCTCAAACCATTACAGGAAATAAAATAGTTACAATACCTCTTGATGTAGAAAACTGGTATTTCATTAAAAATAATACAAGCGCAGATTATACAACTCAATTTAAATATGTTAGTGGATCAGGTGGAAGTGTTACTTGGGCAGTTGGTGATGCAGGCTGGAAAGCTATTTATGCAAGCGCTAATGATGGTACTAACCCTGACATTGTTGATATTGGAATGGGTGATGTAACATTAACTGGAACACAAACTTTAACAAACAAAACTTTAACTTCACCAAAAATTGGTACTTCTATTTTAGATACTAATGGAAATGAATTAGCTCTTTTAACAGCTACAGGATCTGCAGTTAATGAAATTACATTAGCAAATGCTGCGACTGGAAATGGTCCAATTATTTCTTCAACAGGTGAAACAAACGTTGATTTAAATTTAAATCCCAAAGGATCAGGAGTTCTTAAGTCAGGAACTGCGGCAGTTAAAATTGCAGGCACAGAAACTATTTTTATTCCAGCACCAGCAATGTATGGTTCAGAAACAAATGGTGCTGATGCACAACAAGTTGAAACAACAGCAACAAGACCTGATCTGAAAGTATTAGATTTTGATGCAAGTACAGCTGAATATGCACAGTTTGCTATTGCAATGCCTAAATCATGGAATTTAGGTACAGTAACATATCAAGTTTTTTGGAGTCCAAGTAATACAAATACAGGAAATGCTATTTTTGGTCTTCAAGGTTTAGCTACTACTGAAGGAGATACGGCCGATGCGGTTTTTGGAACAGCTATAGAAGTTACAGACGCTGGAATCGGAACAGTAGAAGACGTACAAATGACTGCAGTTAGTTCTGCAATGACACTTGCTGGATCCCCAGCTGATGATGATTATTGCTTTTTTCAATTATATAGAGATGCGGCCGATGGTAGTGATACTTTTACTGGTGATGCACGAGTACTAGGGATTAAATTATTTTATACTACTGACGCAGCTAACGACGCATAAGGAGTTTAGATATGAAGAATATAGATAATTTTCTTACTTCAGGCAAAAATTTAAATAAAAAAAACCATCAACGAACAAAATCTTTTGGTTATCAGGTCTTAGGATTTGGTGCTGGAGGAGGAGCAAGTCCTTTTATTGCAGCTACTGGTGGAACGATTACAACATGTGGTAGTGATAAAATTCATACATTTACAGGCCCGGGAACTTTTACGGTTTGTAAAGCGGCAGTTTGTGCAGCGAACAATTTAGTTTCATATCTAGTGGTTGCTGGCGGCGGCGCCGCAGGAAATAACATAGCAGGTGGTGGTGGAGCAGGTGGTTATAGAGAATTAGAAAGTCCCTCAACTCCATATACATCAAGCCCATTAGATGGTTACCCAAGCGCACCAAATCGAATTACAGTAACAGCAACAGGTTATCCAATAACAGTAGGTGCTGGTGGAGCTACTGGATGTGTTCCAGCAGTAACACCTGGTGCAGATTCAGTTTTTTCAACAATAACTTCTGCCGGTGGTGGTAAAGGTGGAATATTTCCTGTCCCAGGTCCAGGTAGCTCAGGTACATCTGGAGGTTCCGGTGGAGGAGGTGGAGGTGCAGGTCAAGCTGGTTTAGCTGGTAACACTCCCCCAGTAACACCATCACAAGGAAATAGTGGTAGTAGTGGATCTCCCAACTATCCTCAATTAGCAGCAGGTGGAGGCGGAGGTGCTGGCGGTGGCGGTGGAGCTTCTGCTAACTGTAGAGGTGGCCCAGGTGGCGTTGGTGCAGGAACAGCAATTAATCCAGCAGCAGGTACACCAGGTCCTGATGGAGCTTTAAAATATTATGCAGGAGGAGGTGGTGGAGGTATCTATGGTTACCCAGGTAATCCTAATCCAGCCTATGCCCCAGGTGGATATGGTGGAGGAGGTGCAGGTGCGGGAAATGGTAATACATATCCAGACCCCCAGGCTTCAAGAAAAGGTACAGTTAATACAGGTGGAGGAGGAGGTCAATATTCTCCATGTTCACCTTGTACTGGTGGAACAGGTGGATCAGGTGTGGTAATAATAAGGTATAAAGTACAATAAAATTATGGCACATTTTGCAAAAATTTCAGAGAAAAACGAAGTATTAGCAGTGCTTACTGTAGACAATAAAGATCTTCTAAATAACGATGGAGTTGAAACTGAATCTGTTGGACAAGCATATTTAGAAAAACATAATAACTGGCCTTCAAATTTATGGATTCAAACCTCTTACAATACAGCTGGTGGAAAACATATTTCAGGTGATAACTCTAAAGCATTCAGAGGCAACTATGCAGGTATAGGTTATATTTGGGATGAAGATAATGATATTTTCATCGGTCCAAAACCTCATGCAAGTTGGGTTTTAAATGTGTCAGAAGCAAGATGGCAGTCTCCAATAGGTGATGCGCCTGCATTGACAGCAGAACAACAGTCTCAGAATGACGCGTTCACACATGTGTGGGTATATAATTGGAACGAATCAGGGCAGTCTTGGGACATAGAAAATCTTAAAGCATAATTGATTAAGATCAATTCTTTTCAACATATTGACATTTTTAGTAAATTAAATTAAATACCTTATAGGTATGCAGAAGAAAGTATTAACAGAACAGTCAATTTATTTTGGAGATGTTTCAATGCCTAAACATTGGGAGATAGATCCAAATGAACTAGCTCATTATATTTTACAATCTAATTTAACTGATGAAAAATTACAATTTTCAAGAACTTATGATAAGTTAAATACTTATATAAAAGAGTTTATTAATCTTAAACACGGTATCTCTTTACTTAACAAAGAAATGTGGGGAAATATCTATAAACCTGCGGAAACAACAATTCCTTTATCAAACGTAGATCCAGTAGATCTACGTAACTCTCCGGACTTTACATTATTATATGGTGTAAAAGTAAAAGAATGTATGGTCAGAATACATTATGAAGACAACAGACGTAAAGGAAGAAGTTGGGATATAGAACTTACAAATAATAAATTTATTATGTTTCCATCAACTAATATGTATTACATAACCAATAATCAAAAGGATAGTTTAAATTTTGTACAAACTATAACTTATGAATATATCTAATCATTATTGGGCTTTTAGTGGTGTACTTACACCAAAATTTTGTGATGATGTAATAGCTTATGCAAACCAACAAAAAGAAAGTATTGCAAGAACGGGTGGATTTGACAAAAAAGAATTATCAAAAGAAGATATTAAAAATATACAAAAAAAAAGAAAATCAGATTTAGTATGGCTTAATGATACTTGGATATACAAAGAATTACATCCATATGTTCACGAAGCTAATAAAAATGCTGGTTGGAATTTTGATTGGGATTGGTCTGAATCGTGTCAGTTTACAAAATATAAATTAAATCAATATTATGATTGGCATTGTGACAGTTGGCCTAAACCTTATGAAGACAAGGGTCCTAATGAAAACGGAAAAATTCGAAAACTATCTATGACTTGTCAGTTAACAGATGGTTCGGAATATAAAGGGGGTGAATTAGAATTTGATTTTAGAAACTATGACCCACATATGCGAGATGAATCAAAACATAGAATACAATGTAAAGAGATATTACCAAAAGGATCTATTATTGTATTTCCTTCTTTTGTCTGGCATAGAGTTAAGCCTGTAACATCAGGCACAAGATATAGTCTTGTGGTATGGCATTTAGGAAAATCATTTAAATAACATGGATATAAATAATTACTTCAACACAACTATTTGGTCAGAGCAAAAACCAGAGTTTATAAAATCTTTGACTAAAGCATCTGATAAATATATTAAAGCTGCTAAAAATACTCCAGAAGCTAAAACACATATAAAAAAGTTTGGTGACTTTGGAAGAGCATATCACTCAAACCAAATAACAGCTGACAATGATTTTAGAGATTTTAGAGATTATATTGGTCAAAAGTCTTGGGAATATTTAGATCATCAAGGCTATGATATGTCACAATACACAACTATGTTTAGTGAGATGTGGGTACAAGAGTTTGCTAAAAAAGGTGGCGGTCATCATAGTGCGCATATACATTGGAACCAACACGTATCAGGTTTTTACTTTTTGAAAGCAAATGAAAAAACATCAATGCCAATATTTCATGAGCCTAGAACTGGTGCAAGAACTACAAAACTAAAAATGAAAACTAATCTAAAAGAAATTCTTAATGGTAATGAACTAATTCACTTTAGACCTCAACCTGGAACATTAATTATATTTCCAGGTTATTTACAACATGAATTTTCAGTAGATTATGGACTTGAGCCTTTTAGATTTATACATTGGAACATACAAGCTGTGCCAAAGGAAATGGCTAAAGATGTTTAAAAAAAATAAATACGCAATTGTTCGTCAAGCAATATCTAAAGATCTAGCATCATTTATTGCTAATTATTTTTCTATGCAAAAACAAGTCTATGATACTTGTAAAGTTGCTCGATACTTTTCACCATTTGAACAAATACTTGGATATTATGAAGATCCTGTAGATGGACAAATACCAAACACATATTCTCATTATGCGAATATTGCGATGGAAACTTTAATGTTAAAAATCCACCCTGTTATGGAAAAGACAACAGGATTAAAAATTATACCCGCATATACCTATGCCCGAATATATAAAAAAGGGGATGTTCTTAAAAGACACAAAGACCGATTTAGTTGTGAGATTTCAACCACTATGAATCTAGGGGGTGATGATTGGCCTTTATATTTAGAACCCGACTCTTCAAAAGGAGGGGAAAAAGAAGGTGTTGGATATGTATCTGAGAACACTAAAGGCGTTCGAGTAGATTTAAAACCAGGAGATATGATGGTTTATAAAGGTATGGAGCTAGAACATTGGAGAAATAAATTCAAAGGCAAAGAATGTACACAAGTATTTCTTCACTATAATAATTGCAAGACACCTGGAGCGAAAGATAATATGTTTGATAAGCGCCCTCATTTAGGTCTTCCTTCTTGGTTTAAACGTTAAAGAAAGAAAAGCCCTATATAACCTTCTTGCACTCTATTTAAAAATCACTATATTTCTGCCTAAAAACTAGTATAGTAGTATAATGTTACAGAAACTATTTTTTCAACCTGGTATTAATAAGCAAATCACACCGACCGCAGCTGAAAGTCAGTGGGTTGGTGGAGATAATGTACGGTTTAGATATGGTGTTCCTGAGAAAATTGGCGGCTGGGATCAACTAGGGGCCGATAAACTTACTGGAGCTGTAAGAGCTGTACATCATTTTTTAGATAGTAATGGTGTTAAGTACGCTGCTCTAGGGTCTAACAAAATTTTATACGTATATTCTGGTGGAACATATTATGACATCCACCCTATCAAAACTACTTTTACTGAAACCAGTTGTTTTACTACAAGCTCGTCATCTGCCACTGTGACAATAACTTTTTCTACTGGTCATGGTATGCAACCTGGTGACATTATTAGAACCAGTAGCGTAACGATAAGTGGATCTACATTTACAAATTCTGATTTTGATGATCAAAGATTTGAAGTAATTACAGTTCCAACTCCTACCACGATTACTGTAACAATGGGAGAGACTGAACAATCTGGCCCTATAACAACTTCAGGAAGTGCAACTATTCAATACTATGAACCGGTAGGTCCTTCTCAACAAGTTAGTGGACGAGGTTTTGGAACAGGTTTATTTGGTGGAACAGTTTCTGGTCCGGCGACCACGACTCTTTCTGCTGGAATCAATGCAGCTGTAACCGATATTCCTTTAACTAGTTCTGTTTCTTTTCCAACTTCTGGAGAACTTAGAGTAGATTCAGAAGACATAAGTTTTGCGGCCAATGATACTTCTACAAATATTGTCAGTGGAGGAGCTAGAGAAGTTAATGGTACAACAGCTGCAACGCATAGTTCGGGAGCCACGGTTACTAATATTTCTGGTTACATGGCTTGGGGCCAAGCTTCAAGTGAGGACTTTATTATTGATCCAGGTTTATGGATTTTTGATAACTACGGAACAAAATTAATAGCTTTAATTTATAATGGTAAATGTTTTGAGTGGGATGCAGATGCAGGCAATGCCACTGGAACACGAGCCACGGTTATTTCAGGAGCTCCTACAGCTTCAAGACACATGATTGTATCTACACCGGATAGACACTTAGTGTTCTTCGGAACTGAAACCACGATTGGAGATACAGATACACAAGACGATATGTTTATTAGGTTCTCGGACCAAGAAGACATTAACACGTACGCACCTAAAGCAACCAATACTGCTGGTACACAGAGACTGACTGGCGGATCACGGATCATGGGAGCAAAGCGTGGTCGAGATGCAATTTATATATGGACAGATACAGCCTTATTTTTAATGAGATTTGTAGGTCAGCCTTTTACTTTTACCTTCTCACAGGTAGGAACTAACTGTGGTTTAATTGGTAAGAATGCAAATATTGAGGTTGATGGTAACGCCTATTGGATGTCAGAGAATGGCTTCTTTAGATATACCGGTAAACTTGAATCCTTATTATGTTTAGTTGAAGACTATGTTTATGAAGATATTAATACCAATGCTAGAGATTTAATTAATGCTGGTCTTAATAATCTATTTGGTGAAGTATCTTGGTTCTATGGAACTAGTTCTTCAGACTCTATTAACAGAATAGTGACTTATAATTATCTAGAATCTTCCCCTCAACGTCCAGTATGGACAGTGGGAACTCTTCCTAGAACTGCTTGGGCTGACTCAGCTGTATTTAATAAGCCTCATGCATGTTATTATGGAGCTTCTGATGATGCATCTTTTGATGTACAAGGAAATACCGATGGTAGCACTATTTATTATGAGCAAGAAACAGGAACCGATCAAGTAGTCTCCGGAGGAACAGTCACTGCTGTTCTAGCTAATATTCAATCAGGAGATTTTGATATCACTCAAGATGCCAAAGAAGGTATAACCTTTAGAGGAGATGGAGAATATTTAATGAAGATAAGAAGATTTATTCCCGACTTTGTTTCTCAAACAGGAAACACTCAAGTGACATTAAACTTAAAAGACTACTCTAATAGTAGCCAAGCAAGTTCTCCTTTAGGACCCTTTACCGTAACGAGTTCTACAACTAAAGTAGATACCCGAGCACGAGCAAGATCGGTGGCATTGAAGATAGAGAACACAGGATCCTCACAAGATTGGAAACTAGGAACATTTAGATTAGATGTTCAAGCGGATGGGAGAAGATAATGGCAAAGATAGTACAAACACTTACAAGAGCAAGCGCAGAATATGACGAAGTTGTATTCCAGTCTTTGGTAAGAGACTTAGATGCTGTAATTGAAAAACTTAATTCTACATATCAATCTGATGTGAAAGATGAAGTTAATGCGGAGGCTTATTTTTTAAACTAATGGCTGTACAAGGTAATACATTTATAAATGCAAAAAAGGATCTTACAGATACAAGTGCAACTACATTGTATACTTGCCCTTCAGCAACTACGGCTGTTCTTAAATCTATTTTAGTTAGCGATGACTCTGGATCAGGAGATACCATCACTGTGACTTTAACTGCTGGAAGCGATGTTTTTAGCCTATTTAAAGTTAAAGCAGTTGGTGCTAACACTACAGTTGAATTACTTACAGGACCTTTGGTAGTTCAAGAAGATGAAATATTGAAGGTCACAGCAGCTACAGGTGATAGGCTTCACGTTGTAGCTTCAATATTAGAAATTAAGCCTAGACAGGTAGTAGCATAATGAATGAGACAGTGAAAGTTAACGGTAAAGATGTGCCTCTTATTAGGGCCACAGACGTAGAAACAACCATAAAAAACAAGAAAACCGGAGAGATATATAAGAACGAACAAGAGTGGAAGAGCAAAAACATCCCAGAGAGTGATGTTCAAAGAGATGTTATAGTGCATGCTCCAGGACTTGATTTGTTCCCAAAAACAAAGTAATGTAAAAGTTCAGGTGAAATTCCTGCCTTTTTAATAACTTAATTTATACAACTATGGCGATAACAAGATTACAATTACCTCGAGAAATGTACGCAGAAGGCGAATTAGTTGCTGGAGCTGCCCCTATTAAATACGAAGGAGACATGCGACCTGAAGCACAAACGGCAAGTTATGGTTTTGATGATGCTATGGGAGAAGCTAGACAAGCGTATGAAGATTATAAAAAAAGAGGTATTATACCCCCAACTTTAACTTTTGAGGAATTTTTAGAAGCATCACAAGAAGGCGGTTTTTTTGAAATGGCTGACGGTGGAAGCATTAGACAAAATTATGGTCTTGGAAGTATGGTTAAGAAAATTGGAAAAGGTATTAAGAAACTTGCAGACAATCCTTATGTTCAAACAGCTTTAATGATGAACCCTGCTACAGCACCTTATGCAATGGCTTATTCAGGAGCTCGAAGTTTAAAACAAGGAAATCCAATGGGAGCTTTAATGGCTTACCAAGGAATTAGTAATACAGGATGGGGGCAGAACCAAGGTATGCCTAAATTCATGAATAGTTTTGATGCCATAAACAACGAGGGAACAAATATATTTGGAATAAAAACAGATGGTACACTTGGCGGACACGGAGGCGGAGGCGCAGGCGGAAGAAAAGGAACAGGAATGGATTTAAGTCAATATGTACATCGTGTCGCTGACAATAAACCTGATCCAAGTAAGTGGGATAAGGCTTTAAATTTCTTATTTAAATCTAAGAATAAACAAGATGAATATGATTGGAATCCTTTAAAAGTTGGTACTGGCGCGATGTTAGGTTTAGGAGCTATTGGTATGGCACAAAAAGCAGCTAATGCAAAACAACCTAAAATTGAAGACATGATTGGAGATAGAGGAAGTAAAATTGGTTTAGATGATATTCAAATAAAAGTTCAAGCTGCTATTGATAGTGGTGATAAAGAAACTTATGAAAATTTAAAAGTTACAGAGAACTTAGCGTTCTTACCACCATGGGAATCTATTAAAAAAGCTGACGGTGGAAGAATAGGTTATGACCAAGGCGGTATTACAGGAATGTTAGAAAAAAATCCAGAGTTTTTGGAAGATTTTGTTAGAATAAACAAGGACAAACTTTATGAAAATCAAAAACTATTAGAAAATAAAGAAGTTGTAAATACTTTATTACAAAGTATCTTAGACAAAAATCAAGACCAATATCCTAACACCCCAGAAGGCCAACAAAAAATGTACCAAGATGCTATTATAGAAGTTAGGGAAACTATTCAAGGATTTAATTATGCTGATGGTGGAAGAATAGGTTATGCTGCAGGCGGACAGACTTCTGCAGAAATGTTACAAGTAATTGAAAAATTAAGAGCAGAAGGTAAAACAGAATTAGAGATACAACAAATTTTAAAACAAATGTTTCAAAATAGAATGAGTTTTCCAGGACAAGGAATTATGTCACAAGGTCAATCAGGCCCTGCAAATTTTCTAGATAGAGTTATTACTGAAACTGGAGCAGGTGGACAAATGCCAACAACAACTGACATTGCATCTATTAGAGAAAACTCACCAATAATGCAACCGGCATCAGCAAAAATGAGTAACGTGAGACCTGAGATGATGGGTGGAATGAGAGGAGCTAAGATGGCTGACCCTCGTCTTAATCAAATTAACCGCTTCTATAAAGATATGGCTCAACCTCAAGAAAACCAAAGACCTGTACCTGAAATTAGTCCTTACCAAGCAGCTGATGGTGGAAGAATTGGATATGCAATAGGGGACGTTGTAGAAGAAGTAGAACAAAGAGATCAAATGAAAGAGATTGAAGGACAAACAGCTGGACCTCAATGGTATCAAGACCGTTTAGACCATTTAATGTTTTTAGGTTATAGCTATGACGAAGCAGGAGCCATCGCTTACGATAGTGATGCATACTATAACATTGTTGGTCATGATCCATTTGCTCAAGGTGGAAGAGCCGGAGCAGCTGATGGTGGATTAATGAGTCTCGGTGGAAATGAAATGGATTTAAGAGGTGGGGGATTTGTACCCATCGGTGCACAAGAAAAAGCAGATGATGTACCAGCAAGATTAAGTAAAAACGAATTTGTATTTACAGCAGATGCTGTAAGAGCTGCAGGCGGTGGAGATGTTGACCAAGGTGCAGATAAAATGTATAAGACAATGAAACAACTGGAGAACAGAGTAGCATAATGGCCGTACAACAATCACAAGTATTACCAGCACCTTTTGTAGAAGAAGCAGGTAAAGATTATCTAAGTCAATTAAAAGGCTTAACTTCAATTCAATTAGATCCAACAGGCGCTCAAGGATGGGCACCTACAGTTGCAGGACAAGATCAATTACAAACTACAGCTGCAACTCTTGCCGGAGATACTGGAGCAACAGGACTTGGAGGATACCAACAATATTTAACAGCTGCACAAAATTTAACAGGACCTAACGCATACAAAGATTATATGACTCCGTATCAAACGGATGTTATCGATGCGACTATGACTGAATATGATAAGCAAACAAAAATTCAGGAACAGGGTTTAAGAGATCAACAAGCTAAACTTGGAGTAATGGGAGCAGGCAGAGCAGGAATACAATTAGGAGAATATGGTTCTCAAAGAGGATTAGATAGAGCTGCGCTTCAAGCAAGAATGTTGCAAGATGCATTTGGTCAAGCACAAGGATTAGCTCAACAAAATTTTGGACAACAAATGAATTTAGCACAACTACAACCATCACTAGCAGCGGGAAGAATTAACACTATGGGTCAGGTGGGCGCAAGACAACAGGCTCAGTCGCAAGCTCTTCTAGATGCTACAAGAGAACAGAACAGAATGGCTGCTATGGAACCTTATGAAAGAATAGGAACTTACGGAGCAGGAGTAGGTTCAATGGTTTCAGGATATCCAGGAAGAAGTCAATTCACTGCAACCCCTAATCCAACACCTTTACAAACAGCTCTGGGAATTGGAACGTTCCTTGGTGGTGCATACTTAGGGAGACCACAATAATAATGAGCAGAGTATTAAACAGACCTTTATTTCGTAGAGGAGGATCTGCAACTGGAATAACTTCTGGTTTAGATAGACCTGGTTATCAAAAAGCAGGCAAAGTAGATTATCCAAGACTTTATGATGTGTCTGAACAAATTACAGAAGAATTATATCCAGCTAGAGATTCTAAAAGAGATTGGGGAAGATACCTAATGGATTTTGGTGTTGAATTAGCAGGCGCTGAACCCAAAGGAAGTATCTTTGGCACAGCAGCAGGAGCTTTAAAAGAACCTACTCAAAGATTTTTAGCTAGAGGAGATATAGATGAAAAATCAAGAGGCCAAACTAAAGCTGATGTTTTTTCATCTTTAATAGATGCTGAAGCAAAAATGTTAAGTAGTGAGGCAGGTGGTAAAGGCTGGCTTAAGCAATGGGAAGTAGAAGAACTAAAAAACGCTGTTAATGCTAAATATAGATTGGATAAAAAAGGTGTAGATAACCTTAGTGATGAAGAATTAAAAGCCTATAGAGACGCAGAAGTTATTATTGGGCAATTACAAAAAGACGATAAATTAATTCAAAACGTATTAGGAAATGCAAAAGTTGTAGATACTTTATTACAAGGTATCTTAGATTCTAAATCAAAAGAAATGATTGAAGATCCTAAGAACCCTGGAACTCAAGTTAGAAAATATCCTAACACTACAGAAGGACAACAAAGAATGTACCAAGATGCTATCGTAGAACTTAGAGAAGTTATTACGACAGCAGGTCAGACTAAAGCTGAAGGTGGTAGAATAGGTTATCAAGATGGTTCAATGGTTGAAGACATAAGTATGCAAGAAACTATTGAAGAACCAATGATGCAACCTGAAGAACCACAAGCTGATGCAGCGGATATATCTTATGACGAATTAAGAGCTAGATTACCTAACTCTATTAGTGATGACATTGTAATGCTTATTTCTCAAAGTGCACAAGCACTAGAGGATTTTGCAATGATTCAAACTCAACAAGACGTAGACAATTTCAATACTAAATACAACGTAAACCTAGTGCTACCGCAGGAGGTTTAATATGAGTATTAAGCCCTATGAGCGATACAAACAAGACATCGCTCCGCAAGAAGAAAAGAAAAAACAGTTAGAAAATTACACTGATTTTCAAAAAGCAGTACTACAATCATTAGAAAACTACACAGCACCTAAGAAACCAGTCAAATGGTTCTTTGGAAAAGATGATGATGCTAAACTTGTAGGACTAGAAACATTACAAAATGTTTTAAAGCCCACGGAAACTCTTCTTAAAACTTTACTTCCAAGTAAAGATGGTAAAAAACCATATTATAATATTAATAAGTTCATACGTGAGTCTAAAGGTATGAAAGAGAGAGACTACATTGATGGTCTTGATGAACTTGCTAAAGGAATGGAGACAGGAGCATGGAAATTAAGTGGAGCTTTAAGTTCATTAATAACAGCACCTACTGATTTTGTATTAGGGACAGACTTTACTAACGCCATAGAAGAGGCCATGAATGATGGTAGAATTAAACCAGATGAGCCTGAAACATGGAGAGGTGAACTAACTTCTTTAGGAGTTCAATACGGAATACCGGGTACGTTAGTTACTAAATTAATTGCAAGAAGTAATGCACTAGCTCCTGCCTATAAATTTTTAAAAATTAACAGTGCTACAAAGACTAGTAAGATTGCAAGAAGAGCTTTAGAATGGGCAAGTGTGGGTGCGGCTACAGATTTTATTGCTTCTGAAGATGATAGAGGAGCTATTACACCTATTCCTTTTACTCAACCTTCGGAAACTAAAGGTCTAACCGGTAGAAAAAAAGCTGCAGCCGTTTTTAAAAACAAAATTAAATATGGAGCTGAAGGATTTATAGTTGGTGGGGGCTTCCCGCTTATAGGAAAAAGTTTACAACTTGGTTATAAATATCTTGGACCTAAATGGGCATTGGGACACACAGCAAGAATAGGAGCAAAGTCAGTAGACTGGGCTTTGTTTAAACCTATTAGTTATGTTTTATCTAGAGAAGCAGCAGCTCCTGCAGTCAAAGCTACATCAAACGCTATTCGAGGTGCAACAGATTGGACACTTACAAAAATTTTAGCGCCTACTATTACAAGGAATTTTAAAAATAGAAAAAACTTTCCTTCTTTTGAAGAATGGAGATTAGGATCTACAACTAGCGCCGACCCTATGAGAAGAAGTGCTAAGAAATTAGACAACTGGTTATCTTGGTTAAGATCTTATGGTAAAAATCCTAAGACAATTGAGAGAGCTAAGGAAGAAGTAAATCTTTATGCAAGATCTACAGCTAGAAAATTTGATAGAGCTTTCGAAGCACTAGAATATAAAGTTTATAATTTAATTAAAAATTTTGAGAGAAGATATAAAGGAAATGAAACTTCACCTGCTGGAGAAAAATATTGGTGGGATCAAATAGATGAATATATAAAAGGACAAAGAAAATTAAATACTCTTCCTAAAGAGTTACGGGTAGAGAGTGAACAAATTAAAAAAGAATTAGTAAAAGTTATGGCTAATTTTAGAAGAGTTCTTCCGAAAGGTAAACAAGGAGATGATATTACCAAAGATATAGCAGCATCTATAAGAGGAAACATAGGGAATAACATTGTTAGGTCTTTTAAAATTTTTACTAATGAAAACTATGTTCCACCTACTAAAGTTGTAAATGCTGCTAGCGATTGGATTAAAAAGAATTTAGTAGTTATCCTAACATGAGTGTACAGCAAGCCTATAAAGCTTCAGCTGATGACATGGTAAAAGAAATAATGCTTACAGGTAGAGGAGATGGAAAGAATCCATTAGACATTTTAAGGTTTATTGCTAAAGATATATTAGGAGACAAAAAATATAAGTTTCTTAAAACAGGAGAAGAACTTCCTACAGCAATTAAAAATTTATTAGGTCAAGAGAGAAACGCTAAGTTTTCCGTACTCAATACAGCAACAAATGCTATTACTCAAACTATGGCTAAAAATGCATCAGACTTTATAGCAAGAACAGGTTTAAAAGAAGGTTGGTTATTTTCTTCTAAAGAAGCAGCAAGAGCTACATACAATGCTCCTCAAAAAATAAATAAAATTCCACGACTAGGTATTTTAAAAACTGAATTAGAAGATCTTTATACTTCACCTGAATTTGCACAGATGTTTCAAGGACTAGGAGGCACATTAAAATATTTTGTAGAGAATGCTTTCTTTAGACACATGCTTCAAATGAAAACAGGGGTTCAAATAGGTAAGACCTTATACTCTCCTGTAACTCAAGTGCGTAATGTGACATCAGCGTCAACATTTGCTCTTAATGCTGGACACGTGGGAGGAAAAGCAAGTGTATTAGATGCTATGAGAATTGTAATGAACGATATCTTTAAAGCTGGAAGAGAAAAAACGGTATCTAATGCTAATGAAATTATTTCTCCTCAGCAGTTCAATGATTTTATTCAAAAACTTACACGACTTGGAGTAATAGATGAAAATATAGTAGCTATGGAATTAAAGGGAGTATTAGATGATATTA
>Ga0208790_1000644_pt1 | contig 16276 bp, 35 predicted proteins | sample 10_taG_FD_184083 | JGI IMG/M metagenome (GOLD analysis project Ga0208790, IMG submission 184083) | Marine viral communities from the Subarctic Pacific Ocean - 10_ETSP_OMZ_AT15264 metaG (SPAdes) (version 2) | ecosystem: Environmental > Aquatic > Marine > Oceanic | place: Pacific Ocean | collected... | reverse complement strand
CCCAGCACATCGGTCCAAGTCCACTTAGCTTTTTCTGTTGCCGAAAAGTTATATCTTCCTTTTCTCAACATTACTACATCACCGATTTTCATCTGCCACCTCAAATAGTTTACGGCCAAACAGGCCACTCCCACCGTTAATACGAACGAAAGTGTCGTCAATATAAGTTATAACATGTAGTTTATGTCGCATTCGGGGATGAATGTGTCTTACCAAGTCACCGACCTTCACTTATCACCTCCAGCCACGCTTCTTGTGGCGAGAAAGGACAATGATCAGCATAATATGCCATGTCGTCCCTTGTTCCATCGGGCCACTCAATAATTGTAGCCCATTCATCTTGTTCCGCTATCAGCGCAATGTCCCCATCAATGCCGGGGAAACTACCAGTAACATCAACAAACTTAACCAAATCACCTACTTGCACTGACTTCCTCCAAGTCTTTTCGCAGGACCCAACTGACATCTTTGCCGCCATCGTCTAGCCATTGAACCCGTAGTTCGCTATATGGTTGTGCGCGCGCAGAGTTCAGATGATATTCCTCTACAACTATTCCCACAGAATCGGGCGAAGCGCCCTTTCCAAAGCGCAGCTTTACCAAGTCACCGATTTTCACTTACAACCTCCAAAAACTCTACGAGTTCACAAGAGAATTCGCGGCCCACAGTGTGTGCGTCCATCCACTGAACACTTACACCCTTCTCGCCACTGAAGCCAATAACCATCCCGAGACACTTTTCCAAACCGCTCAGGTCTATATTATACTTTACTAGGTCACCAATTTTGATTTTCATTGTTCCACTAGCTCCAAGTCTTTCTTTGACCACCATACCTTATTACCGCTCCCATACCAATAAACTTCGCAACCATAGTCAGCAGGGTTAATCCAAGCTGTCTCCATATCAACAATGATACCGAGACGACCCCAGGGGCACGGAAACTCTTGCAAGTCTTCGCGCTGCTTATAAGTTACTAGGTCGCCTATCTTCATTTCTACTTACCACTTTCCAATGTCCCGGCGCAGCCATTTCGGGGCGGTCCGTATCAAAGAACTGAATCTGTATTCTGTCGAACACAATAGCGTCCAGACTTACGACTACCGCAAGAGGCGCACCGGGATGATGCTTTAGTGTAACCAAATCACCAACCTGAAAGGAGCTATGAAATGTGCTCTCTTCCATCAGTCTTCCGTTGAAAGGATTTCAAAGTTTTCCAACTGATACCATGCGTTCACATGGTCGCCAGCGAACTGGACCCACTCACCGCGCTGGTCGCATTTGTATCCTGTAACAATCTTCATAATCATTGAGCAGTCGCGAACCAGCGCACCAATCATTGTCATTCCACGAAGTTTCATTTACCTAGTGCCTTCCAAATATAGATTATGCAGGCAGTTCCAATTAAAATCTCTAACATTCTATTACTTTCAAAAAGTGGGGGTTTTCCCACTGGGACTTGTTGGGCCACTTGACCCAAACATGATTAGTTGTCTTATCGTACTTTATCACCAGCCCAATCTTAGAAAAGATATTGGGTCCGACTTTGATTTGGACTAGATCCCCTTTTTGCGGCATCTTATTCTCCTAGTAGCAAATGTTAGTGTGGGGGTAAATGTCCCAGAAGCCGTCGCCCAGCATTTCAATGTCGCCGGAGTCTTCGCCAACTCTCACAAACTTGATGTGCTCGGCTGACGACTGCAACTCGCCATCAATCTCAAACTGATACTCGTCGCAGATAGCGTCATCAATGAACTTGCAAATGGTTTGAATATCCTCGTAGGAGTCATACCACTTGATCCCGTCCCAGGCGATAAGCCACGATTTGTCGCCACCATAATCTCGGTCAAAGTTGTCGGCATACTTGAACACCAAAGATTGTGCCTCGGCATTCTGTGATGTCGCCAGCGTCAAAAAGGGTGTTAGATGTTTACTGATTGCTAGAACAACTTGAGAGCGATAGCCCATTACATACCTCCATTGTGCTTACAGCATACCACGAAAAGCGGCTGCTGTCAACCCCTAATCGTTAATGTGAAAGTCGTAGGGGATGTGCGGGATGATGGAGAGGGCTTCGCGCCTTTCCCATGAATCCTTCGTCGGGGCCAAGTCATCTTCCCAGACCACACACAACTGTTGAAAGGGTGTCTCCACCTCATAGCTGCTATCAATTACGGTTCCAACCGAACCTGTTCCAAAGTGTTGTACTTTATCGCCAATATCCATTTTCTAGTTTCCTTCTGTTACTAGTGTTAGTTCTTCTTCATAATTCCATGTGGGGGCTTCGTCCCCTACATACTGAATCCACCAAGCGGGGTCGCCGTCCCAGTTAATTCCTTCAATCCACTGGTCATTCCATTGTAGCTTTCGGACCAAGATGCCCAAGCAGCCCTCTAGTTTCCAGTGCGGCATTGTTCCATAACTTACCAAGTCACCGATTTTCACTGATTACCTCCAATTCCTGTGGGGTGTGGTTGACTTCCTCAACATCGCCGCGACCGTCCGAGCATACCCACTGCACCGTGTGCTGGCCGCTGTAGCTCTCACCAATTATAAGTCCAAGCCAAGCATCATAGTTTTCGCCCGGATCTCGTGGGCGGCATCTTACCAAATCACCGATTTTCACTTACAACCTCAAAGTCTTCAATTTTACTTGAATAAGGAATATCATCGCCGGGGAATATCGCTGTTACCATCGAGGTCCAGCGCGGGTCGTCCGACACATTCGTAATAACCCCAAGCGGACGATCCTCCAAAGGAGTTCCCCACGCTTCGGGGCAGAATCTTACTAGGTCACCGATTTTCACTGATTACCTCAAACTTCCAGTCAGTGGGGCGGAAGACTCCATCATCATCCCCAAAGTTAAGGACAACAATTTTATCAGGAAAACCGCGCAGGAGTTCATCATCCACACCTAAGTGAGTTACAACACCAATAAATGTGTTAGCTGCCGGGTTCATATCCCACCAATCTTGAGGGCTTGCCTTTACCAAGTCACCGAGTTTCATTTTTACTTACCACCTTCAAGTGACGCTTGTCCCACCAGCCTTGATTATCAGCAGTGTGCCAAACAATGTAATAATGATTATCGGACTCAAGGTGGTCGTCCCTTATGATGGTTCCAAGTTCGCGCGGAGCGTCTGTTTGTCCGTTGAGGTTTACATATGTTATCAAGTCACCGATTTTCATTTCGTCTCCTGATTAAAGATTCGTATTCTAGAAGGGCAACAGCAATAAGGGCCAACCCTATCAGCGCGCCTTCTTCTGCCCATTTCTTAAGCCGGGATGTAATATTCATTTTCAAGCCGTTCCAGCTCAAAGCTCAGGGCCACTATAGTGAACCCGCACAAGGTTTGTACTTCATAATGAAAGCCCTGCACATACGTGTCGCTTTCGACAAGCCGGACAATTATGCCCTTTTTGCCGTGGAACACATCGTCAGGCGCTCTGAGGCGCACTAGATCTCCTACCTTCATCATGCTTACAGCATAGCACGGCAGGCGCTCCCTGTCAACAACTCTTTTTATATGCGAACCTAGTCGGAGACAGTATTTACTACTGTGGCTGCTGCAGCCTCAAGTTGTGAAACAACTTCCGCCGCAGTTTGTGGGTTTTTGACTGCCCACCAAACGGCGAGACTTACGATTAAAACAACTATCAATAAATCTTTCATTACATGCTATCTTTCTGGTCCCACTGTTGGAACCACGCATCTTCACACTTTCCTTTATGGTTTAGAGCTTCGATGCAATCAGTGTTCATGGGGCTGATGTTCTTACAGGTCCTTAATTCCCCACCGGGCAGGAATCGCATCGCCTGCGTTAGTAGGTTCGATGTCTTCTTCATTATATCTTTCATAATCTTTGTCCTCCACCAGATGGCGGCGGTGTGTGCCAATAGGCTGTATCTCTACATAGCCGCCAAGCTGGATAGCCGTAACTTTGCTCGGTCCAACGGGTATTCCCATTTCTTTAGCGACGGTGGGAACTATCTTGTCCCCTATCTTAAACTTGAAACTCATACGGCCTCCACATATCGCCACGCATCGGGCCACATCCACGCCACTTTACCGTCGATTGACACTTCCCGCACATTGAAGTAGCCCCCATAATAACTGGGGTCTGCCATCTTTTTTTGTCCCAAGTAGATCATCAGGGGTCGTCCCCTTTCTACCCACCTCATCGTCTGGCGCATATCGAACTTTCCACAATCGAGCCAACAGTCATCGCCACTATCTCTTAGAAACTTATACACACGAGGCTCCTTAAATCTAAGGAGCATCCCTTCTTTCAGTTCGCTTACTTTCATTTTCGAAACATTTCTCCGCGTATGCGGTATCATAGAGTTTTGTGACCTTCTGCCTTAGCTCACTCTCTGTATTATGCCACACGGAGAGCGTGGTGTCAAGCTGTTTTTTGGTCAAATATCCGCGCTCGTATCTTTTTATCATTTCCTCTGCACCATGTTGCAACATTTGACGAAACTTCTGAACCTCTACTATCTCTGTAAAGTATTCCAGACATTTCTCAGCGTCGATTTCCTGGGCTTTCAACGAGGATGTACGCACACATAAGACCGAGAGCAAGCATAGCAAGACCAAACACCATTTCTGCAGCCTAAGAACCTTTACGCTCATAAAAGCAGGATATGGATCTGCGCCCTTTCGTTGAGAGAGAAAAGTATCTATCTCGTCCTGCGGTTTTCTCATGGCCCGCAAGAGAAACAGTTGGAAAAAGAATAAAACTGCAAACATTTTTTCTACAGGTTTGCGTCAACTGTGTCAATTTCTGTGTCTGCTGTCTCGAAAAGTTCTTGGATTTTTCCGCCGAACTGTACAGCGATCGCGATACATACAACTGCGATAGATACAAGAATAATAACATATTCAGTCATCCCTTGTCCGCGCTGGTTCTTCATTAATTTGTTTATCATATTGTTCCTTTTGGTGAAGATTGTAGAAATCTGCGGCCCAGATCAAGAAGGCTTCGCGGCTTGCGCCGCCGATTACCTTTTCTAGCTCTTCGTCGGCTAATTCTCTACCCTCTTCCACCTACTAAATAGGTTTTTGAGGGATCTTTCTCCAATAATCCTGATTGGTGTATCGCTTCTCCCCTACGGTGTCGGGGAACTCTTTGTCGTAAACTATAACGAGTTCGCACACTTCTGCTCCGGTGCGGGTGGTGTCCACATTTATAATGATCGCCAATCTTCCCGTGTCATTCTTGTATTGCACTAGGTCGCCAGGAACAAAGGTCATACATTATATAGTTTAATCCTCGTGACTTGTTACGATGACATAGATTCCAATCATGAGAATTATTGCCCAGATGCCCACTATCATTACCAATAGAACATCCGATAAGTAACGTTCCCGCTGTAGTCTTCTGCCACTACTTCAAAATCGTAAGTATTATCACAATAGAAATAACTATTCAAGAGCTGGCCGCTCCAATAATCATGACCATTTCGATAGAGAGGTACCCACTTCCATGAATTAATATAAACATCGACATAGGCAAGGTCGGGGGACCCCCAGATTTCAAAGTACCAATCGTGCTCATCATTATAGTCATAATAGCAGGACGCTTCTAGCCCCTCCACTGTACTCACTTCATAATAGTAATCATAGTCGCGGTCATCATAAACGAGGATGCAGCTAGATAAACACAATGCGAGGCACAGACAAAGATTTTTAATCACTCTGCGCGCACCGCAATCACACCGGGAGGAACTTCGCCCTCCACCATTCCGCCGTGCTTTACAATAACATTTGTAACAACATCGACAGGAACATATCCGTAGACTGTATGCGTAGGGTCACGGTCATCCTCGCACCACGGCATAATCAGGGGCTCTTCCTCCGATGGAAAACCAATCTCCACCAGAGTATACTTTCTCTGTGCGTCTCGGCGTGGCTCGCAATAGGCTCCATCGTGTGCCTGGACGGACATATTGAATCCGTCAGCACACATAACCATCTTATTTCTTTTATACATCTTCTCTCCTTAAAATTGGTAGGGCAACCGGGACTTGAACCCGGGACCGGCGCTTTATAAGAACGCTACTCTGACCTACTGAGTTATTGCCCTCCACGGGGTAGTAGATCATTGTGAATATTCTCCTAAGTTCATAAGCGTCGTCTAACTCTTCTACTATTTTACATGCCGTGGAGGCATCTGTCAAGGGCATCAAGCAAAGTTCTATGAACATATTGTTCTGAGTTGGTCCAATCTCGGGACAACTTAATCTCAGCCAATAATTCCAAAAGTGTGCGGATTTGTTGTGTCTCTAGGTTGATGTATGCTCTCATTTTATCTGCTCTTTGAGAACTCCATACAGCCAGTTCGTAAACTGACGCGGTGCCCATCGTTTCAAGTTATGTTTCTTCTTAAACCACATTACAAATTCATCGCTCATATCAATAGTCAGGATACTTTCATCCTTATTCTTTAGCTCGACCTTGAGCATTGTAATTTGTGGTATGTATTTCTTCTTCTTTGTCATAATATTTGGTAGCGCGGGCGGGACTCGAACCCGCAAGGTCTAAGACCGGCAGATTTTAAGTCTGCTGTGTATACCGATTCCACCACCGCGCCCCTCGTTCATCGTGCCTACAGCATACCACAGGGAGCATACGCTGTCAAGGGATAAAAAGATAAGATAAGGGGGCCGGAGCCCCCTTATCATTTATTAAAGAATGACAGTGCGGTAATTCTTTTCGTTACCAGACGCACGGTTTTTCTTCTGCGGGAAGAAAACAATCTTGTCAATAGACCTAGCGATTCGCCCGTTCGTGTTGTTGGACAGGAAGGCGTTAAACTCCCGACAGAGGTCTTCCACATTGGTCCGAAAGGAAGCGAGTGCCTTGTCCGTGGTTGCCTTATTGTGGGCCGCCACGACCGTAACTTCAACGTTCTGCTTGCTAGACAGCATAACGTTCTTGCCCCCGAGCTGGTCGCTTAAAAAGTTTACAACAGCCATCGGCTTAGCTCTAAGATCGTTAGGGTTCATCGACACGACAAGCTTGTTGTTGTGTAAGGTGCCGGGAGACTTCTTATACCCCTTCACCACCTTGCCGGACGCTACCGCGGCCTTGACCGCTTGATTACTCCACAAGTGAATCTGTCTCATGGGTGGAGCACCATGCGTGTTAAAAATCTCATCGACGATCTCTCGGCCAACTGCGGCTGTAAAAGTCTTCTTTGTGAGCTTCAATGGACTTTTAAGCGGATTAACATAATCCGTCATTTCCTGAAACAACTTCACAAGGAGAGGGTCGCCAGCGGGAAGATTAAAGAGAGCCGAATTCCAGGCAAGGCCCTGCATGGGTGCATAGGTACCGTCACGGAAAAGGCGTCCAATGAGGCGCACTAAATCTCTCTTCTTATTCTTGACACAAATCTTCTCTTCATGTGCATTCTCGTTGAACTGTTTCTCGGCCAGATCTCCTGGAGAACTATAAGGGACCGGGATGCAGGGCACCCCGTTCGCGAATAAACCCTTTTGAGAGGCTAGTTTGCGAATGCGACCGAAGCGGTGTACACCATGAATTAAAGTAATGCGCTTGGTGTTAGCCCAGGCTGGATCGGTAGGAGCAATTCCGAGTGGATCAAAGAGTCCATACATCTCGATGGAATCTTCTAGCTCTTGTTCGTCCGTGGGATCGTAGTCTTCGTCCCTGCCCTGCGTCTCTTCGGGGTCTTCCCCAATGTCAGCGATTGGGACTAGGATAGTCCCCGGTGGGTAATTGCCACCTGCTGGTGGGTAATTGCTAAGGATGAGTTTCATTTTTATTTTCCTTCCGGCTGTCGCCTATAATGAGGACTTGACAGTCCTCAGCCGAGATTTTCAGCGGGCCGCAGCCCTCAATCTCGACTATAATATTAGTATAACATACTAATTTTCTCAAGTCAACCCTTATTTCTAAGGATTTTGATATTTTTTATTCGTCGTCGTAGTTGTTGAGGCCGCGCTGTGCTTCAAAAGCCACATAGGTAACAACACCCAGGACAAACACACACAAGCCCACTATTTCTACTACGTCAATCATCTATTTCTTTCTCTTCTGTTTGTTGGTGAGCCGCCTGGGACTTGAACCCAGAACCTAAAGATTAAAAGTCTTTTGCTCTGCCTGTTGAGCTAGCGGCCCCCGTAATCTCCATCATGCCTACAGCATACCACAGGTGAGGGCGGTTGTCAACGCCTATCGTCCAAACTTCGCATTAGCCACACGGGTCCCCACCCCAATAGCAGGACGAGTAGAACTACTCCAAACCCTGTCTCATAGGTAACGTAGGTATCAAGCCTCAAGTCATTGATAACTTGTGTAGCGATGACACTATTAATCATCAAGTAGGCGAACATCGCCCCAATCAATATAAATGCGACCACTAGATCTACACAACGGCGCAAAAACGCCTTCATTCGTTCATACATGTTTCTCTCCTTTGCCCTAGGGGGCGTAATGCTTCTTCAACCAGCGGTCGATAGTGCCCACCAACTGATCTAGTTCGTGGGCGTCATTGATGTCTGTGAGAATCAACTCTCTAGCTTCCTCGACCACCTCAATGCCCGGTAGGGGGATAGCCATGTCGAGGCGCACGGCATCATTGTGGACCGCAAACAAGTTATACGTTTCCCCGTAGCCACGGGCATAACGATCGCCATTCTGCCATTCCCACTTATAGCCAAACCGCCAGAGTTGATGCCAAATCTGTTCCCAGCCGCGGATCGCGTCATTGGTCCATGTAAAGTTCCGAAGGCCCTTCCGCCCTGGGTTGTCGTCTAGATTGCCCGCGCATTCTTGATAAAGTCTTGTCATTTTTTTCTCAACAATTTAATCTGGTTCTTTGTCATTTCCACCTGTCCTTTGCCTCGTCGCATATAATATGAGTCCACGCTTCCTGGCTTTTCAAACCAGTGAACTACGAACCAAGGTTGCGGGTTCTCTAAGTCTCGGTATCTCCCCGAGGCTTTTGTATCCATTGTAGGTCCTCTGACAATAATGCCAAAGCCCTTTCCGTATTTGCTACTCCGCGCCTCTACTAGAGCGCCCGGAATGTATCTAGTTCTTGCCATTTTTAGTTTTCCTTTGTTAAAATTGTAATGTCGTCCTGAGAATAATAATCTTTTTCTGTCATCTCCTGATAGATGTGATCCATGATCCAGGCGCGGTGCCGCGAGGGGTATGACCCGGGCAAGCTCGGCCCATTGGACCTTAAGCGCAACGAAGGGTCCGGCGCAGAGTGCCACACCACCTTATAGAGTGTTCGAGGGGTCGGCTTACCTTGAGAGCCTGGGATGGCCTTATGCTTGGGGCTTCGATACCCGCGGATAGTGTCATGAGGTCCCACATATCCACGAAAACCCTTACGCCCATGGGTAACCGATATAGCCTCCGTGGCTGTGCCTGTGCGTCCGTCCCATCTGAATTGCACCATCAGGTTAACGCTCTTTTTAGTCTTAGGTCTTGCCACTGTATGCCTCCATCGTAGCTACAGTATACCCTCCCAGAGCCACGTTGTCAAGGTCTATTTCCCTTTGTTCCATTTCGTGCTCTAGACGCATCTCTTGAATGCGGCGGCTCGTGTATGCTTCGATAAAAGGATCGTCCTCCCACGGTGATGGGGCTTCCCCTCGCAACTCGCGCATGCGGTTGCGGGTGTATTTCTCTAATTCTCTGTCAAACTTTCTCAAGGTAATCTCCATGAAATGTTATTGTTTTCTCAAACTTGTTAAAATAAACGGCGTACTTTTTCCCCGGTTCCGGATGCACACCATCGGTGCGGTCCCACCTTTCTCCCAGTGTGGGTCCTGGGTCGGTCGATACTACGACCCCCAATCCATAGTTGCCTTGACCTTTGTTTAGTCTATCGCGCACTAAGTCACCAACTTCAAATGTTTGAGTCACCTTTTCACCACAATCGTGTCAGGCGCTCTACGCGGCTTTCTCTTGGCTTTGACTGCCTTAGCCTTGGGAGCAGGCGTTGCTTTGCGCAAACAGCGCCCACAGGCGATGTGGCCCTTGTGAGGACCCTTGCTCGTTCTAAGGAACGCTGGGGTGTAAGCACAGTATTCACAGGTCAGGCGCGACTGTTCGGTCGCACTTGTAATAATATCGGCGACGGGCGGCGTGAGATTGCGTGTCTCAACATATAGCGTCCCGTCTTTGTTTCTAGAAACTTCCGTAATGGCGGGGGCGAATTCCCCCTCCTTGGAAATCTTATCAATCTTTTTAGACATCTCATAAATTATCTTATACCAGCCGTCTTCGCATTGGAATCCCCATCCCATCTTTGAACTCTCCAGCGGTGCTGTTCGTTCGCGGTAGAGGTGAGGAAACTTTTCATAAAGCTCGTTCGTCTTCTGACTATCCATTTGTATAGCCTCCTACTCTCTTAGTGTAGCAGTCTGTCAAGGATATGTCAAGTGAAATTTAACGTTTGGGGGGAATAAAACCATTCTTGCGCGCTGCCTCGGTGCTGTCAAAACAGAACTCTGCAATCGTCTTTGTATAGTACGGACTTTCTGGCACATGGTATAGGTGGGAGTTTGCATTTCCTTTGACCGGATATCCTGCGGGACACGTGCCGTTTGGGTGTGGCAAACTTAGGTGGGCGCAACCTCCCAGCAGGAGCGCGCCAATAATAATAACTGTTCTCAATTCTTTTCGCTTTCTACGGAGTTTACAAGTTCGAAGGCATCGTCGGGGAAGGTAAAAAAGTTACCTCCTACCACCGCTGACACAGCAGTGTATTCTGTGCCTGATTGATCGTGGATAAGGTGCTTTATTTCTGTGACGATCCCGAGAGGTTTTCCTAACCAATCGTTACCCTTAATTCTTACTAGATCTCCGACTTTTATTTCCATTCTTCCAACGCAGGGACGGCTTGGATGCGATCGATGCGGTCACTTGAGATTTCGTGTGCCTCCATCCATCGTGCTTTCGCGTCTTCGGGATTGATTCCGGGCATGTGACCAAGAAGCTGAGAGCGCCAGTCGCCTTCTCTCTTCTCATAAATCTCAAAATCTACCTCGTAATCCCCATGAAACACCATGCTGATCTCCTACTGTCCTCCTAGTATAGCACGCGGTAGGGCGCGTGTCAATGATTATTTTAGAATGATGCCTGCAAGGTGCTGGAACCTTTCAACGATTGCGCCGGCGTAACCTCTTTCGCCTTCCTTGCCAAACAGGAACAGCCCTACATCTGCCACCACTAAATCCCCATTATCGCGCTGCATAAGATTGTTGGCATGCACATCCCCATACTGAGCATCAAACTTTTCTAACTTTTTCAAGCGGTTATAGAAGTTTTTGGCCACGCGGGATTGGAACTCACTAGGTGGCAGGATGGTGGACCTGAGTCCCTTGGACTGTTTAATCATCTCGGGGTCGTACTGAGGGAGTCGCGCGTTCGCGGCCATTTGTTTTTGTAAAAGAGGACCTGCATACATTCCTACGTCATTCAACAGCTGCGTATCATCTACATATTTTTGGAATGCCTTGTTGATCGTGTTCCGCAAGATGTTATGGATGTCTCGGAGCGCGAAGAACTGGTTGCTGGCGGGTGCATCCAAGTAGGCCTTGCGTAAACGAGGTAGCACCCTCTCAATTTCCCGCAACGGGGGAAAGAACCTTGCGTCTTTGACAGGCAGAGAAGGACTACCAGACCCCTGAAGGTCTATGCTGCGGCCCGTGGGCCCTTCGTCAATTGGTTGCTCTTCGATGGCTGCGCCAAGTTTTTCCCAGCCCTCTTCTTGAAACAGTTTCTCTAGTGAGCTATAGATATTTTCAATGGTCAGGTACTCTTCTACAAATCTTTTACGAACTTCGGGAGAGTAATCTTCTTTACTGGGGTCAGGCCCGAACACATCCACTCGGGTGTCGGGATTTAATTTCTCCAATAATTCCATCTGGACGACGAAGACTTTGTAGGATCGCCCGTCTGGCTTCTCTATGTAGCGCCCCGCACGAATTTGGCCTTCCGGGCCAACGGGTGGTGAGGTGATCGTGCGGATATCTAAGATGGTGGGCAACACATTGCCGACTTCAGGATCGCGCGATTCCAAACCATCTTTAAGTTTTTTGATGTTCTTATATGCATTTATCTCTTGACCGGACAAAGTCATCTTTACAGCCACCGGCCCATATTCGGGATTCTCTCCCTCATAGACAATACCGAACTCGCCATGTCCGAGGGGACGGTCATCGATCTCTATGCCTGTCTGGGAGGCATAGTCTTCTAGTAACTTGGCCCGCACATCACTATCAAAAGCAGTAATGACAAGACGATCGGGATCATTGAGGTCCCGCTCGGTGGCTTGCTTGGGTTCGGCCCGATCGAATTCAGCTGCGCGAGCAGCCATCTCTTCCGGAGAACGAGCGACAGTCTTGTCCGGGTCCTCAGTCGGCGGGAGCGTCTCGTCGGGGTCAGCCGCCTTGGTTACGAGAGGATCCGCGCTCCCAAAGAACTTGGCAACTTTTGAGCGGTCCTGATCTCGTCTTTGCTGGCGCGGGCCCTTGCGCTTCGCATAACGGGTCATGGGCTGGGTGTCCACCTCCAGCAAAGTTAATGTCTCTTCTTTAATTATCTGGTGTAGTGCTGCTTTGGATAATTTCATCCTCGGGTTTTTCCTCTTCACTAAATAGTCCAAACTTCTCCTGTTCGCCATCGTCATAGGTGATGATGGTACGATTGGACGGATGAGGCTGAATGTGCACCGTGATAAAATCATTCATAGAATCAAAGATGGCGATGGAGCCTTTGGGGCGCGGATAGAGCCAGTGAGCTATACACTGACCCGTTGCCAGTACAACGCCCTCAATGACCACTCCCTCCCCGGACACGCCGGTTTCGTCGCTCTGACGAGCTACGGTAAAGGTCTGAATTCCTCTGGGGCACAGACGCGAGGGCTTCTTGGGGATCAATTCCTCCGCTTTGCTCTCTGGCACCTCTTCGGGTGTTGTTTCGATATCACTCATTTTTTAGTATCCAGTCGTAAATTTCTAATACATTGGGGGCCAGTGCCAAGTCCGACATGTCTTCGCGTTGAACCCATCGCCAATCGTCATGTTCGTAGTCTATTTCTACACTACCTGTATAGTCCCGAGTATAGTATATGCTCACCCCAATGTCAATAGCTTCTTTAATTTCTTTCAAATTATGTACTTCTAAAGTGGTTTCTTCTTTTGTCTCGCGCCTGGCAGCATCTTGGGGCGCTTCGCCTGGTTCGATCTTTCCTCCTGGGAACCCCCACTTTTCGGGCGCCCAGTTAGCCATCTTCGGCCGTAACAACAGTAACACGCGGTCGGTGGGATCGATTAAAACAACTATGGCGCCCTCAATCATGACTTTTTTCCTGATCTTTACCCGGATCATTGATCGAGGCTGTGCGCCCTATCATACGCCTGTGTATAAATAGAAAAGAGTTGCTCAATGTCCCCTGACCGGCGCAGCATTTTAAATGCTAAGTTTTCTGGTGAGTAGATTCCGCCGCGCTCAAGGCCCCCCTGCCTCATGCGTTTCAGCTTGTCCTTTAGCCTCTGCGCGAACTCGAGGGCCTCCTCTGCTCTGCCGGCGTCATATACTGCACTGAGCTTATCCACCTCTCTCGCAAAAGACTTCATTTTTTTGGTGGCGGTCTCTTTGTCCAAGGTAGGAGATGATGGAGTGGGCTTAACCAGCCATCTATCTGTAAGCAGGGAATAGACCCCGCTTGATACGTGCGGCTCCTGCGTATCCTGCAAGTACAGCTCAACTTCATGTCCCTTTACCATAATGGTATGAAGTTTATTCCAGTTAGACCGGATGGCGTCGACAAACTTTTTAACCAGGACGGTATTATCATTTATCTCTCTAAAGTCCACCAGAATGTGAATATCAATATCAGAAAATTTAGACCAGTTATAGTTCGCTAGTGATCCGGTCATAATAATATCTTCAGGCTCAACGCCTAGGTCAAGTCCTTCCATAAACTCTTTAACGATATCTAATAAAGCTCCTTTGACTCCTGGGCGAACCTTTTCGTCCCCTTCCCATATCTTTTGGTTAAGACTATCGTGGACGCCAAAGGCTTTCAGGTCGTTAGGCCCAATCGTTATGGTCACATCTTCATATAAACGATCAAAACGACTGAGGGATTGATTCTTGACAATGGGGATATTAAGTTCCCCGGCTAAATCAGTAAGCTCCTCCTGGGCGGTGGGCGTGGGGACTTGAGTACCTGGTTTCAATTCAATAAACTTGTCTTGATCTCTTAATTCTTGGATGACGGCCCCAGCTTTCTTGAAATATGCTTTCGCGAGATGCTTGTTCTCTGCTGGCTGCTCTGCCCGGTCGTAGGGCATTACCAACGAATACGCGTCGTGGTCCTCCTCCGGTACGAGCATTGTACCAAGGACGTCTTCGCGCTGTGTGTCGTAGTGCTTCCAGACGGCATTTGCATCATCCGAAACATCCTCGACGTCGGGCTTGAGTCCATCTTCTCCAGCCACCTCTAGCGCCACATCATATAGCAACGGGCCGAAGCCATCCTTAGCCTTGGCGCTTGTGATAACATATACACCCTCGTATGGTTCGTTTCCGCCGCGACCTACATGGAGGGTGCCAAATATGTCTAGGCCCGCTTCCATTCGGTCCAGATCATCCGCCTTCAGCCTAGCGGTCGGCTTATCCCGCTCGGCGTAATAGACTTGAAAGCCGGTGCCGTCGGATTCTTTGAGCACAACGACCACCACACCCTCGGGGAGGTCGGCGGGAGTTTTCATGGCTTCGTCTAGGTGGGCCTCTTCTAGGCCGCCCGGGGCACCAGGGGGTGCCGACTTCCACGGGCCTCGCTTTGTTCTCTTCGTATCATAGGGTCCACCACCTGTGGTTTGGGGCCCTTTGGTAGTAAGTTCCGCTGCATCGTCCATTACGTCTTTCATGTGCTGCGATGACTGATAATACTCTGCTTCGGTAATTTTGTACGATCCCTGGAATGCTTTTCGTCGCGGTTTGGGCTTCTTCTCCTTATAACGGAGAACCGATACCCCGCGTAGATTATTCATGATTTGAACGAGCTTCTCCATTACGATTTCTTTTACTGCACCGCGCGGCAAACGCACGTGCAACTTGAGAGTAGACAAGTATTTACTACCCAAATCGCGTTGGACTCCTCCCTTTTCCGGCTCAACAAGCGTAACGGTGAGTATTTCAGGCAGCGCCCGGATATCATTTTTTGTTTCATCGCGGGAGCCGCCGATGTCCTTACTCATTGAAATCAAGATGGTAAAGTAAAAGGTCTCCTGGTAATAAGAGGGATCGGCGGCCTCATTAATAAAGTCCTTGAAAGTTTGAATATAGCGCTTCATCTATATAAATAGTTCGCCATACTCAATAAGGGCGCGGGTTTCTTCATAGCTTAAAACCTGATACCACTCGCTACCCTCGATGGGGTCAAGACGTTGAGCCAGGGGCCAGTCGTTACCACCCGGGACATTGCGGTCTCCGACGAAAATCATTTCCACATCTTCACCGTGCAACTCACGCAGCTTCTCTACCACTTGGGCCTTGTTTTTGCCGGCCGGGTAGATGTCAACCGAGATCTGGCCTCCGATAGAAACTTCGAACTGAGGGTATATGCCTTTGATGTATGCTACAATATCTTCACGTTCGTGGTTGTGTTGGTCCCACTTGTAGTAGGCCTCGCGTAAATCAGGACTGGCGTCGCGCCCAACAATACTAAAATTAACCATCCCTTTTCTTATTTCAATGTGGGTGCTGGTTTTGTTACGCCAGCTGGTGCCGTGTTCCAAATACAGTTCAAGATTTGATATAAAATCTTCGGGCAGCTCCAACTTGTTTTCATAAACTTTCTTTCCCTTCGAATAGAAAACATTCCCTGAGCACGTAAAAATACCCTCACACTGGTCAATGAATGAGCTGAAGAGTTGCTTTTTGGTTTTTTGAATATCTGAGCCTGTTACGAGATATACTTTTTTCTTCTTTTCCCTCAACCAATTCAGGAACACCTCAGCAAACACATCGTCCACCTCCGTAAGAGGGTGAGTAAGCGTACCATCAACGTCAAATAAATAAACTCGTTCAGGCATCGCCCTGCGTTTTCATTTGTCGCACCATCATGTCAGACACTTCGCTCTCAAACTCTTCGGAAGTACCGGTCCAGAGATTGTCCATCTCTTTTTGTTCGTCGAGATATTGCCATAACGATTCATTTTCGTCGGCCAGCTTTTCGTATCTTTCTAGGTTTGCCTCAATTTTGTCTAGGCGATCAC
>Ga0208790_1000643_pt1 | contig 16299 bp, 16 predicted proteins | sample 10_taG_FD_184083 | JGI IMG/M metagenome (GOLD analysis project Ga0208790, IMG submission 184083) | Marine viral communities from the Subarctic Pacific Ocean - 10_ETSP_OMZ_AT15264 metaG (SPAdes) (version 2) | ecosystem: Environmental > Aquatic > Marine > Oceanic | place: Pacific Ocean | collected... | reverse complement strand
GTAAGAGCAGCTGGCGGAGGAAACGTAGACGCAGGCGCAGATAAGATGTATAACACAATGAAACAATTGGAGAATAGAGTAGGATCATAATGGCTGTAACACAGACACAAACATTACCAGCACCCTTTTTAACAGACGTATCAAAAGATTATGCAAAACGTTTAGGGCAAGTCACGGCTCCAGCAATGGATACGTCGAAGTTTGCACCGACGGTTGCACCTCAAGATCCTTATCAAACGCAAGCTTATGGTAGAGTTCCCGGAGGTATTGGGGCTTACCAAGATTACATTACACAAGCAGGAGCATATGATACGGCAGCCGCAGGTTATTCAGGACCGAGTGCCTATCAACAATTTATGTCTCCTTACCAACAGGATATTATTGATGCAACCATGGCTGACTTTGACAAGCAATCCGCTCAAGGAATTTTAGGTGTTGGAGAAATGGCAGCGAAGTCAGGAAATTTAGGTGGGGGTCGTGAAGGTGTCATGCGATCTGAATATCAAACTCAATCTGATTTAAACAGAGCACAACTTTTAGCACAACTTAGACAACAAGGATTTACTCAAGCAGGACAAGCAGCACAAACTGCATTTGGTCAACAACAACAATTAGGAGCCACACAAAGAGGAATGGCTTCCTTAATTCCACAACTTTATTCAGCTGATACCGCAGCTTATGGAGCAATGGGCGCACAACAACAGGCACAGGCACAGGCAATAGCCGATGCGGAAAGAGAAGCTGAGAGACTGGAAGCTTATGAACCTTACGAAAGACTCGGGTATCTTGGAACAGGGATCACGGGAATGCTCGGAGGCTATCCTGGTCAGTATCAAACAACCGTTCAACCTAACCCAACACCGTTGCAAACAGCGTTGGGAATTGGAACAGGACTTGCGGGTATGTATGGTGCTTACCAAGATTTCGCGAGGCCTAAAAAATGAGCACAGTATTAAGAAGACCTATGTTTAGAAGAGGTGGACAGGCTGAAGGTATTACCACGGGTCTTGGAAGACAGGGGTATTCTACAGCAGGAACCGTTCAAAAGTATCAAGACTTTAGAAACATACTAGATACTATTTCTCCAAGAAGAACAGGAAACTTAAATGATTTTTTAATGAATACAGGTTTAAATCTTGTAAGCAATCCACCTAGTGGAAATATTTTACAAACGTTAGCGACAGAAGCCAAAGGACCTTTCCAACAGTTGCAAAGAACTAGAGCTCAGGAACGATCAGGAGACAGAGAATTAGCAGCAGGGTGGCTTAAAAGTTTAAGTGATGAAGACTTAAGTGCTATTGAAGAAAAAGTTAAGCTTTATATGGATACTCATCCAGAGGCATCTAGACAAGAAGCTCAACAAGCAGTCTGGGATATGCTGGAGTATAGTAAATCAGGACACGTTAGATCTGGTGAAGCTATGGAAAATAGACTAGAGTTTTATGAAAATTATTTAATGAATCAATCCACATCCCCTCCTGCATCAGGAGTCAGAGGAGTGGCTAATCACTTATACAAAATAGAAAAAGGAACTTACCCTGATGAAATTAAAAAAGATTTAGCACAAGGTAAAGTTTGGTTTACAGATTCAACCGTGACTAACCGAGGAGTTAAGGATGGTAAGATCGTGAAGTATGAAATTAGTGAAGACTATCTACAAACATGGAAACCTTACGAAGGTAAAGTTGTATACGATCATAGAACTGGTAACTTATTTAAGAAACAAGGTAATTACTTTATATTGGTAGAAGATATCAACAAGGAATAGGAGGATAAATGCCATTTGGATTTGACCCTCGTAAACTTGTAAAAGAAAAAGAAGAGCAAGAAAAAAAAAACGAAGAAGAGGTGGTTTGGGAAGCCATTGCTAAAGATATTGACGCCGAAGAAAAAGAAAAAGCTTTAAGAAAAAAAAGTAGCATACAACGTTCCCTCGATAAGGCTGAACAAGCTATTCGTGAATCTAAATACATGCAGAAGCATGGGATAGCTACTTGGGCTAAGAAGAAAAAAGAATTAGATCCTACGTTTGCTTTTCCAAGTGAACGAAGAAAAAATAAAACTCTCGCAGAAGAATACGAAGATAAACCCATCATTGATGTTGAAAAAAATAAAATAGAAATGGCGGGGACCACAGGTCCTTTAGATATTGAATGGGAAAGCACAGGAACAAGTAGTAATCCTTTTCAAAGTGAAGTAGGACTTAGTGAGTCTATTGCTGGAGCAATTTTATCTGGCACAATTAAAATTCCTTATGGCTGGGTAAACTTAACGGCGATGATAGCCGACTGGGCTGGAGAAAAAGGTATTCCCGTTGATCAAAGTAACGTAGCTAAACTAGAACGTTGGTTCGATCAAACTTATTTGGGTGGAGCAATGCGTTTTGGTGAAGAGAAAGCTCGTGCGAGTGCTATTGGTAAATTCACAGAAGCGTTAGTACAAATTTATGGAAACTGGAAAGCAGTGGGTAAGCATGTTGTTAATTTATCGGATGATGCTTTTAAAATGTACAATAAAGCGATGGGGGGAGTCAAAGCGGGCAAATACGTAAGAACTGCTAAGAATAATAATATTTATGAAGCCGCAAAGGCAACTCAAAAAGCAAACAAACTTTCTTTTGGTCAACAATTTGTAGGTTTAACTGTTGGGGGCGGAGTAGCCGGTGCCTTAGTTTATGATAAAGAAGACATTGGAACCTTTGGAGATTGGTTCTTTGATGAAGGAGAGAACTGGGCTTTAGATAGAAAAAAAAGAGGGACAGCTAAAGAAGATGCAGCTAGACAACTTTATAATACATTAAAGTTTGGTGCTGAGATGGGCTTTCCTATTATTCCAAGCATTGTGGGAGTAGGAAGACTGGGAAAACTTTTAAAGAATCAAGATGCTAACCTAGCTTACAGTTCAGAACGAGTACATAGGTTGGTAGATAGATTTTTAGCTAAACCTTTAAGATCAAGAGGTCCTTTTCCAGAAGATCAATTCCAAGCCATGCAAAGACTTCATGGTAAAGAATCTTCTTCAAGATTATTAACTGAAGATTACTTAAAAAACTTTGATCAAATCATCAAAAGAATTTCTAAGAACTCTCAAGGCGCAGCCAATGCTTCAGGATTAGCGGATGACATTAGCCAGGTCATTGTAGATACGATTAAGAAAGGGAAGCTCGGGGTTAACAAACAAGGTAAAGTTGTGGTTCAAGGGTTTGGATCGAAGGATTTAAACAAGTTAATGAAAACACTAACCAAAGATTTAAAAGTAGCCGAGAAGGATGCACTCGCTTTAATTGATGAGCTAGTAAATGTGCATGGAAACTGGGCAGAATTTTTAAATGCTGTAGTTAAAGGAGGCAATCTTAATGTTGCCACTAAAGAATTCGTAGGTATTATGACCGAGAGAATTCAGAACACATTAACCACTCAATATAAAATTTTTAAAGACAATGGAGTCAAAGCCATTGATGAATTTGCACCAGCCAAAGATGTAAGAGATGAAGTCAGAGATATCTTTGTAAGAAATGCTGCTGATAATGATGTTCGTTTAAGTAAATCTCAAGCCACAGAAATTGTGAATGATGTAATTAAAAATGTAGAACTGAATCCTGAAACGGCAACACCTATCTTTAGGTATGACTTACCTGGATGGAATCAAGAAAAATTAAGAGGGACTAAAAACATTGCAGAAAATATTACAGGTGGTGGAAAATTTAAAGCTGATAAAAAAGGTGGACTAATCCAAACGGAAAAAGACTTAACCGCATTTAAAAGATTATTTGGAAACTATGAAAAAGCAGAGAATGTAATTGCCAATGTCACAACCGATCTTGCATCGATTGCAGCACGAGACAGATACTATAATAAAATTTTACAAGATTCGAAAGCAGCTATTAAGCAAGGGAAAAGAGGAATGGTTTATGATACTCCTGCAGAAGCTAGAGCAGCCTTCAACACAAATATGCCAGGCTCAACAGAAAAAATTATTGAGACTCCTTTAAACTTGCCGCAGGCATTAGGAGGAGAAGCGTATACCGTTCCACTAAATGGAAAATTTACAACACAAAATATTGCAGATGGTTTAACACACGCAGCGGATATTTCTTTATCTAAAAAAGTAATGCCGATGTGGTATCAAATTGCTGTGATGATTCCTAAAGGAATGGTTCAAGCAGGTAAGACTGTGTTTGGTCCCTTCACGCATACAAGAAACTTTGCATCAGGAGCCGTGACAACAATCTCTACCGGAAATATTTTTATAAACCCCATGCAAATGGCTAAAGCTTTTAGAACTGCGATGAATACTATTCAACCGCAGATCCTTTACAAGAATAAACCTGGAGTTAAAGTAAATGTAGATACATCTACCCCTGGAAAATTTAGACCAGGAGCTAACACAACAGATCCGAATAAACTTATTGGTGCACAAGAATTTACTGAAGGAGGAGGTCAATCTCTTTATCGTTTCCTATTAGATGAAGGGATGGTCAACCAAAGTGCAACCTACCGAGAGCTGATGGGCCTAATTGAAGATACCCAAAAATCTAATTTCTTTAATTGGGTTACGTCAAAAATGCACAGAAAATTAAGAGCCTTTGGAAAGAAAGCTCAAGACTTATATGTTGCTGAAGATGACTTCTGGAAAATTTGGAACTTTGCAGCCGAGTCTCATCGAATTAGAAGATCCTATGCCAATGCCATTAAAGCAGGGAAGATTAAATTAAAAGATGTTCCGGGAGGAAGTCTAGACTCGGTAGACATTTTAAAAATGGCAACGAACAATGTTAGATTAATGCTACCTAACTATGCTTATGTTTCTAGATTAATTAAATCTACAAGACGATCTCCATTAGGGAACTTCGTATCCTGGCCTTCAGAAATTCTAAGAGGATCCACGAATCAATTCAATCAAGCCGTAAAAGAAACTAAAAATCCTATCTTTGCTCGAATGGGATGGGAAAGATTATTGGGATCAGCAACAGCCTGGGCAACGATTCCTCCACTAGCTGTGTGGGGATTCTCACAAGCCTATGGATTTACTAGAGAAAAATTATCAGCATTGAGAGAATTCATTCCATGGTTCTCTGCAGACTCAACGATTCTTCCTGTTTATGTAGATGGTCAGTATAAGTATGTGGACTTTAGTAGAGGTTATTTTTATGATACCATTGTTAATCCTGCGCAAGCACTCATCAATGAAGTAACTGCTAATCCCGATCAACCTTTGATCCCATCTTTAATTGATGGCTTTGGAAAAGCCACTCATCGATTAGTAGAGCCCTTTGTTTCAGAAGCCATTTGGGTTGGAGGTTTAGCCGATCTCTTTATGAGAGGTGGAGAAACTAGACACGGAGTAAGAGTATTCAGTGAACGAGATTCGTTTGGAGTTCAAATGCAAAAAGGAGTTATGCATTTAGCTAAAACATTTTCTCCTGGATCAAGAGTACAGGTTGAAAGATTATACGCAGCCGTGATGGGCAAAACTCACAAAGGAGTACAGTATGAAGTACCTGATGAATTATTAGGAATGGTTGGAGCAAGACCAGCACCCTTAGATCTAAGGAAGACCATGAATATTTTTATTGGAGAATACTTAAAAAAGAACGAACGTTTGGAACGTAATTTAGCGTATGAAAATTTAAGAACAGGAGATCCTGTAGATCCTAAAGATATTATTAAGCAGTTTAATTATGCTAACCAACAAAAGTACGAGAGTATGAGTGAGATAAGAAGAAAAATTGACGCTCTAAAAGTACTGGGTTGGAGTGATGAAAAACTAAGAGAACTCTTTGATCGAAGAGGTAAACTCAATGCGTATGATTCAATCATGAGTAATGAATTTGTTCCATTTAAACTTACTAAAAAAACAATCGAATCTTTTGATCGATTGGTGGAAGACCAAGCTGAAAAAGGATTGTCATTTAAAAATCCTTTTGATGAGAGAATGATTGAGAAAATTAATTCAATGAGAGAACTTATGGAAGGTAGACCTTTGAATAGAGATTGGACGCTGGATGCTAAAGATTTTTACTATCCGGACCCGAAGAAAAAAGATGAGGCTCCTCTTCCTGCAGAAGAGGGAATGATTTGGGAGAAAACATCATTGCCTCCAACATCGATGCCAAAAGTGGCACAAATTCCTCCCCAGATTAACCCACAGACTGGGTTGACAAGAACGGAATCTGCATTATTGTCACCAGAAGAACAAGTTATTGCAAGGAGAACATGACCCCTAAAACTATAAGAGAAAATATTATTAGTCTACAAGGACACATCACAGGGATTAAAAGAGATGTGGCTAACATCAAGAACAATCATTTGAAGCATATGCAAACACATATTCATGACTTGGGTGGCAAGATAGACAAAATCTATTGGGTTCTTTTAGCGATGGTGGGGGCCATTGCCTTACAATTATTCCAGCATTTCCTAGCCTAATTTATGCAGGTATCTTTAAATTTTAGCTTAGGTGAGCTGACTAAGTCGCAAACAGCGACGAGAAAGGGCATTGATAATACCCCTAGTGCTGAGCACCAGGAGAACCTTAAATCGCTCTGTACGAACGTCCTACAGCCTATTCGGGACCATTTTTCTAGGGTAGTGACCATTACGAGCGGTTATCGCTCTCCGGAGCTGTGTACAGCCATAGGATCAAAATCGACCTCGCAACATGCCCGTGGAGAAGCGGCGGACTTCGAAATCTTTGGAGTATCTAATAAAGAATTAGCAGATTACATTCATGAAAACCTAGACTACGACCAACTCATTCTCGAGTACTGGAAAGAATCAGATCCGAACTCGGGCTGGGTGCACTGCAGTTATTCGGAGGGGAATAATAGAAAGCAGTATCTGAAAGCTTATAAAGACGAGAATAACAAAACACGTTATCAACCTATGGAGGGACAATGAAATTTGTATGGGAAAAATTAAAGGCGGGACATGAGTCGTTATTCATAACGGCTTTCAATCGCTATCAGGGATTAGTTTTATTTCTGATGCTTCTTGTAATTTATTTAAAATAGTTTATATAGAGTGTATGGGTGCTTTGATAAGGCCCATTTTATTAACTGTCTAACAAGGAGGTTAAATGACATTCGATAAATTACCATCAATCTTTAAACAACTTAGACCTGTCTCAATCGGGTTCGATAATCTTTTCGATCATTTCGAAAATTTTTTCGATGAGTACGCCAATGTTCGGTCTTCGTTGACGGCTAATTTTCCCTTTTACAATATTGTAAAAAAGGAAAACAATAAGTTCGATATTGAAATAGCTTTAGCAGGCTACGACAAGAAGGACATTGCTGTAGAACACGCAGATAGTGTGCTAACTATAAAATCTGTGAAGGAAACTAAATCCGACAAAGAAAAAAAAGGAGTGATTCATCAAGGAATTGCTAAGCGATCTTTTTCTAAAGCTTTTACCATCGCTAATGATGTAGAAATCAAAGGTGCTGAGTTAAAAAACGGATTATTGAAAATATCTTTAGAGAAGATTGTTCCTGAAGGCAAAAAGCCAAAAACGATCACGGTAAAATAGAGGATTATAAAATTTACTACGCCTCGCGCGTATATCCTACGTTTTGGGGGATTCATTCTCCCACCCAAAACGCTTCTTTGTATTTTCTTCCATACTTCATAATTTGTTCAGGAGTTAATTGACATTCTTCGTGTAGACGCCATTGTAAAGTATATAATTTATTCCTATCAAATTTTTTTGTCTCAACCCCAGTATTAATCCGTGAATATAGTTGACGAATATGAGAACAAAATTTAAAAGTTTTCTTCATTTTTAAAAATGATTTTTCAATGTTTATATCTACATATTTGGCAAATTTCCCATGCTGGGGTTTCCTTCCTAACAAGGCGGCTACTTCTGGTGGTTCTACTTCAAAGTGAACTAAATATTTTTTGTATCTTTTAAATACTTTTTCTAACTCTTGAAACTCTTCATGAAGTTTGTAACAAGAATAGGGAGAATTCCGAAGGGAATAGTTTCTGCTAATATCTCTATACTCAGGATTGATTATACCTGTTCTTTTATACTTTCTATATTCTTTATTAACATCTAAAGAGACTATGTGATAATCCTCAATTATAAGCTTTATATTATATTCCAAGTTTTTTTTGAACTCTTTTAAGCGTGTAGAAACCCTTGTATAACATTGAAACGCAATAACATCTCTCCATATTGGATGTTTAATACTCATTCTTAATAAACCTGCTCTTCGAGCTCGATTAAAATATCCAGTGTAAGTATGACAATCTACATGGATACGTTGAGATCGTGGATTTCTTTTTATAATAAGGGCTGCTTCGTAATCTAATCTTCTTTTCTTGTTTGTTGGAGCTTCTAGCCGTCTCAATTGTTCCCATTCTCCAATATCTCGTTGTGCACTCTGTTTACCAGCTCGAACAGGACGCTCACTAAAAATATCGTCGGTCATCCCAATGTATTGAGATCTTAAAGTTCCACATACTCCAACCCTTCGTTCATAGATACATGCTATCTGTTTCTTTTTTTCTCTTGATATAATTTTAAATATTTTGGGAATCATATCCACGCTTTTCATCAGGTGTCCATCTCATTTGAGACCATGCATTATTCCACGATTTCTCAATATACTCCGCAGCTTCTTTTTCATTATCTCCAATAACAGCGTCAAGTGGATAAGTAGGATCATCTTCCGCATAAAGTTCGGCGTGATGCCAACTTAAACCAATTTGTTGGTTAGATCCTCGTGCAAGAGAATAATGGATTCCATATGAACCATAATGTTTTGGAAAATTATTTTGCCAACAAATTGCCACAGCAGATATTTTTCCTCTGCCAAACACTTGTCCTCCAAAAACTATTAAGTCATTTTCACGATTCCAATTTTTATATATTTTTTCCCTAAAATTATCATAATCAGGATCTTCAAAGATTTTTGTGACATCTCTTAGGGGTTTAATTTCAACGTAAATAGGTTTTACTTTTCCAAGATAATCTATGAGTTTTGTTCTTTTGGGATATATAACAAAATCAGGTTTATAACCAATTAAACCAGGTACATCAGGTTCATAGTCAAAATCCCAATCTAAATTTTTAAAATGATTATAGTATCTTGCTTCTAATTTACTCCTAAACTCCATTCCTTTCCAAACTATTGGTATTGCTTTCATATCCATGATCTAAGTTCTTCCCCAAGAACTTCAGATGCTATGTTTATCTTTTTACGTAGAGAATCTTGAATTTTTTTATCAATGGTATCTTCGGCAATAATATCAATATACGTAACTGACTTTTTTTGCCCGATCCGATGTGCACGGTCCTCGGACTGTAATCTTTTTTCTAAGTCATATCCGTTAGAATAGTAAATGACGGTATTGGCCGCAGTTAGCGTTAAGCCATAGCCTGCTGTTTGAGGAGTTCCTACAAGAAAACGTACTTTAGAATCATTCTGAAAAGCGTCTTTATTCTTTTCCCGTTGATCTTGGGGCGTGAGTCCATAATAATCAACCACGGACCACGGACCATGGGCCTTCTTAATTTCTTTAACTATGTTTTGAATATCTCTTTGCCAATGCGCCCAAATAATAGCTTTGCCTTCAACCTCATCTAAAATATCCATAAGCTCTCCTAGACGATTACTCTTTATATTCTGTGTGGTCCCATCATCAGCTACAAAATGGCCACATGTAATTTGTTGAAGTCTCATAAGTTGAGTAAGGGCTGTCATTGTAGTGATTTGTTTTCCATTTAATTGAGCTAATGCTTCTTCTTTCATTTGTTTATAAACCTTCTTTTGTTCAGAAGTTAAATCTATAGTTCTTTTCATATAAATTTTACCAGGTAAATCAAGGCAGTCTTCTTTTAAGACTCTATACGAAAAAGGTTGTAATTTTTCTGATAGTTCAGCTAAATTTCTAAAGCCCGATACTAATTGAATTGATCGACCAGAAATAAAGGCTGTTTTCATTATCGCGTACCTTACTCTGAAAGAATAATAAGAGCCATGACCTAAATGTTCAGGATCTAGAAAAAAACATTGAGCAAAAAGATCAAGAGGGTTTTTAGTAACTGGAGATCCAGTTAAGATTCTTCGATATTTAGCCATATTAGCAATTTGAACAATATTTTTAGTTCTTATAGCTTTAGGATTTTTAATAGTAGTAGACTCATCTATAGCCATCAATGTATTATGAGAAAGTAAGAATTTCTTAGCAAAACTTAATCCTTTTTCTGTACTAAAAGCTTCTACATTCATAATAAGGATATGAAAATCTGATCCAGTTTTAAATAAGTTTTCTAATTTCTTTGATTGTGACTTAGTTATGTTGGCTTGCCACAAAACGGTCACTTTCTCGATATGATCCGGTAAATGCGCAGGCAATTCTTGGTTGTACCAAGTTCCTATTACCCCTTTAGGGGCTATAATTAAAAGACCATCTATTTTTCCTTTATCATAAAGCATAGCGGCATTATCAATTAACACTTTTGTTTTACCTGTACCCATTTCCATGAAGTAGGCATAGGTCTCCCTATTCCAAGATTTTTCTAAAGCAGTGGTCTGATGCTTATAAGGCGTTGTCTTAAATTTATAATTCATACTTCTTTCTATTGACTTCTTATATAGGATAACCTATATCATGTCAATATGTTATGTATAGAAAGAGAAAAGAAGACATATTCAGTAGTCTTAAATATGAGCCGGCACCTACTAAACCTAATCCATTAGTAATGGTTTATGTTATACAGGAAATTGCAGGCACAAAAGATGGACGTCCTAAAATTAATATTATGGGAGCTGCCGAGTATGGTACTTTTAAATTTTTGCTTCCTGAACTATCACAAATTATATTTTCTCCAGGTCCATTAATTTTTAAATTAAGAAAAGGTTTACAAAATTATAGCCAACAAGATTTTTTATTATTAACAGGAGATCCAGCCATTATTGGTGTTGCCTGTTCGATTGTTTCTGATATAACTAATGGTAAATACAAATTACTCAAATGGGATAAACAAGAAAGAAAATATTATCCTATTGAAATTAACTTACATGAGAAAGGACAAATAGATGAATAAAACATACCATAGGTTAAAAAGTAGATTAAAACATACTGAAATCTGTATTGAAAATTTTTTAGATGTAGAAAAACATAGAATCATTTCTAAAAAAGCTAGAAAAGCACTTAATAAAGATAAACCTTTCTTGGGACTTATTTTTATTATTTTATATCTACCAACTAGAATTATAGGTTTTATTTATGATACATTTTGGTGGAATCGATATCGTAAATGGTGTAAAGAAGTAGAACTTATAAAAAAGGAGTTAGAAAGCTATGAGTAATATTAATTTTGAAAAAGATCAAGAAGAAGTTCTCGATAGAACCGAGAATATAAAATCTTTAGCTAATCAAGTAAAAAAACTAAGAGATTTAGAGGACGAATTTAAAGCTGAAGAAGAAGCTCTCAAAAATAAGAAGAGAGAAATAGAAAAAGTTTCAGGTGAAGTTATCCCTACACTTTTAAGTGAAATGGGGTTATCATCTCTCAAACTTGCAGATGGTTCTGCAGTTGAGGTAAAACCGTATTATGCGGCGAATATCTCTATCAAAAATAGAGAAGCGGCGTATAACTGGCTTCGTTCTAATGGCCTAGGTGATATCATTAAAAATGAAATCACTGTTTCCTTTGGAAGGAATGAAGATAACAAGGCGGCAGAATATGCTAACCTTGCGAAGGGTCAAGGATTTCAACCAACACAAAAGCTGAAGGTTGAACCTATGACCCTGAAAGCTCTCGTCCGTGAGCGTACTGAAGCAGGCAAAGATATGCCAACGGATATTTTTAACGTGTTCGTAGGAAACCGAACCACAATTAAAAGGAAACAATAAACATGAAAAGTGAAACACAAATCACGAAACGTGAAAATGCAGGAGCATTGTCTACGAATTTATTCGAAGCTGATGCTAATGCCGGCTCTCAGAATATTTCGCAAGAAGATCTTGCGTTACCATTTCTGAAAGTCTTAGGACAACTATCTCCTGAAGTAAATAAAAGGAATGGGAAGTATGTCGAAGGTGCAGAACCTGGCATGATTCTCAACACTGTCACAAATGACATTTATGACGGGAGTAAGGGGATAGAAGTATTGCCAGTATACTACAAAAGACAACTTGTAGAATGGCAAGACAGAGGTGAGAGTAAAGGAGCACCTGTAGCAATACATGAAGCTACAAGTGATATCATGAGTAAAACTACTCGTGATAAATCTTACAAGGATAGATTACCAAACGGTAATTATATCGAGAATACTGCAAACCATTTTGTAGTTCTCTTGGGAAAAAGTCCTACAACAGCTTTGATTTCTATGAAAGCTACTCAATTAAAAGTGAGTAGAAAATGGAACTCAATGATGATGGGGATTAGAATGCAAGGAGCAAATGGTGTATTCACTCCGCCAACATATAGCCACATTTATAAACTAAAAACAGTTCAGATGTCTAACGACAAAGGAACTTGGTTTGGTTGGGATGTGACGAAAATCGGTCCAATAGCTGATAAAGCTGTTTATGCTATCGCTAGAACTTTTGCTGAACGTGTAGGGAAAGGCGAAATACAAGCCAAACCCGAATCGGATGAAGCCAAAAGGAAAACGCTAAGTTTATAAAAACTCCAAGGAGTTGGGCGGGAGCGGGAGACTTAACCCGCCCATTAACTTATTATGAAGAAAGTGATTGAACAGGCACCGAATACATATGAACATTGGATAGATTCCGGAAGGGTTATTATTCCTTGTTTGAAAGGAACCCCTATCGTTCTGGATTGGAGTAGACCTAATTTTAAAATAACGAAAGAAGAATGGAAAACAAAATACACACACTGCGCAATTGGATTAAGACTCGATCAAGATATTGATTTTGATATTGATAACGAATTAGCAAAAAGATTTATAAATAAATACATAAGACCTGGAGCTGCCGTTTCTGGTAGACCCAGTAATCCTAAAAGTCATTATTGGTGGAAAGGCAAGTTAGATTTTAAACAATTTGTACTTCCTAAAGAACTTAAAGAATATTATAAAAATTTCCCACACGGAGCTACTTTATGTGAAATTAGACATGGGAATAGTCAGTACACTATAGTTCCTGAGTCTTTGCATAGTAAAGCTAATGAACATGTTAAATGGGAAAGTTATGAAGGTATAAACGAGTACCCTGGTGATTTAAACATGGATTTAAGGAAAGTGGCTCTTTCAACTGCCTTATGCATTCTTTATGGAGCACAAGGACAAAGAGATGCTTTTTGTACTGCGGTTGCAGGAGTTTTAATAAAGCATACTAAATGGACCGAAGAAGAAATTAATGAATTTGTTTATAATTTAGCTCTTTTATCAGATGACAACGAAGCAGAAGACAGGGCTGAGAAAGGAACAAGTGTCAAAAAAGCAACTAAAAAATATGGAATGCTTAAACTTGCCGAAATTATTGGCTGTTCTTCAAAAACTGTTGCAGAAATCTTTAGCTGGATTGGAGTAGGGTATGAAACCGTACAAGGAGCTGCAGTAATAGGAGAAATTTTAGAATATGGGCAAGACAGATATTTAGTACAAGTTAATGCAACGGTAGAGGGGCAACCAAAAAAAATAGAAATCATAGTGACAGGTCCAACCTTGATGAAACAAGGACCTTTTTACGATGAAGTAATGAAACAAGCACAAGTGTGGATTCCTCAAATGAAGAAGAATGACTTTGATAAAATCATGAAAATGAAATTTGATGCGCGATCTTATTCAGATGATTATGTAGAAGAAGCCGCAGAAGACAATAAATTTATTAAACATTTTGAACAGTATTTAAATGCAAGGCAAGCATCCACAGATAAGAAAAGTTTAATAGAATACAAACGTCCACACTATGATCAAGAGAAACAATATTTAGAATTTAATTTAGATAATTTTGAAGACTACTTAAATGAAGTAAGGAGAATAGATTTACCTAGAGTAGATCTTGTTATGAAAATTCAAAGAGTTTTGGAAGCTAAAAAGATAAGAGGAAAGACCGGAGAAAAATCTTTCGTTCGTTGGCGTATACCTAACTACGAAATCGCTCAAAGTAGTTTAATTATTGAAGGAGAAGCAGTAGAAGTAAAGGAGATTACAGATGATAAAGCCTAGATTTGTAGTAGGGCCTCCAGGAACTGGAAAAACCCATACATTTTTATTAGAAAAATATAGAGAGTTTTTTAAGAAGTATGACCCTGATAAAATTATTTTAATTTCTCATACCAATACTGCGGTCAACGAAATTTTAAATGCCGCAATGGATGTACCAGAAATTAAAGAAAGAGGTTATCGAAGAAAATTTTTTGAAGATCGTATATGCACCATTCATCATTATTGTAAAAAGAAATTAGAGAAAAAAGAAGTATTTAATGAGCAAGACAATGAAGATTTTAAAAACTTGTGTCGACTTCATATAGCTTTTGCTTATTCTAAATATGGATCTGATGTTTATCGTGATCATTCTTTTTTTAAATTTATAAAAGCAGCGTACGGTCACAACAGAACTCTCGAAGAACATTGGCATCATCCCACTACTGATAGAATGGAATACTCACCTTATAATCTCACTCAATTACAAGAATTAAAAACAGTTTATGAAAAATATAAGGATGATAATAACCTTAATGATTTTGCCGATATGATTACTAAATACAATGAGAAAAAAATTGAATCAGATGTTCAAGTTTTAATGGTGGACGAAGCTCAAGATACCAATCGTCCGCAAATTGAAGCCGTCTTTAAAATGGCTAAAAACGTTAAAGATGGCCACTTTTACATGATAGGTGACCCTGACCAAACTATTTTTGAATGGGCGGGCTCAGACGCAGAATATTTTCATAAAGCTTCTGCTAATCCTTGGCACGAATTAACGGAAGGTAAAAGATGTGGAGCAGCTATCAATAAGTTTTGTAAACAAACCATTGCTCCTATTTGGAAACATTATGGGTACACGAGAACCTGGTTACCCGCTCCAGGAATTCAAGGAAACATTTTTCCATTACCTGATCTTCGACCTTCTTTAAGTTTAAAGAAACTTTTAGATAAAATAAAAAATACGAATCAAACATTTATTTTTGCATACAGAGGAAAGCCTAGTGATAAAAGAATTAAACAATTTTTTCATGACTATGGAATAGAGTATGCTCATATCACAAGTTCAGCTCATGTATCTTTGAAGGAATTAAAATGTCATGATGAATGGCCTAGTTTTACCGAAGGGGCCCCTAAAAGTTTAAAACAAATAAAAGACTTTTGGGATTATTTAGGTAGTCGAGCCATAGTTTTTGGTAAAGGTACTTTCAAATTTGAGGATTGGATCATTAAAGACTATACTATTGATGAGTTGATTGAGAAAAAACTTATCAAGCCTGATGCAAAACTTGTTAAACATTTTGATTTACTACGAAAGCGCGCAAAAGGTCATGACGTTAAACAACATGATAAACGAATGCTATACATTAGAAAGGTTCTAAAGAACGGATTTGATTTTGATGGAAAAATTAGAATTAAATATGGAAGTATTCATAAAATAAAAGGAACTACGTTTGATAATGTAGTAGGAGATCTTAGTCTATTTAGAAATAAAAGAGAACCTCTATTTGTTGAATTAAGATTAAAGTACACAATGTTTAGTAGAGGTATTTATGATGTGTGGGTATTAAGATCAGAAACTGGAAAGGAGTTAGGAAGACATGGGACCATATGACAAACAGATAGGGGGAGCACACTACTTAAAATTTAAAATTCAGCCAAGTGAGTTTGCAAATAAGAATAATCTTAAATTTGCAGAAGGCAACGCAATAAAGTATATATGTAGGCATGCAGATAAAGGAGGAAAGCAGGATTTGTTAAAAGCAAAACATTACGTCGACATGATAATCGAAAGAGATTATCCTGATACACCACATGTTAAGCCTCTCCCTAAAGGGTTTAGTCTTAAACCTTCAGGAGATAAAAAATAATGTGTACTGCACCTGAAGTAGATGATTTAGATTTGAAAGGGGTTGATATCGTTGCAGTAGACTTAGAAACTTATGATCCTGATTTAAAAACTAAAGGATCAGGAGCTGTACGTGGTGTGGGTTATGTGTGTGGTATAGGGATATGCACCGGCAAACAGGCTTTATATTTTCCGATTCGACACGCGATGAGTGGAAATTTAGATCCTAAGAGTACTTGGAAAGTCTTAAATAAAAAACTATTTCAAAATTCTCATATTAAAAAAGTATTTCATAACGCCATGTACGATGTCTGTTGGA
>Ga0208790_1000641_pt1 | contig 16313 bp, 33 predicted proteins | sample 10_taG_FD_184083 | JGI IMG/M metagenome (GOLD analysis project Ga0208790, IMG submission 184083) | Marine viral communities from the Subarctic Pacific Ocean - 10_ETSP_OMZ_AT15264 metaG (SPAdes) (version 2) | ecosystem: Environmental > Aquatic > Marine > Oceanic | place: Pacific Ocean | collected... | reverse complement strand
AACTACGTCTGGAACACCATTAGCACTGTCTATATCTTGAATGATGGAGATGTCTGATCCATCAGGGAACCATCTAATTACTTCTCCAATAGTATTACCATCTGTTCCATCAGAGACATATGTTCTATCATCATACCAAGTTTCCCAAGGGTAGTTTTTGACAGTAATATATGTCGGAACCATCTGACCCGTTGCATCGGTTGTATTATATTGCGGTTCGTTATAAAAATCTTCCCAAGGATCTTTCCTAGTGTCAGCAAATTGTACATAGGGTGTGAAGTTTACAGTACTACCTTGACACTGCACTCCCCCACCATAGGTGTTAGTTATGTATGGACCTTGTAAAACTTGTATCGCTTGGTTCGTTACTGAGCCGCTACTATTGGCTATCGGATTAGCAGTGGCACTAACACCACCTACTCCTTGTGCTAATGATACTGTAGGAGATAGTAATGATAGTATTAATGTACCTACTGGGTAAATGTACTGGTTGTGTCGGTGACGCTTTGTATGCTGGTTACGCGCTGTATTAAGGTTTGGTTGGTCATCCCGGGTCCAGAATACGTCTGGGTGAATTGAAAGGCTGCCCCAGGTTCGTGGATTGTAAAATTGTTTTGTGCCGACATGTCTAAGGCATCGAATGAAGAAGTTACTGCTGCTGTTGTTGCGTCTTCTCCTGTTCCCACTGATGGTGTGACTTGCACTGTTGTTGAGCTCACATTGGGGTTCAATGCTGCACCGTTGTTGTCGACGCCTACCCCGGTCACTGAGTATTCCCATCCTGTCCTATAGTCAATTGAGTTTATAGTTTCCGTGACTGTAGATTCAGTCTCGGTGTGGCTCGTCATCGAACCTTGTTGAAAATTCGGTACTACGGGCACTGCTCTTGCTGCACCCGCACTACTTAATAACACTAGTATAGTTATAAGCCTTTTCATAACCTACTTTCCTAGTTAATCTGAAGCTCTGTTACAAATTGTCCTGTAGCTGAAGTTCCAGCTCCACCAGCCGTTACGGTCAAAGCACCTTGTGAGGTTACTGTACCAGCCAAGGATCCAGTAGTTCCAGCTGCAGTAGACAACTGATCACCGTATGCCGAAACATCACCGATGTCTGGTCCAGTTGTATCAATAGCATCACCTTGAGTAAATGCCTGAGTGAAGCTGAACGATTCGCCTGGATCATCCTGTGTCGCAGCAATAGTACCAGGAGCATATACACCTGAAGTTATAGTACCAGCACTAATTGTGCCAGCAGTCGTACCATCAGTTGTATCCACGTTATTACCCGTGATACTAAAAGAACTTCCAATTCTCTGCATTTGTGTTGCAGCAGCATTAACTGTTAGCTGAACACTGGATGTCATTCTGGATGTTATATCAGCTCTTGCTGGCGCTACCAACGCACCTGTCATCAATAACATTACAATAGGTAAGAATCTTTTCATGTAGTGATACTAAACCGTATTTTATTTAGCCATGTTAACATTGTATTTTATAAATACACATCATATGCTATACTCTTGTTTATCTATAGGTGAATAATGTCTGAAGAGGCAATTAAAGAAATTCTACCTCATCTTTGTTATACCAAAGCAGAAGTTGATCAACTTATTCAATATGCATTAGATGAAGCACGTGCTATTGATGAGGAGTCAATGCGCAAGCACAATAGGACTGCTACTATCATCAGTATGATTCTAGGTTTTCTTTGTCTTGCTTTATTTGTTGATGGACTTCTTAGAATACTTGGTATTATCCCACCATTTATGGATTTGGATGTAAGTATTGTAGATAAGATAGTAGAGAGAGTTGAGAGTGATGTTTACCCTTTAATACAAAAGATACCAAGGATATGAACCCTATTACAGATATAATTTTTACATTAACTTGGTTTCTTCTTTTAATATGGGCTATTCGTTCTATGGCAAAGGGGAGATCTCAACCTGTTATGGATTATAATGCTTGGACTACTCAGGTAACTAGGAGAGTTCATCCTGAGATGGCTGATGTTCAGCCTGGAGAAAAACTATTAGGTGTTACCTTTGCTCCAAAGAGTTGTGATATAGATGAGTATAATGAATTGCAGGAAAGGATAAATGATTTGCAGAGTAAGTTAGAAGACCCTTGGGATGAAGAAGAAGATGATGATGGTGATATAGTAGTAAGGGTGTGATTGATACCTCACCAGAATCTATTAGAGTATTTGTTATTATAGTATTGGGTATTGTGTGGGTTTATATATTAAATCATCCACCAGATGATGATGAAGATTAATAGTGTCTAAATAAAATAGTTTTGCCCAGAGATAATGACAAGTTTGATTGATCCAGAAAAATATACTAAGACTGTTGACCTATTGAGGTCATTTTTTTTGGCCAAAAATTTCCTTGAAGTCCATACTCAAAACCGATTAAGTATTCTTGCTGCTTGTGAAGATCCAGAGACAGTAGCCACCTATGAATACAATGGTCAGACATGGCCACTACCACAGACAGGACAGATGTGGTTGGAATATGAATTACTTTGTAACCCAGATGCAGAAGGGTTCTTTTGTGTTTCTACATCTTATAGGGCAGAGCCAAACCCAGTAGAGGGGAGGCATGAAACTATCTTCCCTATGTTTGAGTTTGAGATGAAGGGAGGGGTAGATGATTTAAGAGAACTAGAACTAGAATTATGTGAGCATCTAGGTATACCATTAGAGAGTAATAGTATTAAGACTTATAGTGAGTGGGGTAAGGAATTTAGAGCAGAAGAGTTAGACCATATTCATGAGAGGGCAATAGGGCGTGGTATGATTACTACCTTCCCAGAATCTACATCACCCTTCTGGAATATGGCAAGGAATGCTGATGATACCAGTAAAAAGATTGATGTTATTATAGGTGGTATGGAAACTATTGGTAGTGCTGAAAGGAGTACTGATAGGGAACAGATGCGTGAAACCTTCCACACTATATCGGATGGTGAATATGCTGAGCTACTTTATGATTTGTTTGGCAAGGAAAGAGTAGAGAAAGAACTTGACAAATTCCTTGAGTTTGATTTCTTCCCCAGAAGTGGGGGAGGCATTGGTATGCAACGCCTTATGTCAGCACTACGCTGACACTCAATCTGGGGTGATGAAACGGTAAACATAGCAGGTTGTTTCCCTGCCGTCTGGCCTGACCGCATAGACTTGGAGGTTCGAATCCTTCCCCCAGAGTTTTAAAAATCTATTTATAGGGATTGACGCTTTCTTAATGAAAGTATAGAATAAATATCTTGGGTGGCAAGGACTCGTTCCCCCTATTCAGTGGTCCCTCACAGGAATACTCCACCCCTTACTTACCCCAAGCCGAGACCACGGGGATAATGTCTCTCATCCTATCTACTCAAATCGTTCTACTATTCAAATGACAACTCTTCAAAAGAGAGATAGTCTGCTAACTGGATGGCCAGAGTTCTGCGAGTGGGTAACATCAACTGACAATAGAATATATGTTGGTTGGTTTGGAGTCTTAATGATTCCATGTTTACTTACCGCAGCTACCTGCTTCATCATAGCATTTATCGCTGCTCCTCCTGTCGATATCGACGGAATCAGAGAACCTGTTGCTGGTTCTTTAATGTATGGTAACAACATCATTTCTGGTGCTGTTGTTCCTTCAAGCAACGCAATCGGTATGCACTTCTATCCAATATGGGAAGCTGCTACTATCGATGAGTGGTTATACAATGGTGGTCCATATCAAATGGTCATCATGCACTTCCTTATAGGTATCTGTGGATACATGGGAAGGCAGTGGGAACTCTCATACCGTTTAGGTATGCGTCCTTGGATCTGTGTTGCATACAGTGCTCCTGTATCTGCTGCATTTGCTATCTTCCTCATCTATCCATTTGGTCAGGGTTCATTCTCTGATGGTATGCCGTTAGGTATATCAGGTACTTTCAACTTTATGTTAGTATTCCAAGCAGAACATAACATTCTTATGCATCCATTCCATATGATTGGTGTTGCTGGTATGTTTGGTGGTGCTTTGTTCAGTGCTATGCACGGTTCATTAGTTACTTCTTCTATTATTAGGGAGACCACCGAGAATGATTCTCAAAACTATGGATATAAGTTTGGACAAGAGGAAGAGACCTATAACATTGTTGCTGCTCATGGATACTTTGGTCGTTTAATCTTCCAGTATGCATCGTTTAACAACAGTCGAAGTTTACACTTCTTCCTTGCTTCCTGGCCAGTGGTTTGTATATGGATTACTTCTATGGGCATCTCCACTATGGCATTCAACCTTAATGGTTTTAACTATAATCAGAGTATTGTGGATAGCCGTGGTAATGTTATTCCCTCCTGGGGTGACGTTCTTAACAGAGCGAACCTTGGGATAGAAGTGATGCACGAAAGGAACGCCCATAATTTTCCGTTGGATTTAGCATCTGCTGAAACCACAGAAGTTGCACTTATTGCTCCTTCTATCGGTTGATAAAAACAGAACAATCTGTTATACTAGGAGGGTTAATACCCTCCTTTTTTTATGAATAATCTCGATTCCGATCTCGATTCCGATCTTTCTGAGCAAGAAATTGTAGAGCATTTAGATCGATGCTACTTTATGGAATGGTTCTGTAGTGATGTATTATTATACCTATAAGATAATCTTAAGGGATCCATAAGGGTCCCTTTTGTGTGTCTTAAAATCTTAACAGTAGTTGGTAACAACAAATACAGAAATGTTCATAGTGATACATTATAATCTATATAATTCAGATACTACTCAAAGAGGAGAAATTGTGGAACTATTAATTCTTGCTGCAGCTATTGGAGGTGCCGCATTCGGTGCCTTAAGACTTACTCCTAGAGATAAAGATGCAGAGACAAAAATAGATTACCCACTCTAGGTTAATGAAGATCAAACCTTTATCTTATATGAGATTGTCTCAACTGAAATTTTTCTACTGGGACCCTAAAGATGATCCAAGAGAACCAGAATATTGGGACTCCCGTAATGGGGGTCCTTTTTTATGTGCTTGATTAAAAATCAAATATTTGTTAGGATATGTCTTAACACTAAATAAAATCTGTTAAAGGAAAGCATATGCACGGCGATTTAGAACCTGAAGAGAATCATTGGCCTACTAAGGAGCACATCAATGATCTGTGGGAAGACATGGATAGATTGAATGCTCTCTATGAGGAAATGATGTGGCCTCATGATGATATCATAGAGTTCATTCCAGACCATGCAAAGAGTAGGATAGTTATTAGAAACAAATCTATGGAAGAAAGGAGGGAAATTGGTGAGCAATAACTTTACAGTTTATTCAAAAGAAGGCTGCCCCTATTGCGTAAAAGTGGTGGAGGTGTTAAAGTTAGCAAAGTTGAATCATGTTATTTACAAACTAGGAGAAAATTTTGAGAGGGAAGCATTCTATGGTCAGTTTGGTCGTGGGTCTACCTTTCCTCAGGTTTCAGTTGATGGGCATACTATTGGAGGATGCACAGAAACAGTTCAGTATTTGAAGGAGAAAAAATTAGTCTGATGAAAGAAGATTTTGAAACTGTTTATGATATGCTTGAACATGCTATTGAGTATGCTTTTGAGGGTAAAATGACTCTTAAGTTTTATGATTTCTTAAAGTATCGTAAAACTAAGAAGGCAGAAATAGATTCTTTCCTTCAAAGTTCTACTGTGAAAGAAATATCTGATCAGGTACTAGAACTTGAGGAATATATTAAAGGAGGTAAGGATAATAATCATCAACAATTACGTGAGGCATATGGTCACATACCTAAGCCTCAAGCAAGAAAAATAAAAACATATTTTATTAAAATCATTGAAGATGCAGTGAGGTATCAACATGAGCGAAGACCAGGAAGACGAAAAAAAGTCTCTAAATAATGACAAACCCCAAATCAATAGGGGTGTAGAACTACTCTTACGAAATAGGAGGAAACCAGAAAAACCTAAGACCTTTCAAGTAAAGTTTGGAAATTTAATTGCTCTATGGAATAGAGAGATTATCTTTCACTTTAATTTTTACTTGGACATTAGAAAAAAATAACTCTCTGGAGGAGTGCCATGTCAGAAACATTAGCAGTAACCTTGACACTTATGACTCTAGTGTCTATACTTGCAATTATTGTAGGAGGTATGATAGGATGGATGGCAAGACAACATTCATATGAGACAACACCTCAAGTAGTGTATGCTCATCCAGAGATGTTTGATGCCAATGGACAACTAGTTCCTGATGAAATTTTAGCCCTAAGAATTGAGAACAATTATGACACGGAAATCGACGATGATGACGACGGAGAACACTCTTGAGAATCCTGAACCACCTAAGACAGTTAGGAAGCCAAGGAGACCTCGTAAAAAAGCATCACCATCAGCTAAGAAGCTTCCTAACAATCCCTTTATGAATGAGATATTAGATCTTGTATCAGAACAAAAGACGGATGCTAAGAAGGTTGCTGTACTTAAAGAGTATGAGTGCGACATTATAAAGAGTCTTTTTATATGGAATTTTGATGACTCAATTATTTCTCTTCTTCCTGAAGGAAAGGTTCCTTATAAGCCAAATGAGAATCCATTAGGTACAGACCACTCTTCATTACGTAGAGAGCAGAGAAACCTTTATATGTTTGTTAAGGGTGGTAATGATCAGTTGTCTACTATTAGAAGAGAGACTATCTTTATTCAGATGTTAGAAGGTTTACATCCTAAGGAAGCTGATATCATTGTTGCTGTAAAGGATGGAGACTTAGAAGAGATGTATGACGTTTCTTATGAAGTAGTGGAAGAAGCATTCCCAGATATTGAATGGGGAGGGAGAAGTTGACAGTGAATATTATTCATGAAAATTGTGAGAAGAAAGCCTCTGAAGATAAGAAGCTCCCTAGAAGTTCTTATCTTGTATCTTATGTTGCCAAAGAGAAATTATCGTATGATATTGTGATGGCTGATAATAAAGTGGAGATATTTGATACTTATTGGGATAAGTATAAGGAAGGATTACAGGACATAGGTTGGACTTCTGGTAGTAGTAATCCCAGAACCTGGAATTATAATAAGAAGCAGGAGGAGAAGAAGGTAAGGAGGAAAAGAAAATGAAAGATAACGATTTAGAATCCCAAATTAACGACATCATTGAAGGTGAAATTCAGAACGGTATTAATGATTACATAGAACAACAGCAAGAGGGAGAGGAAACTGGATTAGGTTTTGTTAAGAGTGAAGATGAAGCAAAAGAGTTGAAAGTTAATGTGCGTCAAGATGAAGTTGATAAGATTATTAAAGAGTATAAAAGGATTAAGAAATTTAAGAAGTCTAATTTAGGTCAGGTTAAGAAACTTGGTTTAGTTGATAAGAATGGGAGGCCATTATGAGTAAGATTGATACTCAGGGAATGAGTGCTCCCATGACCCCTGATGAAACAAAGAAAGCAAGGAATCAAACATATAAACCTGCTGTTGTTACTCCTCGTAGGATTATAGAACCTACCCTTGTTAAGGAGTTAAAGATACTTATTAATGAAGTATTGAATGAGAGAAATGGTTTTAGAGGTAAATCATATTTTGATACAGAAAACTTTAAGCATTATGTGGGAGAAGAAGAACCATCTTATGAGGATTGGAAATGAGACTTGGAGTTATGTGTTCAGGTAATGGGACAAACTTCGAAAATATAGTGCGCAGTTGTAGATATGATGAAGTTGTATTAATGTTATACAACAAGAAAGAATGTGGAGCAAGAAGGAGAGCAGCAAAATTAGGTATACAACATTGTTATGTAAATCATAAACATGAAAAGGAGATGTCTCAGTTGTTTGAATCTTGGAGAGTAGATCTCATAGTGCTTGCAGGATATATGAGAGTGATTAAAAATCCTGCTGCTTTCCCTGCTCCTATCATCAATGTGCATCCATCATTACTACCTAAGTATAAAGGATTAAGTGCAGTTGAACAGGCAATGGATGCAGGTGAGGAGGTCACTGGATGTTCAGTTCATTATGTTAATGAAGAATTAGATGGAGGTGAAGTAATAATGCAAAGAGAAGTTCCTATTTTATCTAAAGATACAGTAGAATCATTAACAAAAGCTATACAAAGAATGGAGTATGCTATCTTACCGGCGGCAATAGAAAATGTTAAGCAACAACTATTACAACAAGTTAGTTGATATCTGCTGTAGAGTGGTGTCAACTGATGGAGAAGTGAGTCTTGATGAAAGGATATGGATGACCAAGTTAAAAGAGAATAACAGACATGCAGAAAATGTAGTTAAGGGATTTGGTATCACGTGATACAATTCTACTTGACTATATAATTATGGTATGCTAACATACTATTACGTTCAACCCAGAAGGGTCGCAAGTAAGTCACGGAACGGAGCGTTCATCCTCCTTTGGAGGACGCAAATGACTAAAGGAACGGGGCTAAAAATCCAACTACTTTAGGAGTAACAAGATGGCACAAGTCACTTACCGTGGTGTCAAGTATGACACTGATACACAAAAAGCAACTGAAGCACGTAAGGTCCAAGAAACCTATCGTGGTATCAAGTTCCTTAAGGAAAAGGAACTAGTAACTGCTTAAGAATCAAGGGGGTTTACATACCCCCTTTTTTAATATATAATTATAGTTAAAGGAAATTGTATGGCCCTTCACATGAGAGATACCCTATTAAAAGCAGTCTTAGCCCATGCTAATGGAGAAATTCAAAAGCATAAAGCAAACGTGGAAGTATATCTTGAACACCCTGCTGGTATTGGAGAGCATTCTGATATCACAGAAGCAATTCAAATAGAATTGAATAAGATAGCAGTCTATCATGATCAAGTAGAAGTCATTAACAAATACTTTATTCATGGATAAAGAAAGACTAAAATTAATAGTTCAAAACCTTAAGTTGCTAGTAGATTCCTTAGAGTCTGAAGTGTATTCTGATGTGAAAGCATATAAATACGAAAGCACACCCCATATCACAGACTACGACGAAGTATTTGATGACGATGATGGGCATCCAGACTAGAATGAATGAAGGACAAGAAGGCAGCAAAGAAGCTTCTTAAATTAGCAAAGGAACATCCAGATTGGTATAGTAAAAAAGATATTTTCTATGCTAAGATGATAAGAAAACGTATTAAAGATAACAAGAAACATCATGAGCGTGAAGTTGTTAACAGTAACACCAAAGGCAGAAGAGCTAATGGGTTACGTGGCAAGGGTGAGCAACCCAAAGAACCAAGACAATCCAAAGGTAGCTGGTTTACTAGGTTACTGCATCAAGCACGGTCATTGGTCGGTCTTTGAGCAAGCACATATGACTCTGGAGATTAATACTACCAGGGGATTAGCAGCACAGATACTAAGGCATAGGTCATTTACATATCAAGAGTTTTCTCAAAGGTATGCTGATAGTAGTATGCTTGGTGATCATATTCCTATACCAGAATTGAGAAGGCAGGATGATAAGAATAGACAGAACTCTATTGATGACTTAGATAGATTTGTAGTGCAAGATTTTGAACGTGAAATGCAGAAACATTTTGAAGAAGGAATGAATTTATATAAGAAGATGTTGGATGCTGGAGTAGCAAAGGAGTGTGCTCGTTTTGTTCTCCCCTTAGCAACCCCCACAAGACTCTACATGACTGGTTCAGTAAGGTCTTGGATACATTATATCAATTTGCGTTCCGCTCATGGCACACAGAAGGAACACATGGATATAGCAGAGGAATGTAGAAGCATATTCTCTGAGCAGTTTCCAAGTGTCTCTCAAGCCCTTGAATGGGTCTAAATAAAATTACTCTATACCTTACCTATGCCTACCTACCCTTTGAAAAATTTAAAGACAGGAGAGACACAAACACTCTGTATGTCTATGACGTCATATGAAAAATGGAGAGAAGAAAATCCTGACTGGGATAAAGATTGGAGTCAGGGGTGTGCCGGCGTAGGAGAAGTTGGAGAGTGGCAAGAGAAACTGGTGAAGAAAAATCCAGGTTGGAATGACGTATTACGGAAGGCATCCAAGATGCCTGGTGCTACTGTCAAACCTTTCTCTACTTAAATTATGACAAGAAAGAAAAAGAATGGGGATCAACCTATTGGGGTTGGTTTAACCGCTAAGCAAATGAAAAGAAAGAAACCAATTAATACTGATATGTTAAGGGACGTAGAAGCCCTTACTGATAATCAGAAAGCTTTGTTTGCATCATATGGTAAGGATAAAAACATAGTTGCTTATGGTGCAGCAGGGACAGGTAAAACATTCATCACTCTCTATAAAGCATTGGGTGATGTTTTAAATACTTCTACGCCCTATGATAAGATCTATATTGTAAGGTCACTAGTTGCTACTAGGGAGATTGGTTTCTTACCAGGAGACCATGAGGATAAGTCTTACCTATACCAGATACCATACAAGAATATGGTTAAGTATATGTTTGAGATGCCTAGTGAGGCAGACTTTGAGATGTTGTATGGTAACTTGAAAGCACAGGAGACTATTGGATTCTGGAGCACATCATTTATCAGGGGTACAACATTAGACAGGGCAATTGTTATAGTTGATGAATTTCAAAACTTGAATTTTCATGAATTAGATAGTATAATAACGAGGATAGGAACCGACTCCAAGATTATGTTCTGTGGAGACGCTACTCAGACTGACTTGATTAAACAGAATGAAAGGAATGGTATTCATGACTTCATGAATGTCCTAAGAGTTATGCCATCAGTAGATATTATTGAATTTGGTATAGAAGATATAGTAAGGTCAGGTTTGTGTAAAGAATATCTATTAGCTAAAACGGAATTGAATTTATGAGCTTTACTCATTGTAATTTTTTAGGTGATCTTGAATTAGATAAAAGAGAAACTCCTGGGTGTAGGTTGTACCAACTACCAAGTGGTAAGTGGGTTCCATCTATTACATCAGTAACATCTTTTTATAACAGGCAAGTCTTTATCAACTGGCGTAAGAGAGTTGGTATGGAGGAAGCAAATAAAATAACCAAGAAAGCTACTGCTCGTGGTACTGACTATCATGAGGCAGCACAAAGGTATCTGGAGAATGGAGAACTGAATTGGGATAATTATACTCCTATTACTCAGTTTATGTTCCAGCATAGTAAACCCTATCTGGATAAGATAAATAACATACATGCTATAGAAAGAACACTTTACTCAGAGTACCTTGGTCTTGCTGGTAGAGTTGATTGTATAGCAGAGTATGAAGGAGAGTTGGCGGTAATAGATTTTAAAACTTCAACCAAGATGAAACCTGAGAAGTGGTTAGAGAACTACTTTGTACAGGAAATGTTTTATGCTTCTGCATACTATGAGTTAACAGATATACCTGTTACTAAACTCATCACCATCATGGTAACTCCTGAGGGTGAGGTAAAAGTATTTGACAAAAGAAACAAAGGGGATTATATTAAATTATTAGTAAGATATATTAAAGAGTTTGTATCTAACCACACTAGGAATGAAACTAATGGACAATGAATTAGAGAAAGTATTAGAGAAGAAATTCTTTTGTCCTACTAGGTTTGCTCAGTCTATAGAGCAGATGGTATTAGATAATCCTCAGATGAATTATATTGATGCTATAGTTCATTTCTGTGAACAGAATAGTATAGATTTAGAGTCAGTGCCTAAGCTTATTCCTAAACCATTGAAGGAAAAGATTAAGTATCAAGCACAAGAACTTAACTTTTTAAAGAGAACATCTATGGCTAAGTTAGTTTTCTAGTGATGCCGTTCGATTGTTATAAAACATACCTTGCGATGAAGAACCACTTCACCAAGGAAAAATTTGACTACCAAAAATTCGGAAACAAACTCAGTAGGATATCTGTAAAGTCTTTTTATAATAGGAAGGATAGGTTTTACTTTGAGAAGATGTCAAGGATGTATCCTGATAAGGATATAGAAAACTTTTTTGTATCTAATTTTGTAGGGAGAGACGACCCTCAAGTAGTATACATGGCTACCATTCTTAAGAAAGGAGAGCATACTTATAGGGATTGGCAGAAGAGAATCCAATCATTATCATATGTGTTTAAGAATGAGACAGAAGAGTTGTTTGATGGTAGGAAGATTGATGATGTATTCAATTGCTCTAAGGGACACCCTCCTATTTTGAAGAGTCATCTAGGTGGGAAGACATCTATAGAGACTATGATTATATGTGATAAGATACTAGGATATAAAAATAATTTTGATAAGAAGTTAGATGATGTAGTGTGGAAGAGTGTGAGTATGAAAATGAAAAAGTATTCTCCCTTCCTACATATAGATGTATTCCACTACAAAAAAATCCTTAAGGATTTAGTACTTGACACTGCAAGGTGACTCGAGTATACTGGATACACACAAGCCAAATCTCAACAAATACGAGGTAATCTAAATGTCTTTTGATTCTCTAAGGAAACAATCCAAGTTAGGATCACTAACTGATAAGTTAGTTAAAGAAGTAGAGAAGATGAACTCTTCTCCAGGAAGTACAGATGACAGGTATTGGAAAGCAGAACTGGATAAGACTGGCGTAGGGTCAGCAACTGTCCGTTTTCTCCCAGCTCCTGACGGTGAAGAACTTCCTTGGGTTAAAGTTTATTCTCATGCTTTCCAAGGTCCAGGTGGATGGTACATTGAGAATTCCTTAACCACATCAGGTGGCAAGGACCCTGTTTCAGACTACAACCGTACACTATGGAACAGTGGTAATGAATCAGATAAGGATACAGTTCGTAAGCAGAAGCGTAAGCTCTCTTACTACTCCAACATTTATGTTGTAAAAGATCCTCTTCATCCTGAGAATGAAGGGAGAGTATTCTTGTTTAAGTATGGTAAGAAAATATTTGATAAGATTCTGGAAGCAATGCAACCAGAGTTTGACGATGAAACTCCAATCAATCCTTTCGATTTCTGGCAGGGTGCAAACTTTAAGCTAAAGATTGTTAAAAAGGATGGGTTCTGGAACTATGATAAGTCAGAGTTTGATAAGGTAGTACCTTTATTAGATGATGACGATGCATTAGAAGCACTATGGAAGAAAGAGTATTCTCTATCTGCTATTACTGCACCAGACCAATTTAAATCTTATGAAGATTTGGAGAGACGTTTAAAGACTGTCTTGGGACAGAATCGTGCCCAAGCTCCTAGACTAGACCAGGAAGTTGCTGCTGAGTCAGTAGACCCAACACCAGCACCTGTAGCATCATCTTCTAATGAAGAGGATGAAGCACTTAGTTACTTTCAAAAGTTAGCTGATAGTTAATTATTGATAGAGTCTAATATTTTCTCCTTTCTTTAAGGTGCTGCTCACATACTGAGCTGCACCTTTTTTATATGGCATGATTTCATCCATATCATTATAGACTATGTTTAGATATGATGGTTTTAAAATATAGATATTTCTTTTAGCATCTTCTTTTTTCATTTCATATTCATAGTTGGTAACTGCTTGAGTCATTTTAGCAGCAGGAATAGTATGATAGGTATTGTCAAAGTATTCAAAGTAGTATGCATTTCCAGTTCCAACGTCTCCTTCTACAGTAAAGGTAACTTCTTCATTTCCTGTCATTTCAGGAGATTTGACAGCAGGAATGTCTGATAGATTATATTTAAATCTAATTACAACATCTCCTACAGAAAGTATTTCAGTAACTGCAAACCTTCCATTATAAGTATCTTCAGATACTCCTTGAATATAAACTTCAGAACCTACTACTAAGTTTTTAATACCTTGGTACATAGTAACAGTTGCTACTTTAGATTCAGTACCTGAGATTTGATTTACTTTAGTATTAATTGCTTGAATATAATTTCCATTAGTCCTCCATGTATTAGGAGTTTCTAATCCTTTTTCTAATATAATTCCTCCTTTAGAGTCTTTAATTTCTACAGTTTCATAGTGGTGAATTTCTGAATATAATTTATCATAAGTACCGTATTTCTCAAGGAGGACTTCATCTAAAGATGATTGAGGTAGAGGCCATTCTGTTTGAAGGTTTATTATATTATTAGATAAAAGAATTACCCAATCTAATTTAGAATCACCATACTCTTGATTAGCTATGTTATCAGGTCTTTCGTCTCCAATTATTTTATACTTAGTAAAATAATTTACGTTACCAAATATATCAGAGCGAAGTTTCCCTCTTTTAAATAAATTTTTGACACTAATATAGTCAGAAATATCGGTAGTTCCTTTATTTCTATTGACATATTCAAAGTTTGGTATTTGTTTGAAGTAAGATTGTGGCATGTTTAGAATCCCATATCGTCAGTTCCACCCTTTTCCCAGTCTCTACTATATATTGGATTCAGTTCATTGAAGGCTAGTGATAAACCGTAAGAAGTCATAGATCCATCATCATATGTCATGTATGATCCATCAGGATTATATTGAACACTGCAACTAGTAAGAGCACACATTTTAATTTTATTTAAGAATGGATGTTCTCCTCCACTTTTAAATACGTATTTTAATTTGAATACATTGGGAGTCATTAAGAATAATTTACTATCATCTGTCTGAACAGCCATATTTTTTTTAAAGAATCTAATAATCTTTCTTACGAGATTTGCTTCTCTTTTTTCTCTAGGTGTAAATTGAAAAGTATAATTAAATTTTCTTAATGAAGGACCTGTGAATAGAAGTTCTAGGTTAGGGTTTAATATCTTACCAGTTCCACGAGTGAAGAGAGTGGGGTTTCCTATTGCTTGTCCTGCAAAGAAAGATGCAATATCATTAGTTTCTATACCACCTGCAAGATTTTTTAATTCCCCAATGCCTTGGGACATCATATTTTTAGCAGCATTCGCAAAATCTGCTCCACTTTTACCTTTTCCAAACTCAGTAATAGCTCCTTGTGCTGTTTTAAATCCTGCAACATCTAATACATCTGCTTTCCCTTCACCCCAATCAACACCAGAAGTCTCTGATATTCCTTGTTGCATTGGTAGAAATACTGTTCCTACTTTGTTACCCATTCTTTCATCTGCATCTGCAAATCCAGCTCCCGCATCACCAAATGTATTAGGTTCATGTTCATATGCACTTACCTGCATATAATCATACTTTAATCTAGGATTTTCATTTAAAGGATATCTTAATGTGGATCTGCTTCTAGGTCTTCCTGAAGTAGTAGATCTTCCATTAGCATCTTGATTCTGCTCAGTTACTGCCCATCCTTGATTCTCTCCTTTTATACTAGTATTGTTTATATTAGGGGATGTTTCTCCTGTTGCTTTCTTAAATGTTTTCTTAAATGTTGGATTACTTATTGCTTGAGCCATCCATGCATCACTACTTCCTCCTTTAGCGATATAGTTTGGACCAAAAGCTAGGTCTTGTATCTGTGCATATTCTATTTCATCCTTTTCAGCATCATAATATTTACCAGCTACATCTTTTTCTGTCTGAGTAATAACTTTACCCACGCCAGTTCTTATTACCTTAGACGAATCTCCTACAGTTTTAGTGTAGAAAGATTTATTATCTAGGAGAAAGTAAGAGCTTATAGTGGCGGCCATTAATATCTTTTTAGTTATTTAGTCTTAAAGTTTGCATAAGATAATGAGCGTAGGTAATCTATCTCGTCATTTTGTATAACATGTAAGGTTCCTACAATTTCATTCCACGTATAATTCCTTGATGTACCCCAGTGGAAGTTAAGTCCTTGGAACCCCCACCTATCTACAAAAGTAACAGCAACTAGAGGGAACTCATCATATACACCAGGAGTCTTAGCATTATATACAAAGGTATAATAGTTTCCTGGGTCTGGTACTAGGTCAGTCTGACTAAACACCTCCATGATGTTCATCATAATATCATCAGGATCATTTAGTCCTTCAATTTGTTCTTGAAGTTCTTGTGTTCTTTCTGACATTACTTAATACCTAGTTCATCTTCTGTGATTAGTTTAAATTCAATTCTCCTATCTAAACAATACTCTTGTGCTGCTTTCCACTTTGCTTGGTTAACAGCATAGGTAGTAAGCTCATAGAGATATGATTTAGTTACCCTAGATTTTTTCTTAGGAGGTTTGGTTTGCTTCTTAGGTTTCACCTCAACCACATAGGTTTTAATACTACCATTACTTTCTCTCACCTTCATTAGAAAGTCTGGGTAGTATTTGTGAGGTCTTTTATCTACAGGAGATAGGTAAGGGATACTTATCTCTTCAGAAGCCCATGCTATAATATTATTATTCAGGTCACAGTATCTACAGAACTTACGCTCCCAACTACTACGACATATTATATTATTTGGATTGCCTTGATACTTTCGAGGATAC
>Ga0208790_1000640_pt1 | contig 16339 bp, 15 predicted proteins | sample 10_taG_FD_184083 | JGI IMG/M metagenome (GOLD analysis project Ga0208790, IMG submission 184083) | Marine viral communities from the Subarctic Pacific Ocean - 10_ETSP_OMZ_AT15264 metaG (SPAdes) (version 2) | ecosystem: Environmental > Aquatic > Marine > Oceanic | place: Pacific Ocean | collected... | reverse complement strand
CGCTCACTGGTGGAGGAACTAAAGATAGGCTTGGTTCTCGTTAGCCACCTAAAGACCTCCGATGGTAAACCCTTTGAAGAGGGTGGACAGATTTCCCTCGCTTCCCTTCGGGGTAGCCGTGGGATTGGTCAGCTTTCAGACATCGTTCTGGGGCTGGAAAGAAATCAGCAAGACACTGATGAAAGTAACAGAACCCAAGTTCGCATCGTGAAAAACCGATGGAGCGGGGAGACAGGACTATGCGCTCGCCTAGAGTACGACCATGACACCGGACGAATGAAGGAGATCGGGTTCCCTGAGCCTATTCTACCTGAAGAGTTCACAACTAACTAAGGACACACACACATGAATAACGAACACTACACTCAACTGGAATTCCCCTCCGTGGAGGAACTAGACCTACCAATTCAACTTGAGATGGACTTTGGGGAATGACCACTCTCATATTTGATTTGGAGTCTGACGGTCTCCTCGATAAAACTAGAAAGGTACATTGTATTTGTATTACCGACATTGAAACGGGAACCAAGTACCAGTTCAACTCTCAGCCAGAGGGGAGGGGGATACAGGAAGCTCTCTGTCTCCTTCACAACGCGAGTACCATAATAGGTCACAACATTGTTGGCTTCGACATCCCTGTACTACAGAAGCTCTACCCCTCTTGGTATCCCAAGGGGGAGGTTCTGGACACCCTACTCCTGACCAGACTTATTTGGCCTGACCTCAGAGAGAAGGACTTTGGACTGATTAATGATCGTCCAGAGTTTCCTAAGAACCTCATGGGTTCCCATAGTCTCAAGGCGTGGGGATACCGGATAGGAATGCTCAAGGGAGACTTCAAGGAGAACAACGACTTTGAGAAGTGGTCACAGGAGATGGAGGACTATTGTGTTCAGGATGTGGCGGTAACAGAGAAGCTCTATCAAGCTATAGCTGATAAGGAGTATGCAGAGCCAGCTATCACTCTGGAACATAAGTTCGCCAACATCATCAACCAGCAGGAGAAGCATGGCTTCATGTTGGACGAGGATAAGGCGATGGAACTGGTAGCACTACTCACTACCAAGAGAGCTGAGATTGAGGACAGGCTTCAGAAGGTGTTCCAGCCTGAAGTGGAGACCATGAAGAAAACCAAGTGGAACTTTGGGACGGAGGTGTTCCTGACCAAGGCTGAAGCTATAGTGGTAGCGAAGCAATGGGCTAAGGATAACAAGACTACCCAGAAGTTAGCTCTTGGTACGATTGAGAAGGGAGAACCAATCAAAAAGAAGGTTCCCTTCAACCCCGGAAGTAGAGACCAGATTGCCAAGAGGTTTATGAAGAGAGGGTGGAAGCCTTCAGCATTCACTCCCGATGGCAAGCCAAAGGTGGACGAACCTGTACTACGGGAGCTTGACAAGATGGGATTCGAGGAGGCTGGGCCACTCCTTGAGTACCTTATGATACAGAAACGCCTTGGACAACTCGCAGAGGGAAAAGAGGCATGGCTCAAGTTAGTCAAGGCAGATGGGCGTCTGCATGGACGGGTAACAACTAACGGTGCGGTGACGGGACGTTGTACTCACAGTAAACCAAATCTGGCACAGGTTCCTAATGCTGGATCACCGTATGGAAAGGAGTGTCGTGAATTATTCAAAGTACCAAAAGGAAGAAAACTTGTTGGAGCGGATGCGAGCGGATTGGAGCTTCGTTGCTTGGCTCACTACATGGCGAGATTCGATGGTGGACAGTATGCCAAAGTCCTACTTGAACAAGACATCCACACTGCGAACCAGACGGCAGCGGGTTTACCAACGAGGGACAACGCCAAGACGTTTATCTATGCATTCCTATATGGGGCAGGAGACGAGAAGATCGGCAAGATTATCGGGAAGGGTCAGAAGGAGGGGAAGAAGATTAAGAAAGAGTTCCTCAATAAGACTCCTGCCCTTAAAAAGCTACGGGCGGCGGTCATGGAGGCAGTGACCTCCAAGGAGTATCTGGTAGGTCTTGATGGTAGGCATCTGCCTATCCGGTCTCCTCATGCTGCCCTAAACACTCTTCTTCAGAGTTCAGGGGCATTGATTATGAAGCAAGCTACAGTTCTTTTGGAGAAGCACCTCCATCTAAAAGGGTGGACTTTTGGTAAAGAATATGCACTTGTGGGTCATATTCACGATGAGATGCAATTGGAAGTAAGAGAGGACTTGGCTGAAACCGTGGGGCAATTAGCGGTTAAGGCAATCAACGAAGCAGGAAGGAGCTTCAATTTTAGGTGTTCATTGGATGGTGAATATAAGATTGGAAACAATTGGGCTGAAACACATTAATAATATATGAGAAAGATCACGAAGGAAACTTGGGCATACGCCGCTGGCTATGTAGACGGAGAAGGGTGCATCCGAATCGACCAGTACACCCTTAGAATTGAGATTGCCTCCTGCTACCCCGCTACCTTGAAATGGTTAGCGGAGAGCTTTGGCGGGAGATTTGCAGTAAAAGCAGAGGCAGATGGAGCCTATCGTAGAGCATACCGATGGAATATAAACGGGAAACACGCAGGGGAGTTCTTAAAGGGAATCCTCCCTTATTCGATGGAAAAGAAAACCCAAGTTAAACTAGGTCTGCAATTTTTAGAAACAGTAGACAAAACCGAGAAGGCTGAGATAGCCGCACAGCTCAAAGCACTCAAAAAAGTTATATTTTATGAAAAGAACATTATTAATTGACGGAGACATCGTTGCCTACCAGCACGCTGCTCAAGTTGAAACCCCTATCCATTGGGGAGATGATATATGGACACTCCACGCAGATGCCAAGGAGTGTAAGCAGAGGATCAAGGATTGGCTTGAGTGGCTGATGGAGGAAAACGAGGCTGATGAGATGATTCTATATTTGTCCTGCGCGTCCAACTTCCGAAAGGACTTGGAAGAAAGCTACAAGGCTAACCGAAAGGACAAGCGAAAGCCTATCATTCTAAAGGCGATCCGTGAGTGGCTAATAGAGGAGTATGATGCCCGAATCCTTCCACGGCTGGAAGCTGACGATGCTATCGGGATTGCGCTTACCAGTGGTGAGTATGGTGATGACTGTATAGCCGTCAGTATTGATAAGGACTTCGATACTATCCCCGGAAAGCATTTCAATTGGAACCACAAGGATGGAGTTCGTGAGGTGACTGAAGAGGAAGCTGACTATAACTTCTTCACCCAGACCTTGACCGGAGACTCTACTGACAACTACCCCGGATGCCCCGGAATCGGCCCTAAGAAAGCCGAGAAAATCTTGGAAGGAGTAGAGGACTATTGGGGAGCCGTCTTAGCTGCTTATGAAAAGGCAGGACTTAGCGAGGACGTAGCTCTTACCCAAGCTAGGATGGCTCGGATTCTCCGTGATGGAGAGTACGACAAAGAGACCAACAAAATAAGACTATGGAGACCCTAATGAGTGACAACGTGATGCTAAAGGACTCCGGTAAAAGACAGGAGTTCAACACCGGAAGTGTCCGGGATACCAGAGAGGGTAAGGGGCGTTATGACCTCCTACCTCCCCATGCCATCTTTCTGGTGGCGAGACAGTTTGAAGAAGGAGCCAGTAAGTACGGAGAAAATAACTGGCAGAAAGGTCAGCCTATCTCCCGCTATGTGGATTCTGCCCTCCGTCATCTGTTTAAGCACATGGCTGGCGAGAATGATGAGAGGCATGACGTAGCTGCCGCTTGGAACATCATGGCTATGCTGGAGACTCAGCACAGGATTGAACAGGATGATCTACCAAAGGAATTAAATGATATTTGCAGAAAAAGAAGAACCCTTTCCTAGAGTAACCAAGACTCTCCTAAAGGAGCTTGAATCCAGATTTCCCAACAGATGCCCAAGGGTTGAGGACTCTGAACGGGAGATTTGGATAGCTGTAGGGAGACGGCAAGTTGTTGAATTAATGAAAGAAAAGTTTGACGAACAAACTAAATCTGTCTTAACTCCTGAATAAATTGAATTATGTGTTTCTCTTCTCCAAAAATACCAGACCCGCCTCCACCCCCTCCACCCCCTGCTCCTGCCCCTACGCCTGTAGCTAAGAAGGTTAAGAATCCTTCAGTTGCGATACGTCAGGGAAGCGGCACTAAGAGCAAGAGAAGAGGGCGTAGTAGCTTGCGGATAAACTTAGCCGCTCCAAGCTCTACAGGAACCTCTGGGTTAAACATTTCTTAATGTACTACGGCAAGACCGCTAAAGCACTCTATAGTGAGTGCGAGACGCTAAGGCAGACCTATCTTGAAAGAGCTAGAGACTGCTCAGAGCTGACTATTCCTACTCTTATCCCTCCAGAGGGGCATTCCTACGCCACCAAGTATGAAACCCCATACCAAGGCATAGGAGCTAGGGGGGTTAATAATCTCTCCTCAAAATTGTTATTGGCATTATTCCCACCTAATGCACCGTTTTTCAGGCTTAGTGTTGATAAGTACAAGCTCCGAGAGATGGGCGGGGATGATGAATCCAAGACAGAGTTGGAGAAGGCACTCTCCGAGATCGAGAGAACCGTAATGTCTGAGGTGGAAACTTCGGCTCTCCGTGTTCCTGTCTTTGAAGCCCTGAAGCATCTCATTGTTGCTGGTAATGTTCTGATTTTCACTCCAAAGAAAGGGGGCATCCGAGTCTTTCAACTGGAGAACTACATCGTTAAGCGTGATCCGTTTGGCAATGTTCTCCACATCGTCACTAAGGAGTCCATAGCTCCTGCTGCTCTACCTGAAGCAGTCCGTGGGGCACTCAACGAGGAAGCCTTGAAGAGACAGACAGGGGCTAACGAACCATCGGTTGAGTTATTCACTGCTATCTGTAGGCAAGATGACGGGCGTTATTACGTCTGGCAGGAGGTAGAAGGGAATGAAGTTCCCGGCACTGATGGTTATTTTAAAGAGGAAGATTCTCCATATATTCCTCTCAGGTACAGTCGGGTGGACGGTGAGGACTACGGCAGGGGGTTAGTAGAAGAATACCTTGGTGATCTAAAGAGCCTTGAAGCTCTCACTCAGGCTATTGTGAAACTAGCCGCTGCCTCGTCCAACATTAAGATTCTGGTTGATCCTAATGGAACCACCAAGGCCAAGAACCTTGCTGAGAGTCCAAGCGGAGCTTTTATTTCAGGCAGAGCTAATGATGTCTCGGTTCTACAACTGGAGAAGTTTGCAGACCTCAGAGTAGCCAAGGAAGTAGCAGCCGCTATCGAGCAACGGCTTGCCTATGCCTTCCTGCTTAATACAGCAGTCCAAAGGGACGCAGAGAGAGTCACGGCTGAAGAGATTCGTTATATGGCTCAAGAGCTGGAGTCTGCCCTTGGTGGAGCCTACTCTATCCTCTCTCAAGAATTTCAATTACCTCTTGTCACTAGAATCATGGATCGCATGGCTGGCGAGAAGAGGCTACCCAAGCTGCCCAAGGGTGAGCTTGTTAAACCCATGATCGTCACAGGTGTTGAAGCCCTTGGTCGTGGTAATGATCTGAATAAATTGGATATGTTCGTAGCTGGTGTCGGTCAAATCTTTGGCCCGGAGGCAATTCAGCAATACGTCAATGTATCTGATTACCTGAACCGTAGAGCTACTTCACTTGGCATTGATACTGAGGGACTTATTCGTTCCGATGAGGATGTCCAAGCAGAGGCTCAACAGGCACAGCAACAGCAGATGATGGCTCAGATGACCGAGAAGCTCGGCCCCTCAGCAATCAAATCAATGACGGATGTAGGTATGGCTCAACAAGCTGGTGATATACCCGTCGAAGAACCCCCTCCTGAAGCCTAATTTAGGGCTTGAGGTTAACTAAGAAGAAGGAAAACAATGAGTGATATTGTCGAAGTACAGCCAGAAATCACTGGTTCGGAAGCACCTAATCAGCCTATGGCAGACCCAGAGAATGCTTCCTCTGTTGAAACAACTAACCAACCCCAAGAAGAAGCTGATCGTCCTGAGTGGCTACCTGAGAAGTTCCAGTCGGCAGAGGACTTAGCCGATGCTTACAAGGAACTTGAAGGGAAGCTAGGGCAACCCAAGGAGGAGGAGACTGCTGCTGAATCTGAAGAAGGGGAGCAGGAGCCAACCAAAGTAGACGGATGGCAGACCAAGATTGAACCTTTTACTAAAGAGTACGCTGAAAAAGGTGAACTTACAGAGGAGAGCTTCAATGAACTGAATGAAATGGGCTATCCACGGGAGTTGGTAGAGAGTTACATGGCAGGACAGGAAGCCCTTGGTAGGGTTGGTTCTGTGCAGGAGAATGAGATTTTATCCAAGGTAGGAGGACAGGAAGCCTACGCTGAAATGACAGAGTGGGCTAGGGATAACCTCAGTGAGGTTGAACTTCAATCTTACAACAAGACTATGGATGGCGGTGATGGAGGTGCAGCAGAGTTAGCTGTTATGGGTCTCCAAGCTCGATTCCAAGCGGCTAATTCTACCCCTAATCTCCTCACAGGAGAGGCCAAGGGTGGAGGGAAGGGCAAAGCTATACGCTCCAATAGTGAGCTTATCGAGTTAATGAGTGATCCTCGTTACGAGAAGGACGCAGCTTATCGAGAGGACATCCAGAAGCGTCTGGGAGTCAGTGATATATTATAGGATAAGGAATCTTATGGAAAACAGAAAACCCGGTTATAAAAGTACAGAGTTTTGGTTAACCACTCTCTGCACAGTCTGTGGACTTCTCTATGCAAGTGGAGTAGTAACCCCAGACGGAACAAGTGGCATAGAGAAATCTATCGCCTTCATAGCATCAGCTCTTGCTGCCCTTGGCTACTCTGCTAGTCGAGGCAATGTAAAAGCTGCTGAAATCGAAAACAAAAAGTGATTGCAGAACTCCTGACCGCTCTTAAAGCCGTCCAAAGTCTGCCAAAGATTCTGGAAGCTATAGAGCGGTTAGGGGATATTCAAACTGCACAGATGGCGAACTCCCGTGCTGAAGAAAAAAATCAAAAAGTTCTTAGTGCTATTGATGCTGCTCGCGAGCGTAGGTTGCGGAATGACCGTGAAGCTGAACGGTTTTCAGGAGATAGCGGAAAAACATCCGACAGGGATGGAGCAGATGACAGAGAACCCTGAGTCTACTGCTTTAGTTAAAGAGCTTGGCTTCTACATTAACGAGCTTGAGAGACGCTTGGAATCTCAGCGGTAAAGTTTCCCCCTTGACAGCTTCCCCCTTCTTAACTTACTTCTAGTTAAGATTTGTTCAGGCAAATATCGAAACCGATTGTTTGAATGCCCTTAGACCTCCTACGGGAGACAATCTTCGTATGGTGTTAGCGATGTGGACGACATAGCCAGTACAAACCAGCGTTTCTAAGCACTGACGTTTGGAAACATCAATATAATAACTGAAAAAAGGTTAATAAATGAGCGCAACTACTCCCTCAAGGCTCGGCCTTGTTAATAATACTGGGACTGATTATGACGCTTTGTTCCTGAAACAGTTCGCTGGTGAAGTATTAACTACGTTTGAAACTAACAACGTATTTAAGCCGCTTCATACGGTTCGGACTATTTCACAAGGCAAATCGGCTACATTCCCTGTTACTGGTATTGCCTCGGCTAGTTATCATGTTGCTGGAGAGAACATTCTCGACAGTGGCAATAGCTACCTGAGTCAAATTAAACACAATGAGAAGATCATCGCTATCGACTCGATGCTAACTGCTAACACCATGATTTATCAGCTTGATGAAGCGATGAATCACTACGATGTACGCTCTATCTATACGACTGAGCTGGGTCGTGCGTTGGCTCTCAAGTTCGACAAGACGATTGCTCAGGTACTCGCTCTAGCAGCCCGTGGCTCCACTACCATCACTGGTGGTAATGGCGGCACTGTGTTGGATAAGGGTGCTTCCGGTCTGGATACTGGCAGTGAGATTGCTGAGGCGATCTATGAGGCTGCCCAGTCTCTCGATGAGAAGGACGTTCCTCAGCATGATCGCTTCTGCGTGATGAAGCCAGCCGAATACTACCTCCTTGTTCAGCACCTCGCCGCTGTTGGTAACGCCAACGCTGTGGGTAGCTATGTTGAAGGTAACGTAGTGAAAGTCGCTGGTATGCGGGTTATCGCAAGTAACAACGTCCCAAGCACGGACATTGCTTCTGCTGAGACAGGCGTTGCTGCTGATAACACCTATCACGGTGACTTCAGTGACACCAAAATCCTGTGCTGGCAGAAGTCGGCTATTGGTACGGTGAAACTGCTTGACCTGAAGCTCGAAAGTGAGCGGAAGATTGAGTTCCAAGGTTCCCTGTTCGTAGCTCGCTACGCTATGGGTCACGGTATCCTTCGCCCTGAAGCTGCTGTTGAAATAACCGTAGCATAAATCACACGGAGGTTGCTGTAAGTCCATGTATATAGATAAGGGTTCAATATGGGTCTCCTCATCCATTCCTTCCCCTTTATTCTATAAACTGGCTTGCAACCTCCGTTCTTTATTGTAGTTTTCCTAACGATGAGCTTGACTTTATCTACCGAATTAGAAGCGGTGAACACTATGCTCTCCGCAATCGGTGAAGCTCCGGTTAACCAGCTAGATACCACCACCAACGCAGAAGCCCGTATCGCCAAGCAAATCTTGGACGAAGTAAACAGGGATGTGCAGAGTAGGGGCTGGCATTTCAATACAGAACCGGACTACACCCTCACAAGAACCGGAGCAAATGAACTGGAATTACCGTCTACCTGTGTCCGGTTTGATGTGAAGAACCAAGACTACCCTAGTATTGATGTGGTTCAGCGGGGTTCCAAGTTATATGACCGGAAGAACCACACATTCATTTTTGAGCAGGACTTAAAGGGGGAAATCATGTTCCTTCTTGAATTTACTGATCTCCCACAACCAGCTCGGTACTATATCACAACCAGAAGTTCCCGTATCTTCCAAGATCGAGTCGTAGGCTCCCCTGAGATGCTAAGGATTCTAGCAGCAGATGAAGCTACAGCTCAAGCTGCCCTGAAGGACTTTGATGACGATACCGCTGACTACACCATCTTTGATAATTTGGACTCCTATAATGTTATTGCGCGGTAGTTATGTCATTAATTTCCACCTCAATACCTAACCTTGTTAGTGGGGTTAGTCAGCAAGCCGATGGACTCCGTTATGGCTCTCAGGCAGAAGAACAGGTTAATGGATATTCTTCTCTTGTTGAGGGACTAATCAAACGCCCTCCCCTCAAGCATATAGCCAAGCTAATCGACGGGAGTGTGGGAGATACCGAAGTCCACACTATCAACCGTGACAGCTCTGAGCGATATGCGGTGGTTTTCCAGAATAATACCGTCAAGGTGTTTGATATTGACGGAACAGAAAAGACTGTCGCTACTCCAGACGGGGTAGGGTATATCACCACCTCCTCTCCCAGCACAGACCTCAAATGCCTCACTGTTGCTGATTATACCTTTGTCCTCAACAAGACGAAAACAGTAGCCGCTGGCTCAGGACAGACCACAGCAGCAGTGGAGGAGGCTATGGTGTTTATCTCTCAAGGGGATTACTCAGTTACTTACAAAATTACTTTAGGAGGAACTACTTACTCGCACACAAGTGCTGCCTCCACAGTATCTAATATCCAGCCGTCTTATATCGCTACACAGCTTGCTACCGCTATTGGTTCAAGCACATACACCGTAACGCAGTACGGAGCTACCTTGCACATCGTCAAGAACGATTCATCAGCCTTCACCTGTGATGTGGAGGATTCCAAGGCTGGAGATTTTATTAAAAACTGCACAGGAAGTGTCCAAAACTTCGTTGATCTACCTGTGGAGGGGCCGAATGGATACCTAATCAAAGTTATAGGCGCACCTGAAGAGACTGGAGATGAATACTGGCTGAAATTTGTGGCTGATGATGGGAGTGGAGGCTCTGGTCAATGGAGTGAAGCTCCAGCTCCGGGGGTAGATAAGGAATATGAAGCCTCCACCATGCCCCACCAGCTTGTCCGTGAGTCAGATGGAACCTTTACTTTTAGCGAGGCTACATGGGCTGAGAGGCTTGTGGGGGATGATGATACGAACCCCAAGGCTTCTTTTGTTACTAAGAAGATTAAAGACCTGTTCTTTTTCAAGAACCGTCTTGGTTATGTGGCTGATGAAAACATCATCTTCTCCGAGGCTTCTGAATACTTCAACTTCTGGAGGACTACCGTTACCCAGCTTCTTGATAGTGATATGATTGATATAGGAACCAGCTCCACCAAGGTGAGCGTCCTATTCTCTGCCGTGCCTTTCTATGATCGCCTTGTCCTCTTTGCGGACCAGACACAGTTCACTCTTCAAGCTGCTGAACTCCTGACCCCAAAAACAGTAAGTATTCAGCAGTCTACCGCTTACACCATGTCCAACCTATGTACGCCTGTGCCTGTTGGACGTAACCTCTATTTTGCTTTTGATAGAAACGAGTATTCTGGGGTTCAGGAATACTTCATTAACCCTGACACTCAATTCTTTGACGGAGCTGACATAACAGCTCAGGTTCCCAAGTATCTGAAGGGGAACCTAACAAAGATCACTGCCGCTGATAATGAGCAAGTGTTGGTCTGTCAGGCTGACGGGTTCACCAACGGTGTCTACGTCTATAAGTATTTCTTTAGCGGCTCAGATAAACTCCAATCAGCTTGGTTCAAGTTTGATTTTGGCACGGGTTCCACTGTCCTCAACACAGATTTTATTGACTCAACCCTGTATGTCACAATTAAACGGGACGAAGGGGTGTTTCTGGAATCCATAGACATGGAAGCAGGGCAGAAGGACAGCGGGAGTGAGTATGTGACTCTCCTAGACCGGAGAACGGCTATCACTGGAGGCTCCTATAGCTCCTCTACGGATAAGACTACGTTCACTATGCCCTACAATGTGGACAATGATACAATCGAGATCGTCTCCAGACCTCACCCCGATGCAGGGAGTAACCTTAATGTAGTAGGGAGTAATCCCCAAGGCTCAGTCGAGCGGAAGCTCCCAGAGGGTGTTATTCTTGATGTGGATAGCAAGTCAGGGACATCTGTAGTCGTGAAGGGGAACTATACCAACCAACCAATCTTTGCTGGAGTTGCCTACACGATGACCTATGACATCTCCAGACCCCAGCTCCGTACTGGAAGCTCTAGTGGCCGTGGTCAGGTCATGGTAGCTCAAGGACGCTTCCAGATAAGGAATGGGGTTCTTGTCTATAATGATAGTCGGTACTTCCGAGTGGAAGTTACTCCATCCAACAGAGATAAATACAGCTATGTCTACAATGGACGATCCATCGGAACCGGAACTGCCGTCTTGGGTTCTCAGACGGATTCTATACAAGATGGGATTTTCCGGTTCCCTGTGTACTCGAAAAACGATCAAGTCGTCATATCTATCCTCAACGACTCACCATTTCCTTCATCGCTTGTCTCAATGGAATTTGAAGCTATTTATGCAGTCCGTAACCGCCGATTCAATTAGTAAACCTGAGCCAGCTAGATACAGCTCTGGAGTAGCAGTTCGCCCTGCTGTCCAAGCTGATGCTTTGTCTTTGGCTAAGGAGCTAAGGGTGGAGGATGTTAATGAGATGAGAGCTTTGTTCGGCCCTGACGCATCCATGACTGTAATCCTCCAACGGCAAGTCATGGAGTCTGACTTATCTTTCACGATAACCAAGAACGAGCATCCTGTGGCTATCTTTGGAATCAAGCAGATAGTACCTAACGTAGCAGGAATAGGACTCCTTAGCTCCCCATTACTAAAGGAAATCAAGTTTACCCTGTGTCGCCATAGCAAACATTGGGTTGAACAGCTTCACCACAACAACGATTTGCTCTTGAATATCGTGCATTGCGATAATAGTGTGCATATTCAATGGCTTAGTTGGCTAGGGTTTACCTTTGTTAACAAGTTGGAAGGCTTTGGAGCCAATGGTGAAGATTTTTACGAATTTAGTAAACTGAAAGTGAATAACTAATATGTGTGTTTTTGCAGCACCAGCAGCAGCAGTGGCAGCAGGAGGGAATGTAGCTGCGGCAGCAGCCCAGTCAGCGTTTATGATGAACTCCATGCTGGCTATTACGGCAGCATCTTCTGGAATGCAGTTTATAGGCCAACGCCAAGCGGCGAAGGCTCAGACTACCTACCAACAGCAGCTCATGGCAGCGGAGAGGGAACGCCAACAACAGGCTGAAACTAACCTCCGCCTTCGTCAGCAGAGTGAACAGGAAGCCAGAGGCCGAGAGCTGGCTAAAGTCTCCCAAGAAGCCCGTGCAATGGCCGCTAGAAACGTCACGGCAGCAGGGGAAGCAGGGATCAGCGGAGCTAGTGTTGACGCTCTCCTAGCGGAAGGCACACGGAGGGAATTAGATTTCTATGAGTCTCTGGATCGCCAAGGGAGTATGCAAGCCTCTGCTTATGACCAAGAGATCGCCTCTGGACGCAGGGGAAGTGAGATGAGAATGACGGATGTTAACCGTTCTGTAAGCCGTCCTAGCTTCGCTAATCTGGCTATTGATCTAGGCAAGGCTGGATTGAGTACCTACGACTTTGCCCAGAGGGACTACCAGATAAGAAACCAGAGCACTCCTATAAGTGAACGGGAGCCTTTTAGGTTCCTCGGATAATAAAGGTAACATGGCAGAAAAAATCACAGCACGAAAAGAGTACCGAGGACTGGGCTATGCTCCTGCTATAAGCGTTCCGGGGCTTATCCAAGAGCGTCCTGTAGCTGCTACTAGACCTCCTGCTACGAATCAGCTTACCAAGTTAGCCAAGAGCCTTAGTGATTTTGGGGAGGTCTTTTCTAACACTAAACTACGTCAAGCCTCTATACAGGATGAACAGGATAAACAACTAGCTAAGGAATATGCTGCTGCGATAGTAGGGGGAAAGAGTTTCAGGAAGGCATCAGAAGAGGGCAGTCAGCGGGAAAGCTGGGCTAAAGGAGATATTGCTGACAAAGGGCCAGAGATAGCTGACGCCCGTTCTCTTATTTTACTTGGAAACGATCCGGGGATACAGGCTCTTGTTGAAACGGGAGCTATTCCTGCTACAGCTACTCCTGCGTTTTTTGCTTACCTCAAAAGAGAGATGGCAAAGCGGGTAATAGCCACAGATTACCGCAAGGCTCTTTTTAGTAAATTAGAGGAATCAGCCGATATATCTTCGGAGGTTGATAACGAAGCACGGCGAAGAGACATAATAGAGGAAGTAAGTGCTGACCTTGAGAAAGAGTTTGGAACCTTTTGGACATGGGCTCCAGATGAGTTCACTAAGGTTGACGTTGAATTTACTCAGCGATCTCAGGACTTAGTAGAAGCTAATAAAGAGAAACTTTCAGCGGAGAATTTCCAGCAGAACTTTGGAACTAGCGTAGACCGTTGGATGGATAGTAGGTCTAAATGGGCAAAGCCTGAAGAAAAGGAAAAAGCCTATAAGAAGTTGGGAGAAACGCTTAAAGGTCAAATAGCCGAGGCTAAGGCTTTTGGAGTAGGAGATATAGGAGAGAGAACAGGCGATGCGGCTAAACTGGCTATTAATAAACTGTTAGTTGAAGAACAGATAGAGGAAGCCCAGCAACTCTTTGAGTTTTTCATGGATTTTGAAGGGCTCGGAATCGGGCCCGAAGGTAGAGGGGCTATTCCTTTGATAAGCAGAGGCGATGAGGAACATATTCGATCAGCAATCAGTAATGCCAAGAGGCTGAACGAGTCTCTCTACCCGAAAAGAAGGGCGAGGATAGAAGCACTAGCTCAAGCAAGGATAGCTGCCTTTGAACAGAGCCATCCTCAAGCCTCTCTTAAAGAGAAAGAAGCGTTCTTAGCTACTCTCTTGAAGAAGCAATTTCCTCTTCTTAATGAAAAGAATGAAGATGGCTCTCCTAAAACGCTATCTCTTTTCCAGCTTGATCCGGCTCTTTACAGCGAAGATTTAGGACTCTTAAAAGAACTCTATTACAGATTCAGGGCCACTTCCGCTACAAGAAAAGGTCAGGCTGATGCCCTAACCAAAGATATAAATGATTTACTAAAGAACCCTAGTGAACTTATTGAGGGCACAGCTAGTATTGAACTAGCACAAGATCGCCTAGATGAAGCAAGAGAGTGGCTCGACCCCGCACAATACAGTAAGTTGAGTGACAATATTTTCAATGCTACAGCGGTTCCAGAAATAACAAGGAACATCGCCCTTAATAACCTACTTAAAAACTCACAAGATGCTTTAACTCGTATAGCTTTAAACCTACCGGGAGATGCGGCTATTGATAATGAAAGTGGCATAGGGAAGGAAGAGCAGATAGCAGCACTCCAAGGGGAGTTCCAAGAGAGAGTTACCAATTTAGCAGTGAGTAAGTATCAAGACTGGATGCAGGAGTTCCCAGAACTTGCTAAAAAAGACGCACTTGAACGGGGGAAACAGGCTACTAGGGCAATAAAAGAAGCGGGTAAAGAGGTACTAGATGAAATGAAAACGCCCAGTGAGGTAGCTGCTCTCTTTAAGAGGATGAAAGATGAGAATGAGGTGCGGAAACAACAGTTCGACAAGGATTGGTGGGATTCTTTTTCGACAGATAGGCAGGAGGATCAAGAAAAAATTAGGAAGAAATCTGTAGAGCTGATTGATGCGTTGGGAATTCCAGAGGGGGATTCCGATAAACCACTATGGGAACAACTAGAGGTACTGAAGGAAAGGTTTCCCAAATATGCAGTAACCCTAGAAAAGCATAAAAAAGTGTTGGAGGAGCTTACGCTAGAGACTCAGGCTAATCAGCGGAAGGCTAGAAAGAAGTTAAATAACAGTATAAGAGATTATTGGAAAGAGACAGACCCTGAAGCTCGTAAGGAGATTGGAGTAGAGATAAGAGGGCTACTAAGCGTGACTAACCTTACTATTGAAGAGGTTATTTCTGGAAACCTCTACCCGAAGAAGCTAGATAAAAGTAACAGAGTATTAGGCATTGATCGGAAAGCACGGTCTATTCCTTTTTCCTCTCTCTTAGAAAAAGACGAAGAACTGACTGATCTTATCAACCCATTCACCACAGCCATGTTTGCGAATACAGCGGAGCTTTTTTACGCTTATGATAAGCATGACGAAGCGGTAGAAAGAGGAGAGAAGTCAGAGTTAGACAGAGCATTGGACGCTCTTGGTATTGCTGGAGATGATCCTAAAGAACGGAGTGCCGTCCTAAAGAGCTTAATACTGACACAGCTAGAAACTCTCAGAGGAAAAGCGTTAATCGCAGATTATCAGAAGTTCAAGAAAGCTAAGGAAAAGCAAGAGCCAGCAAAGCCTTCTAAGGGGCCGTCTCTTTATACTCCGAGAAAGCCGCAGCCTAAAGCTGGTTCTGTTGAGAAGATGGAGAAGGATTTATCGGATTTACATGACAGATGGACAAAAACGATGGGTGGACTGTCATCAGAGGAATCCGCCGAACTTGATAACCAGATTAAGGACTTAGAAAACCGCCTTAAAGAACCAAGGGCCAAGGCCGCTGCTGAAGCCGCTAAAAAGAAGATCGAAGCCGATAAAAAGAGAGATGAAGCCGATAAAAAGAAGGCAGAGGAAAAAGCTAAGGCACAGGAAGAGAAAGAAAAGACAGAGCGCAAGATGGAGGCTTTGAGGAAATTAGCGAAAGAGGAGAAGATAAAAGCTCAGATAAAAGCTCAAAAAGCTCAGGACGAAAAAGATCGAAAACTTTATGGGGAGAACTTCGCAGAGGTGAAACAGAAGCTCGCTAAGGTTCAGAAAGAGATAGACACCCTAGATGCCCGTGTTCGTAAAATGAGGGATGATGCCATTCAAAACGGCACATGGCTCAAGGTACAAAAAAGTCAGGGTTACAAAAACGCTGAGAAACGGCTCTCTGGCCTCTATAGAGAAAAAGAAAATATTAAATAGCCATGTCCGAGAAACTTAGAGATTCTTTATTTAAGTCAGACCCTCACGCCGCACCGTTATACTATGGTTCTTCAGCGTCAAACACAGAGGAGCCTCTGATGGAGGAAGAGGAGGGGCATTCTGTGGGAACATACTGGAAAGATATTGTTCTAGGGATTCCCCGTGGAGCAGCTACAGCCGTTGAAGAGATAGTTGAAGTTGGGAACATCATTCCGGGGATTAGTTACAATTTAGGAGATGATTGGCTAGGAACGTCTAAGACAGCTCCGGGGGGTCTTATAGAGGGAGTTTCTAATTTTGCAGCAGGATTTATCCCGATTGTAGGTTGGGCAGGGAAAGCAGGAAAGCTCTCTAAAGTTTCTAAGCTCTCTAAAGGTTCTAAAGCTAAAGGACTGTGGGCAACTGGGACTAGCAGCATAGGAAAACTCACCCTCAAAGAAGCGGCTGTGTTGGGAGCTGTTACA
>Ga0208790_1000639_pt1 | contig 16343 bp, 6 predicted proteins | sample 10_taG_FD_184083 | JGI IMG/M metagenome (GOLD analysis project Ga0208790, IMG submission 184083) | Marine viral communities from the Subarctic Pacific Ocean - 10_ETSP_OMZ_AT15264 metaG (SPAdes) (version 2) | ecosystem: Environmental > Aquatic > Marine > Oceanic | place: Pacific Ocean | collected... | reverse complement strand
GCAAATATCGACGGAGAAGATGTAGACGATTTCAGGCAAATGAATACAGGTGAGCTTAGATTCGCATTAATAAATGCAATTAAAGAATTAAATACAAGGCTTTTAGCCTTAGAAGGATAATATTATGGCTACAAGTAATAGAAATAAGAGTGTAAATAAAGATAGAGCTGTTAAGGGTATAAGAAATTAACTTATGTATAGTGAAATAGGAATATAATGGCTAGAAGACGTTATAAAAGAGCCGCATCGGCTTTAACACAGTTATCAAAGTCAAAGCAAGACGCTAAATTCAATGAGCTAGCAGCTCAAGGTATTAGAGCTGGGACTGAAGCTAAAGTAGAAAGAATGAATAAGGCTTTTGACTTAGCAGGACAAGCTCTTGTCACAGCAGATGCGTTAGCTCAAGAATATAAAACAAAAGGCAAAATAGAAAAGGGAGTTACATCTTTAGCTGAAGCTAAGGGTGGTGATGTGTCTTATAAAAAAACAGGTATCGCAGATATATTTAGAGGGGAAGCTAAGCTATCTGATTGGGGTAAGGAGTCTTGGGATATAGGAGGAACTTCATATGATAGAGCGGATGTACTTGCTTTTGGACAGAAAAGTCAAAAAGATTTAAAGTGGGAAGGCATAATTGGTAAAGAAATAACCAAATATGATGAGAAAGCTGGTGGGATTGTAAAAGGAAGAACTAAACCTACCACTAGAGAGTCTAAAGAATATAAAATACAAGGTGAAGCTGAACTGTTTGGGATTGAGGGGATGGAAAAGAAGCACGGAAAAGGATGGTCTTATAGTAAACAAAAGGCTATAAGTAAGATGAGTGATTCACAAAGAGCAGGACTTTCATCTGACAAGACAAGTCTTTTAGAGTCTCAAGTAGCTGCCAATGTAGAATCAAGAGCTTATAGCACCATTAGTAAAGCTTATAAAACTGAATACTCAGGTCAAGAAGGTTATGATGCATCTCGTATGAAAGCATTAGATATTAAGCATGAATCATGGAAGAAAAAAGGTGGTCAAGGGCGACCAGGCACGGGAGGAGCTAGTGCGATATTAGAAGCAGGTGCTAAAAAAGATTTAGGTGATGTTAAAGGTATTATTTCATCTGCAAAATCTATGCAACAAGCAAAGATTGGTAAAACATTTACAGACGCAGATTATGGAGGAACAGACCCTAGCTTAGATAAAATGAAGTCTATGCTAACGTCAGGTACGGCAGAAATGACAAGTGCTGCAGGAAAGGCTACCGCTGCTTTGAATAAAGTACCTGCTGGTAATATGAAAACACCGTCAAAAGGTTATTGGGGTGAGAGAAAAGGTATTGATGTATGGGAGAAATATAAAGAAAGAAAGGCTGAAGCAAGGACTAAAGACGAAATTACATCATTAACTTCTGGGGATGATTATGTATCTCCTAGTGAATTAGGTGAAAACGAAAGAATAGATGCAAGAAAAGCATCTAGTGAGGAAATTCTTGCATCAATAGATAATATTGATTTCAACGCTCCTAGTCAGGATAAAGATTGGGAGTTTACAGATGAGTCAGGTCAGAATTTATCGGAATATGAAAATACAAGACCTACCGGGTATGGTTCGGGGTATCATAAAGCCAACCCACATTATAAGCCTAGAGATAAGTTCTCTGGGACTGCTGACCAAAATATACAATTAATAAATAGGGCTGTGAGGGACAAATTTAAAGGAAGCTCTCTTGCAAACACTTGGGATTTTAATAAAGCTCAGGCAGGTGAATATGATACTCAAGGTATGATACTTGGTGACCGTAAAGAGTCAGGAGAAAATATGGGTAGGTATACAACCTATTCTGATACAGGGGAAGTAATGCAAGGGTTATATGGAGGTAAAAATTATTATCCTCCAGTTAATTTAAAAGGTCAGGGATTGAAGGAAATGTGGGATACTTTAGGAGCAGGAGATTGGGAAGATAGAACTTCAATGTGGGATAGATATATGGCTGAGGATAATTAATGTTTGCAGCTATAGGATTAGGATTAACTGTGGCTCAAATGGTAGGAGGAGCCGCAACTAGAGCTAAAGGGAATAGAAGCTTAGCGTCTAATTTATCTCAAAGCTTAAGTGACTTAAGAGCAAGAAAGGGAGATATTGGACTTTCTGCTTCTACTCAAAGAGAAGTAGCAGAGGGAGACTTTCAAGAGAATCAAAAAGCAGAGGGTATGAGTTTAGGGAGAGCTAAGACAAGAACTATCAAACAAATGGAGGAGTCTAATACTGAGTTTGCTAGAGATACTAATAAGGAAGGAGAACTCTCTGAGGCTGTAGAGTCTATGGATTTATCTTGGGAAGAAAGTAAAAGAAGAAATACAATGCAACTAGATAAAGTCATGGCTTCAATAGACCAGTTTGAAGAAGAAGAACATTTAAAATTAGAAGGAGAGGAAAAGAGATTAACACAAGAATTAGAAGGGGCTAGAGCCAAGTCAGGTTTCTTCTCAAATTTATTTGGATAAGGTGATATTATGCCATCAAACGTATTAACAGCATTAAACATGATACTTCAATCTCGTGAACAACGAGAGAGAGCAGATGTAGCAGCATCTCTTAGCGGTATGGAAATGGCTTTAAGAGAAAAAGAGATGGGCAGTATGGCTCTTGACAGGAAAGAAAGACGTAGACTTCAAGAAATGCAAATAACTCAGGATAAAGAGAGATTTGCTTTAGAGAGGGAAGAAAACTTTCAAAAAAAGTTAACAAAGATTCAAGCAAATGAACTTAATAATCTCCATCAAGGTGCAGCTACAATGTTTGATACTATGTTTTCTACGCTTTTCCGTAATAATACTGCTGGTGGTGAACTTTTTAAAGAGGGTAATTATAATAGTCTAGTGAACGATTTAAAGGGTAAGGAATATGGGTTTACCCCATTAGAATCTAAAAGAATTGCTGGTGCTATAATGTCTTATGGTGCAGGCAAAGACAAGCCTAACGCATTAGCTATGGCTGAACTTGCTAGGTATATGAAAGAGAAATCATCAGATAAGCAATTTATGACTGCATTAGTTAGAGGTGGCATGGTAGCAGACCCAACGACTAGTCCTGAATCTGCTAAATCATGGTTAGCAAATATGGAAGGAATGACTAGAACTCAGGCAAATATATACTCGCTACGAAAAGAGTGGCAAGATTTTGCAGACGATGACCCTGAAAACGATTTAACTATGAGACCATTAACTGGTATCTACGATTTCTTGACTACTGCAGGAAAAGGGGGAGGTACTGGAGGTGGTGGTGGGTATAATATATCTGCGAATCTAATGCAATTACAGGCTGAGGCTGAAGCTATTGCAGCGTTTGAAAAGGAAAGAGATGTTATTGGTTCTAATACTTCTTTAACACAGGGAGAGAGAGATAAGGCTTTAGATAGACTTAAATACGAAGCGATTACTAAAGATGGTAAAAAAGTTCCGACTTCTTATCAAAAGACTATGCAACGTTATGATGTTGCCAAAGATTACTTTGGAGGAGGAGCTCAGGAAGATGGTCTTATGGGTCAAAATATATATATGACTACGGATATATATGCATTAAAAGACCCTGAAGGTGCAGTTGATGCTATTGCTGACCATAGAGACCAACTTGGAATAGAAAAGAAAGATGCTATAGCTACTATTCAAAAGAATCAAAGGATAGTAGATTTATCAAAATCTGTAGCCTATGATAAACTTAGTGATACTAAGAAAATTGAAGTAGAAACGGCTAAGATAGAAGTATTTAGAGAGACTGAAAGACTATCTTCAATTAATGATGCTATACATAAATTCTATCTTGAAGCAGATATAGAAACTGAAAAGTATATAGGCATGAGTGACTTCTGGTCAGGAGACCCAACGGGTGCTAAAAGATTTAGGAGAGGTTCAGCTTTCCCTTATGAATTATTAACTAGGTCAGAACAAGACCGGATTCGTGAACAGCAAAGGATGGACAAAGGAATGCGTAATGTTCGACAGGGAGGAATGTCAGGGAGGCTACTGTAAATGGCATTATCATTTAATACATTACAAGATAGTATAAGAGAACGAGAGTTCGGTCTTTCTTCTTTGATGCCTGATATAGGTGATTATAATTTTAGCAGTGCTGACTCAAGTCTAAGCTATTTTCAAAACCTAATGAGACAGACATCTCAGGCTGATTTAGGAAGGAGAGAGACTGGTAGTTTATATGATGCTATAGGAGGAGCTGCTTGGGGCTTTACAGATATGGCTACGGCTCATTTATTGAGAGGTAGTTGGGCTTTTGATACTGGAGGTAAATCATTAGCTGAAGAAGTGGGTGGCGTAGATATGGCTACTAAGGCAGGTCAGTATGCCGAGCAGGCAGGCGAAGCTCTTGGTTTCTTAGTTCCTATGGGCAAGGTTGCTAAGGGTATAAGATGGGGAGTTCAGGGTACTAAAGTAGGTGCTAGGACAATATCAAAGGCTTTAGCAAAGGAGACTGGAGATAGATTAGCTGCTAAGGGAGCGGTAGAATTTACAAGTAAGGCAGCTGCATTAAAAGCTGGTGGTAAGTCTGCTAATAAACATTTCTATGAAGCAGTTGATGATGCTTTTATTAAAAGATGGTATGATAAAACTGGTCCTGCAAAGGTAGATGGGTTTGGCTCAGCCTTTCAAAAAGTAGCAGATAAAAATAAATTTATTAATAGTGTAAGAGACAATATGGGTACGTCGTTGACTAAAATGGCTCAGACCAGAGGAGTAAAGCTTGGTAAAGGAACTGCTGACGATATAACGGAGATTTTTTCAACCTATTTCACTGACCCGAAAAAGTTTCCAGTATCATCTATAGGTGAGATGGTAGCTCGTAAGTTTGGAATAGAAAGTAAACTCGCAACGGCGTACACCCATATGTTTGAAGAAGCTGTTACATTTGCAACATTTGAAGGATTACTTGAGGCTGTAGATAGCGTTCAGCAAGAAAGAGAATATGATTTTGGAGTTATTCCTCACGCTGCTGCGATGGGTCATATTCTAGGTGCTATACGATTTATACCCGGTGGTAAGAAGTTTGGGGGAACTATCTTTGGTCAGGGTGGTGGTGTGTCACAGTTTAGAATGTTGATGAGGAATTTAAAGCCTTATAAAAATAGAATAGATTCTTCTAATGAAGCTCATAGAAAAGGTGCTTTCAAACTATGGTCATATCTAAAAGATGGTAGTCCATTAAGAAATAATAATAAAACAGGTGATATATTAAGAGATTTTACAGAGAAACATCCTATATGGAAAGCTGGTACTTTTGAAGGCATAAAGAAGACTTCTATAAATACTGCTAATTCAACAAATATTAGTACAATATTGAGAGAAGGTTCTGAAAGCCAAAAAAGGGCTATGGGGGATGTAATGAGAGATGGTCTTGATAAGATAAGGGTAGATTTCAAGAGAGACTGGTTCCCTCAGTTTATGAAGGAGTATAAAAAGGATGTAGTGGGAAGTCTACCTAGAATGTTTCTTGGCGGAGTTGCTATGTCAGGTGGACCGAGTATATTTTTTGATGATAGCATAGCATTAGAAGATAAGATGTTCTCAATTATGTTAGGTGGCTTTATGATGAGGAGAGGGCATGAGCTTAGCACTAGAAGGGTCACGCAAAATAAGAAAGGTGATAACGTAATATCATTTGTTGAGCCTAGAGGATTCTTTGGTGGCAAAAAACCTACTTCTTATGGAGAGCATTTTGAACGTTTGACGGCTGATATTAAGATGTTAGGTGGAAATCCTTGGAGTTGGGGTGGATATAGAGACTTAATGAATGGAAGAGGAAGCTCTGTGATGGATTTACAGGATAAACTACCTGTAGGTGACACAGAGTTTGGTAAAAAGATTAAAGGGGTTTTAGAGGATACAGTTTCTAAGGCTGGTAACTCTATTATAACCACAGAAAAAGAATTAAAAGTATTTGACCCTAAAAAGTCTGACCCTCCTTCTTCAGTAGAAGCTGCATATGAAATGTATATACAGGCAGCTAGGAATCTCGTTCCCGTAGAAACAAAAATAAAAGGATGGAATAATTTATCTAGTGCAGGTAAAAGAGCAGTAGAAAAACAATTAAAAGATAAAGGATTTAGTACTCCTGAAGATATACTGGAGGCTAGAACAGCAGACAATGTAGATATATTCTCGACAGCTGATGCTGTAGGGATAGTTGGAGCAGTAGAGTCATTGAAAGAAGTAGGCATAATAAGAGAGCCTGATTCAAATGGTATATATAGATTACCTAAGTTAGAGGCTCAAGGAGAGCATAGTCCGGAAACCTTAGAAGCAATCAATCATTATAATGATTATTTAAATATATTTGAGATATCAGGTAAGATAAAGATTGATGTGACTGAAGAAATGGGTAGTCCTAGAAATATTATTACACCAGAACAGCCGGGATTAGACCGCTTTGTAAATTCAATGGAAAATGTTCATGAAAAATATTCTAATCTATTTGGGTATGGTAAGGAGACTGGCTATGAAATTTTTCCAGATGACAGAACTTTCCTTGATTTAATAAGGATAAAAACCTTTTTTGAGAATAAACAGAATGTAAAAGGTCTGATGGATAATATAGCTAGTGGTCAGGATTTTAAATCTGGAGATATAATTAAAGACCAAAGGATTGAACGAGCTAGAACTTTATTTACTCAAATATTTCAAGATGAAGGTATGTGGAGAGGGTATATACAATTAAAAAAAGGCGGTGATTGGAGAAACCAAAACTTTGTAGATAATCTAGGTAAGATTGCCAGAACAGAGATGGGCGTTAGAAGTAGGATGTTTGCTGATAAAAAGGTAAAGGATTATAGTGTAAAAGAAGACGCTGTGAATCAATTAAGGGAAATTTTCAGAGCTGAGGGTGTAAATTTATTTGAGAAGAAAGGTCGTGAGACACAGATATTTTTAGAGCAATATAAATTAGAGCATAAGAAGAAGTCTATAGTGAAGGGTGGTATGGTTGGGAAAAATGGTAAAAGAGTAGATGTTACTCCTGAGGCTATGGCAACAACACTAGCTCTTACAGAAACAGGATTTCTTAATAGTGATTTAACTATGGCTAGGTGGGGAACATTTGAAGATTCTTTTATTGGGTTAGCGAGTAAAGCTAATAAGAGTTGGTATGGAATGTTTGTAGGGGGGAAGGCTGAAGATATATCTTCTCTTGTATTAGAAATGAAAGCTGTTGGCAATAAGAACGATATAGATACAAGCAATATAACTGAAAAGAATATGAAGACTATTTCTAAGGCTTTTAAAGAATATGTTTCTCAAATAGTAGATAGTCCTGCGTTTCCAGAAATCAAAACAGAGGCTGATGGTATATCTCATTTGAAAGGAGATATAAGTTATATATATAAGACTTTGGAAAATAGAGTACGACCTTTAATTCAAACAGTAAAGAATGGCGAAAGAATAGGGTTCATTAAACTTAACACTAAAGATACTGTTCATTTAACACCTGAGGGCGTTCTTAATCTTAAGAATCATATGTTAGCAATAGATAAGCTAAGAGAATCAACAGATATGGATTCATTTATAACAGAACTATCTGAGGCTACCATAGACCCAGCTAAAAGAATGAAAAGCTTTTCTAAATATATGTTATCACAAATTAGTAGACAAAGTTGGAAGAATACTGATAGCATTAAAGTTATGGAACTTGCTTCTGCTCATAGGATATGGAATCCAATCGAAAGAAAATTTGATACTCAGGATATGAGTGAGGCTACATTAAATACTGCTATTGAAAAAGTCTTAAGAGGTTTCACTAGAGGTCAAGTTAATTCTAATAGTGTTGTAGAATCTATTATGAGGAGACTAGAGAGAGATTCTATGGAGGATGGTCAAGGTGAGAATAGTTATTCTTCGATGACATTTGCTGAATTAACGAAAAAATATGATTTCAGCGAATATGAGTTCGCCATAGGTAATACAGATGGTGTGCTGGATAGACAGATACAGCCTAAAGGTGGCATTGAAACGGCAGAGCAACAATTACAGAATATATATAATAAATATTATGGTTCAGATAACAGAGTTGCTTTCGCAGAAGCATTAATAGATGCTGCTCGGCATCCAAAAGAGGAGAAGGGTGGTAAACAATATCAGGATAACCCAGACCAATTATACCAAGATATAGGAAAGGCTATACTTGACCAATCCAATACATTTACTGTGCCTATTTTAAATTATAATCAAAGCAGGACTCTCCTGGGATGACAATGGTTGCTAATAATGTAATGAAGATAAGTGATACTTACCGTGGTATAGAAAGAGCTATGGGTGGGACACCTTTATTAACAAATCATGTGCAGATTATACCAGAGAAGTTTTTAGGAACGACAAATCGTAACGTGATTGATAAGGATACTGGTGACTATCATAGCGAATTGAGACCAGTATGGAAATCATTAACTCACTCTGAAGTGAAAAATAATCAAAAGTTTTATCCTAATGAAGAACTTGTTAATCAACAGTTATTTCAAGATGATAAGTTAACTTTTGATGCATCATTTAGAAGAGCAGCTGATGGTGAGCCTGATAATTATAAAATACCTAAAGGTGTTCTTTATATGCCTTATGCTCAGAAGTGGGGATACAATATACCCTTTACACCAGAAATGGTTAATGTACAGGCTAATAGATTTATTGATTTGCTTAGAGAGATGAGAGTACCAAAAGACTTACGAACAGAGTGGTTAGATGACTTAAGTATTAGTATAAAAGACGGTGAAGCAATCGTTGATATATCTAAAGTAGGTGATGCAAAAAGTGCTATGAGTTGGGTAAAGAGGTTGCTTGATACTTCTCTTGGATTAGATATGTTTGGAGATAATTATATAAATAATAAATTGTATGAAATGGATAGCCATGAGCTTGGTAATCTATTAAGAAGAGGAACATTGTTTTCTAGCGGTAACTCTAATGAATTAAGGTCAGATGTGTTAGGTGATATTGCAACTATTTATGAAAGACCTGATGCTTCAACAACATTACAAGCTCACGCTAGAGAGTATAGAGATTTAATAGCTGGTAGGAAAAAACGGGTTACTATACAAGATGAGATGCAGCAAGATATGTTTGATATTCTTAATGAGCATAGACGTGAGATTCAAGAAGCTTGGTCAGAGGAAGATGTCGCAGAAATGGAAGCCATGCCGGGAGGTAAAGGAAAAGTTGCAGCTATTAGAAAATATGTAGAAATGTTATCAACGGAAGTTTCAAGATTTAGTGAAGATGCTCCTTCAAGCCAAGAAGCTGGGACTATAGTAGAGCCCGGTCATTTTGATGCCTTAGCGTCTTTGTATTCAGGTACAAGAGAGATGCACATAGGTGGTTTAAAGGCTATTATGCTTAGGGCAGGTAATGATTTTTATGTAAACAAGACTGCATTAACTAAGAATATGGCGTACAGAGAGTTCTTTGACAACAATCCTGATGTCGCACAATTATCATTTACCTCTGGTCACAAGAAATTTAATAAACAATATTATGGAGAACTTGCTGATAATATTAACGATGCAATACCGGGTTGGGAAACCTCTTCGGAATTAAATAAAATGACATTAAGACCTGAAGATTATAAAATAAGTTTTGTTAAGGGGAATAAAGATAAGGCTACAATAGCTCCTAATACTTTTACGTTTGCACATGGTGTTGAGAAGGAGGTTTATAATTATTATTTTAAACAGAATGTTAAAGATAAGATAAAAGATATGTCAACTCTTCACTCGATTGACCAATATGAAGAAGCTATAGCTCAAAATAAATTCTGGACAGATAAATCTATGCGAAGTGCTAGTGAAGATTGGGCTATGGATAGTCCTTTAGCTTTAGAACATGAAATGGCGAATGCTAATATTATACCATATTTAACACAGCATTCAAAGTCTTGGGAAAGAAACATTAAAACTAATATCATAGACCCTCTAATAAAACCTAAAATAGATGGTGGTCAGTTTGTTCATCAAGGTATTCATCCAAGTGAAAATGTGAGAAATTCAATACATTATTGGGACGACAGTGTTAGCAGATTTAAGATACATAGGTTTGGTGAATTTAATGCTCCAGCTACTTTAAAAAATGTTCCTTATGACCATAGAAATACGTTTTTCGTTAAAGTAAAGGATATAAAAGACCCTACCAGTGATACTGGTAAAGATTTAATATCATTTGATGAACTAAAAGCTACAGAGGGTTTACAAACCTATGAAATGTCTACTATACAAACAGAAAATGGTATCTTTAAGGTTCACTCTAGGCATAAGACTGGAGATATGACTAGATATGGGAAAGTAAGGAGCATACAATCTGTAGAAAAGAAGACTGGTGGAGAATGGTGGGAGTCTAAAGATATAGGTGAATTAAATGATAGAATACCAGAAGGTTATCAAATATTTACTTATGTAATGAGACACCCTTTTGTCGGGGCAGATTCTGTTATCCCAGTACTTATGAAAAGAGAATTTAAAGCACTTGAAGATGGAAATTCTGGCTCTTTAAATAAAATGGATGGTCAAATATCAGCAGAATTAGACAATGATATAGATATTGTAAACGTATGGTGGAATGGTCCAAAAGAGTTTGCTTCTCATATTGTTGATAGAAAAGGTGAAGTACCTTGGGGAGATAAACCTACAAATAATAGTAAAACATCTATGGATGGATTAAAACCTTTTGATGCAGATAGCCATAGTAATTACAGAGGAATATTAAGTGAAGCTGATGCTTTAAAGGGTAGGCTTATGAATTTTCAGAGTATTATAGATTGGCTTTGGAAACATAATTCGGGACAAATGGTAGATAATCAAAAGGGACAAGGGTCGTCTCAAACTTTTCATGTTGGTAAAAATCTTTTTGCAGGAATTCAGTTTGACCCCGTCCAGAGACAGAAGATAAAACAAAGGCTACGAAATGACATACAGGGTATAGTTGATGGTCCAGGTGGTTATGATGTTAATTATTATTCTAAATGGGAGAGAGATTTCTTATTTGAAGGTGATAACCCTGTTTTTATGGCTAAAAGAATGCATCAGACAGGAAAGTATGAGACTTTAGATGTTAAGCTTGAGGATAGATTTGCACAAGATTTGATTATAGACAATCTTATTAGTCCATATAGAAGATTAAAATCTCTTACTAATTCTCAATGGGAAGGTACAAGAGCCAAGAAACATAATTATGATGATTTTATTCATGGAATAAGAAAGTATGACTCTGAATTACTTTATGCCAATAAAAGAGCAAAAAAACAAGCTAGAGGTAGAGATGAGTTTGATATAGATGATATATTTCAGGGGTGGAATTACCAAGCAAGGTTATTTGGTAAAAGAAATGAGGGCGATTACGAAGGCATGTTACCTTTTGACAGGTTATTAGCTGCTACTACTAGTATGGATTATCGTAATATGATTGATACCCCACCAAGCGGTACAAGGAATCCATATGAATATGCAGATATATTAGAGAGTCTTATCCATGCTGAGAGCCCTTCTGATTTTGCTAAATTATGGGGAAATGAATTTAGAAATTTTTCTGATTCACAATTCTTTGTTAAAAATTTACAGAAGCAAAGAGACTCTTATAACAAATTAGCTGGTAAGGTTTACGCTGATAACCCTAAAATGTCTAGAGACCTAAAGAAAAAGGCTAATGCTGTGCAGGGAATAATAAATAAGAAATATCATTCTCAAACCTTCAAATATGAAATTAATAAAAAGGGCGTACCTATAGAACAACATTTTGATAGAAAGAATCGAAAATGGGTTGATGCTAAAAAGCCAAATAAAGCATTTAAAGAGATATATAAAGCTGTTGCAGATAATTGGAGAGAAAGGTTATTAAAGGAAGCGTTAAAAGGTAAAACAGGTGAGAAGAGAGTGGAGGCTAGTTATAAATTTCATAAAGATAATAATACTAATGGTGATGGTAAACGCCCAATAGATATATTAGTTCGTAAAAAAATAAATGACAAAGGTCTTGTAGTTGAAGCTCATCCTGACCATGATATGATTTCAGCTATGGCTGCTTATGATTCATTTGGCTTACTTGCTCATAACAAACCTTATGAATATACTACTAATACAGCTCATGTTGAGGCTATTCATCAACAATTATTGAGAGATGCCGATAGGCTTGGTATGGAGTGGAATCGAACTTGGGCTAGTTTTAATAATGGAACTAACCCTTCTTTTAGTGAAAGACAAATAGAACAAAATTTCATGGATAAGATAGGTGAAAAGTATAAGGAATTTTATGATATTGGTGGAAATGAATTAGCTAATCAATTCATGTGGCAATTAATGACTCCTAAATTTGACTTATCTAAGCTTGTTATGACTGGGAATAAAACATATTTTGCTCCTAAAGATGGTAATTGGGCGAATAGAACAATGTTAGGTTTAAGATTTATAAATAAGACAGATTTGATAAGTACAGATGCTAAAAGAATTATATATCAAGATTATGTAGCTAATCTTAATAGAAGTTTTCTGGCTTTTCATCATCATAGAGGTCAAAATGATTTATTTATGAGTAATTCTGATATGATGGTTATAAATGATAGAACAGGGGCATTAGAGAGAAGAACTTCTGATGGATTACTTGATATAAGAAATCAATATAAAACTAATCCACTTGACTACTCTAAGAGTGGGACAATGGAAGAAGTGCTTTCTGAGGTCCACCCAGGATTTGAAGGTATGTCAGCTACTATGTCATATAAACAAATGTTAGAGATGTTTGGAAGTGGTGGAATACCTGAAATTCTTTCTGTTCACAGAGCTTATTATATGCCGGCAGGGGCTATTACTGACGTTAGTAGATTTGGACCTCATATGTCTATTAGTGGTTATCCATCTTTTCTAAAAGCACAAAAAATGGGAATTAATGCTTATATAAAAAATGAGAAAAGTCGGTCAACATTAGACCCTGAGGGTACTTTTGAAAATATGAATCCTTTAAGTGAACATGGTAGAAAAAAGAGTTTGGAGGAAGAAGTATATGAAACTTATACTGATATTTTATGCAATCAAGGAAATGGTAGCTTATAATGGCATTTAAAACTTCTTATTTGTGTATACCTGCTATATCTAGTAGTGGAGTAGGCAGGGTTAAGAATCTTATGAAATTATCAAAAGATTATAGTAATCATGATTCTGTTAAAAAAAGATTGAGTCCCGGGCAAGTTAAAAGCTCATTTATTAGGTATTTTAAACAAGCAACTGGTAAAAACATTTCGACAGATAAGCATATCCCAAGCGTAGAAGAATTAAAACGTATATATAAGTATGCAAATAGGGGTATGAAAAGCTTAGATAGAGGTGAGTTAACTAAGTTTGAAAGAAGTATGTGGTTAACAGAGGAAATGGTTAAAAGAAGTCCTGAGCTTTCAAGCTGGTATAAAACTGAAAGTAGAATACAGGGAAATTTTAGGGGAAATAGTATACAATTTAATAACTCTTTACATCAGGTGGCGGCACAATTACGAAAACAGGCTGGTGAATCTGGATTAGGAGCATCTTTAAAAGGCAATGTAACTAGAAGTAGAGCAGAAAAGAAGATACAGTCTATGGAAAATGAGATAAGGGCAGCTCATAAAGCAGAGGATTGGGCAACGAGAGATGCTGTTATGCAGGAATTAGATACTTATTATAAAGAGGGTGAAGGTGTAGGATTTAAACAATTTTATGATTTAGTAACAAATAATAAATATAAGGCAGGTAATGCTCCTCCTTTAATTCAAGCAGCTGCTAGGGTATGGAGAAATGAGATGCAGCCAAAATTAGACAAGAGTATTATGAACGGTTTGGATTCTTTTTATTGGGGATTTAAAAATATGCAGGGTAAGCTTAATAGTCAACATTTTGCATCTGCATTGAAGAAGATAGAACTAATAAGACATAAAGTTAGACAATATATTAACGACCCTAAGTCTAAGCACAATTTTCCCATAAGAATGTTAGATATAGTCCCTACTCTTGGTAAGGTTAATGAATTATTTTCTGCTAGAGGGGTAGATGGAGCACGTCAACAAGGTGATAAATTGTTGTCAGATTTGGTAAAAAATGTAGTTGAGATGGATTTTTCTGTTGCTAATACATTATTTAAAACTTCAGAAGGCTCAGTGAGAGAATCAATGAATGTTTTGCCTATGTTAGATGCGTATACAAGAAGTGTGGCTAGATTTGAAATGGTAGGTGCTACTACAAAGAATATGTTACAGTCTATACAAAAAATTACAGAAAAGAAGGGAAATGATGAGCTTGTAGCTAAAGAATTAGATTCATTTGTGGATTTTATAAAAGATTCTTATGTAGATATAGCAGGGGGGAAGGAAACTGATGCTGCTCATGAAATGGTAAGAACGCTTACTAATTTACAAGCCGTCTTTAAGTTGGGTCTTCCAAATTTTAAATCACCTGCTAAAAATCTTACACAGTCGTTTCAACATTTTACTTGGTTTGGCTATCAGGGTATGAAAGAAACTAGAGTAGCTATGGGAGACCCTAAAATGAGAATGAGAGTGACTGAGCATTTAAGGGATAATGCTATATTATTTCAAAATCTTGGAGAAACGTGGGGTGGACCAAAAGCTGATAAAATTTACGATGAAGCTACTGGCTTATGGCATGAGAAAATTGATATTTCATTAGGTGAGCAGATGCAAAGAGCCTTAGAAAAAACAACAGAAAAGGGTTTGTGGGGCATGACCAAAGTTGAGAACTCTTGGAATAGACGAGGCTCTACAGAACACGCTTATGTCCAAAAGTGGAATGCTGACAATATGGATTCTTCTTTATCTAATCAATATAGAGGATATATTTTAAATAGAGCTAAATATAATAAAATAGAAGAATTAAGAGGAGAAGATGGTAAGTCTACAGTTCCATTTAGAAAAAGTAAGCAAGAATATAATGAATGGGCTGCAGATGTAATACAAACGTTAACTAATCAGAAAACTCATGATTTATGGACAGGAGAAGGAAAAGTAAGTGACTTTGAGTATTATTATGAGTTGTGGAGAAGAGATAGAGCAGGTGACCATGCTGATAGCATAACTAAAGAGATTCACTTTGATTATAGTAGACTAGCTAAACCCGGTATTATGAAAGATACCAAAGCTGGTGTATTAGTAGGTCAATTTAGAACTTGGTGGGTTAATAACATGAATTACCAAAGAAAATTATTTTTAGAAGGTAAAGATGATGTTGCGTCAGGTATGTATGGAGGAGAACACGCTTGGAGGATGTACAGAATGGGATTGCAGCATGTACTAGGATTAGCTGTATTGTCTCCATTACTTAATGTTAATTTAGGTGCGATTATTGATAATAATTCTTGGTGGGATTCGATTACAATGGGATGGAATGTAGCAAATGCCGCTGGTCAACACATCACAGAAGGAGATGTAGAACCTGAAACAAGAGATGCTATATTAGCAGGAACATATAGTAATGGTATAATACCTCATATATTAGGTGTCCATGCAGGTGATTCATTAAAATTTGGTTCTTTAGTAGGATTTCAAAGATTTAATCAAGAAGATACTCTGTCGTATATGTTAGGTTATGATACTTGGGCAGATTTAACACAAGATGATAAGGTAAAAGAATTTGCATTAGGTTTACATACTGGTTTAGGAAGATTAACTAGTAAGCATTTACCAAATGTACTTACAGGTGGAAGTCCCGGGCAAATGCTTGATGATGAAATGGGTTGGAAGCCTACTGCTCTCCAAAAAGGTATAAGAGAAGGAGTTAAACAAAAGTTAGGAATATCTGATAAAGAGATAAGGCAAACACTAACTAAACCAAGCACGCAATTAGGTACGTCATATCCAATGACTGAGAGTGAAATACTTGATATGATGTTAGCTAATATTGCTCCTGCTGGTGGGGGAGCTAAAGGAAGTCCTAGTGCAGCTAGCTTTGAAGCCCAGTTGAAAAGAATAGCGTAGCGGGGACAGGAAAGAACAAAACCTGCCCCCACCTAGAATAGGAAGCTACGCTAAATTCCACTCCCGTAATTCTTTCAAAGTAGGGAGTTCTTTTTCCAATATATTTTTATGTTCCATTATAAGAGCAATGCTTTCAGAATGATGTTCTAGTTTATTATCTAAGAATCTTATGTAGTCTACATAATTTTTACTTTTCTTAATTGACATTTGAGTAAATTTTTTCATAGTTTTAGACATTTGTAGATTCGTCATTTAGCCTCCTTTACAACAGGATATTTCGTATTAATATACCATTGACCAATACAAATTGCATCAGCATTATAGTTGGTTATTTTAACTTTTTCATACCATTGAGCCATGTCATT
>Ga0208790_1000638_pt1 | contig 16362 bp, 20 predicted proteins | sample 10_taG_FD_184083 | JGI IMG/M metagenome (GOLD analysis project Ga0208790, IMG submission 184083) | Marine viral communities from the Subarctic Pacific Ocean - 10_ETSP_OMZ_AT15264 metaG (SPAdes) (version 2) | ecosystem: Environmental > Aquatic > Marine > Oceanic | place: Pacific Ocean | collected... | reverse complement strand
AGAACAGATAGTGGGGGGAAGAAAAACTAATGACTTGGTTTTACTTACATTGTGTAGTAGCAGTAGTTATACTTATTGCAGATGCTAAAGGAACATTAGAACCTGCTGTAAATAAATTTGAAGAAAAGATTGGGATATATACACCTCCCGATACGACAGAAGTTGAACCATTTACATTAGAGATAGAAGATGAAAGCGGTACCAGACTGGAAAGAAATGAATAAAGTATTAAGGTGGACAATTGGAGCTGCGTTTGCAGTATTTATGTCAGGGCTTATCTTATTGTCCTGTGCAGATGAATGGTATCTAGGCAAAACTAGAGAAGACTTAGCAAGGGAGATGTTTGAAGTTGATTCTTTATTAATGACAATACAGATGCAACTTGATAGTACCTCTATTGATTTTGAAAGATTTTATATTGATGCTCAACGAATAAACAATGGGCATGAATAAAGGGTTAAACTCAGAATCGCAAGTACATATCAGCATAGCATTCTTAATAAAGGCTATGATTGGTATCTCTATGATGATAGCAGCATACTATCAGATACAGATGAAGTTTGCAAGTATGGATAGAAGTATTGGAGATATGCACGAAGAATTGGTGGTGTTAACCTCTAAAATGCATGATATGGAGAAGGCTCATGTTGAAGAATTAGAACATCATGCTGAAGAATTAGAAATTGAGAATAAAACTTTAATGGAGAAATTAGGACTGAAGAGAAGATAATGGCGGATTTTAATATACAAGAGTGGGGGGTAGTTGGAGTTATGATCACGCTTTTTGCTGGTCAGATTATGTTTCTACAAAAAACCTTAATGAAAAAATTACATGAAACAGATGAAAAGGTTATAGCTCTCATAAATAGATGGAACCGATCAGATGAGGTTCGTGACAGACGTTATGAAAAAACGGTAGAAGAATTAAACGATCTTGGCGATATCGTCATGGAAATAAAAGGGTCGGTGTCTAGAATAAATGGAAAATCGTAGGAGTGATTGATTCGTTGAAAACTATAGGGAATGGCGTCGTGGGCGTCGGAATATGGTGGGTAAACCTACCAATGATATTGCAAATGCTCGTTTCTTTAGCGACATTAGTATATATAATAATAAAGATTAAAAAAGAATTGCAGGATAAATAATGCCTTTATACCAATATGTATGCAAGAAGTGTAAGAATCTTGAGGATATCTATTCCAATATGATGACGAAATCCTCTGAAGATCCACTTGTTGGCAGCAAATGTTCAACCTGTAAAGGTGGAAAATTAGACAGGGTTGTTACTCTCCCTTACGCTATTGTTAGGGAGGGCGGAGCATGGGCTACTGCAATAAGGAAAGATCAAGTTGGTTTCTCTGAAATGGATATAGGGGACAGCATTGATCGTATGAACTCAAATAAACAAAGGAGTTAACATGAGCGAAATGATTAGTTATGTCATGAACAACTATATGCAAATACTTTCTGCCGTAGGTGGAATTGTGGGTGGATTTGCAGTTATAGCTTCAATGACGCCAAATAAAAGCGACGATAGGATCGTCCAGATGATTCTGGATGTGGTGAATTTCCTAGGGGCTAATTTTGGCAAGGCTAAGAACGGAGGGTAATGTGGCTAAGGTTAAATTAAACGCTTGGGCAAATAAGATAGTTAAGAAGACAATTGCACAAGTTCTTCGGAAGGTCGGAGTCACAGAGACCATTCTATTTATTCTCGACATTGTAGCCGATATGACTGAAACTGAAGCTGACGATAAGATAGTGGCTGAATTAAGAAAGGCATTGAATCCTAAGTAATGCCAAGAGGTATTGCAGTATTAAGGGATTTTTCTGGCGGGATAAACACACAGTTTAACCCTAGAGATATACAGGATAACCAACTCGGTTACTCACAGGATGCTATGGGTGATCGGGTTGGTTCTATCCGTACTATGGGTAATGGGAGTGGAACACCTCGCCAAGTAAACAACTCAGCTTCATCAAAATCAATCAATACACTTGCTTCTACAGATATTGTAAATAGTGCAGGGTATGGATTTAAACACTTTGAGCTAGATTGGACTGAAGGCGGGGCTAACACAGGTGAGCATTATCTTGCTGTTGTTGACCAAAGTGGTGAACTAAACCTGTGGGATTATACAAATAATTCTTGGGCAACCGTCAGTGTAGATGTTAGTAGCGATCAAACAGATTGCTTACCGATAATAACTGCAATAAATAATGGGATAAGAGTAGCAGATACCAATCTGTCTAATGCTAGTACCATTAAATATTATATGTATATTAAGCGAAGTCAATTGGGAGTGGACAGATCTGGCTTCTATGCTGGGTCAAACAATCTTCCAGCTCCAACCACTAACGACACTCAAAATACTTTAGTAAGCAGTGCAACCTATGACAATGCTCAATTTAATTTTAAAATAGAATCGACAAGTGGAATAACTGGGACATGGGCTTCTGATACTTATATATTTGGTATGTCATTCGTATATGATGGGAATCAGGAGTCGGCGATATCTATTTGTGCTGATGGTTTGGGGGCAAGCGATGTAAATGAGGATAGAGCATTACAGGTAGCGGTGTATGCAGCTAACGCAAGCAGTACGAATTATGATGCAAGACAGACTGGAGCGAGAATATATTGGAAATACTCATCTGGATTAGGGTCTTCAGCTGCGGCGCCAGCCGTTCAGGGTGAATGGAATCTTTTAGTAGATGTCGATATTACTGGTACCTCATCAGATAGCCACGCATATGGCATACGATCTAAAATGGGTGACAAATTTGCCAACTGGACCGTCGTCAGTAATCAGGCATCCGCAGAAATTGTTATCCCAGATCCCCCTATTGATACATACGCTACTCTAAATGGATATAGAAGCAGTGATGGACCATTAATTATAGGGAACGCTGGGGATGGATATAAAACAGCAGTATTTGCTAACCGCAGAATGTTTGTGGCTAATGTAAAAATGACTGGGTCTGATGGGAATCAAGTTCAAGAGGCGGATAGAATTATGTATTCTCCTGCTAATAAACCAGATGTTTTCCCATCAAGTAATTTTATAGATGTAATAAAGGGAGATGCGGAACCATATCTAAAGCTAGAAACAGTAGGCGATAGATTATTTGCTTATAAAGCAGACACATTGTACATAATAAATATATCTAACCCAAGCCCAGCTGGGTGGTATCTTGAGGCAACGCACAAAGGTATGGGTATTTTACATCCAGCGGCTATATTTAAAACAGATTTTGGACTAGCATGGGTAAACCCTAATGGTCTTTTTATATATCAAGAAGGTGGAGGAATAGCTGAATTATCAGAAGGTAGAATATTAAACGGGCATGGGACTGATGATTATGGCTTTAATGCATGGGGTAAATTAATTACTGCCAATTCTATCGTTGGATATTCTCAAAAAGATAAAGAAATAATTATAAACATAGACTGTAGCAGTACAACAAGTAATACAACATTCGGAGGAAATGGAGCCGATGTTGTTGTGTATGATATGGAAACCCAATCATTTTGGTTTGGTAAGAACAGGCTTACCAGCGGTGGAGTTGCGTCTAATTTTGAATACGACTGGAATGGTGATTTGATATATGCGTCTGAGACTTTAGATACGGTAACAATTAGATCTTGGCAATCAGATAGCCAAACATCCACTGGGTTCTTATTTTCCACAAAGGATATTGATTTTGGCTCACCTGGAAAGAAAAAGAAAGTGTATGATATATACATAACTTATAAACATTCTGACAGTAATAGTGTATCTAATTTTTTAAGCTACTCCACAAATGGGGGAACAAGCTTTGTAACCGTAGACGGTGATAATTCAACTGCAATTGCAAACAACACATTAGATCAGGCCACTAGTTGGGAAATCCATAAGTTCACATTTACGACCCCTATTAACTGCCAAAGTCTTACATTAAGATTTAATGGACCAACTAGCAATGCTAGTAAAATTGATATTAACGACATCTCTATTGAATATAGAGAGTTATACGGAAGGGTACCTGCAACCTAATGGGCTTTGTTAAAATCGACACATCTAAGTATAATAGACGCTTTGGAAGGGGAGCTCCCCCTGCGAAGGCAAGGCAGGTAAAAACATTTGATACGCCCAGTAAAAACAGGGCTCCAGACATCCCAAAGACCGAAGCTAAAGAAGGTGATGTGTTAAGTTATTTTGACGATACTAAGGGTAAGGTGCTAACGTCTTTCGATGGAGGATATCAATCTTCCAACACAGCTAAAGTCTCTGATATGAGTAGATTTGATCAGGGGCAGTTTGTCACATCTTTAAACGCAGGGCCTAATGCTAGAGTGCGAACAAGGGGAGAGATACACGCATCTGCTATCAAAGAGGCTATTATTGGGATAGGCGATGGAAATATTGGGACCACTAAAACCGATAAGTATTTTGATTATGTAGCTGATTCAACCTGTGACACTACAGATGGAAGCCATACAATAGCGTGCGACAGTACGAACATAGTAAATGGGAAAATAAAGATTGGTATGAATGTGGTTGGAACTGGAATTCCTGAGCACGCAGTTGTGAAGTCATTGCCAAGCACAACATCATTTACAATTGGCACATATATTGGAGAGGATGCTGGGACTCAACCCTCTGCTGTTTCTAATGTAAATGCCACAGCGGATGGAACAAATGTAACATTATATTTTTATGGAACTATTCTTTATCTCGATGGCAGTAGGTACGGGCATAGAGCAAGTTCTGTTTTTATTGATAATGGCAATGAATGGTATAAAAATACAATTGCTGGAATTGTTTTACCTAGGACAGGAGATGAACCCTCACAATACACAGAGATAGCTGGAGGGGCATCAACTAGAGTAACTTTGTATTTTGCAGCCGATGATTTTGCAATTAGATGTGGGAAGCCCCCAAGTGCTGATTCATATGGGAGCGCAGACAACTCTAATAGTGCAGGTAAAATATATGAAGTTCAAGCCAACGGTGGACATACCTACTATCACTCTCCGTATGAATTCGTCAATGGACACATGAGATGGAACGATACCAACATCCCTAACGGGACAGATGGTGATGATGTCATAACCGTAGTTCTTGAAACCACTGCTAATTCCGCCTCCTTTAGAATTGTGTCAGCAGAGAGAGCTCCAAATCAAAGAATAGGGCACACAAAACACCGAATCCTTACAAAGCAATTAATATCATATGCTCACAGTTCTGACAATACAGTTGCTATGGAATTAAAAAATACAAAACTTCCCGCAAACTCTATTATTACAGAGATAGCTGCGAGGGTTAATGAAGACAGTAACTTAGGAACTCATAAAGTTAACATTCAAATGTCAGCCACATCAGGAACCGCTGCCGACTCAAGCATTTCATCGGGGACTGAATTACTTGGAGCTGGCGTAACTAATACAGATAGTTCTGATAGTGCCAGTGCAACAGATATAGATTTAAATCAAGTTGGAGACACTTGGATATGTAGAGACACTGTTAGGGTTGGCTCATCTGATCAGTATCTTTATGTTTGTAATGCGGGGACAGGGAATGGAACAACCAATCCAAGTTCAGGAGCTTTGGAGATAATTGTAGAGTATTATGGGAGCCGAAGTTAAATGAAAAAAAGAAAACATAAATGTTTAATATTACCGCTGGTAAATATAAATTTAAATGGAGAAAAATATTATGCCTAATGTAGAAGTACAAAACCCAAGACTACCAAAATTTGGACAAGCAGTAGGACCTGCTGGAGGTATTAGTTCTGATGTATTCGAAATGTATGCACCACAAATGGCAATGACTGACTTCCAAACAGACTTTTCAAAGACTGGATATGAAATGTCACGAGATATTGAATTTGAAAGACAAGCTCAGTTAGACGCCCAAATAGCACAATCTAAACACGCGCAAGAGGAAAGGCAAAGAGGGGCGGATAGGCAAGCGGAGGCTGCAAAGAAAGGTAAAAAAATAAGTTCAGCCGCTACTGGAGCTACAATAGGAGCTAAGATTGGAAGCGCTGTTCCAGGGGTGGGAACTTTAATTGGCGGAGCTATTGGAGGACTTGGAGGGTTTCTATTCGGCGAAGAGGGCGGTATGGTCCCAGGTATTCACCCAAGGAGTATGTTATTTAAAGAGTATCAACAAGGTGGAGATGTGATGGGATATACAGGACAGGGAAATTTTCTTCAAAGAGGGCTTCAAAATTTACAATTCAGACAGGGTGATTTATCTAGATTAACTGAGAATGTTGATAAAATGGGTAAATATGGATTCTGGGATGCTGCGATGGATGTAGGAAGAGGCTATATGGCAGGAAAGGCACTAGCACCTAAAGCTGAGACCTTATTAAGTCTTGCTAAAAGCTCATATGGAGTAGCAAAAGAAAAAGGAATAGGGGCAGTGTGGGATGTTTTAAGCGGTAAAACTACTGGATTGCCAGAGCCAGTTAAAATTGGAAACATAGAAGCCCCAAGTAGTTTAGAGTTGCCACAGCCTACGATTGGGGACAGCAGAGGAAGGCTATCAATTGGGCAAAAAGATCTTGATAAGTTTATTGCATGGAAAGATAAAAGAGCGGATATAGAGAAGGGGGACTTGTACGGAAAACTGTTTCCTGCACAAGCAAACCAATCCCCTGTTAGAAAAACAGCATTAACTGATAGATCTGCATCGAAAGTTTCTAAAAGTTATAATAAGCCAAAAAGGTCTATGGTTACAGATATGTTAATTTCTGGTCAAATAGGTCATTTTAATCCAAATAAAATTATAGGTTAAGGATGCCACCATTTAAAGAAAGTTTATTAGGAGCAACAGCAGGTGAAGGCTTAATGCCACCACCTCTCAAAGGTCAAACTCAACCAACCTCTGGAATATCTCAATTAGGTATGGCGGAAGGAGCTGCGTACGGTCAAGGTATGGGAGTGCCGAGTGCAGGTACTGCATTTACACCACCTACCCCAGCTCCACCAGTTTCTACACCAACACCAGCAGTTATACCTAAGCCTGCACCGCCAGTACCTATGCCCCAACCAGCGGCTCCAATGGTCTCTACAAGTGGGGCTAATATAACATCAGATGAAAATAAAGGATTTACGCAGGAAGCTTTAGGTGGGATGACACAGGTTCAACCACCAACACCAGTCCAACCAGCTCAACCCCCTCAACCAGCTCAACCCTCTCAACCAGCAGCCCCATCATCACCTAAGGGAGGTCCAGGTATCGGAGGCGGAGAAGAGGCTATAGTAGGAGGAACAGCTTTAACGCCTGCAACCCCATCTGCAACAGGAGGAGGGTCCAGCGCACTTCCCACCGCATCAATTGGAGGAGAAGAAGGGCCGACTAAAGAAGGAATGTCACTTGGGGGAGCATACCCAGCGAAGCAAGAGGTTGGTCCACCAGCTATAGCAACACAAGAGGCGACAAAAGGTCCCGCCCCAACAGTGCAGGGAAGTCCAAAAGGAGCCCCATTTTCTGAAGCAAGTGGAGGTTTAGGAACCTTAAAATCTTTCAAAGATGTTGCAACCCCAACACAGCCAGGACCAACTACATACGACCCTGGAGAAGGTAAAAATGTAGGACCAAGTGCTTATCCATCAGCAGAATCAGTTGTAGCACCCCCCACATCACCAACCGCACCTCCACTTTTAGCATTGGCAGGAGCACCTCCAATGACTAGCCCTAGTGCAGGAGTATCAACAAAATTAGGCGGAGGAGAAGGAGCGGTAATAGGAACAAATTTAGGAATGCCAGCAGGTACATCACCTGCAACTGCGGGACAATCTGCTATGACCCCTCCAAAAGGAGAGGGAATGCAGACAGTTACTCAGCCATCCGTGGGAACTCAGATGCAGGCAGCTGCAAGCCCAGCGGTTACATCGACATCGGAATATTCAACGCCAGGAGGAGGCACAACAGCTGGAGGAGGAGCGATGACTGGAGGAGGACAGGGACAAGCGTTAACATCTCCAACAGGTCAATCTTTATTAGGGGCAACATCGGGTGGAGATATAGCTTCTCAGTTTGGATTTGATGCATCTAAATATGGTGGATATTTTACCCCTATTAGTGAAGCGATGAAAAAAGCTGGGACTGAGGAAGGTTATGCTGGTATGATGGGAGAACAAAGAGCTCAATTAAGACAGCAGGCTGGACAATCAAAACAAGGTTTAAGGGCAAGTTTATTACAAGATGTAATGACGGCACAACAAGCTGGTGGAGCATCAGGATTTGCAGGCGGAGGTGCACAACAGCAAGCATTGGGATTAGCAAGATCAGGAAGACAGTTAAGTGCTGATCAATTAGCATCTCAGTACGGAAGAGGAATGTACGGAGTAAGACAACAAATAGCAGGTCGTGTAGCGGCTGGTCAACAAGCTCTGTCTAAAGCTCAATCTTCAATGTATGATAGGGCTTTACAATTACAACAGTCTGGAGCTGGGATGGCAGGTACAGGAGCAGGAGCAGGAGTAAGTGCAGGGACAGGACAAGCAATGACCCAAACAGATCTTACAGCGACTCAAGATCCTTCTACAATGACAGGCCCAAGCGACACTTCAAAACAAATAGATCCAGGATTAGGAGCAATGGACCCAGATAATCAATTAACAGGTCCAGCATATGACGCTATGATTGCACAGCAAAAAGCCCAAGCTCAAGCTGCTGCGACAGGACAAGATCCATCATTGCCTGCATATGCTACTCAATATAAAATAACAGATCCATATCAAAAGACAGGTCAAATGACCGTAGGTCCTGGAGGAAAAAAGGTTAATAGATAAAAAATGGCAAACGGAATAGACTCACAATACACAGGCATAGGAAGAGTTCCTATTGTTCAGGAAGATACAACGAGCATATGGGACGCTATTGTTCCATTAGCCCAAATGGCTAAAGCGGATACAGCTAGGCAAGAAAAGCTAAAATTAGACTACGCAGCGTTACAGCAAAAAAGAGATGCGGATGATGATTTAAATCAATATCGTCAAGATAGCCTAGATCAGCAAAGCACATATCAAAAAGGTCAACTAGATATTGCTCAAGAGAGAAATCAAATTGCTAAGATGGAGTTTGAAAAAAGAAAAGCCGATGAAAATGAAAGAGAGCAAGTAACTGCAATACAACAAATAGCAGATGATTATAAGGAGCAAGTAAAGCAATATCGAGCACTAGCAGAGAGCACAGGTAAAAATTCATACAATATGTTGGCTGATAATATTGAAAGCCGTGGAATAGAAAAAGAGGGCATCGAGCCAATAAAATCAAATTTAATGCAAGAGAACAATCCATTTAAAATCAGAGAATATTTAAGGTTACACACAGAAGAGTTGGATAGTCATTTTCCAGGGGCAAGTGCAATGCTTAGTCGAAAAGCTAAAGAATTAGAAGCGGAATATAATGTAACAAGTAAAGAGGTAACAGATTCTGAGATATTTAAAACTGCGGTAGAACAAATAAACCAAGAGCAAAAAGATCCAGCGGGTGGATTTAAAGATGGCTATAATATGGGAAGCTATGAACGAGCTATATCTCAGGCGAGAATGGCAACAGTCAGTTCTATCCAATCTCCAGCGGTACCTGAAGGGGTTGCACCTTTTTCTGAAGAGGACATTTCAATGATATGGGATAACCCACAAGCTAGAGATACTTGGCTTACAAATCCATTGGATGATATAAATGAGATAAAAAAGAAATTTGGAATGCTAAAAGAGGAAGAGGGCGAAGAAGATGATGATAAGGGTGATGAAGAAGTCTTAATTCCCACAGCTGAAGAAATAGAAAAACAAGAAACTGAAGCTAGGGCTGAATCATATAAAAACATTGATCAACTAAAAGATGAAATAGATAATCTGATTAGCAAAAAAAATATATTATCTCGACTCCAAGGGATTGGAAGATTGAATGAAAATCAAGCAAAAGAGTTAATAAAAATTGAAAACCTTCTAAATAAAGCCCAAGCTAACCTAGGGGCTCAAAAGAAAATATCGCAAGCTGGAATGAAAAGACGGGAAGCCGCTACAGGGCGATATTATAGATAATGCCATCATATGGAATAAGAAGTCCTAAAAGTAGAGTAGCTGATTTTAGATTCGACTTTTCAGGCTTAGACGATCCTAGCGGTCATGAGGATGAAAGAAAAAGGCTATATGGCATAATTCCTGAAGATTGGCTACCTGATTTCTATAAACAGGGCTACAATAACAGCATAGAAGGAATGGCTTATCAGATGATAGCTGGTAAACAATTCTTTGAAATAGATCCCCAATACAACCCTGGAATGTTTAGAGATATTATGGCTACTATCTCTAGCTTTATTACCCCCACAGATATTTTAGCAATGGCAACTGGGGGAGGTATAGCCGCAAAAGCTTTAAATAAATATGGGACTAAAGCCGCTCAACTCGCCTTAAGGCAGACGAACCTCCCAAAACATATTGTCGCAGAAATGACAGAGGCGGGGATGAAGGATGCGGCGGCGAATGCTGGGAGAGCTCAAATAAGAGCGGCGGCTGGACTTGCCTCAGATGCGGGGAAAATGCAGATGAGAGCGGCCGTAGGAGCGGGAGGTTTTGGATTTTATTCAGGTCTTCAAAGTGCTGAGTTACAGGTACTGCAAGATAGAGATAAAGACCACATTCAAGGATTGGCAGATGCAACAAAATCATTTGCATATGGGTTTGGCAAGGGGTCTGTCCATGGAGCGGCTATAGGAGCTGTTACTGGTGGTTTGGGCCAGTTAGGAAGAATGGCTGGAAGAAAAGCAACAGTAAAATTATCACCTAGGACTCAAGACTTTGCCGCCATTGGAGGCGATAAAGGAATAGAAATAGCAGCGTTCGGATCTATCCCAACAATAGAGGATGCAATGAGAGGCGAATTTAGACTTCCCAGAGCAGAGGAATGGATTCACGCAGCGGGAGTAGTTGGTGGATTGGGGGCATCAAAAGGTCTTTTTAAACTTCGTAAAGACATAGCGGATAAACACAGACAGAAAGAAATGGACGCTATATCTCCTCAAAAAGTTCGAGCAGAAAAAAGAAAAGGTGCAGGAGAATATTACGACAAAATATCTCAGGCCAATATTGGTGAAGAGGTGTGGATAGATCCATCCACTGGAACAAAAGTAAAAATTACCGCTAAGGATTTTTATGAGACCCCCACAGATTTTAAAGTTAAACCGCAAGGCAGAGCAAAAAAAGGTGATTATACAGATATTGGCGGGGTTATTAAAACTCCAAACGAGGTCACCTTTACTATTACAGAGGTAGGGGCGGGTCCAAAATCGGCTGGAACTTTATGGAAGCCTGGACAAAAGAAAAAGATGTCAAAGAGAGATTTTTTGGATCGGTACACACGAGAAACAGATCCAATAACCCCAGGCAAAAGCATAAAGCAATCCCTAGCTGATGGGTGGTCTTCAATTAAAAAGAAACTTAAAGTATCAGATAAGACCCATCAGGCTGACTTAAAAAAAATAGGCATTCCAGAAGCGGGACCTATAAATAATCAGCAACATAGAGCACTGTATGAGCACTACAAAAGAAAAGAATTTATATCAACCTTTGTAAAAGATAAGTCTACAGATCCAGCTTTTAGAAGTTCATTAGTAGATATTCATAGAGATGGAATATTAAAAGAAAGGCTCCCTGAACCTCTTTATAATATATTAACTGGCTTCAGACAGGTTAAGAACAGATTAACGCATCCATTTAGTCAATATTCAAAAGAAAAAATGTTACAGGCTGATTTTACCGCTCACCACGAACTAAGTATTGTTTTGAATTCTTTTGAAAAAGCAGGAATCGGTGGTAAAAAAGGACCAACCCCAGAGCAATACACTAACTTATATGATATAATGACAAGTGAGAAGCACAAAGGGGGTAGAGGCTTAGAGCTTAAAGACGGAAAGCTTATAGAAGTAAAGACGGGTAAAGTTGTAGATATTGACATTGGCGGAGTAAACCCTGCTAGTTTAAGAAATACCTTGGATGCAATGTACGTTAAAGCCAAAGAGGCGGGCATCCCTGTACAAAAATATAAAGAAAATTATATGCCACAACTTTATAAGACTGAGGTTTTGGAGATTATAAGAAAAGATATTGAATCAATAATACATAATAACAGAGACTATCAAAGAGATTTATTTTCATTAAATCCAAAAAACCCAACAGAAGTAGAGGGTATTATAAGGAAATTTTTAGGGCTGGATAAGGACGGAAATCAAATTGGGCCATCGAGAGCGGCTCCAGAGACAGTAAAGTCTTTTCAGCATATAATGAGGCAGTTCCAGGGCTCTCCCCATCAAGCAATGCAAGCTTTTAACAAGTTAAAGACCGAAGGATGGTCTTTGCGGTATGACATTGCTTATAATCTAGAGAAGGCACGAGTATTAGATTTACCATCTGAATTCCTTGAAAAGAATGTTGGTAAATTAATGGCAAGATATGCATCCCAATATTCAAAAAGGAAAGCAGCTGTTGAGAATTTTGGTAAAAAGAATGAGAGAATAGGAGCAGCCCTAGAAATGCTTAGAGAGCAGAATAGACATGGAGAGGCAGATATATTAGATAAAGCTTTTTCATCCTTTACGGGGAACATAGAAACAGATCCTAGCTTTAATTACACCCCATATTGGAAAAATGCATGGAATAACATGACTCAATTTCAGGTGGCAACAAAAATTGGTTTGGGCTTTGGTGCTGTCGTAAACCTAACTCAACCGTTTATCTCTACCGCTGTAGCTTTAGGATATGGACCAATGATTAATGGAATGAAAAAATTTAAAACCGATTCCAAATATAGAAAAATGATAGAAAAAAGGATCGGGTATAATAATATGGATATCCTTAAGCAAATATTTGGGTCTGACTATACAGAAATAGGAATGTTTGGGAAATTTGCTAATGCCACTACTACATATCTTGGGTTTAAGGGTATTAACAAATGGAATTATAACAGCGCAGCTGCCACTATGTATGAGTACCTTTTAAAGCAACAGCAGATAGCCAAGGGCGGTAAAATTATGGGAAAGACTAGAGTGGGAAGAGAGAGGGCTAGGACAGAGCTTAAAAAACATGGGCTGACAGAGAAAAGTAACCTAAACTTGGAAAACACATCAGCGGGAACACAGAAAAAAATTACAAGGGCAATGTATGAGTTCGCTAGAGATTCACAGCTACAGCAGAATATATTGAACGATCCTTTGTTTTTTAATGACCCAAGGTTTAGGCCTTTTGTGCTATTTAAAAGATTTGGATATAAACAGGCTAATTGGATTTCTGAAACCCTAAGAAAAGAGTGGGTTGAGTATAAAAACCCATTACCTGTATTAAGATTAGTGGCTGGGGGCTTTGCTGGGGGTCTGTTTATGAATACAGCAAAGCAGCTTATCACAAGAGTGATGTCAGGGGAGGATGTATATAACGAAAATTATTCACTCAGATTTGATTATGACGATGGACTGTCTTCTGGGATAAAAAAATTAAAAAACGAAGTTAGTGTTGGCGAAATATTGAATACAGTAGCTTCCGCTGGTGCCTTTGGTCTCGTTTCAGATATAATAGGTGCGGAAGACAAGCTCCACGCTATGGAGTTTTTAGCTAAACCAGCGGTACTTTCTGATGTTGAAAAAATATATGATACGACGATTAGATTTTGGCAAGAGTCGGGAGAGTTTGGCTTAGACGCAGCAATTAAGCGGGCCCCATCTAGGGTTTCTCGTATTTTTGGTGCGTTTCCCACTAGAGTTGGGAGAAGATTTCAAACTGATCAACAAAGAGATTCATATTTAACCTTTCGCAGGGGGGTTATAAAAAATAGAATATTAGATGCCTTGATAATTAGGAATAAACGAGAAGCTATAAAGATTTTAAAAGAGTGGAATAGTGCCTACCCAGAAAAAAGCCTTACATATGAAGATATAGGAATTTCTGCGGTAATGGATAGGTATAAGAGAAAATTAGAAAGAAGAAGAGAAATACAATTAGATCTACCCCCTACTTAATTTATAACTTTCGTATCTAACTTTCATTTTCTTTCGATGAACACTCCGTTGGGAGTTAGTCATACCAAGCCAGCACATCTTTAGCTCATCAACTCTACAATCATGACCTGTCATCATCCCACAAAATGTTTTTTCTAGCTTGCCAGATCCATCAATCATAGGATCATAATTGGATTTTGATGCGTGTGGGCAGGTTTTGTCTATAATTTTACAATATTCCATCATACCTATATTTTGTTCATTTTCACGAGGGAAAAGTGCCTCTAATTCGCCGAATACGGCGATAAAATAATATATTCGATAATAACCTTGACTACATACAAAGTGCCCACAGAGGGGCACTTATATATGTAGTTTTCAATTTGTCAAAAAATGCTGATTTAAAAGGGTAAATCTCCATCTTTTGGTTGGGTGTCCCCACCTTTGTCCTTTTTATAAGGCTCTTTGATCTGAAGGCTAAGGTATTTAGCTCCAGTTTTCTTTGAAACCCCCTGCCAGATCGCAACATCTTTTTCTTCGCCGTTAACTATCAAGTTGCTCCCAGAAAAATCTGGGTGGCTATCGCTATCTTTGAATTTGTTTTCAAATACATATGTGTACTTGCCGCCATCAAATGGCTTATCTTGTTTAGGCATTATTTTCTCCTTATGCTATTAACTATTTTATGATATATTTTACTGATTTTCGTTTGATTACTATATTGATTCCATGATGATATTACTGCTAATGCTTTCAACGAAATTTTATTTTCCTTGTCCATTGTATTTTTTCCTGTGTCTTTTTTTACTTCCTTTAATTCCGAACTTACTCCCACGACCTTGACCAATTGAGGTTTTTTTCGGTCTGGTGTTCTTTTTTGACTTTGCACTTTTTATGACTCTCATAGATTAAATGAGGTAGGGCAAGGTGAAGGGAGGAAAGTAGAAAGAACCCTTCTTGATAGTGAAATTGGTAATATGGATCGAAGGAAAGAAAGAAAACCCCTAGCTCTTTCGATGAGGTAAACACTGATGAGGCTAAGAGGAAAAAACATTCCTTTGATTCTGTTCACTGACCTTGCCCTTTTCTTTTATTTTTATTTACTAAACAGGGCTTTGAACCCTTTTAAAATTTTTTCTGAAAATGATACAACTGGATCCCTCTTTGAACGAGGTCTCCCTGGAGATACTTTATATCCATTTGCTCTGGTTGTGCCTATTGGTCTTCCTTTTTTTGCCATAATTATCCTTTCAAATTTATATGGAGCAAGAATGCTACTACATTCATTTAAGTCTACAGACTTTCACTGCTCTTTCGTTTATACTTTGAGGTCTTGTTTTATGTCGACTTCCTCTGGCATCAACTGCTCCATATTACTCCTGTATACTTTTTTTAATCATACCCATCATAAAGAATAAAAAATCAGCTGGGACAGCAACCATTAAAGGTCCACGATCCTGCCTAAAAAACACACCTTCTTCTTGCTTCTCTGGGAGTACCCACCGTGGTATTGCTTTTCTTCTTTTACATCCAAAGTATTTATCTTCAATTTCAACATCGCCCATCTCATGTTGGGCACCGCCCCTATCTCTATTATGAGCTACTAGGTCGAACTCTTTTGCGAGGTTTACTACTTGTCTTTGTAGTTCCGCTCCCCTTTGTCTGTTTCTTCTTCCTCGTTTTACGTTCTTTTCTTTTTTCTCCATCTTGTCCTTCAACTTTGTTCTTAAGATAGTCATTGAATTTATCCAATTCTCCATTCATTTTCAAGTAATGTAAGAAGGCTTGGCTATTGCCCACAGCAATCTTTTCTAGCTGCCTAACCTTTTCATAAACACTTAATGTAAACTCACCTATCTGTTTAACTGTTGGTTTTTTTCTCTTCATTTAAGTTCCTAACGCTACTGAAACCTTTCTAAAGGCAAAAATAACATCACTATGTATAAAGTCTTTACAACTTTTATCTTTACAAGCTCTTGAATGCCATTCTTTTTTTGTTAAATATTCCATACCCAAACCACGACAATGAACGCAAGGAAGATCAATCTTAATAGGGTCGCCTGTTGACTTACCTTTTCCGTTGCATAAAATACATGGCTCTAATACATAATCTATTTTTCTCCTCATTTATATTCCTAACACTTCGTTCTCAGCTATTAATATAATCTCTTTCCGTTCGTGTTCTTCTAATTCCATTAGAGGTTTATCGTAATGCACTAAGGCTAATTCCTCAGCTACATCAGTAATTGCATCAGCTATTTCCATATCTTTTTCCTCCTTAGTCTTCACAGACTTCACATTTCTTTTGTGGTATAATTGTATCGGGAGCTTTGTCTCTATCAATTATTTTATTATGGTACAAGCTATCCA
>Ga0208790_1000631_pt1 | contig 16498 bp, 10 predicted proteins | sample 10_taG_FD_184083 | JGI IMG/M metagenome (GOLD analysis project Ga0208790, IMG submission 184083) | Marine viral communities from the Subarctic Pacific Ocean - 10_ETSP_OMZ_AT15264 metaG (SPAdes) (version 2) | ecosystem: Environmental > Aquatic > Marine > Oceanic | place: Pacific Ocean | collected... | reverse complement strand
CATCCAGTGGTGCAGCCTTACCGAGAATCCGGTCTATTTCGCGAATCGCCTGGCGGCTGTCAGCCGCCACGGAGCCCCTGCCACTCTTCAGGCTATCCAGTTCCTCAAGAACCGTCATGGGGAGAACAACATGATGTTCGTCAAAGTTCCAGATTGCGGCGGGATCGTGTATCAGTACATTAGTATCGAGTACATAAAAAATCGATCGTATCGCCACGCTGAAACCTCTCGCTCAAGTCCCTGAAACAATTCTGACACTAAATTGTTGTCTTGACGCTAGTGTGACAGGAAGCTTGAATTGAGACAATTACAAAAATGTCACAGGAAAATGATGCACATGAAATGCTAAGGACAGCTAGCTACCGACGAGCTGAATCAATACCCCGGCAGCCACAGCGGAACCAATCACACCAGCCACGTTGGGCCCCATAGCATGCATCAGCAGGAAGTTATGTGGGTTGGCTTCTGTGCCTACTTTATTGGCAACCCTGGCAGCCATGGGAACGGCGGACACACCAGCAGCACCAATCAGTGGATTGATTTTACTGGCACTCAGCCGGTTCATCAGCTTGGCCATCAGGACACCTGAAGCGGTGCCAATCGCAAAGGCAACGATACCTAGCGCCAGAATACCCAGTGTGCTCAGGATCAGAAATTGATCAGCGACCAGCTTGGAGCCGACTGAAAGCCCAAGCAGGATAGTCACGATATTAATCAGGGTGTTCTGGGCCGTTTTAGTGAGACGATCGACCACACCGGACTCTTTCATCAAGTTACCTAGGCAAAACATGCCAAGTAATGGCGCCGCACTGGGTATAACCAATGCGACCAGCAGCAACAGTGTCAGGGGGAAAAGAATTTTCTCGCGCTGTGAAACAGGGCGCAGCTGCTTCATCTCGATCTTGCGCTCCTGCTCTGTGGTCAGAGCACGCATGATCGGGGGCTGGATCAGAGGCACCAGCGCCATGTAGGAGTATGCCGAAACGGCGATAGGCCCTAATAGCTCAGGAGCCAGGATACCGGCAACATATATTGCAGTCGGCCCATCAGCTCCGCCAATGATCCCGATAGCAGCAGCTTGTTGCAGACTGAAATCCAGAATACCGAAATCACTCAGCACCACCGCGCCGAGCACAGTGGCAAAAATGCCAAACTGGGCAGCAGCACCAAGTAACAGCGTTTTGGGGTTGGCCAGCAAAGGGCCGAAATCCGTAAGTGCACCAACGCCCAAAAAGATCAGCAGTGGGAAAACACCGGTACTCAGCCCCATATCGTAGAACTGCGCCAGCACACCATCACCAACAGCGATGTCTACACCGGGAATATTGGCAAGAATACCGCCAAAGCCAATAGGTAATAACAGCAACGGTTCGAACTTTTTAACAATGGCCAGGTAAAGCAATACCAGACCCACCAGTATCATAATGAACTGATCCAGGTGGATCTGATATATACCTGTGGCTTGCCACAGTTCGTTCAGTTGCGACATCCCCAGTTAACCCAAGGTAACCAGCGCATCTCCAGACTCAACCGCGTCGCCATCGCTGACATGTACAGACTGCACAGTGCCTTCACGATCACTTTTGATTTCGGTTTCCATCTTCATGGCTTCTACGACTAATAATACATCACCTTCTGACACCGACTCACCGGGTTTTACAAACACTTTGTGAACGATACCAGACAAAGGAGCGGCAATTGCTTGACCACCGGCGGCAGGTGCTGGCTCAGTGGCCTGAGCTGGCTGGGGGGCTGCCTGAGCAGGCTGTCCCTGTCCTGATGCGGCTGCTTGTTGCTTGACAGCCTCAAACTGGCTGACATCGCCGCCTTCGCTGACACGCACCAGATATGTTCGGCTGTCGACTTCTACCGTATAAACACCGCCTTGCTTGTTCTGGTTGCTTTCGGCTGCCTTAGTCTCTTTATCACTTTCTTTTTCGATTTCCGGCACAGGCTCAAATGCATCCGGATTATCGCGGTTCATAAAGAACTTCAGTGCTGTGTGCGGGAACAAGGCGTAAGACAAAGTATCATCGATTTCATTTTTGATCTCGAAGTCTTTCTCTTTAGACAGTGCCAGCAGATCTTCCTTGATGGAATCGAACTCCGGTTCCAGCAATTCAGCGGGGCGACAAGTAATCGGTTTACCACCAGCAAGCACGCGTTCTTGCAGTTCCTGGTTGACCTTAGCCGGTGTCGCACCGTATTCACCTTTCAAGACACCTTCTGTTTCCTTGGTAATCGTTTTGTATCGCTCACCACTGAGCACATTCAACACAGATTGCGTACCCACAATCTGAGAAGTCGGGGTCACCAGGGGAATGAAGCCCAGATCTTCACGAACACGCGGAATCTCTTCCAGCACTTCGTCCATACGATCCGTCGCTTTTTGCTCACGCAGCTGATTCTCGAGGTTGGTTAACATACCGCCAGGAACCTGAGCTACCAGGATTCGAGAATCGATGCCTTTCAGCGAGCCTTCAAATTTAGCGTACTTCATGCGAATTTCGCGGAAGTAAGACGCTATTTCCTCAAGCAGGACAATGTTCAGGCCAGTATCGCGTTCCGTTCCCTCAAGCATGGCCACCATGGTTTCTGTCGGCGTGTGGCCATAAGTCAGACTCATGGAAGAAATCGCTGTATCAAGGTTATCGATGCCTGCTTCCACTGCTTTGATGTAAGTCGCCGTAGAAAGACCGGTTGTGGCATGACACTGCATGTGAACAGGAATAGAAATGGTTTTCTTCAGGTTGCTGATCAATTCGTATGCGGTATATGGCGCTAGCAATCCGGCCATATCCTTAATACACAGCGAATCTGCCCCCATCTCTTCGATCTGCTTGGCCATATTCAGCCAGCTATCGAGCGTGTGTACAGGACTGACGGTATAAGACATCGTGCCCTGGGCGTGCTTTTCATGTTTCTTTACTGACCTGATCGCTGTTTCCAGGTTGCGCACATCATTCATGGCATCAAACACACGGAAGACGTCTACACCGTTAACGGCGGCACGTTCTACGAAACGATCAACGATATCATCAGCATAGTGACGATATCCGAGAATATTCTGACCACGAAACAGCATTTGCTGAGGCGTATTGGGCATCGCCTCTTTCAATTTTCTGATTCGCTCCCATGGGTCTTCGCCCAGGTAACGGATACAGGCATCAAACGTCGCCCCGCCCCAGGACTCAACTGCCCAGAATCCTACCTGATCGAGCTTTTCGGCGATTGGCAACATATCATCAAGCCGCATCCGCGTAGCCAGCAACGACTGGTGCGCATCACGCAAGATGACGTCTGTAATCGCCAATGGTTTTTTAGCATTGCTCATGGAACCTAACCCTTTTCAATTTCCTCTGGATGCCGGCACAACACAGCCCACCCGATGCTTTCGTGAGAAGTACTGACTCTCTCAATTCTCAGCTTTTCGAGTGCTGCTAGCGTTTGGAGTGGTGCAACCGGACTGCAGCGGTCACTGCCGCTACAACTTCGTTGTTTTCATCGGTGCCTAACTGACTGTCTGATCCTTGTCGTTTCTTATTCGCAGCCTTCCGGTCTGATTGCCGATTTGACGTTTGATTGCTGCCATCCACTCCCACTGTCAGCGGAGAGAATTGGCGAACCAGCGACGACATTGCCCCTGTCAGGAACACCAGAACAATGAGAAAGATAAATACAAACCCCATTCCGAACAGGGCGAGATTCAATCCTTCCCAAAGTAAATCTGACATACAAAATAAGCCTAAGCTATTGTCGAAGGAGCAATCATACTAAATTCGCCGGTATTCCGCTAATTTCTGTGTAGTGACGCTACAAAGCGACTCTCCGGCCAGACAGAATGAAGACAGCATGAAAGGTGCGTTAAAACAGGCATTACCCGCCACAAATCCTGTAATTTGGCTACTCTGCACCTCAGTTTATCGGTATGATGCCTAAAAAATAATCACTATTGATTTTTTATCACCAACACTTTCTGGGGACTTTCACATATGTTGCAGCTCATTTTCGGCCTGGTACTTTTCCTGGGGATTCACTCCACACTGATTTTTGCTCCATCCATAAAATCAGCCGTTGTTGCACGCAGCGGAGCGCTGACCTGGCGGGCTATCTATTCGCTATTTGCCCTGGTCGGCCTGGTACTGATCATCGTGGGCTATGGTGCCAGCCGACAATCGCCTGTGATGGTCTGGGTACCACCGAGCGGTTTGTCTCACCTGGCTCTGTTGCTGACATTGCCTGCCTTTATTCTGCTGGCAGCAGCCTATGTGCCCAACAATCACATGAAAGCCAAAATGGGACACCCCATGTACCTGGCGATCAAAACCTGGGCCCTGGCTCATCTGCTGGCCAATGGCATGCTGGCTGACATCCTGCTATTTGGCACTTTCCTGGCCTGGGCGATTGCCGGATTCGCTGTTCGTCGCAAACAGGACCGCAAAGCAGGCACACAGTACCCTCAAGGCACAATGGGTGGCAACATCACCACTGTACTAGTCGGCATCGTAGGCTGGGCCGTTTTTGCCTTCTACCTGCACGCCCTGTTGATTGGCGTCAACCCCATGCCTATGTAATCATCGTCACTGCACGCGCTATACCGTGGACAAATGTCCTGCCCCGGACTAGAACCGGAAGGTATAGCGCAGTTTGACGGCGATATCGGATGATGCTGATTCAAAGCGGTTATCTTTATCGATATCCTGCATATTATGATTAAGTACGATAAACGCTTCCTGGCCCGCTTTAGGGATCCACTGCAGACGGGTATTGATGCCAATCTCTTCAGACAAGTTGTCATATTGAACCAGGCTGACCCAGTAGAGTGTTGAGGAGAACGCCACTTGCGTGGAAACACTGCTCAGACGGGTAATAAAATCGCCTTGCGGCAGAGAAATGTCGTTCCAGTCATAATCAATTGACATCACAAAATAACGCGACTGGTTCCAGCTAATGGAGGCCCCGACATTTTGTCGGTCACCACCATAAAAATCACCCCGCAAGTAGCTGAAGCTACCTGAAATCGGTCGCTGACCACCTGTACGCAGCTCAACCTCCTGCTCGTCGAACTTGTAGTCGCCCGGCGTCACAGCGACTTGACGGCTGGGTGAGCGATATAAGGTAAACGGGCTTCTTACCACTTCTCGGTTTTTTCTGTAGCTCAGTGAAACACTATCTCTGGTAGTTGTTTCCAGCTCCAGCAGACGGAAAGCAAAGACCTCGCTTTGCAAACCACCATCTATCTCATCAACACGCTGACCATCAATACCGAAAAACGCACTTTGTAAAAAAGAGTCATCGAAAAAGTGGGTATAACCCACATCGGCAGTCGTATCCCTGACGTTATTGCGGTTAACGTAACCCATAGCAGGGTAGAAATTGCGCTGCACCTCTTTGAAACCAATGCGCCCTCTGAAACCAGTGCTACTCGGGTAACGCAAACCAAAACCGTAGGAAGCATCATCGCCTACCAACCCCGGTGTATCGGACCGCTGATACCAGAGATCCGCTTCCAGTGAGTTACCGCCTGGCAAGGTGTTATTCAGGTAACTAAAATCGGCACCGTAAACACTGTTATCCCGATCAGAGCCAGGATCACCCTTGGTCACAATAAACCCGACATTGGAGTTACTGAGAATATTTGCTGACAGGCGAGAAACAAACAGGTCAGATGCATCAACATTTTGCGTCTCATCCTGACGGATAGCCAGAGTACCGATATTCCAGCGCCCAACCCGACCACTTACCCGGCCACCGTATTCGATATCAACTGGCTGACCGTTACTACTCAAACCAATTTTCCTGGAGAAGTAAGGGCGGGCATTCTCCCGACTGGCACCTGATGTCGCATTATTGCCCCGGGCCATGCCACTGATGTTACCGAATTGAAAAAGGTCAGAGTCATTCAGGAAGAAATCACGTTTCTCGGGAAAGAACAGATTAAAACGAGACAGGTTAACCTGTCGGTTATCCACCTCAGTCGCCGAAAAATCAGTATTAACGGTAAGTGCTGCATTCAGTGAAGGTGTCAGACGGTAGAAGGCATCGAGTGATGGCTCAACGTTGGTCTCTTCCATGTTTGGGTCGTACTGACGTGACTGGTTAATGGCAAGCGAAGGCACAATATCCAGACCCAGCCCTGTATCGAGCCCTGTCAGCCCGGTCACCTGTCCTGAGATACTGGGGTTGTAAGTTCGGTTCTGCGAAACCCAGGCAATTTCTTCACCGCGTCGACGAATGGCCCGACCAAAATTAAAGCCCCAGGTATCGATCTCCGGGTCAAAAGGTATCGATTTAAATGGTATTTCGATCTCTGCCACCCAGGCGTTACCATCTACGTTTGCGGCAACATCCCAGATCGTATTCCAGTCAATGGAGAACGAAGTCGTCGAGGTGTAAAGAGAGTCGTGCCGGGCGGCATTCAGGTTGGTTTCAAAGCGATAACCAGCCCGCTGCGTATTAAATGGATCCAGAATGACAACCAGACGATCATCTGAGGGCATGCCCTGGCCGTGCCGGATAACCGGCGCTGCAATGAGATCCGGTTCGCTGTCATACATTCGCGCTGCAATATACAAGGCGTCATCATCGTAGAGCACATAGACTTCAGTTTCTTCGGAAGGCTCAACACCGTCACCCGGTCGTGACTGATGGAAATCTGTGATGACTTCTGCCTGCTGCCAGATAGGATCACTCAAATCACCGTCTATCATCGGCGGCGTGTCCACTCTGACTGCCCGCACCTGTTTCATGGCACTATGACCCGCCACTTCCTCCTGAGCAGAAACCAGTGGAGTCACAGATGATAACAACAAGGCTGAACCAAACAGATAACGCTTCGACATGAAAACCTCAATTTGTATTGTTATGAAATCACGTTCAGCCAGAGTGGCTGGTTAGCAGAACGGCCAGTCGAATATGTAGCGAATATCTCAGCACAAATCTCACAGCATTTGTAATATATCGTAACAAGGTATACACCACACAAGGTCATTCCGGCACATAGACCCAGCCTTCCATCAAGGTTCTGGCGCTGCGACTCATACTGACAGAGTTCGCCTGCCATTGACCGCCCTGCTCCTCGACGTCGGCCCCAACTGTCAGTGTGCCAGATGGGTGACCAAAACAGACCTCAGAACTGGCTCCGCCTGCAGCCTGGCTGACCAGTGTGCCCGGAATCGCGGCGGCACAGGCAATCGCCACTGCGGCTGTGCCCATCATGGCGTGATGAAGTTTTCCCATCGACATCGCTCTGACCTGCAGGTCAATTTGGTCTGCAATAATGCCTCGGCCACTGGACGTGACATAGTCGGTGGCTGGAGAAACAAAGGCGATTTTGGGCGTATGCTGTCGTTGCCTGGCTTCGCTTTCTGCGCTGATCAAGCCCATTTTGACAGCGGCCTGCGCTCGCAGCTTTTCCAGAAATGACAACATTTGCTGGTCCTGATTAATGTCATTCTGATTTTCTGTCCCAGTGAGGCCAATATCGCCAGCATTCACAAATGCTGTGGGAATGCCTGCGTTGATAAAGGTTGCCGGGATGGCATTGCCTCCAGGCAAACTTAGCGTATCCACTGGATTTCCTGTAGGGAATACCCCCTGCGCAGCGCTTGCACTTTCATCAGCTGAAGCCGGATCCAGGAAGTCCAATTGCACTTCTGCTGCAGGAAATGTCACACCATCAAGAACAAAATCGCCTGACTCCTGTACTTGACCATCCTGTACAGGCACATGGGCGACTATCGTCTTTTGAATGTTGCATTGCCAGACTCGTACGGAGACCGTGCCATTTTCTGGTAATGAACGATTGCTCAGCAGCCCCTTGTTGATGGCAAACCCACCGACAGCAGCCGATAAATTTCCACAATTTCCACTCCAGTCAACAAAGGCCTCTTCGATGGCAACCTGAGCAAATCGGTAATTGATATCGTGATTTTTCTGATCACCAGGAGAGATCAGTACGACTTTACTGGTACTGGAGCTTCCCCCGCCCATACCGTCCATCTGTTTGCCATAGGGGTCAGGGCTGCCAACCAAACGCAACAAAAACTGATCCAGTGCCTTGGGGTCAGACTGCAAGGCAGCAGGCAAAGCACTTTCCAGGATAAACACACCTTTACTGGTGCCGCCTCGCATATAAGTCGCTGGAACTTTGTAGATCATGATTCGCTTACCTTATTTATCCTATAGAGCCAGGCAAACTCAACTGGCCAGAAACTCGTTGGCAAAACGTTGCAAAATACCACCTGCTTTATACACCTCAACGTCTTCATGACTATCCAGGCGACATCGAACGGGCACTGACAGTGCTTCACCATTTCGCCTTTTAATATGTAACTGCAAATCCGAGTCTGGTGCCGGCTCGCCCTCTATCGTATAAGTTTCGCTACCATCTAAACGCAGTGTTTTTCTCGTATCGCCAGCACTGAACTGAACGGGTAATACCCCCATACCAACCAGGTTAGTACGATGAATCCGTTCGAATCCTTCAGCGACAATCGCTTCTACACCCGCCAGCCGTACACCTTTGGCCGCCCAGTCCCTTGAAGAACCCTGACCGTAGTCAGCTCCAGCTATAATGATGAGAGGCTGACTGGTTTTCGCATAGTGCTGAATAGCATCCCAGAAACGCACAACCTTGCCCTCTGGTTCAACACGAGTGAGAGAGCCTTGCCTGACTTCGCCATCAATAACAGCCATTTCATTGATCAGCTTGGGGTTTGCAAAGGTTGCTCGCTGAGCCGTGAGATGGTCACCGCGGTGGGTCGCATAGGAATTAAAATCTTCCTCCTCAACCCCCATGCTCAACAGGTATTCGCCTGCGGCACTGTCTGCAAGAATCGCATTGGAGGGTGAGATGTGATCAGTGGTGATGTTATCGCCAAGTACCGCCAGGGCGACCATGTTTTTAAGCGAGGGGGCCTTGGCCAATGCGCCTTCCCAATACGGAGGACGACGAATATAGGTCGATTGCGGCCGCCACTCATACAGAGGTGCTGTATCAACGTTATCCTGATTCCCGCTACGAAACATGGGGTCATAAACACGTTTGAACTGTTCCGGTTTCACGGCTGTAGTCAGCGTTTGCTGGATCTCATCCTCACTGGGCCAGATGTCTTTCAGGTATACCGGTTTCCCTTCACTGTATCCAAGAATATCTTTCTCTATGTCAAAACGGATCGAGCCAGCGATTGCGTACGCAACCACCAGTGGCGGCGAAGCCAGAAATGCCTGCTTCGCCAGTGGATGAATACGGCCATCGAAGTTGCGATTACCTGACAGCACTGCGGCGGCATACAAGTCACGCTCTTTGACTTCCTTGGCAATATGACTGTCCAGTGCACCCGACATACCATTGCAGGTAGTGCAGGCAAAGCCGACGATCCCGAAGCCCAGCGCCTCCAGATCTTTAAGCAGGCCCGACTCCTGGAGGTAGGCCTCAACCACTTTCGAACCGGGCGCCAGTGAGGTTTTGACCCAGGGTTTTCGCTGCAGCCCCAGTTTCACCGCTTTTTTTGCTAACAGACCTGCCGTCAGCACACTTTTTGGATTACTGGTATTGGTACAACTGGTAATGGCGGCAATAATCAGCGCGCCATCGGGCATACTGCCCTCACTTTGATCATAGGCAGAGGCAATGCCACGCTGGTTCAGCTCATTGACGGGTAATTTGGCGTGAGGTCTTGATGGCCCCGCCATGGTTCGCTGCACGGACGTCAAATCAAACTGTAATCGCCGATGATATTCGGCATCAGTCAGTGCGTCAGCCCATAACCCGGTTGCTTTTGCATAAGTCTCTACCAGTGACACCTGCTGCTCGTCACGCCCGGTCAGTTGCAAATACGAGAGTGTTTGTTCATCGATATGAAACATGGCAGCGGTGGCCCCATACTCAGGTGCCATATTCGAGATTGTTGCCCTGTCACCCAAGGTCAAGGATCTGGCGCCTTCTCCGACAAATTCTAGATAGGCGCCAACCACTTTCTGCTCACGCAAAAATGCGGTCAGGGACAGTACCAGGTCTGTTGCTGTAATACCCGGTTGCAACTTGCCTGAGAGCTCAACAGCGACCGTTTCCGGGCAACGAAGCCAGGAAGCACGCCCCAGCATAACATTCTCGGCTTCGAGTCCTCCCACGCCTATGGCTATGACACCTAAGGCATCGACATGAGGTGTGTGGCTGTCTGTTCCAACACAGGTATCTGGATAGGCCAGTCCGGATTTCCAGGTAATAACTGGTGACATTTTCTCAAGATTAATCTGATGCATAATGCCATTACCTGGAGGAATGACGTCTACATTTTCAAAAGCAGTTCGGCACCATTCAATAAAATGGAAACGATCAGCATTGCGCCTTTCTTCTATTTCCCGGTTCTGATCAAAGGCATTATCAACATAGCCACCACACTCCACAGCCAGAGAATGATCCACTATGAGTTGTACAGGGACTACAGGATTGACTTGAGTTGGATCGCCACCTTTTTCGGCAATGGCATCCCTGAGACCGGCAAGGTCAACCAGCGCAGTCTGCCCCAATATGTCATGGCAAACAACGCGTGATGGGAACCAGGGGAAATCACGATCCTTTTTACGGTGAATGAGCTGTTCCAGATAGGCCCGTTGCTCTTCCCCCTCTGTACAGCGCACGATATTTTCAGCAAATATTCTGAGCACATAAGGCATGCGCTGGTAGCTGCCTGGGACGATGTCATTAACAATCGTGCAGCTATCGTGGTACTGAACAACACTGCCGTTCATCTCAATGTCGGGTAATGTTCTTAGACTGTTTTGGGTGCTAGTGGCCGTATTCATGATCTTTCACTGATCGGCTGAACGCGACGAGGCGCCTCGCCAACATACTCTGCACTGGGTCGGATAATACGGTTATCTGCGCGCTGCTCCATGACGTGAGCCGCCCAACCTGTGACGCGACTCATGACAAATATCGGGGTAAACAGCTTGGTCGGAATCCCCATAAAATGATAAGCCGAGGCGTGAAAGAAATCGGCATTACAGAATAATCGTTTTTCACGCCACATCACATCTTCACAACGTACTGAAACAGGATACAGTTGAGAATCACCTACATCGTCAGCCAGTTTCTCTGACCACTGTTTGATAATCTCATTGCGCGGATCGGACTCACTGTAGATCGCGTGACCGAACCCCATGATCTTCTCTTTACGTTCAAGCATGCCAAGCATTTCTCGTTCAGCATGATCCGGGCCATTAAATTTGGCAATCATATCCATGGCTGCTTCATTAGCGCCGCCATGCAACGGACCGCGCAAGGAGCCGATGGCCCCAGTGATACAGCTATGCATGTCTGACAACGTTGAGGCACATACCCTGGCAGTAAATGTAGACGCGTTAAACTCATGTTCAGCATAGAGTATCAACGATACATTCATAACCGTTTCATGTAGTGCTTTCGGAGTTTCGTCGTGAAGCATGTGCAGAAAGTGAGCACCGATTGACCCATCGTCAGTGTTCTCATCAATTCTCACCCCGTCATGATTGTAACGATACCAATAACAGATAATTGATGGGAAAATGGCCAGCAGACGGTCAGCAGCATCTTCCTGGTCCGAAAAATCCAGTTCAGTTTCGAGATTTCCAAGCATGGAGCACCCAGTGCGCATGACATCCATGGGGTGTGCGTTGGCCGGGATGTTCTCGAGCGCAGATTTCAGCTCACCGGGTAAACGGCGAAGAGACTTTAATTTGGATTTATAAGCGAGCAGTTCGTCACGAGTGGGTAATTTGCCTTTAAGAATCAGATATGCGACTTCTTCGAACTCACAATGCTCCACCAGGTCTTTGATGTCATAGCCTCTATACGTCAGACCAGAACCTGAAACGCCGACGGTAGATAACGCTGTCTTACCTGCAACCTGTCCACGTAGACCTGCACCTGTTAATGGCTTTGTGCTACCCATATTAGTTCTCCCGTAATGACACTAACTCGCGTATTGAAAACCGCGTATTGCGCGTATTGAAAGTCGCGTACTAATTTTTTGATTGTATGGCTAGTCCTTGTCGCCCGACAAAATCCTGTCCAGCTCGTCTTCATAGCGATAATAATCAATTCGATCGTACAGCTCGTTGCGCGTCTGCATGGTATCAACGACATTTTTCTGTGTACCCTCTTTACGAATGGCTTCATAGACCTTTTCCGCTGCCTTGTTCATGGCTCGGAACGCAGACAGGGGATACAACACGACTGAGATACCTGCGCCTTTTAGCTCATCGACGGTGAAAAGTGGGGTCGCCCCAAACTCTGTGATATTTGCCAGCACTGGAACACTCAATGCGTCTGTAAACTTCTGATACATGTCGAGTGAAGTAATCGCTTCCGTGAATATCATATCGGCACCGGCTTCAACACAAGCCATGGCCCGCTCAAGGGCGGCATCCAGGCCATCAACTGCCAGCGCATCTGTTCTCGCCATTATCACGAAGTCGGGATCAATTTTTGCGTCAACAGCCGCCTTGATCCGGTCCACCATTTCTTGTTGGCTGACAATTTCTTTATTGGGACGATGACCACAACGCTTGGCGCCTACCTGGTCCTCGATGTGCAAGCCAGCCGCACCTGCTTTATCCAGAGAACGAACTGTGCGTGCAATATTAAATGCACTGGCACCGAACCCCGTATCGGCATCAACCAGTAAAGGCAGATCACAAACATCAGTAATGCGCCTGACATCAATGAGAACGTCTTCCAGTCCGGCAATGCCCAGGTCTGGCAGTCCAAGGGAACCCGCTGATACACCACCACCAGAGAGGTAAATCGCTCGATAACCGGCTCTTTTAGCCAATAGCGCATGGTTAGCGTTTATCGCGCCGATAAGTTGCAGTGGTGATTCGGCCTCGACAGCCTGACGCAGTCGTTTGCCCGGCGATGCTGTGCTCATATCAGTACCTCATATCTATGAAAGAGCCGATTAAATGAACCGGCTCATAATAGATTCGATTGTATACAAATACGATTACAGTGTCGCTGCAACAACCCAATAGACCCGTGGAATATCTACGCTTTCGTCTTTCGAGTACAGAACGCCATGCACTCCAGTAATTTAAACCGTATTTTTGGGCAATTCTTGGTCATTTTATCGACTTTTCTTCGATTATTTACTCTCTCTTTGTAGCGAAATCTAGTATCATACGCCCCTGAATTTTTCACATAACCAGACATCCACCTTTTTGAGCAGCAAAATGACCGATTTATCCAAATATAGAAACATAGGTATCTTCGCCCACGTTGATGCCGGAAAGACCACAACCACAGAACGAATTCTTAAACTGACCGGTAAAATCCATAAAGCCGGAGAGACACATGACGGCGAGTCCACCACGGACTTCATGGATCAGGAGAAAGAGCGCGGGATCACCATCCAGTCCGCTGCGACCACCTGTTTCTGGAAAGATCATCGCCTGAATATCATCGATACCCCTGGGCACGTTGATTTTACCGTCGAAGTATATCGCTCACTGAAAGTACTGGATGGCGGTGTTGGCGTATTTTGCGGTTCCGGCGGCGTAGAGCCCCAGTCAGAGACCAACTGGCGTTATGCCAATGAATCTGAAGTAGCGCGCATCATCTTTATCAACAAGCTGGACCGTGTTGGTGCCGACTTCCTGAGAGTCGTTGGTCAGGTCGAAGATATTCTCGCCGCGAAACCCCTGGTCATGGTATTGCCGATTGGTGCCGAAGACGAGTTCACTGGTATCGTTGACCTGCTGACTCGCAAAGCACACGTGTGGCCTGACCCAAGCAACCCTTACGAGTTTGAAATTCGCGATGTCCCTGAAGACATGGTAGATCAGGTAGAAGAATGGCGGGAAAAGCTGATCGAAACTGCTGTTGAGCAAGATGACGATCTGATGGAAGCCTATCTGGAAGGCGAAGAGCCCTCCATCGATGACATCAAGCGCTGTATCCGCAAGGGCACCATCGCCCTGGACTTCTTCCCGACTTATTGCGGTTCCGCGTTCAAGGATAAAGGTGTTCAGCTGGTTCTGGACGCAATCGTTGATTTCCTGCCTGACCCAACCCAGGTTGATGCTCAGGAACTGATGAGTGAAGAAGGTGAACCTACAGGTGAAGTCGCCAAGGTTGATGCCAGTGAGCCGTTCCGCGCCCTGGCGTTCAAGATCATGGATGACCGCTACGGCGCCCTGACCTTCGTTCGCGTTTATTCGGGCAAGATCAACAAAGGCGACACCATCCTGAATTCATTTACCGGCAAGACTGAGCGCGTTGGCCGCATGGTAGAGATGCACGCCAATGACCGTAATGAAATCGGGAGCGCTCAGGCAGGTGACATCTTTGCCATTGTTGGTATGAAGAATGTGCAAACGGGCCATACCCTCTGCAGCACCAACCACCCCTGCACACTGGAACCTATGGTCTTCCCGGAACCGGTTATTTCTATTGCAGTAGCACCAAAAGACAAGAGCAGCGTTGAGAAGATGAGCATCGCGATCGGCAAGATGGTCGCAGAAGATCCTTCCTTCCAGGTCGAGACAGACGAAGATTCCGGCGAAACCATCCTCAAAGGGATGGGCGAACTTCACCTCGACATCAAGGTCGACATCCTGAAGCGTACTTATGGTGTTGAACTGGAAGTGGGTGCACCGCAGGTTGCTTACCGTGAAACCATCACTCAGCAAGTTGAAGACAGCTACACTCACAAGAAGCAATCTGGTGGTTCAGGTCAGTTCGGTAAGATCGACTACCGTATCAAGCCCGGCGAGCCAGGTAGTGGTTTTGCGTTCACCTCAACCGTTGTTGGTGGTAACGTACCCAAAGAATTCTTCCCGGCTATCGAGAAGGGCTTCCAGAGCATGATGGAAGAAGGCCCAATCGCCGGCTTCCCGGTACTGGATATCGAGGTCGAACTCTTCGATGGTGGCTTCCACGCCGTGGACTCCTCCGCCATCGCATTTGAGATTGCCGCCAAGGGCGCTTACCGACAGTCAATGCCTAAAGCGTCGCCTCAGCTGATCGAACCCATCATGAGTGTTGACGTCTTCACACCTGAAGATCACGTCGGTGATGTAATCGGCGATCTGAACCGTCGCCGCGGTATGATCAAGGATCAGATGTCAGGCCCCACAGGCGTTCGCATCAAGGCCGAGGTACCTCTGGCGGAAATGTTCGGTTACATTGGTCACCTGCGAACAATGACGTCCGGTCGTGGCCAGTTCTCCATGTCATTCGCACATTACCTGCCATGCCCACAGTCGGTCTCTGATGCTGTAGTTGAAGCAGAAAAAGAAAGACAGGCGAAAAAGGCTAGCTAAGCATCGTCTAGAATGACGAAGGCCCCGATAGAGTCATTTTATCGGGGCCTTTTTTGTGCCTGAAATAATTGCCCGTGGACAGGCCTGTTTACTACTTTTTGACTACGAGCAAACCACCACGCCCTGCATCAAGGCCGCCCCCTGCCTAATGCACATGACCCGGCAGCCGAAAACTCGCCTGACGGCTCAAACAGTTCGGCTGCTTATTCGGGTAATGAACATTAGGCAAGGCGGGGGCTGACTGGCCTTGATGCAGGGCGTGGTGGTTTGCTCTTGTGCCATTTGATTAGGAGCTCATTGCACGAAGGGGTGAGGCCCAAGGATGGGCCGAATCACTATGGTCGGGTTTCTCTCCTTCAAAACCGGCACTTGTGCCGTCCCTGGCAAGGCGTCCGGCGGACATCGGCAGGCTTTGCAGAAGCGCCAAAAAATCCCCAACCTCAAACGAGACTGGGGGTTTTCCCTTTATGATGCCTGACGATGGTCCAGATTCTTATGTATCCACACTCAGCACGGCACAAAGGAAGGGTATCATAGATCCGGTGGCAGACAGTCAGACCACGTCTAGCATATCGTTTGTCGCTTGAAAAAGCGGCCGGACTGTCTGAAGCCGATAGGCTGAGTTTCCGTCCGCCGAGCGACATGCGATGTGCTGTGGTCGTCTGCAACCGGATCTATGATGCCCTGACTGCCCTTCTTCAGAGTGTTCGGCTAAGGAGCCTACCTTTGCAACTGAAGATCACAACGAGCAGACTATGTGATAATTACAATAAACGACTGCTTATTTGCAGACCCTATTTTGCAGTCAACAGAACTGAAGTCAGCGTGTGAAGTTTTTAATAACCCTAACCACCATTGTCACAGTCACTCTCTCCTTCTCTGGACCAACATACTCTCAACCCTTATCCATCATGGACCTGTACGAGCATGCAGAGCTTGATATTCATAAGGGATGGTATCCACAAGACCTGGACACCCTAATTCGATTTTCTGACATTATTGTCAAAGGAAAGTTTGGGGCGCGTCCTCAGCCATGGTCCATACTGGGGATACGGGGAAACGCTTCAGAGCACCGCTCAGCGACTAGGTGAGAGTTATAACTGAATCTGGTGTTCAGGGAGGTTGAAAAGAAGCGACGTATCTGGTTGATTTGTTGTCGCCAAACAAGTCAATCAACACGAGGAATACGCCG
>Ga0208790_1000629_pt1 | contig 16602 bp, 10 predicted proteins | sample 10_taG_FD_184083 | JGI IMG/M metagenome (GOLD analysis project Ga0208790, IMG submission 184083) | Marine viral communities from the Subarctic Pacific Ocean - 10_ETSP_OMZ_AT15264 metaG (SPAdes) (version 2) | ecosystem: Environmental > Aquatic > Marine > Oceanic | place: Pacific Ocean | collected... | reverse complement strand
AAAATTTACTTTATCAGTCAAAACTATAATTAGTGCTGGAGTTGGTATAGCAACATTTGTTGGATTTTATTATATGATGATAGGTGAAATACAAGAAGCAAAAGAACTTCCAAAGATAGATAATATCTATGAGGAAGAATATCCATCAAGACTTACAGGATATAACTGGCCGAGTTCTATGGAACAATATAAAACTCAAGTCGGAGGGTTAGAAGCAGCAGTTTCAGATTTAGAAGAACAAATTGAAAAACTTGAAGATGAAATAGTTGACTTGAAAATTGAAGTGGCCAAAAAGAGAGATAGGAAATAAGTTATGAGAAAAATGTTAATGATGTTAATGATGATTGGTTCATTAAGTGCACAATATGAAGTAGTAAAGAAAGAAAATCCTATAACAGATGCAGATTTTGCAGCAAAGACAGGTAAAGGTTTTTCCGTAGTTGAATTTTGTGCAGGTTGGGCTGGTGTATGTAGTATAGATAAATTTATGGATGTACAAGGATATAAAGGTGCAAAGATATTTCACGCAGATACGAAAGATACACCTAAAGAAACACGTAGAAATAAATTAAGAACATTTCCATCTGTAGTTTTATATAAAGATGGTAAACCTATTAAAAAATGGAAAGCAACTATTGATGGTAAGAATGCAGTTACTGAGATAGATATAAAAATGGGTATAGATTATCCACCAACAAATAAAAGAAGACGGAGTACAAGTAATGCCAAATAGAACAGCAAAAGATAATAAACGTAAAAAAAGACTTCTTAATAAGAAATGGGCAACCGAAGGTAGAACTGCTGTACAACATAAAAAGTGGTTAGCTAAACAAGCAGAAAAGGGAACGCAGTTTCCTGTATATGGAAGAAGATAATGATTAAACTAAAAGATTTATTATTTGAACACGGTAAAAATGATAGTAAAGATACAGGTGGAGTTCTATATTACTACGGACAAAATCAAGTACTATTATGTTTAGGTACCCAATCAGGTAAATGGAACGTACCTAAAGGTCATATTATGTTGAATGAAAAACCTTTAGATGGAGCATTAAGAGAGTTTAGTGAAGAAACTCAGATTATTTTAAATAAAACACCAAAATTAGCAAATATATATAAAAAAGATAACGGTGGTAAATTTTATTTATATTTATTACAGGGCGAGAAAAGATTTGTACCACATTTGAATCACGAACACATTGATTGGAATTACTTTCAAGTAAGTGCTTTACCTGAAAACATACATAAGTGGATTAAGGAAACTATTGAATCAGATGTATTGATTCGACTGTTTGTAGAAGAGTGATTAAGTTAGAAATAAGAAGTGGTACACAAGTAATAACAAAAATATGTAATAATTGTAAATGTCATATAGAAGATTTAACAGTAGAAGATATAATGATAAAAAAAACATCAGATATAATAGTCAAAGATAAAGACGGTAACGAAATTACAAGAAGTGAACTACCAGATTCATTAGTTAATTGTGAGTGCGAGGATTGTTAATGATTAAATTAAAAGATATAATAGAAGGTAGTGTAACAGGTAATATAAAAGGTGTCAAAGGTTATACTGCTTTTATTAAACCCTCACAATGGGATTCTAAAAGAAAATCATTAGAAAAATCTGTTTCTAAAACAACCGGTTATATTATGGTAGGTAAGAAGGAGTTAGTTAAATTAAGTGATGATACGTATAGAGGTTGGAAACGACCAGAGATGTTAAAAATGAAACCTTTATTGGAAAGAATTGATTTCCAAGATACAGCGTCTCAAATAGTAAAATCTTATGGATTAAAATCTAAAATAAAATTTGGAGCATCCGCCAATAAAGCTGATTATAATTGGATGAAAGATATAATAAATTTAAGACGTTCATATTCAAATGTTAGAGAATTTTTAATTACAGTTTTACACGAGATAAAACATGCTCTTGATGCTAAAAAAATGGGTAAAAAACGTTATGAGAAAGCATATCAACAAGCAGGTGATATTGCAGTGAATAAAGGTAAAGACTTTCACGATGATAATAAGTTTGAAGAAGAAGCTGAAAAATGGGCTAAAAAGAATTTATCTAAATGGGCGAAAAAAATAAAGTAATTTGAGTAAAATTGGTTATATTTAATATTAATGTATGAAACCACGTAGTGCTAAAAATAAAGGTAAACGGTTACAAAACAAAATCCGTGATTTAATCCTTGAAAAATTCGATTCTTTAGAACCTGATGATGTACGCTCTATAACAATGGGCGATAGCGGAGAAGATATTTTATTATCACCAGCGGCTCGTAGAATATTTCCATTTAGTGTGGAATGTAAGAATCAAGAAAAATTGAATATTTGGTCAGCTTTAGAACAAGCTGATGAAAATAGTGGTAAACATACACCTCTCGTTGTGTTTAAAAGAAATAGAACAAAAACATATGCAGTATTAGAATTTGATAAATTATTGGAATTATTGAATGAATAAAGTTATTAATTTACTTAATAGAGTTCTAAAATCTAATGGAACTAAATTAAAGAAATTTGATGAGTATATGTATTGGTCACCGTTTATATCTCATCACAAACAAAAGTTACAGATAAATATAAAAACTCAAAAATGGCATTGTTGGGTATCTAATATAGGTGGACATAATTTATTTCAATTATTTTCTAAGGTAGGTGCTTCACAAAATGAGTTTGATGAATTACGTACTATTTTAGGTGATTCAAGTTATAGTTCTACATTAGCAAGACCGATATCAAAAAAAGAAACAGTAAGATTACCTAAAGAGTTTGAACCACTGTGGAATGGTGGTGATAGTATTGTTAAAAGACATGCGTTGAATTATTTATATAAAAGAAAAATTGATGATAGTGATATTTTAAAGTATAATATTGGTTATTGTGATGATGGAGCTTATAGAAATAGAATTATTGTACCATCTTATGATTCTGATGGTGTATTGAATTATTTTATAGGTAGACATTTTTATGGTGGAAAGTTTAAATATAAAAATCCACCAATTTCTAAAGATGTTGTAGGATTCGAGTTATTCATAAATTGGGATGAACCTATTATTTTATGTGAGGGTGTATTTGATGCAATAGCTTTTAAAAGAAACGCCATTCCACTTTTCGGTAAAACTGTAACAAAAAGATTACAGAAAAAAATAATTAAAAGAAAAGTTAAAACTATATATTTAGCTCTTGATAATGATGCATTTAAAGATGCAATAAAAATTACAGACAATTTCATTAATAGTGGTATAAATGTTAAAATGATGAGATTCAAAGAAGAAGACCCAAGTGATATCGGGTTTAAAGATTTATTAACTCTAATTGAAAAAACAGATAAAACTAAATTTTCTGATTTAATGAAAATGAAATTAAAAGGATTTTAATTGATTGAACACAATGTTGTAAAAGTTCCATTTCGTAAATTAAAATACATACACCACATTTCAGATATACAGATTCGTAATCTTAAAAGACATAAAGAATACGAAGAAGTTTTTGAAAGAACTTACGAGGAAGTACGAAAACATAAAGATAATGCAGTAGCTTATATCGGTGGTGATATAGCTCACTCTAAAACAGATATGTCACCAGAATTGGTTGACCAACTATCAAGGTTATTTAAAAATCTAGCAGATATATGCCCTACAATTATTATTGCAGGTAATCACGATTGTAATCTAAATAATCGTTCTCGCCTTGATGTACTCACACCTATAGTTGATAATCTTAATCACTCAAATTTACATTACTTAAAAGATACAGGTGTATATAAATGTGCTGACACATCATTTGTAGTATGGGATGTTTGGGATAATAAAAAAGATTATATAAAAGCGAAAGATGTAGAAGGTGATACAAAGATTGTATTGTTTCACGGTACAGTAGATAGATGTGAAACTGATTTAGGATTTCGATTACCTTCTGATGTGAAGATTACTCAATTCAAAGGTTATGATATGGGATTGTTGGGTGATATTCATAAAAGACAACATCTCAATAAACAAGAAACTATTTCTTATTGTGGTTCATTAGTTCAACAAAATCACGGTGAAGGGCTATCCCACGGTTACTTATTATGGGATGTTCCGAAAAGAAAATCAAAGTATATTGAAATAAAAAATGATTATGGTTATTATACACTTGATATTGATAATGGTGTAGTTCCAGAAATAAATGATATGCCAAAGAAAGCTCGTTTAAGAGTTAGAGTAGCAAATACTTCAGCTACAGGACTTAAAAAAGCTTTAGCAATAATACACGAGAAATGCGGTGTTCACGAAATGTCAGTTACACGAACTGATACGTTATATAATACAGATAGAGTTCGAGGTAAAACAATTGCAGTTGGTGATATAAATAGTACTGATGTTCAATTTGATTTGATTCGTGATTATTTAAATAATAACCATATTGTAAGTGATGACGTTATGTTGAAAATAAAAAATGTAAATGAATCACTTAATCAAATTATACCAGAAGAAGAAGTGTATAGAAATGTTAATTGGAAACTTAAACAACTTGAATTTTCTAATATGTTTAGTTATGGTGAAAATAATAGAGTAGACTTTACAAAACTAAATGGTATTGTTGGTATTTTTGCACCAAACGCTGCAGGTAAATCATCATTATTAGACGCACTATCTTTTTGTTTATTTGATACTTGTAGTAGAGCATTTAAGGCAGAGAACGTTCTTAACAATAAAAAGAAAGATTTTTGTTGTAGAGTTAATTTTGAAATAGATGGTCAAGATTATTTTATTGAAAGAGCTGCAAAAAAACAAAGAAGAGGTAATGTAAAAGTAGATGTAGATTTTTACACCATTGATGATACTGGTGAAAAAGTTTCTATGAACGGTGACCAAAGAAGAACAACAAATGCAAATATAAGAAAAGTTATTGGTACATACGAAGATTTTTTATTAACAGCATTATCATCTCAAATAAACAATTCTGTTTTTATTGAAAAAACTCAAAAAGAAAAGAAAACACTTTTAGCTCAATTTATGGGATTAGAAATATTTGATAAGTTATGGGTTTTAGCTTCAGAAGAGATTAAAGATGTAGCTGCAGTTTTAAAGAATTTTAAACAAAATGATTGGGAACGAGAATTATCAGAAATAAAAGAGAAGAAAACAAATTTTAGAGGACAATATAAAAAGTTATTAAATGAAAAAGATGAATTACAAGCAAAGAAAAAACTTGTAGAAAGTAAAATAAGAACACTTACTAAAAAATTAAAATCAACTGATAAATCTGTTGAAGATATAGATACATTAAAACAAAATAAAGAAAATTTTAGACATACTTTATCTGGTATAGATACACAACTTGGTGAAGTAACATCAAAAACAGAAAAGGCAAAAACATTAGATAATCAATTAAGATTAAAATTACAATATCATAAAGAACAAAAGACAGAAGGAAATTTTATTGAATTACAGCGATTAGAGAATGATAAACGGGAAGCTGGATTTGATTTAGATAAATTGAAAATAGAAGTTCGTACTAAATTAGATAAAATAGAAAAACTTGGTGATTTAGAATATGATGAGGATTGTGATTATTGTATGAAAAATCCGTTTACTCTTGATGCTATAGAAACTAAAGAATCAGTTGAGTTAGATAAACAGAATGTAAAAGAAAGTTTAGTTAAGCTTGATGAGATAAATAGTTCTATTCAAAGATTAAATCATACACTTGAAAGAAAACAAGATTTAGATGATACTGTTGATAAATTACAACAAGTATCAACTTTAATAAATGAAACAAATAGTAGTAAAGTTTTATTAGAAGAAAAGAGAAAAAATGTTTTACATCAGATGACTACTATTGAAGAAAAAATAGTCAAGTACTATGAACAAGAACAAGATATAATGTTTAATCAACAAATAGAAACAGAAATATCAAATGTTGAAATAGAACTTGAAGATTTAAATAATCAACTTGATATGCTTACAGATAGTATTAATAATGTATTCGGAGAAATAAAAGTTGTAGATACTAAACGAAAAAGTATATTAGATAATATTAAAAAAGTAGAAGAACTTGAAGAAAAATATGAAGCTTATCAATATTATCTTGATGCCGTAAAACGAGATGGTGTAGCATATGAACTTATTACAAAAGCTTTACCTACTATTGAAGGTGAAGTAAACAATATATTATCTCAACTTGTAGATTTTCAAATGGTATTTGAAATGGATGGAAAAAATATTAACAATTACATTGTATATGATGATGATAATGTTTGGCCACTTGAACTATCATCTGGCATGGAACGATTTATTTCTTCTCTAGCAATTAGAGTTGGATTAATAAATGTATCTAATTTACCACGAAGTAACTTCTTAGCTATTGATGAAGGTTGGGGAACAATGGATTCTGATAATATTAATTCTGTATACCAATTATTTCAATATCTAAAATCACAATTCCAGTTTACATTAATTGTATCTCATATCGATTCAATGAGAGATGCTGTTGATACGTTATTAGAGATTAAAAAGGATAAAAACTTTAGTAGTATTACTTCTGATTAGAATATAATATTTTTTTTGTACATTTTTCTTTTATAAGCTCTTCAATAAGAGCATACATCTTATATCCGTGATTCCTCGAATATTCCTTAATCATATCACGAAATTCTTTTCGTATCTTGATATTTACAAATTTATCTTTCATATACATAAATATAAAAATACATACTTTTTAATTACATTTTAACTATTTTTTATTAAATATTAATAAGTAAAATATTTATTACTATAACGGAGACTCTTTATGGGATTTATTCCACGTAGAAGAATAATAGAAAATTTAGCCCAAGTAGATGTATTTGTAAACGATACACAAAACGAATACTTTAAGGTACAAGATTTACCAGATACATTCGTACAGGGTAGGTCTGCTTTCAAGATATTTGGTTCAGATTTTCTAAAACAAGGTGTTCCATTAAAAATAGAAATACTCGATAAAGAAGGTGATAGTGTATATGTACAACCAGTAAAATACGGTCAAGCAATATCACCGAAATTACCTTATAGATATATTAGTGTAGAAGTTTATCCACCACCAATTAATGTACCAGGTGAAGCTGAGTTAGTAATATTAGGTGAATTAGACCCGACACGAGTACCTTTCAATATACCACAACAATTTATAGGCGCCTACAATGTAAAATATAGAAAAACTATTAACATTGATACTTCAACGGTTATAAATACTCAACCTATTTTATTTTATAAAAAACCATTAGTAACTGCTACTGCTATGACAATAGCACAAAAGAAAGTAGACCCACCAGCTAACACATATATATCAGGTAGTAACATTTATGGTTTAGTAAAAACAGAATTAAAAGGTAAAAAATTCCCTACAGGCTCATCAGTAAATAGAAGAGAAGAGACTGATGAAGGTGGTAAATCTGATACACCTGCAGGTGATATAAAAACAGAAACAAATTTATGGAAATATAAAACTGGATTATATACAAAACGAGCAGTTTTAAATAGAAGAGGTTTAGCAGAAGAAAGACTTTCAGCTGAACCACCTCAAATGAGTATAATTACACCTACCGCTGGAACTTTTAATTCTAAAATGATTGGTGGTGAAATTACAGTTACTGGTATAGGATTAACTTCTAAACAAAAAAGAGAACTAAGTGGATATCCAGGGGGAGGGGGAGGATATGGTGGTGTACCTCAAGAAGAGGTAAATCGAATGTTTGCATTTCCAAGATATAGAGCACGAGTTGAAAATGTAATTAGTGATAAAAAAATACAAACAGGAAAACCATACTCTGCTGACTTTACAGGTTTAGACCACAAAAAGCAGAAAATTTATAGTGATATAGGTTCACCCAAACTTTCTGATAATCTATATGCAACCTTTACAGCATCATATGTAGATTGGAATGTACCTTCAACAAGTAGTTATCGATTTGATACTTTTGTTGATATGGATATCAGTAATATGAGAACATTTAGTGGTGACATATATAGACTAAAAATATATGGTGCTAGTGATAGTGCACAAGCAGATTTTCCAGTTTTATTAGAAACGATTGTAGAATCACCTGAGTTACTTGTAGAATCTGATAATCTTAATTACCCATTAAGAAGTGGTTATTTTCAATCTCAAACTCATATAGATAATTATTGGGATGCATATGGAGGTGATAATAATAGTGCAACACTACAACAATATTATACGATGTCATTATCAGACGCAGTATACTTATCTGGTTCATATGGCGATTATAAGAAAGTTGGTAGATTTGAATTAAAAACAAGTAAAGCATTTACTGTTAAAAAAGATGTACCTTATACACTTAGTTTTAATGCTATGGCTAAAAAGACAGAAAAAACTATAAACAGTGGTGGTGCTGTAAAAAGTTATGCAAAAATATTATTTCATTTAAGTGGTTCTAATTTAGCAGGAGATAGTAGATTAGACATAACACACTCCGGTTCTTTTGGTCATACACTAACTAATGAAGTAAATCAAAAAGTTGGTTTAGAAATAAAAGATACAGAAGTAATGGGAGATATTAAAGAATTTCCTCGTGTTAGTCATACTTTTTATCCAAAATTTAAATTAGATACGGTAAAGAATGAAGATACGATTCTACAAATGAGAATCGAGGCCGGTGAATGGTATATTAGTGATGTATCATTAAGACCCGCACAAGATACTGGATTTTCACCTGATGATATGAAACTTAGAGTACCGTTACCACCTAACACAATGCGACCAGATAATTATGATTTTTTGATTGAGTATTATGATATAAATGGTAATACGGCAGACGCAATTACATTTATAGATAACGTTGGAGTATCAGGTTCAGCATTAGTTGTAGAAGGTAGTGATAACTTATTAACAGGGTCATTATACATAGGTAACATACAAGGTCAAGGTATTCAAATAGATGGTGCTAATTCTGCGTTTATGCGTGCAGTTAGTTATAAAGGATTTATAAGTGCTTCTCAACAAGGACACGGTGGATTTATGATATGGAGTGGTTCTGTATTACCCGATGCTCCTGATAATTATGCTGGAGCTGGTATTGAGATACACGATGGTGATACTGCAACTGGAAGTTATTTTAAATTTAGAACTAAAGATGCTGATGCTGGTGGTGCTTCTACTTTTGATGTTAAATCATCAAGGTTCTTTTTTGGTAGTAAAGAGACTGGTAATTTTGTTAGTGGAGCTCTTGGAAATATAGAGATTACATCGTCTAATTTTCACTTACAACCTGATGGTGATATTATCATGCAAGGTACCATCACAGCAGAAGCTGGTGGAACACTCGGTGGCTGGACAGTAGATTCTAATTATATTAGTGCTCCACTTGATGGTCATTCTACAACTGATACATCAAGAGTTTATTTATCAATTGCCACAGATAATACCAAAAATATTGGACAAGGTTTACATATATACAGAGATGATGATGATACAGACGCTGGAGATGTAAAAGTAATTAGAGTTGGTGAATTAAGTAATACTGGTAATTTACGGGCAAATGATGATTATGGAATCCAAGTAATTAAAAATAAAACAGCTACTACTTATGAAAATCTTATATACATTGGCGAAACAACACAAGAAATATCAGGTTGGGCACTAACTCCGTCTACAATAAGTAAATTAACTAATTCAAAATATAGTGGATTAGCTTCTACAGGTAATGTAAGATTTTTTGCAGGAGCAGATAATCTGGTAGCCGGTACAGGTAGTGCTCCGTTTAATGTTGGGGCTGATGGTAACGTAACTGCAAGTGCTGGTTTAATAGGTGGATGGTCATTAACTTCAAATGATTTAAAATCTCCAAACGGAAGAGTATCAATGAGTGCTTATCCGGGTACTGAAAGGATAACAGTTCGTAAAGCTAATATGAATGAATTGGTACGAATAGGTGAAATTTCTAATACAGCAGGAGCTGACCCGAAATATGGAATAAAAGTTTATGATGGTACCCAAATAGAATACGGTGTGTCTGATGATACTCATACTGACCAAATAGTATTACTTGGAGAACAAGGTAATAAAATAGGTGGTTGGGAAATAACAAGTACACAACTTAGAACCATACCAGCAGCGGGTATGGGTGGAAAGTATGATTTTAATAATGGAGAAGAAGGTATAATTTTAGTTAGTAATGTAACTGAATCAGCTATACATTCTGCTGGATTTCAATCTGGTTTAAAAGGTTTTAAAATATCATCCTTAGGAAATGGTTCTGCGGAATTTGAAAACGCGACAATTCGTGGAACATTAAGAACTACTGTATTTGAAAAAGAATCAGTTAATGTAGTTGGTGGTCAGTTAATGATTGCTAATTCAACAACTGTAGGATGTCTCAAAAGTGGTAGTTTCATTATAGCAGGAACCCCATCTGCATCGGCAACTGATGTAACGATGAGTGTTATGAATGTTTCAGGATTTGCAAGAGGAGAAATATTAAAAGCTAAAAAAGTAAGCGATACTGGATTTGCAGTTGAATATATGTATGTTACCGGTTCAAAGAGATTTAGTGAAGACCCAGCTCTTGCATACTTAACAGCTTCTTTGGGTACTGCAAGTAATGGTGAAACGATACCACCACTTGACCCTGACGGATTAGCAGGAGAACTTTATGTCGGTCGAGCTTATGGCGACCCAAATTCAGCTAGGTCAACAATATCAAGTTCACTTACAAATATAAGTGGTTCTATTGAATTAAAAACAGGAGGTACTGATGGTTCAGGTATATTATTCGGGGCATCAGATATAATTTATGTTAATGATTCGGGGTCATTATCACCTCAAGATGTTATTCAAATCGGCCAAGAAAAAATGAAAATAACAAAAGTTACTGGTTCTTTACCTGTTTTGGGACTAGGTGGATTACAAACGTCTGCATCGTTGAACGTAGTAAGAGATTTTAATGATACAGTTCCGCAAGTACATAATCATGGAGCGGATGTCATTAAGTTTGAGACTACTGGAGGTCTTGATGTTCCATTCTTAAAAGGTTTAGTATCAACTGCACAAACTTATAATGAAGGTCAAGTGTTAGTATCTACAGGTAAGTATAGTCAAGGTACTGATTGGCGTGGTAGATTCAAATATCGTTATAATGTATCAACTGTCAATGCGGCGAGTAAATATAAATTAACAGGTGCTAGTGGACTTTTAACTACAACAGGTAAAGAAGACGCAACTTCATTAGAAATACACGCAACAGATGTATCAGGTTCAAGTCACGCTTCATTATTTGGTCAGTTTGATAAAGGTAGTTATATAGTTTTATTAGTAGACGGTGTAAAGGAATGGTATAGATATAGAGTAACAGGTAATCCAACCTTTACTGGTACAGGTGCTGCAAGTGTACATACATTTCCTATAAAATTAAATCAAGATTTTTATAATGCAGGTAGTAATACAGATATCGCTGATGAAATAGTAGAATTTTGGTTTATGAGTAGTATCCAAGATGTTTCTTCTGGATATATTTTAATGAACGCAAATCCGAATGATTTGTATTCTCCATATATGGATATTGTTGAGAGAACCGGTCCTGATGTTTATGATTTACAATTAAGAACAAGACTCGGTGATTTAAGTGGATTAAGTAGTGCTTATTTGTATGGTGATGAAGAACCTGGATTCGGTCTTTATACAGAAAACGGTTATTTCGCAGGTTCAATTCACGCAACGACAGGTTCAATACACGGTGTTCTTCACGTAGCAACAACTCAAGGTGGTATAGAAACTGGTGAAAAGATATCAATGGGTAGAAATGTTTATGGGTCTAACGATGGTATTATATTCGGAACAAGTGGATACAATTATTGGTGGACTACAGGTGATTTCGGAGTTGGTTCAGAAACTAAATATTTAAGTTTCAATAATTCTGCAGGTACATTTAAACTTAAAACAGATGATGTTAGTATAGATACTAGCACTTTTTTGTTATCATCTTCATTGAATAGTGGAACACTTCGGATGGGAGCAAGTAAAGGCCCAAGTTCAGTATCAGCAAACACCGCAGGTATTTATATGGATGGCGCTGGTGATTTTCAAATATACGGAGACGCAGATAACTATTTTAGGTTTGATATTAGTGATAAATTAGAAATTGTAACAGAAAACCTTGATTTATTTACATCTACAATCGAATTAACTACTTCAGGTTCTGGTAGACTTTCATTAGGTGTAAGTCCACCTACATCAGTTGGAACTGACGGTATATTTTTAAGTGGTAGTGGACACTTTAGTATACAATCAGCATCAAATGCATTTATGAGATTAGATGAAGATGGATTCCTAATGACGTTTCCATCATTTAGTGTTGATACTTTTGGTCGTATGACAGCAACAGCTGGTACATTTAGAGGTCATTTAGAAGCATCAACTGGTTTTATTGGTTCATCATCTAATGATGGTTGGAATATTAGTGCTAATACTATAGCCGATTCAGACAATAAAATAGTACTTGATGCTACTAAATATTCTGAAAATATTACTATTACATCTGGTAGTTATTTTGCAGAATTAGTCCCAACTTTTTCCGATGAAAGTACTATTTTGTCAGCAGGTGGTAAAACATATACGGGAGCTCCTTCAGCTGCAACTATGAACACAACCAGTGGTGTGTTTTCAGAAGGAAGTTCAGGAAACTTAGATAGAGATGTTGAAGACCTTTCAACTGGAGAAGAACTTTCAAGTGCATTAGCATTATTCGGTGGATTTTCATCAGACACGACACCTTCAAGTTCAGCAGTAGCAGTCATTTCTACATCTGCTGTTGGTTCATCTAATGAAGCAATATTAACTGGTGGTACAAAAGTATATAGAAGTTCAGCAACTGTGGGTGTCGCTATAGCTGTTAATGCAAATCAATATGGTAGCAATTCCGAACTTTATGGTAATGCTACAATTGCTGGTGATTTAATATTATACAATGGTTCTGATGCTGTAGTAGCTACTCAAGCATTTAGTGAAACACTTCTGATTGACCTACCATTAGCTAATACTCCTAAAGAAAAATTTACCAAAAGTTTCAGTACAACATTCACCCATACAGTTGTAACTGATACAACAAACTATTATATAAAAGCGAGTGGAGTAACGGTAACAAATAACGGAATAACAGAAGCATGGGTTGTAGGTCCTAAAACATTTACAGCCGCGACTGAAATAACTGAAACTGCACTTTATTTTACATCAATGGCACATCAACCAAGTAACAAAAAAGTTGAGATAGCACCGAAAGGTATTAATGCTGTTTTTCTTTCAAGTGCTACATTAGAAAGTTCGGCTAATAAATATTTCCGAGTTGCTCCTGAGGAAGGTAAAACAGTAGATATATTAGGGTCAACTGTTGTAACGGGGTCTATAATTATTAGAGAATTAAGTGCTACTGACCAAACAACCATTGGAAGTGATATCACAACAACAGGTCATATATCAACTGATGAATATGTTACAGCTGGTACATATGTTTATGTTGGTAGTACAAGTGATGGATTTTATCATGGTGATGGAATTAAAGTAAAAGTAGGTGGAACAAATGAAGAATTTTTATTAGGAGATAATGGACACTTTCACGCAGAGGGTGATATCACAGCTTATTCATCAACTATCACATCAGATATAAGACTAAAAGAAAATATAAAACCATTAGAAAATAATTTAAATAAAATATTAGAATTAAAACCATCTTCATTTACTTGGAAAGTACGAGATAAACAAGATGATGTAGGTTTTATTGCACAAGAAATAGAAACAACTATACCGACAGTAGTACAAGATACAAAATCTATAGGGCGTACAAAAGAATTTTTAGATGGTGATACACATAAAGTTGTTGATTACGCAAAACTATCAGTTTACTTAGTCGGCGCAGTTCAAGAACAACAAAAACAGATTGATGAATTAAAGCAAAAACTTGAGGAGTTATAATGGCTTTACCAGGTTCAGGTCAAATTCATTTTGGAGCACTAGCAGATAATAAAGATTCTGCTAGTAGAGCAGACCTTTCTCTATCATCTTTATCACAACAATTCGCTGTAGGTTCATTAGTTGGTGATGTAGATGGAAATGGTGCAGGTAATCAAACCGCAGATAGAAATTTATTAGCTGCAGCACCCTACGCTATATCAGAATTTTATGACGCAGAGTATGTAAATGAATTTTATGATACAGTTGTGGCTCAATTAGCTGATGGTACTGTTGTTACAAGTAATGGTTATGTAGATGGTGAAAGTGCTAGAATTTCATTTGATGTTAATGATGCTACTTTAGGTAATAGTTATACTGCTGGTTTAAAATTAGCAAGTGATAGTAGTGTAGTAGTTTCTGAAACTGAAACTAAAACAGGAGTGGGGACAAAAACAATAGCATTTACAGCACCGAGTAGAGATGCAGCAACTAATGTATATTATCCATTTGTAAGTACTGGTACATATGAAAACGCAGTTGGTAGTAATATTGACCACTATGACACGATAGGTGTAGTATCAATAGATGCTGTATCAACAACAACGGTTGCTAATACATCAACGGATACAAATATAGCACACGGAAGGTCAATTGCAGATGTAAGTTCACTTAATGATTATAACTGGTCATTTGTAAAAACTGCCGGAGATGGTTCTGGTGTATCAGATGGTGAAGGTGGTTATGGTACTGTAACGAGTACAACATCTACACCTACAATTACATATAGAGGACCTGGTACATTCACTGCTGATTTAAGAGTAGACGGTTTACCATCACAAGCAAGAAATTCAAGTACCGCAACTCAAGTATCTCATAGAATAGATTACACTAAATCAGTCAGTATAAATAATCCAAGTAGTCTTAATGAAGCTTCAACGATAACTGCAACAATTGGACATCAAGGTTTTAGTAGTGGTGTTGATGTAGATTTAATACAAGCATCAGATAATAGTGTTTTACTAAGTAATGACCACGGTACAGATTCACGAATTGTAGCAGTATCTAATCAAGACCAAACTTTTACAGCACCTGCAAGAACAGACTCAACATTATCAGTTAAGGTAAAAGCATTTGATGGTGGTGATGCAGCAACCTCAAATGCTTTCAACATTTACCCTCTTATATCACAACAATTCGCTTCTGGTGATTTAACATTCGGTGCATCAGCAGTTACTGTTGGACAAAATGTTACATTAGATGTTGGTAATGATGTTACAGATAATATTGTTGGTTATGCTTGGTCAAATCAAGGTACTGGTAATATGACAGTTGCATCAGGTAATGCTAGTGCGGGTGATACCGATGGCTCTGCTAACGATAGTGTTTCCATAATAGATTTAACCGACCAATCACATCCAACAGTTAACTTTGATACTGCACAAGAAAATAAAACAATTAGATTAACTTTATATGGTAGATTAAATCAAACAGAAACAGCTGATAAAACTATTAATATTGAGTTAGTAGACGCTATAACAATAAATAATCAATCTGCAAATTTTAATGACGGTGATAGTGTTACGATTAGTGGGAATCAGTCGGGTTATGAAGATGGTGTTACGTTTGGTGTTATTGTTGATGGTAGTACTACTATGAATGTTAGTTCACCAAATACAAGAGATGACGATGATGATTCAAGATTTACTCTTGATGGTTATACAGGAGCTTTTACACTACCAACTTCTCTAAACAATGCAACTCATGCGGGTAGAGTTATAGACCCAAATGATGGTGGAGCGCAAAATAAAAATTCAAGCACTTGGACAACTTATCCTCGTTTACTTGATACTCGAAATACTATAAATGACGGGGGCGTATCTACTATTTATTCAAGTACTAATATAAGTACAACAGCTTTTGATAATGATTCTACAAGTTATGCAAATTCTATTTCTTATGGAACACCTGGTAGTGCTACTAATAATGTAAGTGCTCATTTATATTCAGCAGATTCAACACCATCAGGACATAGTTTTGGTTCGGCGACTTCTCAAACAACTACTTTCGGTGGTGGTAGTGGAGTTGATGCTAGTGTAACAATAACATATCAAGTTACAGGAACAACTAAAGCAGGTTCAGGTCAAACACAACAAACACAAGATACTTTAGCTGTACTATATAAACCTTGTATTATTGCTGAATCGCATACTGCAGGTACTCTTATTGTTAATGATACAGAAGTTGTTGTGTCGGCATTATCCTGGCAAGGATTTTCTGATGCAACAGGACTTCAACTTTCGATAAGGAATGGAGTTGGTGGGATTGTAAGTAGTAATACTACTGTAAATTATGCTAATACAGAAGGTGGTACTACAACATCAGTAAGTAAAACAGGTTTGAGTATAAATTTAGGAGATTCTTCTTCGGCAGGAACAATGTATATTAGAGTTGCAAAAATAAATGACACAGCTGCATATAGACAGTTTCCTATTACTATTTCAGATTACACCTCTATATCCATATATGGTGTTGGTAATGGATATTCAACTCCCGAACATGCATTGGTTGCGAAACAAGCTGGTGTTTATGAAAATTGGCAGACCACCCCTAAAAAATTACTTCCAGGTATTTCATATGGTAATGGTGCAGATTTATATGATGATAATGA
>Ga0208790_1000628_pt1 | contig 16609 bp, 14 predicted proteins | sample 10_taG_FD_184083 | JGI IMG/M metagenome (GOLD analysis project Ga0208790, IMG submission 184083) | Marine viral communities from the Subarctic Pacific Ocean - 10_ETSP_OMZ_AT15264 metaG (SPAdes) (version 2) | ecosystem: Environmental > Aquatic > Marine > Oceanic | place: Pacific Ocean | collected... | reverse complement strand
ATGCCTTCAACTACGTGGAACGCACTTCCGGGTCAGGGCATACCTCTTCCCGGCGGTAAACGACTGGACGAAATAGATGTTGGAGTTAAGGGCGCATTTGAACTTCTACCTGAACTTGGCATAGGTATAGCAACAGGTGGTGGCTCCGCTGCTGGAAGTCTTGCTAGAAGGACAGCTACGAGCGCAGCGAATGTTCTTGGTGCAGACATAGCGATGCTTGGTGCAAAGGGCGCACTAGGTGCTGGAAAGGCTGCTACAAGAGGAGCGAAGGCTGTAATGCCTTCAGGCTCTGCTGCAAAGCAGGCTGCTGCTAGGGGGGCAGGTGGAGTTGGTCAGCCTGTACGTGTATTCCACGGGACAGATCAAGATGCATTTGATGCATTTGACATAAATCTTGCAGGCACTTCTACGGATGAAGGGTTCCTTGGGCGCGGGGTTTATTTTTCAACAGACCCGAACATTGGACGCACTAAAACACGAACAATCCAAGCGTCTATAAATCCAAAATCTCCATTACGGATAGAGGGCGACCTTTCAACACCAAAACAAAATTTGGTTCAGAAAGCATTGGGGTTGCCAGAACCGCTTACAGGTCAGGCTTTGACCGATGCTGTAACTGCGAGAGGGTTTGACAGCGTTATTCTTGATTACGCTCCATCTGGCTACCCACATCAAGAAATCGTATTATTTGATCCGTCATCGGCAAAGTTGCTTGGAGACATTGATGACGTAACTCGTTCTGCTTTACGAGATAGAGATGCTGCGTTAGCACGAGGAGAACAGCCCCCTCCTGTAGATATACCAATCACTCCAGCCACAGGCACTGCTGTTGTTGAACCTAAACAGCTAAGTTTTAATTTTATTGATGATCCTGATATAAGCCCTGTTACTGGCAAGCCTTCTGTTGTAGACGAGGCGTTTGAAGCAAACCAAACAAAGGCAGTAGAACTTCCTGAAGGTTACGGTCGTTCCCCCGGACTTATCGAAGACCTTATTCCGAAAATAGTATCGCCTGATGTTGTTAGAAGAGCCGTTGAAAAATCTAAAGCAATTCTTAGAAAAGTGCCTAGATTACAAAGTGACCGATTTAACGCTAGTACCCTGCCGGGAATGGCTGTAAGCGCAACAATAAAGGCAGCAGCACCCCGCATAAGTAGTGCAGCAAATCAATTAGCTAATGATATTCGTGGGCAGTTTACCAAAGTAGGTGCTGGAGGTAACAGGGTATTTGAGTTTAGTGCCGATGATATGAGGATTGAAAACATTGCTGACAAGGTAGCTGGAAGCAACCCTCGCTTAAGAAAATTAGATGGTCAGGAGACACCATTAGAACCAAGACCAACTATAGCTGATCTTGCTCAAGACTACGGAGCATATCGTCCTTTCCTAAATGCTGATCAAAGAGCAGTTATGGATCATTTGCGTGTAAGAGCAGAAGGTCTAACCGCTGATCTGGGAGAGTTTGGGTTTGATTTAAAAAACAAAACAGAACTTGGCGAAGGAGGCTTCTTTATTTCTCGTGGTCCAACTGCACAAGAAACTAAAAACTTTGCAAAAAGCGAGCAACGAAAAGCAAGAAAAGAGGGTTTTGAAAAAGCAAGGATAGAGAACCATGAGACTGGCAAACCATTCACTCAAGCTGAATTGCTTGGTGTTCTTGACCCTAACACTGGCAAGCTAAAGGGCGTTAGTGTTCCTGACCCTAAGACTGGCGAGTTAGTGGTAATGCCTCCACAACAGTATCTACCTATATGGGATGAGATGGGTGAATGGTCATCAGAAATTTATGAATCTATTCTTGATAACCAGCTTGGCAAGTTCCTTCTTAATTATGTGGACCCGATAACTGGCGAGAGAATTGCTCTAACTACAAGAGAGTTAAAGGGCATTGACCTTATAGTTGAAGCGCAAGCACTTCGTGCAAAAATAGCTGCTAAAAAAAGAAGGTTAGCCTTACAAGAAAAGGCTCTTTCAAAAGAGCAGCAAGCATATGTTCGGGCATTTAAAGCATTTGATACTTATACGATCAAGTTATCTCGCTTAAAGGATAAGTTAGAAAAGGCTACTACCGCTAAGGCTGTTCAGGACTTTCTTAAGCTAAGAAACAAAGAAGCAAGAGCAGCAATAACGAAAGCTGAAAAAGCTTTTGATAAAAAGGCGCATACATTAAAAATTAAAGAAATGCACTCTAGTCATTTCCAAGATCAAGTAGATAGTCTTGTAAAGTTTGAAAAAGACCAGAAAGAGTTACTTGCCAACGCAGCGCAACGTCTGGAATCTCAGCAACTAAAAGGGTCAACTCCAGCAATATTAAGGGCTTCGGAAAGAGAAGTACGTGAGGGCGAGAAATTTGTAAGGCGATCAGAGAAACTGCGAGAAAGATCAGAGGGGCTGTTAGCCACTGCGCGTAAACGTGAGGACGCTGCTGATGCAGCAGAAGGTGCAGCAGCGGTTGATGTAAAACTTGCGGAAAGAGATTGGGCAGATGACATATTTCCAAAACAAGTGGAGAGTAGCGTCAAAAAAGCCGAAAAAGAATTGCAAGCATTTAAGAAATTTAGAGTGCAAGTAAATGCCCGTAGGCGCGAAATGGAAGCAGCAGGAAAAAGGTCCGAAACAGCAAGGAAGAGGATCGCCCAATCTGAACGGGAGATAGTAAGTCTTGAAAAACGATTAGAAAAATTAAACTCTGACATGGAATGGAATAAAACGCAGCGAAGCAAGGATAGAAAACTTGCTACAGATACAGGGTATAGAAGTATAGATAACAGAGTTATGTTCGACGATCTTGACCTTGAAACGATCAGACGTACACGACAAGGAATGAAACCCCTGACAGGCAGGGGGGCAGATACCCTTCGCCTTCTAGGTACTTACCAGAGTATAAGACGAGCAATAGGTGCAACATTAGATGACTCTGGTGTCAGTATTCAGGGTAAGTTGGGGCAGTTTTCTCACCCCCGCCAGTTTGCTACTGCTTATAAAGCCCACCTTCAGTCATTGATCGGTAAGCCCGGACGCAAAGGGAAGAAGTTACAACGTGAGTCAATGGCAGACAATATCAGGGAGTTTGATAAAAAGTCACAAGCTGATGGCGCGCCAAGTTCTCACGAAATAATTGACCGCATGGGTATTAGGCATGGTGGAGTAGATACAGAAGTAACTCTCCGACCAGAAGGGATTACTGGAACATTAGGAAAACTTCCTCTAATTCGTAGGGCTAACGAAGCTTTCGGTGCCTTCGGTGACATGCTGCGACTTCAGCAAGCCCGTGTAGAAATTATGGAATATATGAGGATGTCTGGGAAGACATTTGATGAACTTGTTGCAGATGGAACAGCGCGCAAAATTGGGAATGGTGTAAACGGTATTACTGGCTGGACACCAAACGGAGTAGCTGGTGTATATGGTGACATGCTTTTGTTTGCACCAAGATTCTTTAGGGCAAGAATTGAAACTCTACATCGTGCAACAAAGGGCATGGATGTTGACTTTATGATAGACGCTCTTCCGTTTGACAGGCAGATTAGACGGAACCTAAATATCAATCATGGGATTAGGAACAGTATTGACGCAGATCAGTTGATTGCACGTAGGGCTGTAATGAAATTGGTATCAATGGGTACGCTTATTACAGTTGCAGCCAATGAAGTTCTGGGTCAGGAAACAGATTTCCAGCTAATGAGAAATGGCAGAATGAATCCAAACTTTATGTCTGTCAGGCTAACAAAGCTTGGTGCGCCTAGAGACTGGAATATCTTTGGTCCTTATAAATCAATGGCTGCGCTTATGTTAGCGTCAGGCGGTGCTGGTTGGGAGAAAGAACCTCAGAAGGCATTAGATGCGTGGCTCAATTTGTCCTCTCCAATTGCTGGAGATTTATTTGAGTTTATGAATTTCAAACAATATGGCGAATCCCGATTTGGCGAAACTCTTCCTGAGTACATAGCAGAAAGTCACATCCCGTTTGCGCTTCAGGAAGTGCCAAACATTATCAAGGAAACTTCAATAGGTAATCCGAAAGACGCTTTTGGTGGTGGGCTTTCAATAGGTCTTGAACTTCTCGGTGAGCAAAGCAGTCCTCTTTCCCGGTCAGATATTTTGCAGGATCACGTAGGAGGTTTGTTTAGGTCAGGGATGATTTCTGCTGATAACTATGAAGACCTTGAACCTTACGAAAAGAACGATGTCAAAGACTCGCTTGTTGCAGAACTAGAAAAGTTTGAGATTGAGAGTGCTACCACTGGTAAACCTTTCAGACGGTTCTTTGCAACAGTTGACATTATCAATCGTCGAAGAGATTCTCAGCTTCAAGAAGCTATGTTCTTTTTCTACGCAGGGCAACGCAGCGACGGTGGCGAATATACCAAGCGTGATTTTATAGATGATTACTTTGACATCATTGACGATGCACGAGAACGTAAAGAACAGGTAGAAGAAACTCTTAATATTGAGTGGAAAGATAAAGTCATAGCGGATGACGACCTTGAAGCGCAGGCACTTGCTGCTTGGCACGAGGCTCCATCTAAATCATTAACAGCAGCAGGCAGTTACTTGCCAGATAAAATGAAGATGTTGCGGGATAAAGTTCTAAGAGATTACCCTCAACAAGCTGATTACATTATTCGCAATACAAACGACACTCCTTTACCTCAAGGATTTTTAGAAGCGTTAGAACGAGCAGGGTTGAAATCTACAGTAGACAGGATCAAAAAGTCTGATGCTGCTCGTCAAGGAAGAGGTGCGCCAGCAAGGGCGGTTGTTCCTTCTGAGGCATTGATTCCACCAGAGCAGCCATCAGGAATACAGCAATCAGTTGGGCAACCAGTTGTTGAAGATACCCCTGAATCAGTCTTACGCACAAGGGAATTACTTGCCCCGTAATAACGCTGTATCGTATTATTTGAAAACCTAAACATTAAGTGTGCCATCTAACGGTGTCATATTTTGGAGCGAAACATGGTTACTGAGACAAACGATCTAGGAACAGAATCTACGGTAGAAGTTACCGAAATCCCGTTGAAAGTTGACGAGAGCGTAGAAACGCCTGCACCAGCAGAAACGCCTGCGCCAGAACCCGTTGACGATTTAACGGAAACGGATGACTCATCTATTGAGGTTCCTCCTGCTCCTGAGCCTCAAGCCAACACTGAAACAGAATTAGAATCTACACCTGCGCCTAATCCAGAGTTAAGCAAGTATCAATCTGCTACCGATAAACGAATAGCAGAGATGGAAACGCAACTAGGAAATGAAAGAGCAGCGCGCCAAAGAGCCGAGCAGCTTCAGAACTCTTCTAATTTAGAGGCTGAAGTAAATGCGTACTACCAGAAAAATTACCAACAACTTATAGATCAAGGGTTGGATGAAGTAGTTGCAACGCAAATGGCTCAACAGCAAACTTCTTTTGCAAAAGAAGCGTATCTTGCTAAACAGCAGGCAGATCAGGTTCTTAGTAATTCTCAGCAAATGCAGACCGAGTTAAATACTCGTACTCAACTTGCTAAAGCATACGAACTAGCAACTCAATATGGAGTTGCGTATGCGGAGTTACAAGACTTACCTGACCCTGTAACTATGGAAAAACATGCAAAAGCTTTAGCAACAATTAAAAAGTTGGAAGGCAGAGTACAACAAGTTACTCCAGCCCAAAGTTTGAACAATGCAAACCCGGCAGCAGATGTGGCTCCTACTAATTCTGAAGAAGTTTTAGATAGATACAACGCAGGTGATTCTGCGATAACTACAGAGATGGCAAGGATAGCTTCTAAGAAGTTAGGCTTTTCTATCTTTGATTGAGGTAAATTAACATGGCAGTACAGACTAGTACATCTGGAAATCTCCAGAACATGTCTCGTATCATGCTTGCACAGGCACGATACACAGAGGAGCATAACGCTCCGATGGTTGGACTCATTGAGCAGTTCAATCTAAAAAAGGGTGACTACAAACTAGAAATCCCTAAAGTTGCTCAGATGGATGCTGAAGACCTTGCTGAAGGTCAAGACATGATCGACAGTGAAGACATTGATGTCTCAACTGTTACAGCAACTACAGCGGAAGTTGGTCTTAAGGTAATTATTACCGACACTCTTCTTCGACAGAACAACGAAGATGTATACAAGATCATTGGTCGCCAGATGGGTGACGCTATGGCTCGGAAGAAGGACAATGACATCATTGCCCTGTTCCCTTCCTTGAATGGCGGTACTGTTCTTGGTGCTGATGGTGCAAACCTTACTCTTGCTTTTGCATCTGCACTTGTTGCAACTGCAAAATCAGATAAGTTTGGTAGCGATATTTTTGTCGTTCACCACCCTAATGCAATCTGGAAGCTGGCATCGGGCGTAGGAAATACTCTCGCTACTTACCCGCTTCCTGATGCTTTCAACAAGCCAGCGGTCAAGGATTACTGGACAGGCATTAAGATTTCTGGTGTCCCATTCTTTGAGGATGGAAACATCGCCAAGATTGGCTCCACGGATTCCGGTTACGGAGTAATTGCTGACAAAACTGCAATGGGTCACTTGTCCGCAAGTGGTCGTTCAGAAGAGCGTGAGCGAGATGCTTCGCTTCGTGCCTACGAGGTTGTTGTTACTGAAGACTATGCAGTCTTTGAAGTTGATGACACCCGTGGTTCTTCAACTCGACAAGAAATTGGCAACCCGGCAACTGCTTAACAAATAATTCAAGGGGGTTTTTGATAATGGTTTCTAGGCAAAATAGAATTGAAATGTCCGTAGGTGGTGTAAAAAAAATCACATTATGGAAACAGTCAGTTGTTGAAGGAGAGGAAGTTTGGGAAGAATGTCCAAACTTACCAAAACCTTTTCTTCAAAAGTTTTTATCTAGAGGCTTTGTTGAAAGCCCCCCTGAATCTAAACCTGAAATTAAAGTAGAGGAGAAGGTCGAAACCTTTTCGGAAGCTATAGCATCAGGTAAGCTAGACACAGACACTTCTTCTTTAGATTTATCAAGAGTAAAGAAAAAGGCGGGGCAGTCTAAAAAGGTGTAACGATAGACCGAGCCTTTAACATCGGACTATCGCAGGGCTTAGAACCTGCTCAAAACTTATCCCAAGGAGGGATATTAAAATGGCATTTCCACTCACCGTACATTTAGGGTACGGACAGGAAAAAGTAGAGACTTCTTCTCAGAAGCAGAAACTCGGTACAAGGGCGGTAACGCCTGATGGAAGAGTTTTCTATTACGCAGAAAACAGTGGCACAGCTATTACTACTGCTGGTCAGTTAGTAGATGGTATTGCTGCGGTTGGAGCGGATGATGGAGACTTGGCTACTGCTGCGTTAGCAGCGGGTTCGCTGACGGTAACTACAACCACTTCTCTTACTGTAACCAAAGACCAGTACAAAGATGGCTATCTTTTTATCAACGACAATGCTGCTCAAGGTGAGGTATACAGGGTTAAATCCAATACCGCAGTATCCAGTGCAGCAGGGTTGGAAGTAACAATTGATGAGTCAGACGGTATCAGAACTGCCTTCACTACTTCTACGCAGCTTGGGTTAATGTATAACCCTTACAAGGATATAAAGATCGTTGACGGTGACGGTACTATGACTACCGGACCATTAGGCGTGACTACTATCCCTGTAACCGCAGATTACTTCTGTTGGGTACAAACTGCTGGTCCTGCTGCTGTACTATCTGGCGCAGCGACTTTCGTAGTAGGCGACGCTGTTGGCGTAAGCCAAGCTTCTGGTGAATCAGGGGCTTTTGACCTTTGGGATACCTCAGCTAATGAGGACACAAGACCTCTTGGTACTTCTATGGGTGTCGTTTCAGTTGACACCGAGTACGGCTGGGTCATGCTCGCAATTCGCGACTAATCATTAGGGGGCTAACTTGGCAAAACAACAACTTTGGTTGCCTGTATCCGCAGGTAGAAAAGCAGGACATCGCCAAGTTAGCCTCTCTAAAGATATTGAACGTGTGATCGGACAACCGTCCGAAGAAACCTTTGATGTTGGGTATGGAAAGAGTGTTTACATACCCGGAGCATCAAGGCTTGAAGGACATCAGTTAGAAGAACTCCTTCACAAAGAACGAGAAGTTGCTGAACAAGAAGCAAAGGCTTTTGCAAAGCGACAAGCAACCCATACGGTTAGCAAGGAAAAATTAGACGATCTAAAGGGTGGTCTAAAATCTTTAGCTGACTGGAGAAGAAAGCGTAGATTAAGCAGGTAGGTATATCGTGGCTGCATTTCAAAGCAGGACTAGAGAGCAGATCAGGCGGTCTATTGCTGCAAATTTAGATCAATCGCCAGCAAGTTCAGCTACTGGAACAGGAAGTTCTACAACAATCGTTGATGCCAGCACTATGGGGGGTGATGACGAATATAACGGTGGCTGGATTATATTTACTTCTGGAGCCAATGACGGAGTTATTCGTCGAGTAACGGACTACACCAGTTCAACGGGTACATTCACCTTTAATCCAGCAGCAGGTTCTACGTCATCTGATGACACCTACGAATACTGGCGCGCCGAGTATCCACCTGATCGAATCCATGAGTTCATCAACCAAGCAATAACTCAAAGGACTCCTCGTGGGCTTGTTATCAATGAAGATATTTCTAACCACGGTCATATAAGAGATAGTCGTTACGACATTCCCTCAGCGATGGTAGCGGTCACGCAGATAGATTATCGTCATCATTTTTCTGGAGAGCAGATTCAAGACGCTAACATTGCATGGACAGAGCAAACAGATACTAACGTCACGGTTGTAAAAGACACTGAAGACTTCAAGACAGGTGGTGCTTCCTTACGGTTGCTGACAGATACAAATAGTGGGACGGTAGCTTCAGGAGACATACTAACTTCTCATGCAATATCAAGCTTAGACCTTAGAGGCTACGACGCTGTTGAGTTCTGGATGAAATCCTCTACTGCTACCAGCGCAGGGAACATAACCCTATGTCTAAGCAGTGCAGCTAGTCTTGGGACTATAGTAGAAACCCTTGCCGTTCCTGCCTTGAGCGCACGGACATGGACTTACTGTCGGGTTTCTTTGGCAACCCCTGAAAAAGACGATGCAATTATTTCTGTTGGTTTGAAGTATGCAACGACTGGTGCGAGATATATCTGGATCAACGACATCAAAGCGGTCGCTACAGAATCTGCTGTATACAACAGGTTGTGGTCTGGTACTTACCGAGTAGATAGAGAAGCCAGAAAAGTATTTTTATCTGAGTCAGCTAGAAAAGAAGTTGGCTACAGTTTAGTGCGCCTTATTGGGTACAACCTTCCATCATTGCTAAGTAGTGACTCTACAGCTTGTGAGATAGACCCTGACCTAGTGGTGGCTCGCGCCACAAGTAAAACATTATTTAGTCTTGCTAGAGGGCGCACAACAGACCCTGATGACAATGACCGAAGGGCTGCGTACTTTGAAGGAATAGCTGCTCAGGCAGAGCGGTCACTTCCTGCGATTAGACCCGGAACAAAGATGGTGGACTAATGGCATCTGTTGTTGGGAAAAACGAGATACTGCTTAATAGCGAGCGGTACAAGATCAATGGTCCGGTTCGTAAGACCCTTGTGAGTATTGCTGCTCCCAGATTTACTATCGGTGACACTCAGCGAGGAGCCGATCCAAGGGCTTCTATCCTTACACAGAACGACTTTCGTGGCGGTATAGGCTGGAACAGAGGGTTAGACCCCGGAACCGTTGACAGGGTGTGGTGGTCTGATTGTCAGACTAGGTTCAAGGGACATCTCCTTCTGCCTAGAAAATCTAACGCAGCCACAACACAAGCTGTTGGAACTATAAAGTCGATTACCGAATTTACTGTTGGTGCTAGTACAGATGTATATGTTGTCCATTCCGACAACAAGGTTTACAAGTATCTAAACGCTAGTGATGCGTGGTCTTCCAGCCTAGATACCTTAACTAATCCGACAAAAGAAACGATTGTCTTTAGGGATACCACAGCTAACTACATGATCTTTGCTAGGGGGTCATCTGGTTATACCTATACGACTGATGCCTCTACGTTTACAGACATGGACGTTAGTGGTTCGGCTACTAGGAATGTCGAATACTTTACTATTTGGCATGGGCAATTATGGGGTATAGATAACGAAGGGGTTCTAAAGCAATGGGCTTCTGGACCAACTGCCAACCCTACAGAAAAGGGTGCGTTACCTCTTCCAAATGGCTACGTTACGTCTTTGTTTATATATAGAGATGCAGCGGGTACTCCAATTATTTACGCAGGTACAAAGATAGGGCTTTGGGCTTTCGATGAAACTAACAACCGTTGGGAAGAAACAGAACTAAGGCTTCCGTTCCATACCAACTCTGGTAAGGGAACAGTTGTTTGGCGTGACGCTATCTATTTCCCTGCTGGTAATGCTATCTACAAATATCAAACAGGTTCTAACACAGCGGTAGTAAGCCTTGTTGGATTCGACAGGGATCACGGCATACCAGAAGCTTATGCTGGTCAGGTCGTTAAACTAATTGGAACCCATAATGACTTGATTGCATTTGTAAACGCAGATATAGATACAAGCTATACCGTCTTTGCCACAGGCAGGCAGGCTTCAGGCATGGGTGGTGCCTCTACCGTTGTTTCTGGGACAGGGACTTCAGCTATCTTGGGGTTTAATGATGTGGCTTGGGAAGTAAAGTGGACTGGTGCAGACAACACAGGTCTTGAGACTGCTCACGTAGGTAGTGCTTACAACGAATACCGGATGTGGTTTGGCGTTGGAAATGCTCTTTACTGGACAGCCCTGTCACCTGATGTAATAAACCCTGATGAGATTTCAACATTCCAGTACGCTGGTAGTGGAACAATGGAGACACCTTGGTTTGACGGAGGCGATGCTGCTGGTAACAAGACTGCTATTTCTTTACGAGCCGTTACGTCAACTTGTTCTACTGATGTAAATATAGCTATTTCTTATGCCACGAACTTTAATGAGTCGTATACATCGCTTGGAACAATTACTACTAACGGCACAACCACTTATGATTTTGCGTCAGGAGTAGGTGTTGAGTTTGCATCTATTAAGTTCAAGGCGACTTTAACCAGCGACACTGTTTTATCTAGCCCTGACCTAAACTTAATAGAACTAAGGTGGAGAGAAAAGATTCCACCTAAGTATGGTTTCAGTGTGACCATAGATGCTGCGAAAACATTTAGAAGTAAAACGCCTAAGCAAATACTAGATAACATAACAACTGTTATTAACACCAACACACTTGTTCCGTTTACATATAAAGATAATGATTCCGACAGGTCTTACTATGTAGATTTGATAAGTGCTTCTGGGTTTGAATTTACAGGACATGACGAAAGAGGTCAGATACAAATACAGTTGGTTGAAACGTAATGGCTGAAAGCATTGACACGATTGTCACTCCTGAATGGTGGGCAGGAAGTGGTCCTGAGTATCTATGCTGGCAAGCGTTACTAAAACTAGGACTCAAGCCGAATATAGATTTTTCTTACCAGTCACAAATGGCTGGAGGCAGGCAGGAAAAAGGTGGACGGGTTATAGACTTTGAAATTTATAACCCGCCTAACGTAGCGATAAATGTGCAGGGAGTGTTTTATCATTACGAGAAAGGTGCAGCGGTAAGGCAATCAGATATGCTTACCAGAGAGTACCTAGCAACATTGGGAATAAAATTAATCTTTATTGACGAGGACGATTTGATAGATAATGCAAGGGCTATCGTAGGAGATGCCTTAGCAGGAATAGACCGATCAAGGTTTGGCAGGTAAATAATCATGGCGATGACGCTAACTGGGTTCGTATATGACAACGCTGGTAACGCCATCTCTGGCGCAACAGTTCAGGGCTACGTTAGCGCGGATGACCAGACAAGTGGCACTACTGCTGAGGCTTCAACTACTACCAACAGCGATGGTAAGTGGTCTATTACAACTTCAACTGCTGCCCGAATCCCTATGGATGTCTTGATTACCTACGGGTCTAACAAGCGGTGGATAAAAGCTGGTGACAAAGTAAACGTCACAGACATGACGGTTACAGGAACCCTAACTGTCGGTGAAGATGCTGCTGGTTTTGATTTCTCTCTGTTCTCTTCTGACACTTCTGGAGATGGTCTTACTTGGGACGCATCTGAAGAGGTGCTACAGATAACAGGTAAAGATGCTAATACAGCACTGGATGTCTTAGACGGTGACGTAAGGATAGTAGACAAGCTTTACTTCTATGACAGGGGTGGTGAGTACCTGTCCTCAGACGGATCAACCCTAACCATCACAGGCGCAGTAACGATTGGCGCGCTGTCGCTTTCCTCTATGTCAAGTAACTGGACTAACGCCAGTCGCACAGTTGCTGACATGGGTATCGTCACCACCATCGACATCAACGGTGGAACTATAGATGGTGCAGTCATTGGTGGAGCGTCAGCGGCTGCGGTTACTGGAACGGCTGTTACCGGCACATCTCTCGTTGGTGGAACAGTTGCGGGAACTACCGGGACATTCTCTAGTGTTGTAGATGTAACTGACACTACCGATTCTTCTGACGCTACCGGGGATACTGGTGCGTTGCGTACTGAAGGTGGCGCGAGTATCGCCAAGAAGTTGTACGTTGGCACAGACGTATCTGTTGGTAATGACCTGACTGTAGCTGGCGACCTTACTGTTAGCGGAGATACGATAACTGTTAATACAGCAACACTAGCTGTAGAAGACCCCTTGATCGCTTTAGCTACAGGTAACGATTCTGCCGATGCGTTAGATATTGGTATCTACGGGCTATACGACACATCAGGTTCGCAAGATGAATATAGCGGGTTATTTAGAGATGCAACTGATGAGAAGTGGAAACTTTTTCAAGACTTACAGGTTGCCCCAACTACAACAGTTAATACTGGTGGGGCTGGTTATGCAGTAGGAACATTAGTCGCAACTCTGGAAGGCAACGTCACAGGTAATCTCACAGGTAACGCAAGCGGTACGGCAGCAACTGTTACAGGGGCATCGCAAGGGAACATAACAACCCTCGCGGCACTTACTTCGCTTGGTGCTGCTGGAGCAACTACAGATATTGTAGCTGGCGACGTTACGATGTATAACGCTGTCAACGACGGTAATCCTACTATTAGCATAGGCTCTAGTTCTGCTGAGCGCCTATTGATAACAACCAGTTATGTTTCCGGTGGGCAGTTGCTGGAGTATGTGAAATTTTCCACAGTCGAAGCATCCAGTACAGCTAACAGAGGTAAGTACATCTTTGATGTTGACGGTACAGATATTGTCACAATAGACGATGGCGGTATCGACATTGCTTCGGGCAAGACGTTTGCGATAAATGGCTCGGATATTGCAATAACTGATACGACTTACACTGCTGGTGATGGTCTTGATGTATCAGGCGGTGGAGAATTTTCTACTGACTTGGTATCAAACGGTGGGCTTGAGATACAAAGCACAGAACTATCTGTTGCTCAAGGTATTTCCCAGTACGATGTAGCACAGTTTGGTGCAGGAGTTGTTGACACAGACTTCCTACAAATAGATGGCACGTCAGTTGTGGGTAAAAGCGCATCGGAAGTTGCAGCAGCCATTGAAGCCAGTATTGATGCGGTAGGTACTTTGGCTGCGGGTGCTATAAGTTCTGGCTTTGGGAATATCGACATTGGTTCAAGCACATTCGACACTACGGGGGCAGTATCAACAGGTAACTTGAGTCCTGCGGGTGACGTAGCGGTGGCGGATGCTAAATATATAAAGGTTGGCGGTTCAAGAATGGCTACCGCTGAACCTGCTAGCAATACAACGGGCTATGGAGTTGTCATTGGATTTGATAGCGCAGGTAGTGTAAGTGCTGGAGATGCTGTTTATATAAATGGTAGTGGTAAGGTGGCACAGGCAAACGCTCAAGTCGGTAGTGTTACCGACCCTGCAATTGGTATCGCAACCAACGCTGGAGCCAGTGACGGTGATGATGTATATGTCCTGACACATGGCATCTGGAGAATGGATGCAGAAGCCTTTACTGCTGGCGATCCAGTATATGTAGGCGAATCAGCGGGGGCACTTACGCCAACTGCGCCAAGCACAGACGGAGATTACGTCCAGCGAATAGGTATTGCAGTTTCAGATGATTGTGTCTTGGTAATGCCAAGCATAGATGTAATTGAGCACGCGTAATGGCTAATGCGATTGAAAAAGTAAACACGATTGCCATTGCTGATATTGAGAAGGTCAACACTCTGACCGATGACAATATCGAGAAGCTAAACACGCTTGAGTTCACTGGCGTAACCGACGCTCATACGCTGATCGACAGCCAAGATGCAGGTGGCGGTACGTCTGTCACGTTCTCCAGTCTGGGCAGTTATGACGTACTGCTGTTTGACTGGATTAACTTTGACTCAACGGACGGAGGAACTGACACTCTGAGTTTCCAAGCTACAACGGCAAGCTATGCGTACAATGTTCCAATAACTAGTACGTCTTTCAGGGGGTATCATAAAGAAGATGACACTTCTGCGTCCGTTTCTTATTACTCGGGAGGCGGGCAAGCGGAAGGAACGGCGTACAACTGGCTTGGAGCATATACAGGGTATAATGCTGATTCATCAACGTCGGGTAACTTTACGATTTACGGTCATTCATCAGTTACTTATGTAAAGCACTTCATGTCGGCTTCAAGTTCCGAAGGCGCGAATGTTAATGATGCTATCTTTAGCCATTATGTTGCTGGCTACATGGACACAACCGAAGCTATTACTGCTATTCAGTTCAAGGCACTTGGCGGTGGCACATTTACAGGAACAATTAGCCTGTACGGATTGGCGACTTCATAATGGCTAAGACACTTATTAAAACTTTAACAGCAGACGATGATAGCGAACTTGATTTTGTAGACGGAACTGATGATGTAGTCATGGATAATACCTATGACGTATACGAGTTCCACTTTATAAATATGCGTGGTGATACTGATAGAGAGGAGTTCTGCTTTCAGGTAGATGTAGACGGAAGTACATCCTACGATCAACCGATTACATCGACTTTTTTCCGTGCCTATCACTATGAAGACGATAGTGGTGCTGTTCTAGCTTATTACACATATAACGATCAAGTACCCGCTGATACTGTTCCTCAAAAACTGTCTATGAACCCAGATTTTACGGAAGCAGAATCTTCTGTTAGTGGCAAGTTGACGTTATACGCACCGTCAAGCGGTACATACATCAAGCATTTCACGGCTGAAACGGTGTGTCGGGGAGATGCGGGTGCTGAGGCATTTTACGCAGCACACTCTGTCTCCGCTGGCTACATTAACACAACAACAGCTATTGATAAGATTGAATTTACCTCTGATAGCGGCAACCTAACCGCTGGCGTTATCAAGATGTTCGGGGTGTCGTAATGGGATACACATTTCTCAGTTCACAAACCGCAGACGATGATCCCTCGATTGATTTCACCTCTGGAATCGACGGAACTTACGACGAGTACCTGTTCACGATAGTTAATTACAAACCTGAGACTGACTCCCAACAAATATGTTTTCAGGTGGATACAGGAACAAATACCAGTTACAACCAGACAATTACCTCTACTTCTTTTTATGCGGGTACTAGTGATACCGGAGGTTGGGCGCAGGTTGTATATGCCGGTGGTCACGATCAGGCAGAGGGAGATACCGCTTTGCAGATACTTACGTATGGAGGCGAGTCGAATACCATTCCTTCGCTGACAAATAGCGGGGAGTTGAGGCTATATGCCCCTTCCAGTTCTGCTTATATAAAACATTTTACAGCCTCGGTTAATTGTATATATGACAGTTCTGGCACAAGATATAACATCACCACGCACACGGCAGGATATGTTAATACAACAACTGCGCTGACAAGGGTGCGGTTCGCTGCCAGCTCAGACAATATATACACGGGGACTTTTACTCTGTACGGAGTATCATAAAGGAGATATTTATGGCAACTAAAGCAGAACATATTACGGCTCTAAAAGCAAAGCACTCGTCGCTGACAAGGAACGTGAATGGTGTCAGGGAAACACTAAGTCCATCTGAGTACGAAGCAACGATTGACAGGTGGGCAACGAATAGTGCTGCAACAGATGCTCGTAACGAAATCATAGCAAGCGGCGGGCAGTCAGCAGACTACGCCAGCTTCAGGACTGACTCGATGGTTGACGGCAGCTACCCAAGCATCCCCGACCAGTTAGACATGCTGTTCCACGATATAACAGATGGTAACCTAGACGAGACAGGCAGTTGGTATAAGGCAGTTAAGGCTACGAAAGACAAGTTCACTAAACCATAGGACTAACATGACCACAGAGAACAACATAACGATAACAATGCAGGACGTAGACGTAGTGATAGCCTTGAATCCTGAGTTCAAGCAGCAGATACTTATTGCTGCTGAATCGAGAAGGCGAACTGAGGTAACTCAGAACATCGAGAAGGAAGCAACGAAGGCTAAGAAGTAATGGTTCAGGTAGCAGAGTATCCCGATACTGTAAATAAAAGAACCAAGTTAACACCCGTTGTTTACAAATCAATTCTTGAAGCAGTAAGTCAAGGTAATTGGATTGACACTGCTGCCCAATCTGTCGGGATA
>Ga0208790_1000625_pt1 | contig 16638 bp, 14 predicted proteins | sample 10_taG_FD_184083 | JGI IMG/M metagenome (GOLD analysis project Ga0208790, IMG submission 184083) | Marine viral communities from the Subarctic Pacific Ocean - 10_ETSP_OMZ_AT15264 metaG (SPAdes) (version 2) | ecosystem: Environmental > Aquatic > Marine > Oceanic | place: Pacific Ocean | collected... | reverse complement strand
TCTATAACAGGTTCAGCTTCTACTGTCTCTACTTCTACTGGTTCTTCTACAGCAACCTCTTTAACTTCTTCTAATGTAGGCATTGATACTTCAACTTCCATACCTATATCTTGTATCTCTTGTACCATCTCCTGAACTTCTGTTATAACTTCTTCATATGATATAGTACCTTCATTATATTCTTCCATCATAGTACCAACTTCTATTGGCATATCTATAGCTATCTCTTCCATTGGATAGTCCATAGTAGGCATATCAAAGGTCATAACCATATCAAACTCTTCCATCATTTCATCCATTTGATATTGTTCTTCTGGTGTAGCAACATCATATTGCTCTATTAATTCTACTGTTATCTGATCTTCCATCAATCCAGGTTGAACAATTTCTATCCATGTTTCTACTGATGTAGTTATATGATTGTAATTAACTGTGTATTCTACATTATCAAAGAAATAATTCTTTTTACCACCTACTCTTATAAATACTTTATCTAAATCTCCTGCAAAATCATACGTTCCTGTGTATGTTGTAGGTGTTTGATTATTCTCTAATGTAATCTGTCCTGTGTCCCATTGTAGAACATTATTATTATATCCTTTTGTTTGAAAATATCCTGTGGTGTTTGCTTGTGAATGGTGCATTTGTAGTTCCCAATCTAAAGCACCACCATCTGATATATGAAATTCACTTATGTCTACGTATTGATCAAATGTTGTATGTGAACTAGACGTTCCTTTACCACACGTACCTGTACCAAAGTATGCATTACAATTAGGCATACTTGCTGGACCAAGCCCACCCCAATCTTGATCCATGTCACCCTCGTACCTTGTGGCTACGACACCTGTATCTTTATGTAGTAAATCACCTGTTGTTTTGTGTTCAACAGTTGTAGTCGTTTCTGTTATTGTATCTATATGTCCTTCACCAAGGTGCTCAGTCTCTATCTCTTGAGTAGATGTGTCACCTTCTGGCAACATCTGTGCATTAGATGAATAACAACATAAGAAGAACAGAGAAGATACCAAGAGCACCTTCATCAGTAATATATTCTTCATCTTTAATAGCATTTTCTTTTATCCATTTATCATAGTCAGGTCTTTTCTCTGGGTTATTAGCCCATTCTTTAGCAGCATCTATTCCAATTTTACCCATATATGGACAAGGTGTACCTGCCATTTCCATTGCTTGAAAGACTCTTTCGTCTTGACATAGTAAGGCAACTGCACCAACCTTCATACCCATGTAGTATAAAGATCTGGATAGTTTAAGTCTTTCACAGTTCATATCACGTACTGAAGTACCACCTGCTATACCTAGTATCTGTGACTGTATTGCTGCACTAGCTGCAAAGCTACAGACATCTTGATTACTATTCATAATAGATGGAGCACTAGCTGTAGAGGGGGTTCTATCTACAGATGTAGTTCCAGATACAGTAGACGAGGTAGAGGTTACTGTATTAGTTTGTGCAAAGATAGGAAGTGTAAATAAAAAACAAACACTAATCAGTATCAGTATCTTTTTCATGGCAATCACAATCACATTGGTTAGTTTCTATACAAAGACAAGGATCACCAGTACACTCTGGGTTATTACATTTGCATTCTGACATATTAAATCATCCTTGGATTAGAATTATGATAATTTTTAGCAACCATCCCACCTTTTTTAGATATAGACATTGGTCCATAAGCTAATGCTTCAGGAGTTAAATGACTATCAACATAGCGACTTAATTTATTAGTTGGTTTAGTATGCCAATTATGTAAATAGATATCTTTTAAAACATCTTTATTACCAGTTTGTAAAAATATATTTAACTTTTGATCTGTTCCAGGTCTTTCAAATAGATCAGCTATAAATAATGAATCTTGTTGAGCTTCACTTAATTTAGTGGGATCATTATGTTTTTGTGCATAAGCAATCCATGTTGGAATTTCTAAGTTATTATTTTTATAATATCTTTCAGCTCTTGTTAAAGCTACTTGAAAAGCTGGCTTACCTTTTTTAGTTTTTTTCGTAAGCCATTGATACTTTCCTTTGGCAGAGGAACGATTACTTTTAGCTGTGGTATCTCCTCCACTTTCTATTTTACCAAAAGCATCTTTTAACATATTAAGATTTGATAAAACATTTTCTCCTTGAAGATTCATTCCTCTTTGTTGAGCTGAACTTAAAACAAGTTGAGATAATTCAGGAGCTTGTTGTTCTTCTTGTTCCCTAATTATAGCTGTTTCAGTAGGAAATTTATCTACTGGTGCTTCAGGTTGTGAAGATAAAAATGGAAGTAAACTTGCAAGTCCTTTTAAAAAATTACTAGCCATGGTCTTTCCTAATTATCATAAATACGAGCAATAAAATCATTACCATTTGGTACATCTTTTATTAGTCCTCTTTTAATAGATCTACCATGACTGTAATGTGATACCTTACCACCTTTTCTCATGGTACGTACTTTACCACCACGTTTATAATCCATGCTAGTTCCTATTTCTTTTCTTTTTTGTTCGTACGCTTTTTTCACATCACCTTCAGGATCATCAGCAGCTGCTACTGTTTTAGGTCGCATAGTATATAAAAAAGCTCCAACGCCAGATTTAAACATTAAAGCTTTAGTACCATGTTTTCTTGCAAGTCCTATTACAGTAGCAATAGTTCTATTTAACCATTGTTTATTTGTTTCACCTGCTCTAGGTCTTGAGTTTTTAAGTTTCTTGTCTATTTTAGATTGATCGTTCTTACTAAGTACTTTAGTTTTTGTTTTATTACCACCTAAGTCAATGGTAATTTTTGGTGGTATTCTTGGTATTTTAGGTGGTTTAATCCTGTTAGGTAGTTTCGGTGGTTTAATCCTTTTAGGTTTGTCCACCTTTTTTTGATTTTCTTTTTGCACAGTTTTAATATCTAATTTAGATATCTTATCTATTTTAGGTTGAGGTTTTGGTAATTTTTTTTGAGGTTTTGGTAATTTTTTTTGAGGTTTTGGTTTAGGTGGAACAGGTTTTTTATTAGCAATAACTCTACTAACTGCTGGTACAATAGCTTCAGTTGTCTCTATTTTCTTTTTCTTTTCAGTTTTCTTTTCATCTTTCTTTTTTATATTAGCAGGATTAGGTGGAAACTGTATTCGTGAAAATCTTGGAGGTGGTGCAGGTCTTAAATTTTTTGCAAGATTACTTCCACCTTTAGTACCTCCTCCAGGTTTTCTTTTTGCTCCAGTATTTACAGTAGTACCTGTAGTACCTTTCTTCTCATCTTTAGGTCTTATGTTTGTTGTTGATTTTTTAGAAGTTGTAAAAGGACGTTCACCTAGGCGAATATATCTATCCCTTTCTTCTTTTGTATAGTCTTTATACTTTTTATATTCTCTAGCCATTATGTTTCTCCATCCATCTATCTAGTTTATGTTCAAGTTTATCAAATCTATCTAATACTTTATTCACTTCACTATTAACTTCTACTTTTGTAGCATAATTTGTCGCCATGAATTCTCTTGTCTTTGCATCAGACAATGCATGTTCTTTTAAATCATCTCTTAGTTTTACTATATCCATATTAGTGCCACGTATCCACCAAAGAAACGCACCGACTGCTAATGTTAATACAGCATTCCATAGCATTGTCATATCTGCCATTTAATTATTTCCTTTACTAATATTTATTTCTGGTAAATCTTTAGACAATTCTCTATTTAAATATTGTCTATAAATTTTATTAAATTCATTTCTATATTTTGGTATATATTTTCCTAATTCAGGATTTGTATTTATAAGTTTTGACCAAAAAGTTGTAGGTAATCTGGAAGGTGTAAAACGATTTTTTATAAGTTGATTAATTTCTGTATTAGATAATCCTCCAGCTTCTTTAATAACTTTTGTATGTAATAATTTTCTAACTGCTTGTGGTCCATAATATTTTTCATATGAGTTAATTAATTGATTAACACCTTGTTGAGATACATATTGTTCTTCTAATGCTTCATTATATTTTTCTAATAATCCTTTTAAATTAAATTGTAAATCCGTATCTTGTAATCTTTTTCTAATATCAGATGTAGTCTTATTCCATTTTCTATTAGAATCTCCTACTAAAGTTTTAAGAGTAAATCCCATTTGTTTTTTAGGATCAAATTCTCTTTCTTTAATACTTAAACTAAAAGGAGCCATAGCTAATTGACTTCCTGTAGGAATACCATACTTAGCTAATTTTGTTGCTAAATCTTTTGTATCATTAAAGTTAGCACGATCTTCTCCATAATATAAAGGATCAGTACGTATTTGAAATTCTTTTCCAAAAGTTCCTAAGTCTTTTAAAACATTAAAATCTCCTGCAAGTTCTCTTCCAAGTTTTATTATACCAGGTTCTTGAAGTTTATAAGCTTTAGCTAAAGCATCTGCAGCAGTTGATTCATCACTTGTTATAGCTTTAAACATTTGTGTACTAAATTGTGTAAGAAGTGATGGATCAAGAAAAGGTTTATACATATTTTCTATAATACTTGACATACCATTATCTAATGTATTAGTAATATCTTCTCCATTTGCAGCAGTAACCATTAATGGCATAATCATATCAAGAACATATTGATCTGGATTTAAATAACTTAAATCTGTTACATATAATTTACCATCTTCTCCTGGTCTTACTTGTAATGCATGATATTTTTGCCATTCAGGAGAAGCTTCTCTTATCATATCCATTGCTTTATCTGTACCCATTACAGAATTATATGTATATGCAGCAACTGTAGCAGCACCTGCCATTGCACCTTGAGCTGTTAATCTATTAGCTCCAGTTTTAACAAGTTCCCTATTTCCAGTTTCAAAACCATCTCGTATTTCTTCAGCACCAAGTTTTAATATTTTATATTTATTACGTAAATTTTCTGCAGGAAAGGCAGTAAATGATCCTAAAATTGGTATACCTCTCATAGCTTCTAATATTTTTGGAATACGTGAATAAACTGGAACAACATTTAAAGCTTTTTGTGTTGCCATTTCATCTAGTACTTGATTATCTAATTGTTTACCTGTTAAAGCTTTTCCTTGTTTATCTAATGGTGCTCCAAATTCTTTTATATATTTTGCTCTTGATGCTTCTTTTCCTATATCATCCATAGCATCCCAAACTTTTTTAGCTTTAACTCTTTCACTCATAAAAGTCATAACTTTACCAAGATCATCTGTTCCAGAATAAACACCTGTTGCAAATCTTGAAACTTTTTTACCTAGTTGGGTACGTTCAAATTCACTTACTCCTAGTGTTCCAAAACCAGTTATAACTCTACGTAATAAATTAGGATCATCTGCAGAATCTGAAATTCTATTTAGTATTTGATTTAATTCAACAGCACTTCCTCGTAATCCAAGTTTATTTATTTTATCCATAAAAGCAGATTTTTCTTCTGGAGAAGCTGTTTTTAAATATTTTAAATATTCACCAAATCCACGTAAATTTCCAGAATTAATAACATATTGTCCAGCTCCTAATATATTTCTTGGATGGGCAAAAGGATTATAAACTGTTTTAAATTTTTTCAAATATCCTTGTACTCCAGCCATAGAATTAACCAAAACATTATCAGTAATAAACTGTTGATTTTCTGTCATTACTTTTAATTTATTAGCTAGACTTTTTGGAATGTAAACTTCTTTTAATTCATCAGCATATAAATCACTACGAATAATAAAAGGAGAATCTGGATCTAATACAGTTCCTCGTACATCTCTACCTGTTACTAATTTAACAAGAGGTTCTGTTATACCTTTTTCTTTTGCTGCTATGCTTGCCATATTAGCTCTAACTGCATCATTTCCTCCTATAGCTCTAAATGCTAATCCTCTATTTAATAAACTATCTGCTAATGATCCTGCCATTTTAATATCCGTAACAGGTTCTATAATACCCATAATAGTTTCTGTAGCTCTTATAGCAGGATTACTATTTTCTCCCCATAATTCTTTTAGTAATTTATCAAGATCAGGATCTCTTTGTTTTAATGCACCATATTTTTGTCGTTTAGTTGGATCAACTATATATTCTTTTTCAAGAGCTTTAGCAACTACATCTTTTAATTTAGCTGGATCATCTGTAATATATTTTTTAGTTTTTGGATCAATAACACCTAATCTTATACCAAGCTCTTCATTTTTACCAATTTGTGTAATAAATCTATTTACAAAATCTGTATGTTCTGGTTGTTGTATCCATTTTTGAAATGGTATTCTACCATGTTTTCCAAATTTTTCATACCAAGTTCGTACATAATTAGGATCTCTTTGATAAATTTCTTTTAAATAATCTGAAGCTTGTAAAGTTTCAGTACTTAATTTTTGAGATTCCTCAACAAGTCCTCGCCATTCATCTATAGCTTTTTTCATATCAGGACTACGAGTTTCTAATTTTTGTGAAGCGATTTTATCTCTACTCATAGCTGCATTTACAAGATCAATATCATCTTGATTCTTTATATTAAAATCTCTTTTAAATATTTTTTCAAACATAATAGAATTTTGTTCTAGTTTTGCTTTAAGAGGAGCAAATTCTTTTTGACTTATTTCTAAACTTCTAACAGATGCTTCATCTAATCCTCCATATGGAAGAAACCATTTTTCTATAAAGTTTTTTGTACCTGCTATTGCTGTACTATCTGATATGCCAGTTGCTTTAGAAGCTTGTTTAATACCACCAAGTACACCAGTACCTGCAATATTCATTCCAGCTCCTGCCAGAGGACTTAACACACCTTCTAATACTCCTTGAGTTCCAGCTTCTAATAAATTATAATCATCTTTTTTTCTTCTTCCAAGATCCATATCAACATTTTGTCTACGTAAGGCTTGTCCAAATCCTCCAGTACCTGCAACAGCACCTTCAACTGCTAAAGATTTTAATACAGCTTTATTTCCTAATGCTCGTACTTTAGCTTTTAGACTAGCTTTAACACCTTGTTTCGCAGCTTCTTTAGCTCCCCATACTGCAGCACCACCTGAACCTAATGTAAATGCACCTGCAAGAATAGATAATAAATTTGTAGGATCAGTTACACCAGCAGCAGCATAATCTTTAATAGCACTCCAAGTTGGATTACCTCCCTTAGAAAACATAGAAGGCATTTTTTCAACTGTGTCTAAAGCTCTACTAAATTTTGCTTTATTAGCAGTATCTAAATCTTTTATATCATCACCTTGAGCAAAAGTAGAAAATATATTTGTATCAAAATATCTACGTTTAGTTAAAAATGTATCCAGAATATCTGTTCTATCATTAGATACATTAACTCCCATTGCCCTCAGAGAATCACGCATATCTTTTAATCTATCATCTTTACTTCCTGATAGCATTTCATGTCTAGTTATAGTCGTCATTTATTTACCAGTTCCACCAGTTAATTGATCTGATCCAGATCCACCTAAGAATTCTGGAATTGCCAGACCCATAGAATTTGTTATACCCAGTATTACATCAGCAGATAAAGCACCTGCATTATAAGCTTTTTTAGCTAAACTAAGAGCCATCTCATTTTGACCAGTTGCAAAATATTCTGCAATAGCACTTGTAAGTTGTTCTTCATTAACTATTCCTTGTATATTAGCTTCTTTTAATGCAATAGTATTTGCTAATTCTTTATCATAAACTTCATGTAATGCTAATGCAGTTTCTATATTACCTTTATCCCATTCTATTGCTGCATCTTTTTTAATTTTACGTAATTCTTTATCTTTAGCTTCAATAGCTTTAACATCTTCTGGAGCTATTTCAGAAGCTTTACCAGCAGCTTCTTCAAGTCCAGATAAAAGTTCTCCACCAAAACCTTGACCAGCTCCAGCTTTCATACCTCTTGCTAAAGCTCCCATCATATCACCTATAGCACGAGATTTTAAAAATTCTCTTTGTCTTTCTTCTGCCTCTGCAGCAGCTGCTATATCAGCATCAGTTTGAACTTTTCTTTCTTGTCTATTTCTATCAGCAGTTAATATTGCATTATATAATTGAGATCTTATAGCTTTTCCTTTTACATCTCCACCTAAAGTTTCTAATTCTTTTCCACTTATAGTTGATAAATCTATTTCTGGAATTGTATTTACAACAGGAGGCTCTGTAGTTATAATAGGAGAAGGTTCAGTTTGTATAGTTTCTTCTTTTTCTTTTACGTTTGGTTCTATGTTCTTGTTTTGTTTTAATATTTCTTTTTCTTCTTTACTTAAACCTAATCCTTTAAGAAAATTTAAAGGCATACCCTCATCAAATATGCTTTTTTTCTCTCCGTCTACTTTTCTTCCAGTTCTTCTTTGTACTACTGGTAAGTCTACTAAGCCACCATGTTTATAACCAAGTTGTTCTCTCATCCAAGGATTACTTATATCTATACCTTGATTTCTTGCTTCAATTAATTTATCTCTAGGAGTTGTTCCTGAAGGAACCCATTGTCCAGTCGAACTCATTATATATCCTTTAGCTTTCATAGCTTGAGGACTATTAGGATCTGGTGGAAGCATATAACCACCATACTGATGTACATTTTCACCATGTGTTGCTGCTCTTGTTTTATCTTCATGCATTGAGTATCGCCAAGGTTTAATACCTCCTTCAAATCCTTCATCTTGTATGTCTTGATAATTTGATAAAAGTCCAGGATCTACTGCAGCATATTTACCACCATACATAAATCTATCAGCACCTTCATTTAATGCTAATTGATTAGCTGTAAAATAATCCATATCTCCTAAATCATGTCCTTGACCATAAGTTTGAACTGGTTGATTAATCCATAAATCATATGGTATTGTACCTGTGGCTGGATCTGCATATGGAGTTCCAGTTTGAGGACTACGTTCTTGAAGAATAGTTTCAGGTATATTATCAGGTCTTGATAAAGACATACCAGCATCCCTAAATTCACTTGCATTATAATGACCACCTCTGTCTTGTACTGAAGGCATTTCTAATACAGATGAAAATTCTGGATGTGTAGCTATATTTAGTTGGTTAGGTAATGTTGAACCAGTAAATGTTGAAGAAGACGTACCACTAGTAGTTCCAGTATCAGGCATAGGTTGTAGCTTATCATCAGTACTTCCAGATCCAATAGTCTGACCTTGTAATATACCACCATGTAAAGCTCTATTTAATATACCTGTTTGAGTATGATCAAATATCTGTGTACCATCATCAGTTAAACCTACTAAACCACCTGTTCCTACTTCACCACCATATTGTCTTTCTACTACAGGTCCACCTTCTGCTCTACCATAAGGTGTATAAGCACTTCCAAAACCACCTTTTGTAAAGCCTCCAAATGTACCATAAATATTACCTAAGTTTAAAGCACCACCTAACAATGAACCCAGTCCACTTTGTTGTGGCTGTGGAGCTGTTGTAACAGATCTAGTTACAGAAGCTGAAGGGAAGCCAGCAATAACAGACTGATATTGTCCTAATGTTCTTTCAGGATAAACTCTTTCTTCAAGATATTGTTTATAAGCTTCATCAAGAGCTGTTTGAGATCTCATCTGATCTTCTTTACCAATAGTTTCTAATAAAGCTTGTTCACCAGTTTGAGCTCTAAATGCTGCTGGTGCTAATTGAGCCAATGCTCCTGCAGTCTGTCCTTCTCTAGCTTTCTGTGCTTCAAAAGCTCTTACAGCATCTTGATAAGCTGCTTGTGATCCTCTAGTTTGTATATCACCTACTAGCCTTTGTTGATCAGCTAAAGCTTGAGCTTCTAACATAGTACCTCTAGTTCCACCAAAAGCTCCTGCACCAATTTGAGCTTGTCTAACTTTAGGGAGTACATCTCTTTCAAAAGTTTTTTGTGCTTCAGCTTTTTCTATATCGGTAACAGCTTGTTGATAAGGCGACATATATTGTTCTAATGCTGTAGGAGTCATTTGTTCAGCAACACCTTCAGTTAATTCTTGAGCCTTAGCAAATTGTGGAGCTTGTGTTCCAACTAAACCTGTTAGTCCTTCTCTAGCCTGTAATTGTTCAGGTGTTAATTGTGCAATCGTAGGACCTGTATATGGTTGATAGCCTTCTTCTGTTCTTTGTTTATATAATGCTTGACCTTTTGCAAGCAAATCTTTCATAAATGGAGCAACCTCTTTTGCCAACTCTGTTGTTGTTATTGATTGTGGTGCAACAGGAGTAGGTGCTGATTGTCCAATACCTAAAAGTGATGATAATATTCCCATCTTATGAACCCCTTCTCATTCTATTTAATGCTTTTAATCCGTTAATTTCTTTTTGTTGTTTATCTTGACCTGTAGCTGCTATACGTATATCTTTTACAGTTTCATCCATAATTTTAGCTCCTGCATCAGGACTTCCATTTCCTAATAAAGACATAGTATTTGCATCTACAACATATTCATCTGGACTTAATCTTCCTTCGGCTATTTGAATATTTCCTCCACCTCTACGTGCTGTAATAGGAAAAGAAATATTATCTTCCATACCATGTCCTTCACCTGGAACTTGTCCTGAAAATTCTGGTAGTTGTCCACCATAAACATGACCCATTAAACCACCACTATCTCGTAGTATAGTACCTCCGTCTTTAATTCCTCTGTATCGTATATTTGGAGCTAAATTACCAAAACCAGTTGTTGTTGCTTGAGTATATTTATTTCCACCTGTACCTTTACTACGCATATATTGTATAGCTTGAGCTGTTGACATTTCTTGTCCTGTATCTGGATTTACATAATAAGCTTCTTGTGTTCCAAAAGATGATGGTGTTTGTTTAAATCCATAATCTTCTAAATCTTTTTTACTTATTTCTTGTGGTTGATCAAAAGCTCCTGGCATTAAATCTCTACCAATAGCTCCCCATCCTTCAGGAGTTTTTGTTAATCTATCAAATGTTTGTCTTGGTAAATTCTTTACAGCATCCCATGAAAAATCACCTTTAAAAATATCTGCTGCTCCTGGTTGAACTGATGCTAAAGGTGCACCAGTACTTCCACTAGCTCCATATTGTATTCCAGAAAACATTGGTTGTACTGTTTGATCTATACTTGGTAATCCTGCTTTTGTTAAAGCTTGTTGTACAGCATTCTGTTGATTCATAGATGCTAATAAAGGATTACCACCTGTTACTGTAGCTGTTGGTACTGCAGATGCTATATTAGCTGCTCTAGCCGCTGCTGGTCCTGTACCAAATGCTCCAAAGGATTGAGAAGCTTGCCCTATTCCTGTTGCTCCTAAACCTATATTACCAGTTCCTAATGAACCTAAAGATGCAGTACCTCCTCCTACTGATGGAGCAGCTCCTGTACTTACTAATTTACCTGTATTAGTTAAAGCAGTACCAGTACCACTTGTACCTCCAGTTCCTGCTCCACTACCAAATTTACCAAATAGATGTCCACCTGCATAAGTTCCAAGACCTGCAAGTGCTGCTGCTTTTAAAGCATCTCCAGGTTTTGCACCTGCTACTAAACTTCCTAATCCACTTCCAACACCTGCAAGTGCAGAGTAAGCTCCAAGATTTCCTGCCATAGTAACACCAAATGCCATGGGCATAAGAAAAGCTCCTGCTATTGGTAAAGCCATTTTACCTAGTGGAGATCTAGCAATTTTACCTATACCTTTAGCGACAGCTTTAAAAGGTTTAGTTACAGCTTTAAATACATTTTTTAAAAATCCACCAAAGCCAGCTTGAACTACAGGTAATCCTGATAATCCTTGGTTCATCATAGGTTGATCAGTCATATATGAATCTTGAGCTAAACTCATTAATCCTAAAGATTGTAAAGCCCTTAGTCTTTCTAAACCTGATGAAGAATTCATATTATCTTGAAAACCTTGTAATGATTCTACTCCTGTCATTTGTGGCTGCATTACCATAGTCATTATTTTACACTCCTAGGATTCATATAGTTTGATTGAGCTTTTGTTTGATCAGCATAAAACGTATTACTTACATTTTTTAAAGGTTCTAGTTTTTGTTTAGCATTATACATTCCTGGAATTAATCCTGTATTACCTCTATTAATATTACTAATAAATGTACTATTATTTATTAAATTAAAATGATTTCCTAATTTAAATTCTGCCATGATGTTTCACTTCCTAAACTTACGTAACCTTTATATTTTCCAGAACTTGCTGAATAAGCAATATCACCTTTTTGTGGATTCTGTAATTGTGTAACTGTAACAGCTACTAAAATATTTGTTGATGGTCGTTTATCAACGATTGTATCTCTTGTATCTAATTCATTTATTAATGCAGCTCCCCATTTTTCAACAGTATTATAAAGATCTTGTAATTCTTTATCTTTAAGAGTAAATAATAAAGGTAAATCAGGATATCGCATTATCTTCCTCCATCAGGTTGTACAGCTAACCTAAGCGATCCCCATCTCCATTTAGTTCCTGTATTATTACAAGATACTCTTATTCTACCTTGCCTTCCTCTTGCTCTCATATCTACTTTAGATGTTGTATTTCCTATAGTAAAAGGACCTTTTTCTATTATATTAGTACTTTCTGGATATTGTTTTGTTTTAACACTAAATTTAATATTACCTGTACTAATATCAAAATCAGGAATAATTTTATCCATAAACATTAATTCATTACCATCTGCTATATCAAAATCTCCTGATTCTATATAAGATGATAAGCTTGATCCATTCCCTGTATAAATATCTGGTGGTTCATTATTATATAAATTACTTCCTGCAACTGTTGTACCTGTTGTTATTGTATTACCAAAGATTGTTCTATCATTAAATGTTGTCCAGAAACAACTACCATATGTCCAATAATTTTCTTCAGGAGAATATAATACATAACTATCACATTCTTGTGAAGTACCAGAAGGATATAACCAAATTATTTCTTTAAACTCAGAATTTATTCCTGCATAAACTTTATCTTTTTGATCTATATTTAAATCATCAAATATATATCTTCTAACTGTTGAAGGTAAATTTCTTACTTGTCCATCAAAAGCATAGAAATTTTCATAACCCATCCAAATTGGTGTACCATTATAATCAACTCCTGCATGAGCTCCAATCATACCACAATTAGTTCCTAACTGTCTAAAACTAAATGTAAAAGGTGTACCTACATATTGCATTTGCCATAATGAATTATCAGTCCAAATTGTTATAGCATTTTTTGATCTTACACTACCAACTATTTTTGTTCCATCTGTTAATATAGTTTCACCTGATGTTGAACTTACACTTGGAATCCAATTTGTATAATCTTCTTGATTAGACCATCTTACTGTTAAAGGATCATACCCACCTGTAGGAGAAGATGTTGTATTAAAAGCATTAGATCCTAAAGCAATTAAATGTCTATCATTAGGAGAGACTATAATAGAATCCACAGTTGTTGGTGTTGAATTTGTAGCACCTGAAACTTTTGTTGCCCTTAATGGTGTAGTAGAGGCATCTGTATCAAAATGATAAATTGTTCCACCTCTTCTATTAGCAATGATATCTTCACCCCAATTATCTAAACTCCATTGTGTAATTTGACTTATAAAATCACTAGCACCTATGGATGTTGGTTGATTCCATGCTCGTGTTTGTGAAGCACATACAGTAGCTTGATAAGAAGCTGCACCATATCCTAAACCTGTTGCTGCATTTTCAGCACCTGTTGCTATAAGATAATGAAAAGTTGCTGATCCTGTTTGTGTTGATGTAGCTCCTGCTGCACCTGATACTTCTATAGCATATACATTAGAATCAACTACTGAAATAGAATAAACATCATCTAATGTAACATCTGATCCTATTACTGCAGCACTTGTAAAATAAACAAAATCACCACTTTTTCTACCATGTGATCCATCTGAAACACAAACTCTTGTTGTTCCGATTGATGTTCCAAATACATTTGCTAATGTTACTGATACTGATACAGGTGTTATATCAAATATTTCATCCCCATTATGTTCATATAATTTTTTATCAGTTCCCCATAATGCTCTTTTAAATTGATTATTATCAGACCATGTAACTAAATCTCTAGCATTACCATCAAATGTTTCTGTTACTTTTGTTGTATATCCTCTTAAATTTTCAGGCTTACCTGAACGAAATCGTACTCGATCTCCATCATACCATTTACCTTCTTCAGCATACTGTGTAGATTCTCTATGAAAACCTGTAGTAAAATCAAGTTTAATAAGTTTTGCATCTGATGAAGCCATTTATCACCTATCAAAGTTTTTTAATAAAGCTGCGTCTATTGTTGTTGAACTTCTTGCTATATAACAAAGTATATCTACATCACTTGCACCTGTACTTAATGTTGGAGCTGTACCAGATACAAATTGCCATGCTGTATTATATCCTAAAGTTCTACTCCCTGTACCATCTTGAATAACATGAATAGTTCCACCTTGTCCTGCTGTACAATTTGCAGGAGCTTTTAATGTTCTATTACCTCCAAGTGTAACAACAAAATTATTTCCTAATGCAAAGTTTACACTTACACATGCAGCATCTGTTACAGTTACAAAAGGACTATAAGTTCTAGCAGACGTACCTACTTTTAATGCACCTGCCTCATAAGTTATATTACCTCTAATAGTTGCATCTGTTGTTACTGATGTTCTAACATATCGTAAATCTGCTGCAGATACTTTTGGAAGATTAGTTGCACATACTCCTATATCAGCAGAAGCTGCAGTACCAAATCCTAATCCTTTAGCATTAGTTGACCATACACTTGCACCATCAGAAATAACTAAACCAACTGCTCCAAAAGGAACATCATATCCAGTTGCAGCACCTGATGCTGTTTTTATTTTAACAATATCACTTGCTGTTGTATTTGCTGATACTTGATTATTAATTACATAACTTTTAGATTGTTCAGGAATTATTAAAGATATTGTAGTATGACTTCCTCCTACAGATCCTTTAACATGTAAAAATGCTGAACGAGGAACATCTGATGCTCCATCTACTGCAGATAATGTTACTGTTGCTGCTGATCCTATTGATACTGTTGTATATGCTGCTATGGCATCATCAACCAGACTGATAACACCATCATTTAAAACTGTACCCCAAGAATTAGGATTATCTCCATCTCCTTGTTTCGCAAGTCTTATTCTAGTTGTATAACTTGTTGCCATTATTTACTCCTATTGTATTGTACTTTCAATATCGTAGTTAGCTCCACTATTAACTCCTCCTATTAAAGCACATGAAAATTTGTCTCCATTTGTTATTATGATTGTCCATGCTCCAGTATCATTATTAACAAATAATTCTACTAATTCATTATCACTATTTACTGCCCACCATTTTCTTACTTGATAATGCTTTGTATTTAAATCATTTATAAGATCATTATGATTTGCACATAATAAACCTTTTGTATATGTTCTTTGTTGTATATCTATATCTTGAGCTTTTACATTTACTATAAAACTTAATAATCCTGCTACTAGTCCTATTAATATATATTTCATATTATGTTCCTAATTCTGTCCATGAATTTACAGTTGCTAGTTGATCTAGTGTTCCATCTTCTTTATGTGTTGTTGTATGTAATACTATAAATGCAGCCATATCTGCTGCATTAGTTATTGCTGTTTCTATTCTTGTTGCATCAGCACGTATTGCATTTCTCCATGTTTGTATATTAGATGGTATTGTTGTACCTACATCTGCTTTACGTATTATATACCAATCTGTTTGTGATAAAAATCCTGCTTGTTGTCTTTTAACTTTTTGTATAGCTTGATATTTTAAACCTCTTGTAATTATTTGATTACCATCTCTATCTAATTTAGGATCATTAGCACTTGTACCATCTGGTGCTTGTCCATCATCTATTTCATCTTGTGTCCATACTTCATTTACATCATTTAAATTTTTATCAGCAGCTTTAACTCCAACAGTTCTTATAACACTATTACCATCTCCTGCTATTGCATCTGAATGATTCTTTTCTATATAATAATTAGTATCAAGATGTCTTCCTGAAATAACTACAGGTACAATACCTAAATCTTTACGTTGTGCATCTGTCCATATTGTAAAAATTTGAGAAGAATAACGTACATTATTTAATACTATAGATTGTTTTTGATTATAGTATTCTACGATTTTATTATCTTCAATTCGTGCCCACATTATTTTTCTCCTATCTTGCTGTTGCGTATTTAAATGGATTTTCAGCCCAAGCTAAATATGCATAAGTTTCTGCCACATTTGGATAAGTAGATATTCTACATTTAAATCCATTAGAAAGCATATCAATCATATCTGATGTCGCTTCTGCTGTTGTATCATCAGATATTAATTGGTCATTATCTACATTATATCCTTCTCTTTGATCGTCAAATATTAACCAATTTCCAGTAGATGAGGTAGATTTAATCCAAATCATAGCAGGTCTAAATCCAAGATAAACAAATGTTCCATTGGCATTTCCATTTCCTTCGTAGCCACTAAATTTACTAAACCCATCTACAGAGTGCCAAGCCCAACCTATCATTACTTCTCCACTATTATTGTTTCCACTAGCTCCTCCTACTCCTACAGTAGAAGATCCAAACCCTGTAGGATACCAATATGTTAAACCACCAGAACCTGCACTATAAGCTCCTGAGCTTTCAGGAGAGAAAAACCCATGAGTACCAGGT
>Ga0208790_1000624_pt1 | contig 16642 bp, 27 predicted proteins | sample 10_taG_FD_184083 | JGI IMG/M metagenome (GOLD analysis project Ga0208790, IMG submission 184083) | Marine viral communities from the Subarctic Pacific Ocean - 10_ETSP_OMZ_AT15264 metaG (SPAdes) (version 2) | ecosystem: Environmental > Aquatic > Marine > Oceanic | place: Pacific Ocean | collected... | reverse complement strand
AGAAGGTGCAGATGGTGGTGATTACTTTACTATTCAAAGTAATGGTAATGTAAAGTTTGCGACTGGTAATGGTATTACATTTGATGATAGTTCTACTTCAGCTGTTTTGGACGATTATGAAGAAGGCACCTTCACTCCACTATTAGGGGGATCAAACTACGGAACTTATAATATTACTGGTGAGGGTAAATATACAAAGATAGGAAGAATTATTCAATTTCAAGTGGTATTTCAAAATAAAGATTTAAGTAACTCTGCCTCAGGCGCTGCGCGGGTAAGAGGCTGGCCCTATGCTGCGGAAACAACCTCGACTAGAGCGATTGTTCCACTATCGATGATGCATTATGTTGATTTGCCTAGTGACGGCAGTCCAAACACTTATAACTTATACAGTGATGGTATTTCTTTTTACGCACTCTATAGTAGAAGTGGTACAAGCTGGAATGACATGGCTATTTCTAATTTTCATACTAGTGGAATGTACTTAGAATTTACAGGTACTTATCAAGCAGCATAGACCGTTAGCACGTCTTAAAACTAAGCCATAAACCTGTCTTAATCGGAGATTAACCCTAAATGGCAATTACAAAAACAACTGAAAACGACAAAATTGAAGTCGTTAATAAGTGGAATATTCAAGTAAGAACTGCAACCGTCATCAAAGAAGATGGTAAAGAGATTTCTCGTTCCTTTCATAGAAAAGTATTAGCACCTGGGGATCTTGATGCAAGTGACAACCTAGTAGCTACTGATATATCTGGAGAAGATGCAGATGTTCAAGCTATATGTAACGCAGCTTGGACGGATCAAGTAAAGATTGACTACACTGCTTTTCTAGTAGCTAATAAGGCAGTAGGATAATACCTGCTTCTTAACTTAAATGATAGACCCGAACATACGTGATATCGCAATTGAAACTGCGTTGGGCGGGTCTCCTAAAAAAAGTCTTATTGATACAATTGTCAATATAAATAATATAAGTAAAGAAGAAGCAACTGATGTTATTAATAGTTTTAATTTCCATTCTCAACCTAAAAGAATAAATTATAGGAAATTTAGCAATAAAAAATTTCCTCATACAATTAAAAGATTACCTTTTCCTTTTACACAAATATATAAATATGACGATTTTTTAGATAAAACAGAATGTAAGAAATTAATACGTATCACAGATGAAAAAGTATCTGAATCTACACTATGTGATCCAGAAGGGAAAATACTTAAAAATGATTATCGAACAAGTTATACTAGATCATTATTTAATTACGATTATGCAATCTCAGATAATATAAATTCCCGTATTGCAACTATTCTAAATTTAAATCCTAAGATTGGAGAAACTTTACAAATTCAAAAATATCATCCTGGAGAATACTATAAAGAACATAATGATTATTTTCATTGGTTTACACCTGAACATGATATTTATACAGAATGGATGGGTCAAAGAACATGGACTTTTATGGTATATCTAAATGATGTAGAAAAAGGAGGTGAAACATTTTTTAAACATTTGAATTTAAAAATCAAACCAAAACAAGGTATGGCAATCTTTTGGAATAATCTTTTCCCTTTTGGTGGACCTAACTGGAAAACACTACATGAAGCACTTCCACCTGTTAGTAACAATAAATATGTCATTACAAAATGGTGGCGTAGTTGGAGTTTAATTGATTAAGATAGAAAGACATGGTTTAATTATTATGCAAAAAATTGTCAACATCATTGCGATTGCGTCTGGCGTTATATCTATTACCCTTGTTGGGAGTGGTATATATGTTTACGTACAAAGAGATCAACTTATTGATAATGTCAAGTCTCAAGTTCTTCAATCAGTTACAGGATCACTTGGTGGTCTGGCTGGCGGAGCAGTAGATAGTAAGATGCCTAAAGCAACTGGACCTGCAGTAGGTCTTGGAGTGCCTTCTGTTCCAGGCATCTAATGGATCCGATTCCTAACATAGGAATTCATAACTTTCAAATCCCACAAACACCTAAATACTTAGGCATACCTTCTCATGCCATACCGAATGCTCCTGCAGTGACCTTATTTATAGGTGCCCCTATTATTGATCTCCCTGGATGTGTCGAATATCATCCTGGAAATCTAAAATCAGAGAATTTAAAAGTAGAAGATCCTAATAAAACAATAACTTTATGTCCTGATGGTTCAGTACCTAGTTATCAACCAATTGATTATGTACCAGAAAATTTAGTAATTATCAAAAGTCAAAAAGTACCTGACTTTGGACCGTCAGAATCTACTACTCCACCTGCACCAAAGACCGATATACCTGAAATTCCCGAACCGGACATAGAAGTTCCCTGCCCTGGACCAAATTCGCCACGAATAGGTGACATTGCACAGAACAAAACAGAAAAAGTATCAGGTTTTGAACTTAGTAAAGATAAACAAACTTGTATAATTCTTTATGAGGATATAGGAATAGCAGGTCAATATTTACCAGCACCTCAAATTGTATCTACTACTGCTGTGATTGCGACGGTGGCCACGACATCGGCCCTCCTAGCAAAGCCCCTGGCTGACCTTCTTCTGAAGGTGGTGAAACCTGTGATAAAGAAGGTAATTGGAAAGGTCCAGAAAATCCTTGGAAAGGAACCGAAGGAACTTTCTTTAAGGGAAAGAAGACTTGCTCAGAGGGAACGGAATAGAGCGATAATGGATCTTCGGAGGATGCGGAAGGGATAGTGTGTGCATGTTGCGGAATAACTCCGTGTGGATTAGTTACCACTACATCAGCACAAATCTTTGCAGAAGGTGATTGTGGATGAAAAGATACACCAAGTTTTTGTTGTTCCGCACAATGCTTAAGTCGTGCCATTTCAAAATCTAATCTTTTATTTACAAGGATTTGAGCATTAATATTATTCTGATTTGTAGCTGCTGTTTTACAACGTTCTTGAATTCCATTATCTAGAGGAATAGATACTGTTGCTGATAATCCCCAATTCCAATTGTGTTGATTCTTCTGTCCTGTACGTGTAGGAATATAATAAAGAACTTCTCCAGGATTATCTGGAATCCCATCATCATTATTATCAGAATTGTTATACACAGGATCTTGATAAATACTTTCGTATGGAAGTTGCCAAGATTTGGTTTGAGTCAAGAATGGAGTTATGTTTAATGTAGGACCCTGGCACGAGACTCCTCCCCCAAAAGTATCGGTAATGTACGGTCCCTGGAGTACCTGGATGGCTTGATTAGTGACACTCCCACTACTATTAGCGATAGGACTAGCAGTAGCACTGACACCCCCCACATCTGTTGCATACGCCGTTGTCGGAAAGACATTTAAAAGAGCCAGTAAACTATATTTTATTAATTTTACTGGCTGAATGTACTTGTTGTATCTGTTATTGACGTAATATCTGTTACCCGTTCGATTATTGTCTGATTTGAAAGGCCTGGTTGACTGAGTGTAGTTGTTAGTTGAAAAGCTTGTGCTTCGTCTTTTATTACAAAGTTCGGCATATTTCCTGCATTTAAACTTGTCCACGAAGATTGAACTCCTTCTATCGTATTAGTAGCTGTAGCTGATGGAGGAATCAGACTACTAGCATCTGTAGTAATGTTATTACCAGTTACTGTATATTGCCAACCAGTTTGATAATCCATAGAATTAATTACTTCAGTTACTTTGGATGTAGTTTCTGTATGAGAGGTCATACTACCAGTTTGAAAATTTGGTACAACAGGTACTGCACTTGCAGGAGAAGCAAGAAATAATAACAACGTCAAAAACCGTTTCATTACTTAGTTAACGGTTATTTCACTTACAAATTGTCCTGTTGCCGTAGTTCCTGCGCCTCCGGATGTTAATGTCATAATTCCAGAACTCAAAATAGTACCTGCGAGTGAACCTGCCACACCGCCCGATTGTGTTGTTGTATTACCAAAAGCTGGCATATCAGCAACAACTCCTGATGTAACATCAACACCTGAACCTATTGCAGGAATAGCATCTCCTTGGGTCCATGATTCAGAAAAACTAAATGCAGATCCTGCGGTATTTACATCATATGTACCAGCTTTCATAGTACTAGCTGCAGTAGCACTACCTGCTGTATGTCCTCCAAAGACATCACTATTCCCAGTAGCTACTTTAATATTTGAACCAGAAACCGCATACGTACTTCCGATCCTTTCTGCTGCAGTTGCAGCTCCATTTACTGTTAATTGTGTACTCGTAGATAGCCGATGGACAAGATCTGCACGAACAGATAGTGGACTAAAGAAAAGTAATAACAGTGAAAGAAACTTCCACATTTAACTAACTATATTTTCTTTAGTCTATCAAGACTTACTTATAAATATGCTTTGGAGATATTAGTAGCAAATCCTATAACTGTAACTCCAGCTGCTAAAACAGCCGCTGCACCTATAACCCATTTCTCTACAACTTTAAGACGTTCACGTAATTCATCTTGTTTCTCTTCTAGTCTTTCTATTTTTAAAGCTTGAACCACCAATCTAGTTTCTTGGGCAGCATCTAATGAAAGAGGATCAGTCATGTGTTTATTTAATCTTCCTCAATAATAGATGTAATTGCATGTGGATGCTCATGTAAATAAGAATCATCTTCTATCGCTACATGCTCAGCATCCCAACAACTATCTGCATAAGTACATAGGTCATGGTGCATTCTTTGGGCATCACTATACCCAACTACATAATGTTTGGTCATTGCAAAAAGTGCAGACCATATAACTTTAAATGGGTGTAATTGCTTATGTTACGGCTTCATCATCTTCAGTATTTTCCTCATCTCTTTCCATCTGTTTTACAAGTGTGGCAATAGATGCATCAATTCCAGCCATACGTTGTTCTAAACGATCTCGCCAAAAATTAAGCATTCGTAAACGCCATTTCTGATGATCTTTAGGACTCATTTTAGATTTACAGCAAGGCATTTAAGTTCTCCTAAGTTTCTTAATTAATGATTTAAGTCTATGTCGCGCACGTCTTAATGCTTGTGGCTTTTTGGTAGCTTTCTGTTCTTTTTTAGAATGATGCTGCCAATTAGGAAGTTGTAGCATTTTAGATTGAGGGCTTGACAGGAGGCTCATGTGCTTTAACTATCAAAGGTGCTTGTTCAATTCTAATAGTTTGTACAGGTCCTGATGAGGAGGCTTTCGCTATAAGTTGTTCCATATCCTTCTTACTTATCTGTCCATTTTCGCCATTCATTTTCATCGTTCCATCACCTTTTTTGGATGCCGTAGCGATCCCAAAACTGGCCAAAACACCGGTGAACACTGAAGCTATAAAGGTTGGATCTATTTTTTGTTGTGCAAGTCCAGGAAGAGTAACATAATTTAATGTTAATATTCCGCCTGACCAAACTAGTACTCCAATACGTACCATAGTAGAGACAATTGCGGCCTGTTCTTCTTGGTCAGGTAGCAATGCTGATTTAACTTTACCAAGTACACTTTTCTTTTTATTATCCTTTTTTTCTTCTAGGATTTCCGCACTTTTCTTCTCTTCCATCTTTCCATTAAAGCAATATTTGTTTAGTATAAGAGCATGACACTTAATCGCAGGCCCTATATTAAAGTCAGTATGTGCTACGAGTTAGAGAAGGAAACTGTTTGCGTAAGTTTAGAACGAGATCAAGCTAAAAGATTAAAAAATACAGTAGATGAAAAAGGCGGTACAGTTTGGTGGTACACACCTATTGCTTAGCCTTACCTATTACAAGAGCTAATTTTTCGATGATTTTATAAGCTTTACCTACAAATTCATCATCTTTTGGTGTTGGTGTTAATGCAGTAATAGCACTCGCTAATGCATGTAAAGCTAAAAGAACAGTAAAAATTTCTGGCATTTCCTTAATTTAATTAACTATTGTTATTCTACTCTTCTCTATAGAATAAAAAAGCTTTATATTTTTCAGATACTACCCAATCAGGATCTTCGTTTTGTGCAAACCACTTTTTCCATACTTTAAATTGTTTCTCAGGAGAAGTTGATTCACATCGTAATGCTACTGAATCTCCTATAGGTACTTCTTTGATCCATTTACGTACTTGATGCATAGCCATTAATTGTGGCTTCATTGCAAATTTACCTGTCAAAGATGAATCCATCTGGCGGACCCTTCGATTCCCACGTCGAGCCATCCAATCGTTGATTTGTCTTGTACTCTTTCCTACCGCCATACTTGCTAGCCATATCACGCCTCCTTTTGTATGCATCCATGGAATCAACCTCAGTTTCAAAATAAAATCTTGAGGAAGTTTCGTTATCAGTACTTTTTTCGTTCTGAGTGTTCTTAAACTCATTACCAGACATCGTACTTAATCATCGTACATTTTACATTGTTGAAGGTAAGGAGTTTCCTCACATTCTTTCTCAAATTTAGCGTGTAGGTTTTTATCTTTTCTTTCTTTTCGTAACTTTTCGTATTGTTCATCTAGTATTTGAGTGTATAAATTTGAATCCATAATAGGTCCAGGTTCTCTAAGAGGAAGTGCAATTGTAGTCATTACGGCCTCGTGGTTAATGGAGCTAGTATGTCAGGGAACTTCTCATAAGATTGACGTTCTCTGGCCCATGCTGTCTTCCATTCTGTCAGAGAATGTTCATGATCTTCTGCACCAGTATAGTTAGGTGTTGTATCGCAAATAATATCACTTTCATCTGGTGTATCTTCAAATAATAAACGTGAATAATCCTCAGTTAGAAGTACTGGAAAGGGATCCGCAACTTCAATAACAATACCAACAGCATAATCAAAAGGAGTATTTAATGTACTAGAAATACATAATAAATATTCTCCAATATCTAATGGATAATATCTAGAATCTCCTTTATCTAAACGTCTGCCATCATAGTTATTATAAAAATCAGAGCTTGCTGACATAACATGACCAACATATGGATGTATAACATCTCCATCACGAGTAATACTTACAGTATCTTCATCAAAAATACCTCTTCCTACAATAGGATTCTTATTAATATCATAAGCAGAAACATTAAACCATTTCTCCCAACCACCACCTTTAGCAGTAATAATCCAAGCAGTAGTATCTAATTTAAATTTAAACCAATGGTTAAGAGTACCACCACTATAACCACCACTCCCTGGACGATTAGTACCTCCTAAATTTCCTTTTAAATAACGAATAGAAGTTTCATCAAATGAACCAATAGCCAAAGGATCTTTAGCAGTTCTTTGTCGCTGAGTAGACTGATTACGAGCCATTATTTGCTTTTAAACACTAATCTCAACCCTCATCATAATCGGGAGTATCCTTAGCATCCAAGGGATGTGAGATTGTTCTCTTATAATCTTCTTGAATAATCTCTTGACCTCTTTTCAAGAGTTTAGCTTTACTGATTCTCATTAGCTTCTGTGCATCGAATTCTACGTAAAATGGATCCACTGTTCTTGGTGGATGTCTTCTATTCCATCTTGATGACATATGCAATGGATTCCCACACCAAGGATTCCCACAAATCCGTGTCACAAATAAGGAACCAACATCACCCCAAGCACATTGATAAATAGCTTTATGTGCTGTTATATTTTCAGCTTTCTGTTCACTATAAAAAGTACGATAGGAAGGAAAGCAAATCCTACGGGGAGCTTTAGATCCTGGAAGATTTATATTCCAACATAATTCTGGGTCTAATAAATTGAATTCAATATTATTCCATAAACGAAAATATTTCATTTTGTAATCATTATGTAAATAATTAAGATCAAAACCACAAATATTAGATTGTATTTTTATCGCACAGTGATAACACCAATGAGATTTTTTATCCCTAATCTCATGTCCATACGGACATGGTGAACCTATGTAATACTCATGTTTATCAAGTTCTCTTCTACTAATATTTTCAATATCTGGAATATAACGAAAAGGGCCAGCATCAGCAGAGAATTCAATCAAATTTTCTAAAGTAGACATAATTAAGCAAGAATCTTGCAACGTTTAGCAAGTTTTGGTGTAGAAGGAATATATGTTGCTTTTAATTCTAATCGGTTGTCTTTATTTTTATTAGAAAAACCATGTTGTACACTATGAAAATCAGGACACTGTTCGGTTCTTAAATAGTAAACGATACGATGAGCCATATAACTTTCATTATCAATAGAGACAAAATAATACTTATTAGTCTTATTTAATTTTCCAGCTGCATCTCCTTTCTTATAACCAGCTTTATCTATAACCCAGACCAAACCACTTGGATACTCTTCAGATAATTTAAATAATTCTTTTATTCTCCATAAACTAGGAAGTTCTTTGTAATTACGAGACATGTGCAGTAAAACCAAGAATGAGATTAAATTTTCTTAAGTCTAGAGCTAAATTACAGTTTCATTCTGCTTTATGTATTCTTTTTTAAGTTTTTCTTCATTTTCTTCAGAATATTCATAAATACCTACATGACCCAAACTAATTTTGGATGCTAAATAACTCTTAAATCCAATATCATTTGCACGTCTAACAAAAGAATAATCTTCGCTCATAAATAAATTATCACGTTTTTTATCAATCATAGTTTCAAATAAATGACAATGTTGTTCTCCTTGGTAATACATATTTAAATCTGTATAGTGTTTAATCATTTCTTCAATGACATGACGCTTAATACACATAAAACCTGTTGTTAAGAAATAACTTTCAACAAAATCACCTGATTCTTTTATTTCTTTTTTTAAAAGATCTTCGGTAATTTTAACTTTTTTATTATCAAGACGTACATATTGATCTGAATCTTTAACTACTGAATCCCCTTGTTCATACTGGGCAAGCAAACTTTTTCTTATTCTTGCTGGACCAGAGGCATGTTTTAAAGGTAAATTTTTTACTGGATAATGACCTGTAACTATATCTTTATCAGCAGCTAATAAATAATGAACTTGCTTTGGTTGCCATACAACATCTGCATCAATCCAAAAAAGATGAGTCCAATCCTTTTGTTTTAAAGCTGATGTAACCATCATTGATCGTCCTAAAGAAATCAATGAACAATTAGTTAAGGTTTGAACTTCATAATTTATACCATTTTCATCTGCATAAGGTATAAAGTTTAAGAAACTATGAAAACATTTAGCCATTATGTTCCCGCCATAGCAAGGAACTAAAAAATGAACTGTGGGAGGTTGCATAAAAATTTTTATCTCCTAATCAGTATACAGACTAAACCAAGAATGAAAGTGTAATGTAAGCTATATAAAAGAAAAAAACAACTCATTCTGTGTTTCTCTGCAAAATAAGTACTTTTTTAATTTCCTACTCGTCCATAGTCATCTTCAATCCTGGTAATATCATCTTCAGAAAGAATTTCACCATGCTGAACTTCAAGTATTACTAAGTTTCCTTCTCCTCCTTTAGCACGATGCACCATGCCACGAGGTATTTTGACTACCTTTCCTTCACGAGCAACTTGCCAAAAGTTGTCAGAAAATATTTCTCCCTTTCCTCGTGCAATAGTCCATGTCTCATCTCGATGCTCATGAACCTGAAGACTTAATTGCTCACCATCTTTGACTGTAATAAGTTTTATTCTATAACCTGGCTCTTCCTGTAGATTCATCCACCAGCCCCAAGGGCGAAAATTAATCTGTTTGTACATCAGTACCAATCTCCCTTTTAGGTTGGCGCTTTTTCGGTTTTCTTTTAGGTTTTGGTTTTATTACAGAATGATCTATATTTTTTAATGCATCTTCAAATACACCTCCAAATTGAGCGCCTATGGTATTCCAACTAAATTGTTTATCTGTAGCACGTTCATAACAAAGTTCAGCTATTGCCTCTAATTTTTCTTTATTTTTATATAAATCATTAAGGATTTCTACTAGATGCTCGGTAGATGGACATGGCATTTCACGACCATAATTAGTATCAACATCAACATGATCACAACGAATTAAACGTCCATAGCCTTCAAATATTTCTTTACAGGAAGTATGGTCTGGAACAATTTGAGCAATTTTACAAGCAGCATGTTCAAAACTAACAAGACCCCAGCCTTCACCTTTACATGTATTGATGCCTACATCAGCTGCATTAAATATTGTATTTAACATTTCGACTTCTACATTCGGAGGTCCATCTACATCTGCAGTTAAAATAATTCTTCCATTAGGATCAAGTTTATTTTTTTTCATTTCTCTATCAAAAATATTCATAATATCCCATCCTTGATCTTTCTTTCCCATATGTAAATAGAGTTGTGCATTTGGTTTATCTACTGCGAAAGCTGCGAAAGCTGCAATTGTAATATCCATACGCTTACGGAATTGGTTTCTATTCCCATTAAAGACAATGAAATCTTCATCCTTTAAGCCAAGTTTTTTTCGGGCTTCTTTTTTATCTACAGGATAAAACTGTCCTGGTGTTACACCATGAGGAATAACTGCTACTGGTTTATTAATACCACCTTTAATAAATTCATGAGCACCAAATTCTGTATAAGAAATAATTGCATCCCATTGATTAGCAGTTTCAGCTAAACAACCTGTCCAATTATAAGAATCCATAGGTGCGTAACCTATAAATTTAAACTTACCTTTCTTATGAAACTCTTCAATTTGCCGATACTGTTGATTAATAATCCACATATCGTTAATCGTAAAAATTATATCAGGTGCTTCTGCTTGAACTATTTCACGAATACGTTCTTCACCAAAAGGTGCCGTTTGAAAACGGTTTGATGAAGGATACATCTTATATTTTTTCTGTAGAGGTGTAGGATCACCCCACCAATTGTTTCCTAGAACAACAATATTAAAATCTTTAGCTAACTTGGGTAGGACATTTTCTGTTACTCGTGAGAAACCTGTCTTTGCAACAATATCTCCACACCACAAGAGCTTAGGTTTTTTAGCAGCCATTAAAAAATATCTTCTGGCTTAACTATACACACTATTTAAGAGTGTGTGTGCTTATGAATTACCAATTTATCTTCTTTATCTAGTTCTAATAAATCTTCTACCCATAGTTCAAGAGAACGTGGCAAAGATTGATTCTCATAAGCAGTTATTGCTTTGAGTAAAACAGGAGTATTTACCCAAATTGGCATCCTCATGAGACTTCCTCTTTTGCATCTTTATCAATAACATTTCCATATTGTTCTCTCCATTTCTCTTTATTCAGACCAACTTCAATGATAGATGGATAGTCACCAAACTTTTGATCAGAAGAACGACAAGCAATATTCTTAACTCTCATACCTCTACGGTCTTTAAATTTATAAATATTTAAACGTAACTGATGTACACACACGTCCATTAATAAAGTTTCAAATCTGCTACGACCAAGAATATTACTATTAGATGCTTTTGAGAATTCACAGTAACTTGCATACAACCATTTATCCCAAGAGACAAAAACATTCGATGATCCTGGTTGTGAATGTTTAGCTAATCCAACAGGAGCTGAATTACCTGGATCGAATATTAAACAGTGATCCATCCAATCCATAATCTGATTAGATTTAAGGATTTGTTCCCGATGATGCTTAGCAAAGAAAGTAACTTTACTATTTGTTTCCATTAAATATTCCCGCATCTCCAATTCGGACATGTCGAGTACCCAGTTAACTAGTCCTGGAAGAAGAGGGGCAAACACGCCAAAAGGGCAACCACGATCGTCCATATCCACCAGTGTTTGCTGGTCAGCAGCACTACCAAGATAGGGTCTATCAAAAGGAATAGTAAGACGACGACGGGCCAAGCCACTAGTAGGGTCGGTCGTTTGAATGGGTTCATTAGCAGTTATCATTACAAGACCGTTGAACTTAAATGGCTTTAAGGATCCTGCTTGGAACTTACGTTCATTTCTTATTAAGTCACGACCAGTAATAGCTTTCAATACTGATACTGAACCACCATAACGTTCAACATCATTAAATAATAACAGTTTCTTTTTATATAAATTTGCAGTTTCAAATCTACTCTTTTCTAAATGTTCAAGTGAAGAGATAATGGCATTAACATCACCAACCAAGGCATGAGCCAAGTTGGCATATGTAGATTTACCTGACTTACCTGGGCCAACAATTTCAACGAACTTTTGTATATCGGAACAACTTAATAATACAGCTCGTAGCCATGCTCTAAGGACTTGTACTCGTTCCCAATTATCATCTTGTACATGTTTTAACCATTTAATAATAGGTTCACAAGAAGCCCCTGGATCGTATTCATAAGGAAGTTGTTGAGTGATATACATTTCCCTATCAAAAGGAAGTAATTCTTTTGTTTCAATTACTAAGATTCCGTTTGTAAATAATAGATGTTCATTATCTTCATACCATTCATCAAAGATAACAGTAATACGTAATTGTTCTAATACATCATTAACGAGATTCATGCTATATCCATTAGGTAATAGCTCATCTTTTACACGTTCTAATTTATGTTTAATTTCTCCTTTCATTTCTGTATCAGAAAGGATTGACCATAAACCTTTACTCTTATATTCGTAAATTAAAAAACTATCGTGTGCCTGACTATATCTAAGATTTCCTTGATATAGTTGCAACAATACATTAGAAATAATGTCAGAAGAAGGATTACGTGGTTTTTGTTCTCTTCCTTTAGCAGATACTCTTACTGCTTGAATATTACGAACAACTTTCTTTTGGTTTTGTGCTCCTTCTATAGGTGCAAAATCAGTCAGCATTTGAGATACCTCATCTAATGTTTCTTCATCCAATTCTTTATTCATGGATTTATAGTCTTGTGGCGGCTGCCATCCAGCTTCTTTCGCGTGATGAATTAAAGAACCAAGAGTACGTGCGCCTCCCTTATCAAAAGTCTTCCAACGTTTTTGACATTCACCAGGTTGATATTTATCAGATTGCTTAGACCACTCATCCCATTGATCAAGCATCGAATCATCCAACGAATGAAGCGACTGACCAATAGTAATCCATATGTCGTAATCATCGGTCGCTTCTGGAGGTAAAGCCCACATAGCTTCTGAAGCCAGTTGCATATCTCGTTCAAGGGAAGCTTCTGCATTAAGTGCGAATGTTGGGCCTACTATCCTAGTAGTCTCAGAAGCAGGAACACCTTGCTTTACATTTTTATTAATAATAAGATTTAATAACCAATCAGGAATTTCAGGTAGATCTTCTGCCCATTCAAAACCTTGTTCAGTAGCTGTGTAATAACCATTTGTTTCTGGGTGTAAACCCATCAAAACTCCTTGGTGGCGCTTCCATAAGATTTCTAATTTCTCTTTATGTCCTTCAGCATGCCAAGTATATTTATTACGAATAAAATGCTTATGTTTTTCTCTATTTACACTATAAAGTTTACGTTCACGTCCTAGCTTGCCACTCAATATTGTGAGTGTTGGAGGTAATGTTTTATCTGCCGTGTCACCTGATAATCCTTCAATCAGATCATAGACAGTAGAACCATCAATATCTATCCATACCAATCCATATGGATGATTATAGACAGGTCCACCCAATAAGCCAACAGCTTTACATTTACCTGCGATGAGTTCATTTTCAATTTCATGGATACTGCAAGGTTTGTTTTGCCATCCAGGAATATAAGGATCCTTATGAGAACCTAATGGCGTAAGAGGCCAATCAGCACAGATCAGATCTAATCGAATTTCCCCTGGTCGCACTGCTTGTCCTTTTGATTGAGTCATTGGCATAGTATATATGTCTGGTAATGGATAGGGCAAAAAAGACAACGATTCCCATCACTCGCAAATGAGATGCGAATTGAGAAATATTTAGATGGTTACTCCTGGCGTTCTATTATCCTAGGGCCTCTAATCCAGAAAAAAGGATTCAAAATATTAAGCTCTATTTTTTAGATCAAATCAGGATCATATACATTACAGTTATCAATCTGTTTGTAATATTCTTCTACAATTTTGTACCAATCAAGATGTAATTTATCTAAAAATCTACGAGATATTTTAAAAACTTGAGTACGTAAAGGTGTTGAAACTAAAATAGCAGCTTGTTGTACCTTCATATTCAATGTCTGTTGTATTGCGATATCATAAGCAGCTAATTGTTTACAGGTTTTCTTAAACTTCATATGACCTCCTAACAAATCACGCCATTGTTGAGTACCTTTTTCATATTGTTGTGGCCACCTTCTACTGTATGGCTTGATACTTGTCTTTAAATCAGCAAGAGTTAATTTATTATTTGCAACTCCAATAATATCGGGAGCACCAGCCCATGCTCTTCCTTCATCATCAGATCCCCATACGCGAGCAACTTCATCAGCACCCAGAGTAAAATTAAATTTATCAAGAATAGGTGACTCTGCCCAAAGAACTTCATCGAATTGATTTAAAACTTCAGGCATACCACCCCAAAATTCTTGATATTCTTCTGGTATATCAGGATCTTTATTTCCTTTAAGATATTGCTCCATACCAAAATGAATAGAAGTTCCACGTTCCGCAGCTTTCTCTTTTACACCAGGGTTAGCTTTAGACCACATCTCAAGTTTTTTCTTATTAGCTTCTGATGCCGTTTCTGAAATTATGGTTGTTACTGAAGGTGCTGGTCCTGTAAATAATGGAGTGGTGTAATGACGTTTACCATTAAGAGTTATTCGAGCAGCAGTTTTATTTAAATCCTGCATTACTTCAGGATTAATTTCCTTTTCTTTCTTCTCGAATTCGAGGATATCTGTAGAGAGAACCATTAAAGGTTTTATATATTCTTTTAAGCTTATCGCAACCTTTTGTAATTTGCAGAAATGGCTATTCCCAGACTCACTCGTTTCTATTACGATGAACACGAATCATTACCAGCACATGAAGAGATCCATACGTCAGGCGCATATGCAAAAGAAAAAGAACTACAACGTAAAAAAATTAAGTACACTAGGGTAGATCTCTATCAAAATGATGTCCTTCTGGAAGAGCTACTTCAAGAAAATCAAACCATCCCTGGGTGCAAGGTCAGAAACGTTTGGACAAATATTTGAATACTTAGATGGATGTATAGGATTTAAAGCTCCAGTAATTGTAGAAACAGGAACGTATCGCGAAGAAAATAATTACACAGGTGATGGATGTTCGACACTCCTGTTTGATAATTATTCCAAGGAAAGAGATGGTACTGTCATCTCTATTGATATCGACCCCGAAGCTTGCAAGCTCTCCCGTAAAAATACAGGCAACAATACAGAAGTTATTTGTGGAGATTCTGTAGAAGAACTTTCTGGTCTTACAGGTCGTGCAGATCTTTTGTATTTAGATTCATACAATATTGAGAACTGGAGAGAAGATTGGGCACCTGCATCTCATCATCTCAAAGAATTATTTGCAGCAAAATCCATTATCAGACCAGGAACTTTAATTGTGGTGGACGATAATATTATTACTCCAGACGGAATACGCTTAGGAAAAGGTAGACTGATCTATGAAATTATGGATGCAATAGGTATTGAACCCCATTTTGATAATTATCAGATAGGCTGGATCTGGAAAGAAGATGATCTAGATTAAATGCCGTGGAAAAAAGATAAGGAAAGAATCAAAGTAAATCGAGAACGCTTACTTAAATATAAGAAGACATTAAACTGTTCTTATTGTGGTCTTCAAGACCATAGAGTTTTAGAATTCCATCATTTAAAAGATAAAGATGAAAGCATTTCTAGAATGGTAAATACAGGTTACGGATGGAAACGTATTCAAAATGAGATAACAAAATGTATTCCTTTATGTAGTAACTGTCATCGTATTGAACATTGGAAAAAACCTAATCCGTTTTTAAACTTAAACTAATTAGAAAAATAGGTAAGGCTGCAAGAGCACCACCTAAAAGAAGGAAACCAATTTGAATTAGATAGTCCATTTAGTTAGCAATAGATTGTTGATGAGGTGAGTCAAATACTTGTGAAGCTTCTTTAAGTTCTTGAACACATTCTTCTTCACATTCCTTATCATCAAGATCACATTCAGATGAACATTCTAAATATTCATCAACTGGATCAACTATAGGTGAACCATCAGGATTAATTTTGCCATCCTTAGCATCTTGTACAAATTGCATACGCTCAAACCAAAGATCACGTTGAACAGGTCCAGCTTCATTCAAACAGAATTCAGACCAAAGTCCTGTATATAAGCTATGCATAGCATGATTTGGATCTTCTCGTCCAGAGCATTTATACATATGGTCCATAAAAAGAACACGCCTTTTATTTTCTTCCACAAAAGGACCACCCATACGGCAGTACTCTTCAAATTTCTCGTCGTTCATCACCTGGGTCAATAGCAACTATAGAAGTATAGACGTTTTTAACATTAGGACTTATTTCAAATAAAATTTCTGACAAATCATTTTCTAGTGTTTTAGCATATTCTTCTTCTGTTTTACCATTGAAAGGATTGTATTCTACATCTAATTCAATTGAAAGAGTAATATTCAAACGAGGTACAGGAACAGATTCCATTGTTCAGAGTAAGTATGCTTCAACAATAGCAGAGATTTTAAATCATTTATAAATTCAAGCAGTAAAATAAGTCATAGTAAAACGCAGATAACTACACGTTTGTACTGCCAAATAGGTATAGTTACTTGAACATTCCACCTATTAACGATTTCGATTTTGTCGTTTTCAGTTGTTTTTGTAATTGCCATTAGGAAAATCCTCCG
>Ga0208790_1000621_pt1 | contig 16685 bp, 22 predicted proteins | sample 10_taG_FD_184083 | JGI IMG/M metagenome (GOLD analysis project Ga0208790, IMG submission 184083) | Marine viral communities from the Subarctic Pacific Ocean - 10_ETSP_OMZ_AT15264 metaG (SPAdes) (version 2) | ecosystem: Environmental > Aquatic > Marine > Oceanic | place: Pacific Ocean | collected... | reverse complement strand
CGCATCTTCTTTGGCTTTCTCCCTAACTTGTGGTTGGTCATCAATCATCTTCTCCATTGCTTCCTGCCTAGCTGTCTCACGATCTTCAACTGCCTCTGCCAATTGGCGAACGTCTGAGCCTTTTAAACCTTCTGCAAATTCTGGTTCTGGTTTGGCCAGAGAAACCGTCCTAAGAATAGGTCTTCTTTTGAGATATTCTTTACCATATCTTTTAGTAAGCCCTTGGAGTCTACCACCTTTGAGTTGAGGCCAAAAATCTGCTGCTGTCTTGCCCGCTGGTGCACCCCCCATACGAAGAGGAGCCCCCCCTTTTTCAATAAGTTTTTTAGTACCCTTAACTCCTAATTTTCCTGCTGTAACACCTAACCCAGCCCCTGGAATTGCTTGAGCCATACGGAGGCCAGCTCCCAAGGCATCTCCCCTAACCACAGATATCCCAGCATTGGCTAAGTCAACTATGTTTCCCACGAGAGGGACAGCCCCTGCAAGGTCCAGCCCAAATTGAATATTATCCCAGAAAGATTTCGATGCCATTATATAGAAAGTGTTGGATTAGAGTGCATAAGAAGAATCCTTAAATTTAAGGTTGAATTACCGTAAGTCAAACAACCTCCAGTAGTAGTTAAGCAGTTTAATACATATTGATATAAACTGCTTAACAGGTGTATGTAATATTTATTAGTCAACTAATGTCTCCGTCGATAAAATTTGTGAAAGGTCTTTCAGACTTTTTCGTTTTTGGAAACTTCCTTGCGAATTTTTCTTTGGTGGGTCAACTGCAACCAGTCCATGACGTTGTCTTGCTAAGTCTAAACACAAGAATGCGGCATCAGCTAAGTCAGGGGACTGCCCAAACCTGCCTTTGTAAGACAGTTTAGGCTCTAACTTCATCTTTAAATTAGATGAATTTTTAATTACATCATAATGCCTACTTGTTATTTCTTTAGCCAATTCAGAATTTATACCGTACAATTGTTTTGTTCGGCATAGCTCTTTCCCCACAAACCACAACTCACTTACCCTATTAAAATATAAATCAGAACCTATTTCCCTGCTCTTAGAGCTAACCCTTTTATCAGATGCCTTCCCTCCAAACGAAACACGAAGAATGTCTTCCCCAAACTCCGTTGCAAGAACATCAGCTAGTGGCTGGCCAGCCCCTGTTGCATCAATCGCAAAATTTGAAGGAGTCACCTTCCTCTTATCACAATGCTCTTTTACTAAACGAGCTATCTGATAAGAACGAGGGACCGCTTTGTTGGTGGCATCGTCATTAATTTGTACCGCTTCAGTTAGAAGACAGGCAAACTGTCCTGTTTTGTCCACGCCTACTTCACCAAAATAAATTATAGATCGGTCACCTCCTGTAGTAAATGCAGGGTCAAACCCAGCAATATTAATAGGCTTCCCACTCCATTCGGGTTTCCCCATAGCTCCAGATTTAACTAACTCAGCCTCTGTATATACCGTTTCAGTCTCTTCACTATCAAAAAAGATTGCTCGTACCATTCGCATATACCCCCTGCTCTGCCTCCCCAACAATTCCGCATCTTCTTGGAGCTTCTCTTCTGTGGGTAGCCAAGGATATTTAGTCTCTCCTGCTAACACGTTTGGAGATCTTTCACCATCCAACCGTATATATTTACCACCCCATTTAGTTTCCCATGTATCATCGAGCTCAATATTTATATTCTCCCACGAATCTTTAGGCTCGCTCCATACACCAAAGGCATCAAAACGGGAGGACGGGTTGCTCATTCCTATCAAAGAGAAGGAAGGGTTTTTAGATAAGTTAGATAGACCTGCGTTTAATATGGCTTCACTAAGTTCACTTAACTCATCGGCTATTAGTATAACATTTTTCTGCTTAATACCTATGAACTTACCTACTGCTTCCCTAGTCTTGGACTTCTCCGCAGCTATCAAAGATAGTCCTGCCCTCTCGAACAGTGTTCCTTGATCATTGATATATGCAACATTACCAATGGAATCACGAATCTTGAATGGGGCATTATCCTTCTTGAGCCCATGCATTAAACTGATTACTGAACCCCAGATCCTTTTCCTCGCTTCACGCAACGTGGTCGAGGTTAACAGGACCAGAGTTTCATCAGGTTTTGCTAGCCAATTTATAATACCCCATGCAGCCATTGTATGGGACTTACCACTAGAGGCAGCTCCCCCTACTGCTACATATTTATTTTCAATAGCAGCTTTAATTATTTCTTCTGCCCAAGGATGTCTAACCATTAATGGATCTACCATCTCCTCTTTATTCCAAAGCTCATCACACACCCTCCAAAAATAATATTCTTTCATTGCAGGTTGTACGCATTCTCTAAATGCAATTATAAGAAGATATACAAGGCTTTCATCCCCAGGATATAGTTCTTCTTCATAAGAAAACTTCCATACAACACCACCATCTACTTCGGTAAGTTGAGGTTCCCAAGATTCTATTACTTCTGTAAGCATGCTACTTGAATTATAACTATTATAATAGTATATATTATGTAGTTTGACTAAAAGAAATAAAGAATTAGAACGGGCTGCAGTTATTGAGCTTTATCAAAAGGGCAAATCTAAAGCCCATATAGGGAGGACCGTGGGTGTTTCACAGCCAACTATACGTAGATGGTTGGATGAGGAAGGTCTTACAGGGCCAAAGAAATTGGAAGACTCCGATGCAAAGACGCAGATACAGGAAAAGGTTGTGGAGATGTATCAGGAGGGTTCTTCTTTAAAACATATAGCATCAACTTTTGAAGTATCAAAGACGGCTGTAACAAAATGGCTGAAAAAGGCAGGGGTGTACAAAAGTAGAGAAGATAAGCAGGAGCAAGTTTTAGAGCAAGTTAAAGCGGCTCTAACTGACAGAGAAGGGTTAGCTAGGATACTAGAATCTACTGACCTAAACTATGAAGAGTCCCAAAAAATCACCTTGGCTTGTATTAATAAATATAGGGCAGATTTGTTGAGGGGGAAAGATACTCCAGGGCTCAACCCATTTTTAAAAGCTTCAGAGGTAATTAATAAAATGAATAATGGAGGACGGGCTATTGAGTCAAGGGGTCGCCTTACGCTGAACTTAGAGGTAAATAAGAAAAAATGGAAGAGTCAGGTAATTGATGCTGAAGTAGAAGAAGTCGATCTAGAAGTAGAAGAACCAACAACTGAATCAGAATAATGTCTACACAGGAAGATGGAGATACCGCCCTATTATTATATGACGGACTGCAAAATGCTTTTATAGGAAGTATAGAGCGTTATGGCCAACCCCCTATTGCTTGTTATAGCAAGAGGATGGTAATCACCACCCTCATAGAAGACTACGAATTAACTGAAAAGGAAGCTAGAGATAGATATGAGTTTGAGTATTTACTTAGTAATCACGGAGAAGCTACACCATGTTTTTTAAATGATGACCCACCAAATGTTTCGGGAACGATTAAGAGTTAACAATCCTACTGTAGTTATCCGCAAGGATTTACCTAACAAGGATTTCCAATTCATATCCGAAAAACGGGTAGGGACTTTTTACCTAGTTATACCACGTACAGCAAGGGAAGTCTTTTATATACAGTTGTTAACTAAGAATGTAGAGGTAATGATACCTTCAGAAGGAGATGGTTTAATCCTAACTTGTCAGTCTGTGGATCGACTGAGGGTAGCTGACGTTTAATGATTGTAGGTGTAGACAATGGTTTAGATGGAGGGCTAACCGCTATTTCCGTATACACAGGATCTGTTATTGACAAGACAGTTATGCCTACTAAACACCGCAATAAACGCAGAGAAGTAGATACAAGGAAAGTATATGAATGGCTAATGTCCCTAGAAAGTCCTTTCCTTTTTGCTATAGAAGAACCTTTACATCATGCAAAATCTTCTCAGGCTGTAAGGTCAATGGGTATAAGCTTTGGTAAACTGCTTGGATTAGCTGAAAGCAGGGAGTGGGAAACCAACTGTGTGTCCGTACATAAGTGGCAGAAGAAAATGTTAGGACATATCCCAAAGGGGAAATCAAAAGAAATGGCTATATGGAAAGCAGAATGTTTGGCTCCTGATGAATGCTGGCAAAAAAGCAAGAGAGCCAGTAAGCCTCATGACGGTATGGTAGATGCTTTTTTAATAGCTAGATACATTAGAGGAAAATAATCCTCGACTATCTTAAATATCAGTGCTACTTAAAGGGCTGAATGAAAGCATTATTCCCCAAGCAGAGCATTGCTGCCGACTTTTTTATTGGTGCGCTTAAAAAGGGGAGGTCTACAATAGATACTTCCAGTGTAGGCACAGGTAAAACTGTTGTTGCTAGTTACATCGCTAAAATCTTACTCGCAAATTTCCACCCGAACCCCCATTTCTCCAGCCCCTACGTTGAGGAGGTAGCTCCTCCTCGTATATTCAGTGGGGTCGCTGTTATATGCCCTAAATCCGTTATCCCATCTTGGGAAAGAGAGCTAGAAGAATTTGGAGTTGAACCTTTATTCGTACTCAACTACGAAAAAATAAGAACTGGTAACACAGACTACATGTCTAAAAGAGGTAAGAAGATAATGAAGTGGGAGATACCTGAGAACACTTTAATATTCATGGACGAGATTCATAAAGCTAAAGGACCGTACACGCAGAATTCTCAGTTGTTAATATCTCTACTGAACCAAGGGTATCTTGTGCATGGGATGAGTGCTACCTCTTGTGAAGATCCTACTGAGATGAGAGCTATAGGGTATATGTTAGGATTACATAGCTTAAATAAAAGTGAAGGAGGTAAACGTAGTTGGTACTCTTGGATGTTGAATTACGGATGCCTTCAGGATCAATGGAAGAATTGGACTCTTAGGAGCAGGAAAAAACTAGAGGATGTGAAAAATAATATTTATGGGGTAACGGGGCATAAGCTAACTGTAGAAGATTTCCCTGACTCCTTTAGGGACAACAGGGTATTTGTTGAGCCTATTCAATTTAGTGCTCCCTCTAAAATAATAAAAGCTTATGAAGACTTAGGAGTAACTCCAGATATTGTAGAACACTTTGTTGAGCATGGGACTGTAGAGGATTCTGATTTTGATATTGTTAATATACTTAAAGCTAGAATGTTAGCCGAAAGCTATAAGGCAATGGATCTCGTGGACATGGCAATTGATTACACGATACAAGGGTACTCAGTAGTTATCTTTGTGAACTTTAAAGACACTATAGATGCTATCTGCAACAAGCTTGATTGTGGGAGGATCGATGGGGGGCAGACAGTAGCAGAAAGGCAACTAGTTATAGATAATTTTCAAAATGATAAGACCAGAATACTGGCCGTTAACATTGCCGCAGGAGGCACAGGGCTTTCACTCCACGACACGCAGGGGGAATACCCAAGGGTCAGCTTAATTAGTCCTTCATTCTCTGCTAAGAATCACCTTCAAGTATTGGGGCGTATACATCGCAATGGGGCTAAATCGGATGCTCTTCAAAAGATACTTGTAGCAGCAAACTCCATTGAGGAGAACGTGATGAAATCAATAGACAAGAAACTTAAAAACTTAGAAGCACTACATGGATAATCAACCAGATCACGGAAGCAGAGGACACGCAGAGTTCTCACCATCCAGCCTAAAGTATGTAGCCTCTTGTCCAGGATACAAGGGACGAGAAGGTACAAATGCGGCAGCAGAAAAAGGAACGAGGATACACGAGGCTTTAGAAGTTAGAGATCCATCAGCACTTCATGACGAAGAAGAGTTACAGATCTACGAGCAGATATGTGAAGATGAGGAAGCTTTCATGAAGGAGATTATAGGGGATGAGGAATATGTGGAGCACAATGAGATGCTCACCCACGTACAACTTAACGGAACCAGTACATGGGGAACCTGTGACCGCCTAATCCTATACGGGGATAAAGCAATCATGGGGGACTATAAGACAGGAATCTCTGTGATTGATTCGCCTAGAGATAACTGGCAAGCGAAAGCATATGCATTAGGAGCTTTCCAAAAGTTCAAAGAGATACAGGAAATTACGTTCGTGTTCTATGTACCTGTGAGACATGAAGTCTTGCACGATGTATTCAAGAGGGATGAAATGCCAGACATGACTAAAGAGTTATCCTGGACCATCCTCGAAGGAGAGAGGGTAAGACCTCAATGGGAATATGGTACTCCTGCAATTGAGGATATTAATCCTACTGTTAACTGTAGGTTCTGCGCCTTTGAAGCAAAGTGTCCTGCTCTAGGAGCCATCGCAATTGAAGTGGCTCAACGGGTAGCGGATCACCCTATCCCAGATACTGATATCGATGACCCAGATGACATGGCTACACTGGAACAGCTATGGGCAATTGCTAAAATAGTCACGAACTGGGCTACAAGGATCAAGGCTAAAGCTATATTGAAAGCTAAAGAGGGAGAAGAGTTCCCATCACTTCGATTAAAGTCTATGGGGGCTACGAAGAAGTGTAATGACAATCAAAAGCTAATGGAAATAGCGAAGGCATATGACATGCCAGATGAAGAATTACTCACACTAGCAACTTTTCCTTTGCAAAAAGTTGCCACTGCTGTAAGTAAACGAGCCCCAGATGGGGAGAAGGGCCAAGTGAAGCAGGATTTTTTAGATTCTGTGAGCGAGGCAGACATTGTCGATGTTTCTGAAAAACGATACACATTGACTTAAATTAAAAAAAACAAAATACATGAGCAAGACTAAAACCAAAGAGGCAACACATGAAGTTGTCGAAGTAGTAAAGAACGAACTAGCAGAACAATCACAATTCATGGTGGATAGTTCTGACATTCAAGTTCCCAGATATTCTCTGAGACAGAATAGTTCAAAATACAAGGCAGGGGAAACAGGAGATCTTATTCAAGATCAAGAATATGTTGTTATCCCTAAAGAGAAAGAGACAGATATTGTATTTGTCGAAGTGCGAAAGAAATGGAGGGAGCAGACACCATTCGGATCACAGATCCGTGGGCGTGTCGCTTACACTGAGGAAGAAAAAGCGGAGATAGAAGCAGATACAGAGTTTGATGTTAAACCAGCAGCAGACCTTATCTTCCTTGTTCCAGAACAAGAAGGTTCTGATGAAGGGGCTTTCACATACCCTCTTGGAGATATTAACTATGCTCTAGGCATCTACGATACTGGAAGTAAAGGAGCCTACACAGGAACCTTTAAGCAGATTGCTACCTTCCTGGCAACCAACCCAAATGCGAGCCCTGCCAATGTCATGTGGACTTGGAGAGTAGTGGATCGTGAGTGGAATGGTAATGAATGGGTGGAACCCATGCTAAAAATATCGAGAGAGAAAGTTAGCAAGGATGTACTTGAGTTTGCGACTAACTATAAAAGTATCATCTCATGACAGAGCGTGAAATAATTGAAGCTGAATTGGCAAGCGTTGAGGAAATCAGACAAGAAGTGAAAGGAAAGCTCGAAGAGCTTACACAACACTTGGGCAGGATGAACGTATTGCATAACGTGTTCTCAGCACAACTAAAAGAAGATTCTAGCGAGAGCTAGCACAAGGGAGAGTAGATACTCCCACTGTGAGGGGACGCTCTAGTAGTCTTGGCTTATGCTTTCACCAAGACTGCTAGGGCAACCTTACCGATATGAATACTTTTGCCCTAGATTACGAAACGTATTATGACAAAGAGTGCTCTATAAAGACTCTTGGTCCATTAGGTTATTTTAGCCACCCAGAATTTGATGCTTACAGAGTATCTATATGGGGGGATGAAGGAACCTCTTTTGTAGGACACCCTAAAGATTTTGATTGGAGTAAACTGGAAGGGCAGCGTGTTCTAAGCCACAACGCATCTTTCGATGAAACTCTATATCTATATGGTATAAAACAAAACTGGTGGCCATCTGTTAAATATGCAGAGTGGCACTGCACAGCAGATCTATCTGTTTATTGTGGGCTTCCTAGATCATTAAAGGGGGCTACTACCGAGGTGTTTAATCTAGAGATTAGCAAATCAACCAGAGATAACATGTCAGGGAAACGGTGGGAGAGTATGACGGACTTGTTCCAAAAGGAAGTAGATGATTATGCCCTTAAAGATTCTGAGCTATGCCTTAAACTTTGGGAAGAACTGTCCCCTAAATGGCCTCAACACGAAAGAGAAATTAGCACCGTTAATAGAAGGATTGTTCAACGGGGGATTCCTATAGATTATGATCTCCTTACAAAGAATAAAGATATAATTGCCCATAAACTATTCGAGGCAGAAAATAATATACCTTGGGTGGGGGAAGCTCCTATTTTATCCAGGAAAGCTTTTAATGTAGAATGCCGTAAGGTGGGCATAGAACCTCCTGCTAGCATGGCTCTTACTTCAGAAGAAGCAAGTGAGTTTGTTGAAAAGTATGGGGAGAAATTTCCATTTATTCTGGCCGTGAGAGACTACCGTAGAATAAATGCTTTAAAGAGAAAGTTACAAAGTTTTGAGTACGCCACTCTGGATGATTTGAGATACTACGGGGGATGTTTTTATTTTGGAGCCCACACAGGCAGATATTCGGGTAGTGGGGGAAACCTTAACTTACAGAATTTACCCAGAGCGGAACACTTTGGAGTTAATCTACGGCACATGATAAAAGCTCCCAAGGGGAAGAAACTTATTATAGCCGACTTGTCTCAAATAGAAGTTCGTACATTGTTTTATCTAGCAAAGGATAAAAGAATGTTAGACCTAATTAGAGACTGTAATGACATATATGAAGTGTTTGCTTACAGACTTGGAATGTACCAACCACAGGAAATTCCTTTTAAAGAATTAGAGGGAGGGAGGCTTAGACATATAGTTAAACAAATTATCTTGGGATGTGGGTATGGTATATCAGCCAAGAAGTTTGCTCAAATAACAGGGATGAGTGAAGAGGAGGCTGCTTACGGAGTTCGTCTATACCGTGTTACTTTTAGACAAGTAGTAAAATTATGGAATGACTATCAGAGAAGAGTTGTAACATGTAACTACCTTCAAAAAGATTTCTCTATAGAACTTCCTTCAGGTAGGACATTAGAATATGGAAAAGTTAAAAAGAATGTTGGTGATAACAGAACTAATTATGTGGTGTACCAATACAGGGGAGGTAAAAAAGTTCCAATGAGAGCTTGGGGAGGTCTACTAGCAGAGAATGCATCTCAAGCCCTTAGTCGAGATGTCTTTTCCGATATGATGTTGAGGCTAGAAGCCATGGGTATGAAAATAATTTTCCACGTTCACGATGAGTTTGTCATTGAAGTGGACGAGGAGAAAGCAGAAGACACTTTAAAAGATGTCATAGAAGTAATGTCAACCCCTCCGACATGGATACCTGAACTTCCCCTAGAAGCTGACGGTAAAATTGTAACCAAGTACCAAAAATGAGTTTTAGATATATAAAAAACCACAAAGATCATCTAGCTACTAAATGTGAAAGCATAGCCGACTTAGACTTAAAGACCCCTGAGTTTAAAAACAAAGTAGAATTCCTTACTTGGTGTGGTCAAAAAGATACAAATTATGCATTCTTTTCTCTCTGTGAAGGGGATAGCCCTAACCTTAGAGTTACAAAGGAAAATCCTATATTTAAAGTACATGGGATAGTTGCTGACTACGATGCCTCCCACGACCCTGAGAAGACCGAGGAGATGATTGCAATGGCTTGCAAGGAGTATCGCCCTACTTGGATTAGTGAATCCTTTTCAGGGTACGCTAGATTAGTTTGGTTGTTCCCAAGAGGCTACCCCGTCCCGCAGGAATCATACGAAGCATTCTATAAAAGGATTGGGGCTAAGATAGGAGCTGAAAGAGTGTTTCCAGGATTTGATACAGCTTCTTATAATAGTACACAATACTTTGCAGCAGGTACTAATTGGAGAAAAATAGGAGAACCCCTTGATGAAGATGTTGTTGTTGGGGCTTTATTCCAAGCCGTACAAGAATCTCCCCCCACAACAGCCGAGGCCATTATACCCATGGATGTCATCTATGATGAACTACATAGGATGTATAAGGAAAAAATAAACTGCTCTAAAGAAGAATTTGGGGTTGGTACAAGACTATTTGTGTTTGATGTTGAACCATTTGAAGAGAGAACTGGATGCATCGTACTCGAACATGGGGTTTACTATTTTAGTACAAGGTCAATACAGGAATTTAAATCTTGGAAGGAAATTCTTGGGGCTGAGTTTGTACGTGAGTATGAGGAAGAGAAACTAAAAAGGGTTCTAGATAATTACTGGTACAACGGGACTTTATATTTCAAACTAGGGGATGGTAAGGCTGAAAAAATAACTAAGGACCAACTAAACCTTGAACTTAAAATGTTGGGGTATTCTCCTAAAATTAAAAAGAATACGTATGTGTCTGAATTGGAGATTGCTATAAACTCTATAAACAACAAGAACAGGGTGGACGCTATAGCACCTGTTATCTTTTCCAATGAAAGAATTGTTAGGTATAAAAACAAACGGATCTTGAATGAGGGGAAGCTTAAAATACTTCCAGCAGCTGACAATGGAGATCCCGAAAACTGGCCCTGGTTAAATAATTTTTTTAACCAACTATTTGCTAAAAATTGTTCTGTTGATCAAAAGGAAGTTTGGTACTCTTGGCTTCATGTGGCTAGACTGGCTCTCAAAGTAGGAGATGTGTCTACCATGCAGCAAGGACACGCCATGATATGGTGTGGTGGGGCTGGGGTAGGTAAGTCACTAACCTCTGGAGGTATCGCTTCCCCTCTTCTAGGAGGGTCTACTAATGCTTCTCAGTACTTATCAGGAAAGACTTCCTTTAACAAGGACTTGGCTAACTACGCTCTATGGACGATTGATGACACCGTTAGTGCCGCTAGTTTTTCGGATCAAAGAAAGGCAGAGGAAATTCTAAAAGCGGCTGTGGCTAATAGGTACATGAACTACCACGCAAAATACGCAGATTCCCTAGAGATACCCATATCCCCTAGAGTTTTTATTACTCTCAACCAAGACCCTGCTAGCTTGTCAGTAATCCCTTCTTTAGATCAGAGTAATAGGGATAAGATAATAGCCTTGCGGATTGCAGAAAGTGCTATGATTGACTTCCCAGAAAACTTATCAGCAATAATAAAAAAGGAGCTACCTTATTTTGCCAAGTTTATAGAAGATTGGGAAATACCAGAACACCTAAAAGGTACTACTAGATTTGGTATGAAAAACTACATCGATGATGTGATATCTAAAGCAGCTTATGATAACTCAAGAAGATCCCATGTGGCCGAAATGGTGGAATGGTTAGTTCAGGAGCACAGAAAGTTTGAGTTTGAGACATCTGATGAAGAAGGTCCAAAATTCCTTGTAGACACACTTACTGGTTTGCAATCCATGATTATTCGTTATAATGAAGGCAAGCATTTAGCAGTCTCCCATGACTTATATGCAATGGGGCAAGGGCTCCAGACAATGGAAGAACAATGTAGAATAGATAAAACATTAAGACCCATATACTCTACGGGTTCTGGGGGCGGTACTTATTGGGAAATATGTTTAGATGAAGAATACGATATAAAACCAAACACCTCTAAAAATAAAAGAAGATTAATAAAATGAGCGAAGAAGAAGTAAATGATTTTTTAAGTGAGACAGTAGGAAAAGAAGCCGACAGTGTTTATGTGATCCCTGACATGCATTATGGATTCGTAGGAGTGACAGCTTCTTTAGAAGCAGTCTATAGTGTGGAGCAATCTATAGCTAAGTACTACCCAAAAAAAAGGGCAGCAGAAGCGGAGGACCTGCTGTGGGAGAAGTTTACTCACCACGTTGATGTAGCAATCAATGATGGTTGCCCTGCTCCTATGTTGATTAATACAGTCCTTACTTAAAGGTATTAGGACGTTGTAAATCACTGATGGGTATATGTAGTCCTGAAGACTTGAACACAAAACCGTCTTCGTCCATATCTCCTCGCTTTACAAAGTCTGCTTTCTTTAGCAGTTTCGTTGTGGGGAGCCACCCCACTAGCCATACGAGCATTAAATCTCTCCGTACCCTGGTGAAAAAATAAATATCATTATTTAAAACTGGGTTGTTTTTGCAGTTAACAAAAGCACTGTATTCTAATTTTGGGGCGGAGCTACAAGTTTTAGATTTAACCTCTATCTCTTTGTTCTTGTATGTTATGTCATAACAAAAGGAGGAATCTCCGACATACTTGCTTCTAGGTAAGTATTTATTGACGGCTATCTCTCCCAAACATCCTGCCATTCGGCCTAAACCTCTCGTATACGAGTTGGGCAACACCCCCATAGTCTTTGCCCTTTGGTGTGCCTTACATATATCATCCCCAGAAGGGACGAATTTCACAAAGGACTCCGTGTTATTGAATTGTTTTTTACTCATTACTTAATCTAGCCTCTACCGCCTCCTCGAATCCTAAATCCAAGTGTTTAGCGTTTCCTAGATCTACTATGGCCTGTACATTTCTCTCCATCCTAGGAGCTATCCCCGTACCTTTTTCTTTAGACTCACGGTATTCATCGCTGTCTAACATTTCTTTAGCTGCTGCGTAATACTTTTTATCTTTAAAGAATTGCGTAGCTTTAGGGGAACCTCTCCAATCTCCTCTGAAATCAAAATCAGTGAGGGCTATCTGTACAGGTTCAGGTAGCTCTTTCCAATGAGCTTCTCCAATATCCTTTACAACATAGTTTATCTTTTCTTGCACATCTTGGTTAAATAGATCTTCGGCCTGTTGTTCTGTTATAGATGTAAATTTTTCTGTGGGCTTCAATTTGTGCCCAACACCAATCGTAGGGATTCCCTTAATATCTTTATAAACTTTTAGGGCTGGCTTACCCCCAATGGTTTCATTCTTTAAAATGTAAGAATATAAATTTTTTCTAAAAGTGGTGTCAGGCATTGTCTTTAATTTTTATTTTTTTCTGAAAGAGCTCCCAAGCAGGAAAGAATATTTCCTCCATGCAACGGACAACTGCTTCTTGCTCATATGTTTCAAGCCAGCCTACACCACTTAGTAGTAAGCTAGCTTCCATCATTTCATGTCTTATAGTTTCTAATAGAGTCTTCCCTTTAATATTTTTGTTAATTTGAATAAGCTTTTTATCATGGAAATAAAGCCCATAAGGAGGGTCATCATCCCCAAAGGGGACCGCTTCTAGTTCTATACGATGTCCTGCAATCGATATTGATTTAGGAAGATCCACATTACCACCTTCCAGATATTTCTTTATATAATTTTAAACCTCCCGCTATTGATTCAGCCATCCCTTCTTTATGTTGTACGGCTAGCTCCCAATCAGTTTCATTAGTACCAAAGAATGGTTCTGCGATGCAAGCTGGCATGCAGGTGCTTCTTAAAAACATGGCTCCCCTGCTCCCTTTAGTTCTAGGCTTTATGCCTCTACTGGCTAATAAGGGAAAAGAATCTTCAAATGAGTCCCGTAGAGCACGGGCTAATAGCCTCGCTTGCTCACTATTGTGCCAGTACAGCCATTCATGGCCTGTGGCTTTGGGGGATGCAGCATTAAAATGTAATTCAAGGGCGGTATCAACACGATCATCATGTAGCTTTTTGGCTAGCCATCTCATGGCACTGACGTACCCATTGCCTTTATAAGTACTATAAACCTTTACAGGTTCCCGCAGCTTACCCGCAATCATCTCAGCGAGTTCGGAATTATAATCCCACTCGCTGACCCCTGTTACTGAGGCTGCTCCTGAATCATTTGGTCGGCTGTGTCCTACGCAAAGTGCTATCATCTCCTATTATTATAGCACGACGATAGGAATAATCACTGTGAAATTTCTGCCCACGCCCCATGAGGTTGCCTTCTTTAAAAGGATAATCGTACCCTTTTATGAGAGTGACGGTAGGTGGGTCATATATTGCGCTTTCGTTCAATGCTGAGTCTCCCACTAAGTCGTTCAAGCCGCAACTTGGCAGCAGGAGTACCAAGAGCAGCGAGCTTATCAATTTGATCTTCAAGGTCATATACGTATTTGCGTTGTTTAGACCTAGTGTAATTCACATAAGCCTCTAACGCTAATACTATTATACGGAAGAAATGCCTCACTTTTTCTTACGCCTCTCTGCCCTAAGTATTTCCGCTTTTGAAAGCTTCTTAGGAGGACGCATTTTGGCAGACTTCTTTCCTTTGCAGGAATAAGCCATTACTTCTTCTTCTTGGAAAGAACAGACCAGATAACTCCAATTAAAGTAACTGCGGCTGATACACCAGTCGTTACTTCTTCACCAGAGGCTAATCCATTTTGTGTCATAAAACCCCCACCGAAAGTGAGGATGTGTCGAACGATACCTAATATTGATTGTTTATTCATTTCTTCTTTTTTAATAAATTATACAATGTGATAACAGCTACTGTAATACCTAAAAGACCTCCAATAACCTGGATGCCCCATTGAATGACTTCCGCATATGGGATCGTGACGGCTACTAGTGAACCAGTCATACCAGCCACCCCTTTAGCTACAATTTCGCTATTGCTCATAAAAGAGCAATATAGCACTTATCTATTAGCTGTACAAGAAGCCAGCTTCTGGAGGCTCCTCTTCTGTAGGCTCCTCAGACTCAGGAGCTGGTACAGATTCCCACCCCCTATTAAGAAGAGCTTCATAATCAGGAAAGCTTAAAACTACCCGCTTATCTATTGTTTCACCTTCGACTATATTAGCCATCCAGTGTTTATTAAAAGTCTCTTCTGTGTAGAGAGGCATTAATCAGTTTCCTCTTCTGTAGCTTCTTCGGTATCTTGGGCGGGCTCTTCTTGTTTAGGAGCTGCCCGTCCTATCTTGTCTAGAACAATAGCAGCTCGTGTTGCTAGAGCGGCTCCTCCTTGTGGGCTCTTTAACCCTAAGTCAATCATCCTAACTAAAAAGTTAGCTTCGTCCTTCGTAAAAGTAATTGGATTCATAAAAGTACATTATGTAAATAAAAGGCTAATTCAAGTAAAAATGTTAGTTTTATGCGTCTTCAACAACCTCTATTTTCTTACCCTGACGCTCACCATTTACTGTATAATAATAGTTTAAAGGCTCATCAGTGTTGCTACCGACATGGATATTACCATCTTCGTCTATATGGTCTACATATATGTTCTGGTTCGGTCCAATAGCTGTAAGTTGGACAGTTACAGAATCTTCTTCAACCAGTCCCGTCCAGTACTCAGGACATTCAATAATACTATCTGAAGACTTACCTCTGAAATAAGCTCCATATTCTGGGCCCTCAAGACATCCATGACGAAGTTTCTTACCTTCTTGAGTTGGGTGCTCAATTAAGAAATCTTTGTAGTATCCAGTGATGTTTCCATAATCAGCAGATATATTACCACTGGAGCAGACTATATTACCACTGGAGCACGTTAAGTTTCCACTTGATACCGTAGTCGCTTTATGAAGAGTTACCGCTGTAGCTGATCCGTCGCAGGTTATATACGCTGCTAAACCCCCAGAACCATTATCAGTTCTTATTACGACATCTTTATCTGTCCCATTAGAGTCGACGTATAAATTGCCTGTGAAGTTTGCGAGATAAGTATCTGTACCATTATGGTACTGCCAGTAGTCACCGCTAGTTCCTAGTGCTAATACTGAATCATCAGGGAATTTAGTAATTGGTACGGAGCCAACATCCCCATCACAGTAGAAGTAATCAGTTGTGCCACCAGAAGCATCATCACATCTAAATTTTATATCTTTATCATTAGCACCGTTTTGAATAATTAGATCCCCAGTATGGTTCTCGATATAAGTATTAGTACCATTATGGTAGGCATAGAAATCAGCACTGTTACCTAGTGCAATAATTGCATTGTCATTCCACCTTGTGAAGTTGAAGTCACCAGCCAGAGATCCGTCCCAATAAGTATAAACTTCCTCACTACCGTCACCGTCATCATTCCATACCGAAATATCTTTATCGGCAGTGTACTGCATGATTTTCATATCCCCCGTACCACCAGTCCATATATAACTGTTGCTGCCATCGTGGCCTATAGTGAGATCATTGCCATTTCCAAATTTTAGATAAGTGGAATCTGTTAATGCAAGTACATCTGAACTCGCATCCCAGAACACATAACGACCTGATGTATCTCCATAGAATATAGCGTCATATCCTGTGTCATTGACACCTACAGTAAATGTTCCATCTAGCTGTACGTTACCGTCGATATCTACAGCATCTAAGTTTGTAGTTCCATCGATATCAACATTACCAGAAATATCTAAAGTAGCAGCGGTAATGTCATCTACTGTGATGTCTGGCGTTCCACTTAAACCAGCTGCAGTGCCAGTTGTGTTTTGGTTTAATGTTCCGACTACAAAATCTAAAGTGTTGTCACCATCCTGATAGGATACAGTAATATCAGTCTCAGTATTACTTCCTACCATAGCCCCTACCGTGTCTGCTATGTACTCGTTCAGAGCAGTTCCACCAACAGTGTAAGCATCAGCTTCTAAAGTCCCATCGATGTCAGCGTTACCTGAGATGTCTAAACTAGCGGCAACAACATCTCCTACTGTGATGTTTGGTGTTCCACTTAAACCAGCTGCAGTACCAGATGTGTTTTGGTTTAATGTTCCGACTACAAAATCTAAAGTGTTGTCACCATCCTGATAGGATACAGTAATATCAGTCTCAGTATTACTTCCTACCATAGCCCCTACCGTGTCTGCT
>Ga0208790_1000615_pt1 | contig 16796 bp, 25 predicted proteins | sample 10_taG_FD_184083 | JGI IMG/M metagenome (GOLD analysis project Ga0208790, IMG submission 184083) | Marine viral communities from the Subarctic Pacific Ocean - 10_ETSP_OMZ_AT15264 metaG (SPAdes) (version 2) | ecosystem: Environmental > Aquatic > Marine > Oceanic | place: Pacific Ocean | collected... | reverse complement strand
TCCTAGTTTTGATTATTTGTGGAATCCGTTGTGGGGATATTGGACTAGCCGTGAGAAAGGTTATGATTTTTCTGGTGATGTTGTTACGAAAAATGGTAAGGAGTTGACATATGATCATGGCGAGTTGCATGGGCAGCCAATATTGACGCAACAGGTTAAGGGCAGTCTTAAAAATATGATTTTTTGTAAAGATGATGGTTATGCGATTCTTCAATTGGGGGAGGTATTTAATTCTGATTATGATAAGGTATTGACTCCTTGGCTTCATGGATTATTAAATGTTGTTCTTAAAAGAAATAAGCCGGGACCGCTTGCAAGAAACATAGTAAGTGCTTCTAAAAATTGGGGTGGCAGACCTCATGACACAATAAGCGTATTTTCCACTGCGTTGTTTAATATTCCGCAGATATCTAAATTTTTTGGATTGAGTAGTTCTGATGTTGATGGGATAGATAATTTGGCTTATGAAATTGCTGGATTGAAGGATTCTAGGATTGAGGATGAGGAATATGAAGAAGAGGAGTATGAAAAGGAGGAGTATGAAAAGGAGGAGTATGAAAAGGAGGAACGTGAATCAGAAAGTAGTGCGGATATTGGAGTTCCGGGGGATTATGCTGTGGCGAATCCTATGCATCAATGGTTTGAGTCGCAATTGGCGAGGGTTTTGGTATCTGAAGATGAGTATGTCGGTCTTGAGGATAATAAAGACCATATTCGACAGCGTGCTAAATAAAAATAACATATGGATTATATTGAACTACAGAAGGAAGTATTCCAAGAGCTACAACATCCTGACGAAGGTTGGGAAATAAATTTCCCATTGGGGGTAGTTTTTAGAGGTTATGCTGAAAAATGGGTCAGTCAACACATGCCTGTCACATTTACCAGTCTAAACCCTTTACAAGCCCAAGAATATTCTGATCGAATCATTTGCATTGAGCCAAACGTTACCAACACTATAGATCTTAGACCATTGATTTCTGACGATGAAGTAGATCAACAATACGGTGGCGATTACGGCATCTATATCGAAGACCTAGCAATGAAATTGGCGAATGAATCAAAATTTGACAGTGCTCTCATTGAGACAGAAGGCAACATGGCTGGCCCAGAATTAATTTTATTCGAACCCGAAAAGGCTAAGGTTATTGGGCATCTTGAAATTGATTGGGACGAAATGGTTCTTTCTATATTCAAACATAGGATATGAGACTCCAGCAAATTACTGAGGCGTTGAACCGTAGAAATTTTATACGGACAGTAAGTGTGCTATTTCCAGTATGTCTCATGGAGATTTTGCTTCGGGAATCTTGACAGCCCATCAGACTACAGAGTAGCTGCTCCTATGCATCAGTGGTTTGAATCAAAGTTGGAAGACATCTTGGAGGATATCCTAAATGAGACTCTTGGGGTGGAGAAGTTTTATCATTGTTCTGAGTCTGATAATTTGTCTTCGATACTTTCTAATGGTTTAGAATTGGGGCATGGGACGTTTGGTATAGATCGAACCCTTGCTGTTTTTTTATAATCATCCTGGGGCTTCTGTTCCTGGGGCGTTGGCTCCTGCTGTTTCTGCGATTGTTCCTAGTTTTGATTATTTGTGGAATCCGTTGTGGGGATATTGGACTAGCCGTGAGAAAGGTTATGATTTTTCTGGTGATGTTGTTACGAAAAATGGTAAATATTACCTGAAACAGATGGACTTAAATTTTGCTGCATAATGCGTGGTGACTGATGAAGCTTAACACAATCGTTGAATCTGTTGGGCAGTTATTGTCTGCTGAGACTGGTGTGCCTTTAGATATTGTTGTTTTTAGGGGTCAAATTGGACAACAGAGGGATGCTGGTAGGGGTATTTTCTACACGACTGATGAGTGTTATGCGAAACAGTATGCTGATAAAAGAGCACAGGGCTTAGCATCGTCTTCAGAAAGATCTGGGCATGTGATCAAAAGACATTTACGATTGCGGAATCCATTTGTTTGTGGATCCAAAGCCGAGGTTTTGAAGTGGCTTGGCGATTCTGTTTCTTTGAAGTGGCTTGATGTCTATAGCGGTGAACCTACTCTTTATGGTGATCCACGTCCTGAGAGGCATATTGCTAAGATGATGCGTGGATTGGGTCATGATGGTGTTGTGTATCGTGACCTGAATGAGATTGTGGAACTATGAGTGTAAGTGGGTGAATTTGGCGAAGGGGCGGGCTTCGAGTGGTGAGTTTTTGGCGGTTCTTGATTTGGTTTGTGAGGGGCGTGGTTGTGGAAGAGTTAAATGATATTTAAGAATATGTGAGGCTTCGATTGGAAAGGTGAGTCCTATGTGCCAGTGGTTTGAGAATAAGTTGAGGCGGGCTCTTGTTGAATCTGATTACGACGGACTCGAAGATGCCGATAAGTTTCGTCGCTCTGGCTTTTTGCCTCATGATGCGACTTTACAACAAGTTTTTAGCAGTCTGCAGATTCTTGCTAGAGAAACTCAAGAGCTTCAAACCAATTGGGATAGACAAAGGGCACAAAGTATTGTTAGGTCATTACGAACAAGAGCACATCTTTTAGATATGCTTACCACGGCTGTGGATCATGGGATAGATGAAGCTTGGGTTTTCTCTGATGAGCAGATCATTGAAGCTGCTGGTCCGGTTATTCGTCGAGTCGCGTATAAACCAGCGGTGATATACATTCAGTTTCCTAACGGGGAGACTTGGGAATATCTCGTGTATGAGGACAAGTGGTTGAAGGATATTCTGAAGCGGCATGGGCGGAATGTGGGTCGTGTTGTTACTGCTTTGAAGAAGTTGGGGGTTGAAGCTCAGAAGATGCCTCCAAAATAGGGTAAGCAAACAAGGGAATTCTTGTCACGTGGGTATATGGTAGGCGTGGCAGACCGTGGGGGAGTTGGGTTTGGTGTCCAATTTGACTTGCGGAAGGTTGCACTTCGATAGTTTACGCTTTGTAGTGCAGAGAACTTCGCTCGGCCCGGTCGCTTATGTGGGCGACCGGGCCGTTTTTGATGATGACCTGGTATCTGCATTGATTTAGATGGGTTGTGATCATTGTCTCCTGTGTATTTAAATGCAGGAGGAATATAATGGTCAGCACACACGACGCTTATCTTCATGTCATCTCCGGTGGTTACAATGATGCCACACGGAAGCGAGTCCGGAAGTTGTTCCAAGAAGTACCGGACGATGATGACGAACCACCACACAATACCAATGATTATGATTTAATCGTTGGCGCTATAGAAGAAATCCATGCGGTTGGTGTGAAGAATTTCACTTCTGACCATATTGGCAAGATTTTGGAAATCTTTGGCGTTATCAAATTAGCTGAGAAGGTTTTGTGGCATCCTAAGGTGGCTCGGTCGTATGTGGAACGAGCTTTGGGTGTCATGGCTATTCCACGCCATGAGAATGTGTACACGACTCCTAAACCGGAACAATTGGAAGCGTTGCGTCGCCAACATTGTTTTGAGGCTCGAGAGGCCGAGCGTAAAGAGGGTATGAGTGATGCGTAGTGTTCGACTTGGTAATATCATTGTCAGTGTTAAGATCGCATGGCTGATTCAAAAGACCAAGATCGACGTGAGGTAGGGTGTAGTGTTTATGTTCAAGAATCCAAAACAGGGAAGATGTCCCGAACATTTTGTGAAGAAGATAACTAAATGACGACCTGGGGAACAAAAGTAGAAATCACAACAAATTGCCCAGAATGTGGCGAACCTTTTTCTAGGGAGACGTATCTAGAAGGTGTGATCGTTGGGTCTGCTCTTGAACTTTGTCCAAAATGTGCAGAGTCCCATACCGATGAACATGGAAATTGGATCAGAAAGCCTACTGACGAAGTATGATAAGTACGGAATGTGAACCTATTCTGCTTTATCCCATTCGTTTTGGTTGTTGTAAAATGCCATGACAGTATAAGGAAGAGCAATGCCACAATATATGAAACTGGAATTATTAAAACAATTCACACCAGCATGACCAGAACCTGATTCACAAACTGTCCAAATTGAACCATCTTTTTGCCATTCTTCAGGATATGACACACTTATGTCGTAGTGGGGATTATTATTTGAGTCACACCATTTGATAAATTCTTCAGTACGATTTTCAATAGAACGTGTGTCTATTTCAAATTCAGTTATCATTCCTGCAGAATCTGGGGGGCCTGTTAACTCTGGTTCAGAGTAAACCCTGGCAATTTCCCAAGATGATAAAAAACCCGGAATGTGTTGTCCTTCAGAGCCAATTTTGTGTGTTGGCCAATTTTTCAACCCACCGTATTCGCTAACTCCTTTGTAAAAACGAGATGCGTCTTCAGTGATTAAAGAAAGTTTCATATAATATTTTTTCCCATGTGCAACTTAATCCGATACACGTTTCTGGTGAAGAATGCCCCTTCTGCGAACAACAGAGAGTATTAAAACCTGTTCGTATTAATGACATAGTGTGGCATATCTGCAAGGAGTGTGAGATAGAAATATTGATTGTTTGGACTTTTAAGGTAGACACAAAAGCTGAGGGTAAATTCGACGAGAAACTCGACAAGGCACAAAACTGATCAAGTTCTGCTTGTAAGGCGCACAAGAGCCACTGGGATAACCTGTGGCTCTTGTTGTATTTGAGTATTATGACTGACAAACAACAAAAATTATTGATTGGGTATTGGCCACTTCTTGATCCAACAGATTTTGTGGTTAAACCTGGGGATATCTCGATTAATTCTGATTCTTTGTCTAAGAAATTGGCGGAGATTGAGATACCGCAGATAGCTGGTGTCATGTGGGGGATGTTTCCGTTTGATGCGAAAGAAGGTGATGACACCGTTGCGATTCCAATTTTTATTATGGAAAAGGCATATGAGGTTGCCTCTCACTTGATGGTGTGGATGGAAGGTGATACTAGTTGGTTTTCACTTCATTTTGAGCAGCGTGATATTGGGTATAGCATATTACTTCTCCCAGATGTGGCGAAGTCTGTGGAGCGATGGAAAGCAGCGAGGTTGATGTATTATGAAGAGATAGTGGCTGATGATAATTTCTTGGTGTATTACCAAACTATTGGTACTTGTTGTCTTGGCGGGGGTACTTTTGCGAGAATTAAATCGAAAATTGATAGTCCATGTCATGTTGGATTTATTGATATTAATGATGTCGGGGAGAATCCGTTGGAATTGGATGAGAAAAAGATAATTGTAACGGGGCCTTTCGAGATCAAGGCTGATCATAAGCCAGCTCGATATCATCTTGATCAATTGTTTGATACTACTTCGGGATTAGTTAAATCGAAATTAAATCCATAATTCTTGTCAGTTTTCTCAGCTTATGTTTTATAGGTTGCAAGTCTCCACCGATTGTTCTTCCGGTGGTGGATACACCTGAAACTGTTGAGTCCGATCAGGACATTATAACAGCCAAACGTGTTCCTAAGACTTATGGTAATGTCACAGTATCTGAGCTAGTATCGATTTATGATGGGGACACGTTTCGTGTTAACATTGAAGGGTGGCCAGAAATTGTTGGCACCAATATGTCGATCAGGGTTAATGGGATTGATACCCCTGAACGCAGAGATAAACGGGAAGATATCAAGCAGTTGGCTCAATTCGCAAAAGAATTTGTTGTTGAAAAATTGCGGTCTGCAGAATCGATTGAATTGCGGAATTTGCAGCGAGGTAAGTATTTTCGGATTATTGCGGATGTGTACGTCGACAACGTTAGCCTAGGTGACCTTTTGGTCGAGAGGGGTCTGGCAAAACGATATGACGGTGGAACAAAATCTCAATGGTCGCAAAGTGATGTGGAAAGGTACTTCAATGGGAACTAAAGTGAGGGCATTGATGAGCCTTGATTTTGGTCATGGCGATTATTGTTGAGTTACTGCCGGTTCTTATCAGCAGTTAGCTTAGTTCACAAAGTAATAGAAAGGCATCTCAATGGGAATTCAAACTAACGCGAGGGCAAGGCTTATTGCTCAATCTCTTGAGAACCGTCCACAGATGATGGGTCTCGGATTTGGTAGCATTGTGGCAATCATTATTGAATTGTTGCCGGTTCTTATCAACTGCTTTGATCCGGATGATGGACCGCAATCACAGGAGTATGTCTCGGATCGCTATACTGAAAGTGATGCGGGCAACGATTACCGTGGCTATGACAAACGATTAGTCAAGGCGATGGCCCGTCGAGCCAAGCAAGCTGCCCGTCGCAGGAGGTCGCGAGTCACTTGGTCGCAAGCTTACGAGATGGCATTTGCGGCCCTTGATGATATCAGGACTGGCGATGCCCATCAGGCAAGTATGGCCATCTCTGAGAATCACGATTTTTTGGATTCGGATCTGACATCCCTCTTTAGAAATGATGGAGGAAACGTGCGATGAAGTGTTTTTTAGCAGTAGCAGTAGTTGTAATGTTGATGTTTGTTGGTTGTGATTCATCTTATGAGAGCGACTACAGCAGTGATTACAATAGCGGCAACACATCAGAGAGTTATAGACGAGATGTGACTGACGAGATGATTAGACAGGGTTCAGACCCAGCAGAGGCCGAGGCGTTCACTTCTGAGTTGTTTAAGGCTCAACGTGAGTGGGAAGCAAATAAGTAAAACGGTTGTACGTTGATAGACAACGATGAGGCATGCGGCATATGGACTTTGATGTTTCCAAATCTTCTAAGGCCCTGTCCAGGTACCTCTCCAACCTAATTCAGTAATTCTATCTTGCGTTGTGTCCCGCACAGACTAAATGTATTTAAGGGATAGAAGGACCTGATAAATTCGGTTTGGGATAAGCCGAGTTGCACATGGAGCCGCCCCTAGGTATCCGGCTTGGGGGCGGCTCAGCGTATATGTGGGTTATTATGATCGCCTGGCAGGCAAAAATAATATATGAGACTTTCATTAATTTCAGAATCGGTTAATTGTCCTGCTTGTAATAATCCCACGAGTGCTGCCGAGCTGAATTCTTATAATGGAACTTGTGAGGATTGTTGGGCATCTGGAATCAAGACTAAAACAAATAGTAGAAGTGTTCAAGTAATCAAGACGCCTATTGGCTCCAAAGAGTATGGAGGAGCTTCTGACGATAAGGGTAGAGATGTCTTATCCAATCGGGACATTTTTAAATCAAGCGAAAACAAAAGCCGTCTCAGTGATCTGTTGAAAAAACCAAAAAGTAGATTGGCCAAGTTGAAAGAAGACTTGGCTGACGCCAGATATGAGCTACGATGTGATAGAGATAGTTTAAAGTCGTTTAATCCGACTTTTGATGATCGAGAAGATCGAGAAAACATGGAACATGCAATACAACTTGGTTTACAGACGGTCAATGAGATCCAAGCTGAAATCGACGTAGTGAATCGTGAGATCACACGAATAAAGGCTGAAACACCTACGCAGTCTAAGTCTGTTGGCGGAATATAGAGTATCAAGCGACACGTGCTGTGTATTTAACCAGCATGAAGATGCTCCTCAGTAATGATGATCACCAACAATTTCTTGTTGATTGTGTTGCTAAAACACCGGACAAAGTGTTCATTTCAACATTTGGGATGTATCTTGGTGTCACTTATGATGGTCGTGACTCCACTAAGTGGGGTGAAGAATATCAGCTCCGGACTCGCGATTTAGCGGAGTCAATGCGACCACTCCCTGATGTTAACATTTTAGTTGGGATATCTAATTATCGTAGTTGCAAGGGTAAAATTCATTGTTTGGACTGTGAGAAACAGTATGTTCGGACTTTGTTGCGACATGTGAATCATGCTGAGATGTTTCCTGAGTTTACCTGGAAAATGACGACGAATCTGCATTTGAAGTCGTATTTGTTTTATTATGGTGAGGATGTTATAGGTGTTGCTGGTGGTCGTAATTTCACTGATTCTGATTGGACCGATGTCACGTTCGTGGTTGGTCGACCGCAGATAACTGAAATTGAGATGTTAGCAGAACCTGTTTGGGGTGAGGCTTACGACATTACAGATACTAATGTTGGTAAAATTTTCAAAGAACAAGAAATCACTAAACGTGGATTTGAGTCTGTTCTCGCAGGTATTGATGACTTGAATCAAGTCAATGAGGAAGTCCTATTTTAGGAGAAATTGATGGATCCGATTGTTATCATTGCTGCGGCTATGGTGTTGGCGGTGGTGTTGGCGGTGGTTGTATGTGCTGTCGAGTCGAATAACAGCAAGACGTCCACACGATATCCTACTGTGAATCCCCAAAATCCTGATCTTCCTGATGATCTTCTTGATCTTCTTGATGATGACGTGATGGAAATAACGGAGCTAGTGGAGATGGCGGTTGATGAGTCCGATGAGTTCAAATGCCAAAAACCAGGTCCGGTCCATAATCCTCCAGTTGAGAGATGACAGTGGTGACAGTGGTGACAGTGGTGGACGGTGGAAGTGGCGGTGATTAAGCTTCTCTTGATTTCCTTTGTGTTTTAGCTATAGATGGCCCCGAAGCCCGTCGAAGTCGCTCTAAGGCCCTTTCTGGCCAAAGGAAGTATCTTCGACGGGCTTCGGGGCCATGGGAACAATTTGTGGTGGTCAAATCCCTTTTAAGGACAATTATATAGTCCCTGTCTCCGATGACACTGGATTAATAGTCCCAAATTCTTATATCGGCGGATGACTATCACCCGAAGAATTGGCCAGCTATGGGTCTGCCAAAACCCCAGAAAACCTGGAATCCGCTAGCGGCCCAGCTGCGTCCTAATTGCTTATCTGATATTATAGGTCAGAGGCATCTCTTGGGACCAGGTAAGCTATTACGTAAAATGGCTGACAGACGGGAATACCAGAGTGCTATATTCTGGGGTCCTCCAGGAACTGGCAAAACCTCTCTAGTTCGATCACTGGCGAATGAAACAGAATCGAATTTCTATCCTCTTAATGCTACTAAAGCGACTGTCAAAGATTTACGATCCATCATAACAGCAGCTAATAAGACAGATCAGAGAACATTTGTCTTTGTTGACGAAATTCACCGGTGGAATAAATCACAACAGGACGTGATGCTCCCGGTAGTCGAAGATGGTACTATTATTCTCTTTGGGGCAACTACGGAGAAGCCAAAATTCGCCGTCAATTCAACATTACTCTCCAGATGCTTAATTATGGAGGTAAAACCACTCACCTACGAGGAACTGCTCACTCTAGTCGTTAAAGTCCGACAATATTATAAAAGTGTCGGCCGCAATATTAGAATCGACTCGGATGCGGCAATGTTATTAGTGTCTAGATGCAGCGGAGACGCTCGGAAAGTGATTACAGTACTTGAAACATGCATCAAAGTCCTGATTGATGATGATGTTGTGGCTAAAGAGCATATCGAGGTAGCTATACCCGAGAAGCATGTTGTCTTTGATGCTCGTGGTAATGAACATTTCGACTTGGCTCATTGCTATCAAGAAGCAATCCAGAATTCCGATGTTGATGCTGCTATCTATTGGTTAGCTAAATGGATTGCGTCTGGGGAAGACCCGGCATATATCTGCCGCCGAATGCTGATTACGGCGTTCGAAGATTGCTCTGGGAACCCGTTCGCATCTTCAACCGCGATGGCTGCTTGTTATACCACTGAAAGAACTGGACTTCCGGAGTGCATGATTCCGATGGCTCAAGCCACAATTGAAATGGCTATGAGTAGGAGGAATAAGGCGGCTTATCATGCTATTAAGAGTGCGATGCATGATGTGAATAATGGAGAGACGGTTCACGTTCCTGTTGGGTTGCGGGCTGGGAGTGAGGGGTATGTGCATGCGATCTCGAAGATTTATTTGAAGGGTTGGTGCCGCGATTGGGAAGCGATAGAATGGGTTCAAGAGGAGGATTAATCGTGGCTTGAGGTGGTATTATTGCTAGGCCGAATGATTTTTACCAGCAAATATTTATTATAATCATTCGACCAACCAGACCACTTAATTGGTCGATTCAATATATCACAGGGGCGGAAGATATGGCGGAAGATATGGATGAATCCACACCACGGAAGCCATCGCCTAATCAACCTGCTTTCGATATTGATGATCGTGTATTTCTACGGATAGAGCGAGAATTGGCAGTGCAATTGGGAGAATTAGTTCTCCAAACGGATACGAAGAATACTGCATTATTGGCGATTGGTCATCAATTGAGGAATATGAATCGTGAGCAACAGTGAATGGGAATCAAATGACGAAGATGAAGATCTAGAAGATCTAGAAGATCTAGATGAGGATTCCTATTATGATGAAGAGGAAGATGAAGATGATCCCTATTACGATGACGACGATGACGACGATGAGGAAGATGCCGACTAGGTAATCTTAAAGCCGCTAATCGAACATTTCCCTTTCTTCCCAGCCGTACCGTGGTCACCACTATGCCCCAGTGTACCAGTCTTTCCAACACGAACTGCTATTGGATCGTGCGGAAATACGCTTAATGGGACTTCGATGACTGCGTGCCATTTGCGTAATTCTTGCACTTCCCCAATCCAAGTCTGGGCGGTCTTTCTGATCCGTACTGGGTAAGCTTTGTTTCTTTTGGTCCGACCAACGTCGATTCGATAGTTGGTATTGTAGTACCCGCCGAAGCTGCTTTTTCGGAGATTGACTTTAAGCATTCCATTTGGCCATTGGACTACCAATCCTGGACCCCAGGTGGCTCCGCCATCACTGCCAGTATTCACGACACAGTAGGCGGAATTGAATCGACCAGAAACGGCGGATTCATAGTAACAGTGTCTATTGGCTGGTGCTTCGATCTGGATGACTCCATTTTTATTCTTGGAGATCTTGGTGCCTCGAGAATTGTGTTCTACCCAATTGATACCACCAATGTCGATTGTACCGTCTGGTTTGGATGATCCTGACCACGGTGTTAATCCGTAATGTTGTTGGACTAATGCTATTGGGTTGGCGATTGTGACTCTTGGGGATCCTGCGAATAGCAGGGCCACAGCTTTCATATTCATGTCGAAGATAATGCTGCCGGAATCGCCACCCTTGCTCATGTTGGACAACACAACACAATTATTGAATTTTGCAGGACCGAAATCATATCCAACAGAGAATGTGGCGTGGAGTCCCATGACACGACCAGTTGTGTAACCAGTTGTCCTTCCTTCTTTTTGGACTTGTAACCCAACTTTGGGGGCACTAAATCCTTGTAGTCTTTTGTTGATCGTTGGATAAATATCACTGATGAGTCCGTCGCGGATAAGACTTGGATGGATTTTGGCGATGGCTGAATCTTGTGAATTACCATTACCACGCAAACGGACAAATCGTTTGAGTGTTCCAATGTATGGTAGGTTGGTGACTGGGTTTGGCCAGCCTACATTGTTGAGATTGGCCCGGTTATCCAAAGGACCTGGTTGATAAATAAGATCACCATTTTTAGCAGAATTTTCATTGGCTAGGACGTGATTATTGCTGAGGAATACCGGATCGCCGTCTTTGTCGCGGAAGAACCCGCCGATAGTACCTGCCGTAATTCCCTTATGCCCGACACTGTAACCAGGTTGTACAGGTCTTACTTTACCACGGTGTCCGGTTTCTTTGGTAATGATTCCGACTTCGATGACGTCTGTTGGGACCCCATCCAGTTCACTGGGAATTATTTCGTCAGTAGAGTATTTGTTGATTACTCCACGTTTGGAGAATTTTTTCTGTACAAATACTAATACGGCGTCTTTGCCTGTTGATGTTCCATTAACCCACTTTTCACCGATGGCTGTGCCTACGACATTTTGTTTTTTAAGCAATTTCGTTTCATGGGCTTCTTTGACATTGAGGCATTTAGCCATTATTTTCTCAATTCTGTTATTATTTCTAAAATTTCTGCTGTATTTTTTGCGTGATTAGCCCATTCGCATACAAGTTGAACATACTTTGGGTATAACCAATAGAATTATTAATTCTATCGATGCTTACACATTTAGATTGCACATAATAATTGTACTATTGCTTTGTTTAAATTCGACCTTTTTGAGAGTTTTTACCATAGACAAATCTAAACAAGGCAATCATCATGTCGAAGTGGTAAATATTCACAATGGCTTCCACGATCCTTTCTAACGGCAAATGTTCTGTACTACCGACAACTCCGACCCATGGCCAGGTGTTTGTCGATAGCGAGTTCGTACGTTGGATTTACAATTCTAAGCTGAAGCTCTGGGAAAGAGCTGGCACAGTAGATTCAATCCCGTTAGCCACTACGAATAGTGACGGATTAATGTCAGCATCCGACAAAAGGATGCTGGATAAGGTTCCTGCTGTAGGTGGATCGTTTGGGTTGGTCGTCGATACCAAACTACTTCTACAGAGTCCAACAAACCCAGAAGGTGTTATTCAGGGAGATATTCAACTCAAAAGTGAGAGTCTGGATATCATCTGTGTTGGCCCGGACAAAGTCAAACTGAACTGTTCTGTTCCACCAGAATTGGAATGTTTATCACCGAATGGGGAACCGCCAGGATTATTATTCAAATTGAATGATAAATTTCTAGACACCCTTATAGTCGACTTACCGGGTCCACTAGGTAAGACTGGAGATACTGGTGACGTTGGCAATCAAGGCAATCACGGATTTAGTGATGGCCCAAAGGGAGATGACGGAGAGCAAGGCGAGAGTATCGATGAGTTGTGTGAATTGACCGATTTGAAGTACAATGATATCACAGGAATCGCTGATACTGCTATTGTTGGGATGGAACTAATTGACGATGATGGGCATGGCTGTAAATTAATCGTCACCAAGTCCAAGCTCAATGTTGCTGAGGACGAACCGGCTGAGAAAATAATCGCTAGTGCTATTAGTCGTTCTGTGGTGTATGCCCCCGATCCAGATGCAGATACCTGTGATATTACAAGGTTGGATGACTTCACTTTTGCCCAGCCTCCTGGTGATACAACACCGTTGAATATACAATTGCTGCGTCTGCCTAAGGGATCGAACGAGCATGAAGATGAACCAATTGGCTTCAATGGAACCATGAATCTACAAGGGTTTGTGGGAGATATTGTTACTGAATACAAGAGCCGTTTGACAAAGCTGGATGAGACTTGGGGCAAACAAGTCAAGAGTTACGTTGAGTCAATTGATGATAAGGCTAGGGGGATCTTGTCAGGTTTGGCCGACGATTTGGCTCAGTGTGAATTTGATTTGCCAGCTGTTGAGTATTGCATTACTTTTACTGGGTGTGGTGTGACACCGACGCCGCCTCCGCCTTCACCGCCACCGACGCCGCCTCCAAGTCCATCAGCGGCAGCATCTGCTAGAGCTGGTGTTGGTCCGTTGAAGATTGGTAGTCGAAAAGCATCATCTGTCCAGATGGGTCAGAGACGGTGGAGGGTTAATTCATGACCACCGCTAATTACACATTATTTCCAGCTGATCCGAAGCATGAAGATATCTTCGAGCTACGGCCGGGATTGTTGTATCAATTTGATGCTGGTGTGAATTCATGGGTCAGAATCGTTTCAAGCAATTTGATTCTGCCGTTGGTTAGCAATATTGCTGATGGTGCGATGGCCGCATTAGACTTGAAAAAGTTGAATCGGTTGGTCATTCCGCCGCCACGGTCTACGATTGTTGGTAATGATTGTGTCGCACCATTCCAATCTGGTGCTATTGGGTTGTTTGGTGGCGATAATTTTGTGAATGTGGAGGGTGACCTATCCTTGCAGAATATTGATTCTGTTGGTGATGTTATCAATGAAGAATTCCCGTTCCAAATTCATCAACATACTTATGGGTATGACTTTAATCTCGACATCCCGTTATTAGTGGCTGAACTCAATAGGAGAGGCCAACTAGATACTACTGGTACTATTGGGAAAAGAGGTGTAAAGGGTGCTGAGGGCGAACCGGGTCTAGACGAAATCCTCACTGGTCCTCAGGGTGACGGGGGTGAGCGTGGTAATGCTCCCGAGTGTGTGTGGGCTATTGAACCGGAAGCTGTTCAAGCTCAACCGTTACCTAGCTTGGATAGGGCTTTAGTGGAGGCCCGTCTTATTCCGAGTGTTACGTTTCCAACTGATCCGACTAAGTTTAGTATTGAGCTTGATCGCCAGGTAATTGGGCGTGATAATGCTACTACTAGTCGTTTCATGGTTCGTCAGCGTGATAGTTTGTGGGTTCTAGCTGTTGCCAGTATATCGGGTACGGCTCAAGAAATTTTTTACTTTGACGTTGAACCATTGATTGAGACGGTTCGGCAGAAATTTTTGGCTGAAGTTGAATTATTGAAGAAGGGTTATGAGGATATTGTAGCCTTTTGGATTCAGACGATGTCTGATTTGTTTGATGAGCAGAAGGATGCATTATGTTGTGCTTTAGAGTGTTGTCGTTCTCGTTCTAAGAGTACTCAGCTTCGACAGCATATGGAATCTGTTGCCGCTTCTGCTTTGCCAAATGCGAAGATTAATCTCTCTGGTCGCAAGAGTGATGAGGCTGAAGAGATTCCAAGCACAAAGTTGCTTAGTGACTCTGAATGTTATGATCCGTTGATCAAAGCGGATGAAGCATGTGGTTCTAGCGGCGGTGGTTCTAGCGGCGGTGGAGACGATACGCTTGAAATCGACGATTCAGATAAAGACCCGGTAGTATGTGATTCTGGTATGGATGTTGTGTTCGTTTTAGACGACACAAGTAGTATGTCAAAAACCATCAACGAGATGAAATCACAAGTTAGGGATTATGTCAATCACATCAAGAGTATTAGTGGTGGTAATTACCGACTTGGTCTGATCACGTTTAAAGACGCTGACGAAATAGACATTGATGTTGGCATGTCTGACAACAATGAGGCTCAATTTATAGCTGGTATGGGTTCAGTAATAGCTAGTGGTGGTGGTGACGGTCCTGAAGCTCATGTTGAAGCGACACAACAAGCTGTTGATGGTGATGCTGGTAATTGGCGACCTACTTCGGCTAAGATTATTATCACAATTACCGATAGTCGGCCTGGTGCTGGTGATACTGCAGCTATCCCGGTTGCGAATAAGGCTAAATCACAAGATATTAGGATTAGTGGGATTCAAGTACCTGTTAGTGGTGGTGGCTTTTTGAAAGGTCCGGAGGTTTCGCTGAAGTATTACACCAGCATCACCGGTGGTGTTTTCATCAAATCGAGTAGTAATCGAGCAGAAGATGCTATTATTGATGGTGCTTTGACGGTTTGTAAAGAGGGAGGGGATGACGGAGGACTTCCAGTTGTGAAGTCTGATTTTACAGTTAAATTAGCTGTTGATCCGATAATCAATGCGGGTTCCGCTAATAATGGGGCCTCAGTCGAGATTCCGGCTGGTGATTATGTTGCGACTATTATTGGTGCTTCTGCGTCGGTCAATGGCATGCATAAGTCCAATGTCCGTCTTCAGTACGCTAAGGATGGCCAAAGGAGAGCTTCCAATTTCTTGGATAAAGGTGAGTTCTCGGCATTGATTGATGGTCGCAATGCTTATGAGGGTTTGACACTTCCCTTCTCTCATGATGGTGGCACAGCGTCCTTTTATTTCCCGATTATTCCGCAGAAGAGAGCTGCTGGGGAAGTCCAAATCCAGATTCAGCAAGCTACTCCTATAGTCCAAAAGGCTGCTGTGGAGGTGGAGGAACAACCTAAAACTAGAAAGCGTCCACGTAAGACTGAAAAGATTATTCCTGTGTCTGATGGGACATTGACTTGTTTATTGGATACATCTCATTTGAGATGGTATGAGCGTGGTTGGCAAACTGGTAATTGTTGTGGTTTGGTTGTTGATCTTGGAGGTCAAGAATATATTGTCGTCAAGAGATCCTTGGATGGTGATGATAATTGCGGTGGTGGTGAGAATGACTCGACACCGTGCATTAAAGCTTTCAAGGAGAAATATGGTCACCCATCGTTTGCTTGGCCTACGTTGGATGGTAAGACTTTTGCACCTATTCAAGATGTTGATCAGGTGTCATTCCGATATGATCAGACACTGAATGACTTGGTGGCACAACGGATCGCGGCTTCGGAGTACAATAGTCCTAAAGGGAATCCTAATGGTATTCGCCATTTGACTTTCCAGTTGATGACTATTCTATTCCCGACTGTGTAACGGAGCCCCTTATCAAGATTCTTGTTGAGCAGTTTTGCACTCTCGCAACTTCTCCATCCTGGCAATCGTGGTTATACCATTTCAACCAGGAATTACATGCCTCATATGTTAAGAGTCTTCGTGCTTCATCTGGGTGCAATGCTAATCGTGAGTTGATGTCTAAGACGCTGGGTACTATCGGTGATAAGGGTGGTTCAGAGCGGTTGACCAAATTCTTGCGGAAGTATTATCCGCAGATGATTAAAGATGATATTTCTGCTGCTGATCGTGTTGGTGATGCGGACTCAATTAATAGGCATCAGATTTTCACTTCTTATTCTCCTGGGATTTTGACATATCCGAGGAGAATAATTCTTGTGGGACCATTACATGAATTACGGAAAGAAGTGGGTGAATTTGTTTTAGATAAACCAGTTCATGATAGCATTCTTGTTGATGATCGAGCTTATATCGAGTATCTTGAGAAATCTGATATGCACCTCAAAGACTCGATTCCGATGAAGAATTGGCAAATTGCTGCCTACCGCAACAAACATAAGTTATGATGGTGTTTCACCACCAACAACAGACATATCCTCTCCACCATATCCATAAATATGAATTGTCGTATTATTGAGGCTTAATATGTCTTTTAGTAACGATTGGTTTAATAATAAGTTGGATCGTGTGTTGGTTGAGGATTCGTCTGTTGATTGGCCGGTTGCTTTTGCTGTTGTGATG
>Ga0208790_1000613_pt1 | contig 16856 bp, 32 predicted proteins | sample 10_taG_FD_184083 | JGI IMG/M metagenome (GOLD analysis project Ga0208790, IMG submission 184083) | Marine viral communities from the Subarctic Pacific Ocean - 10_ETSP_OMZ_AT15264 metaG (SPAdes) (version 2) | ecosystem: Environmental > Aquatic > Marine > Oceanic | place: Pacific Ocean | collected... | reverse complement strand
TTCCGCATCGGGCCAGGTCAAGGTGATGTTCTCCGCCGCTATCCGCATCTTGCGAAATACATTCTCGACGGTGCCTTGCGGCCCTTCTTCCAACGCCACCAGGGTTTGCGGTATGGCCTGGAAGCGTATCGGTTGCAAATCATCACCAGGTTGGATCAACATGATGCCGGTGCCGACCGATAAATCTAAAAGAAACTCGCCCATAGCCAGATCGAAATTGGTCTGGCGGATAATGGAGAAAAACTTATCGGTATAATTTTGCAGACCGGCACGGACTTCGTCTTGAGCCTCTTCCGGGATCTCCGTACCAGGAGCTAGAATCATCCATTCCTTGTCCGGTGGAAACAACCCTGCCTGGATACGGTTGGCAAACCGCTGTACCCCGTGGACGGCTGTCGAGTCGAACACCTGGAGATTTTTTACCCTGCCGCCGGTTCCGCCTTCCCAGTAGCCGTCATACAGATTACGTTGCGGCAAGGCGTACTGGTAGCATTGCTCATACAGATTACGCCATTGCTCTTTTTTCTGCCACGCCGTCTTGTAGCGTTTGCTGATCTGTTCGGCTGAAAATTTCATCAGCCGGTGGTTCCTGCCCCGCCTCTTGAGTATGGCGCCGGCCCAAGGGTGGTCTGCGATGGAACACCCAGGAAGGGATTATCGCGCTGGGCCAGAAGAGCCCGATTGCCGCCGGTACGCCGTGCCCGTTTCCTGGCAGAAATTTCACGTTGGCTTTGTTGCTCACGGGCTTCGATCCGTGCTTCCTGTTCGCGCTGCGCCTTCAGCATCTCCGGATCTGGTCCGGGTGGTGGTGGTGGTGCTTTTGGAGTTGAAAACAATCCGCCCATTATGTCCTCGCCATCATTATGAAATCGTGACCATCAGGGCCGAACTTCTTCAAAACCCCTTCATCTTTAAAATAGAGAACCTTTGCCCACTTGTGAGCTAGAAAATTCTGTGAATGTACCGTGATTTGAAGGCGAACAATCTGTAACTCTGACATAAATCTGTCTAAAACCAGCTTGGTTACCCGATGAAACGGACGCTTGTGATCCGGTAGACTGACATCAGTGATCAGCCAACATTCGGCCACACCGGGCCAGAGCGGAATGCACCCGAACATACAAATTGGATAGCCCTGAAAGCATCCCATATAGGCCGGTCCCAGGGCGGCATATCCGGAAAGGATAGTTTCAAAATTTGGAATATGTTCAAAAAACGTGGCGTCCGTGCCTCTAGGCTTGAGCATCGGCACCAGCGCCGGTTCAAAGTCGATCAGCTTGTAATCGGCTTGCAGCTTCGCCGCATCGTTCAGCGCAACGATGTCACTGAGCAAAGACATCGAAGTCGGCAGTTGCCACCGGCATTTGTGAAAAGTTCACCGGCCGCTTGGTCATGCGTTTATGCTCACCCTGGAGAACGAGATATCCGTAAGCGTCACCAACGTGCGAATGCTCATTTTTGTTGGGCACATCCCGAAACCGTTCCTGACCCGAACCCATTGCAACCCTGGAAAAGTGATAGCCGCCGGCCAGGGCTTTACGGGTGCGCTGGCATTTCTTGTCCACCAGCAACCCTGGCTGTTTCTCTAAATATCGGATCATCGGTGCGGCCATCGCTTCGCGTCTGGTCTTCCAATCGTTGGTTGCCGCCGGCCGTGCCAGCAAGCCCAGGGTCTTCAGATGATCGAAGGCGGTCACCTCAAAAATCTGGTCACGCTGCATACCCGCCGGGTCACCCCAGACCATCACTTCTGCTTTCGGATACAGGGTTTCGATCTCCGTTTTCAACTGATTGCCGAACCGCTCCAAACCCATATCGAAGGTCACCAGTTCATGTAAGATCCGCCACTGACCGCTGGGATGTTTCTGACCAAACACCGCCGCCGGCGTCAGGCCGAAATCCAGGCCGATCTGGAGCGGCAAGCTCTGATCGAACTCCAGGCCATCGACAGACATGGCCTCGTCATCATACTCAGGCGTAATCGGCCGACCTTCCTGGACAAAGGTATATTCGCCTTTGGCGTAGCACCTGATCCAATCCAGGTTCTTGCCGCCGACCAACTGGTCATAATATCCGGTCGGCAAGTTGGGTAAGTTCTCTGCATTCGGCGATGTCATCCACCAGCGGCCAGCACTCTTAGTAAATCCGTTGAACTCCGGCTCGTCCGGTAGCTCTTCGGCCGACACTTCCAGCACTCCGCCGGGTTGGCGAAAGAACTTCCATGCAAACTTGCCGCCAGGTGCCTCACGGTTTTCGGCAAGGCGGAAATACCAGTGATCATCATCCATAGGGTTGCTGTCCATCCAGATCCCTCTCCAGGACGCGCCGCCATCGGCCTTGGTAGGGTAGCGGCCGACACGGTGCGACAGTCCATCGATGATCGCCTTGGGCAGTTCCCTGGCCTCGTTAATCCAGGCTCCGGTCAGTTCCAGCGATAACAGCTTCCGTACATCCTTGGGCTGATCCAGGGCCAGGAAAATCACTTCACAGTCCACACCGTGAGCGTCACCACGGCTGGGCAGTTTGATGTGATGGGTGATAGGCGGAGACCAGTGGGCACGGCCCCAGATGTTTTCCGGAAACAGTTCCATCCAGGTCTTCAATGTAGTGGTCCGCAACATCGGATACGAGTTCCGGACAACGGCAAACCGGCTATAGCGAATACCATCTCTAGGGCTGGGTTTTTGCTTGACGGCGCGGAGCATGATCTCCGCCGCACAGGCGTAACTCTTTCCACTGCCGACCGGCCCCATCAAGCCGCGCACAAAACTATCGTCGCGTAGAAACTTCCAGACATTCGGCGCCGTTTTGAAGTCGAGATTTAAACTTGCGTTTTGCGGTTCTTCGGTCATACCGCTTTTTCGACCGAACTACCCGTTGCCGGTACTGGCTTGTCCTCAAATTTTTCGCTATCGGGTTGCGCTGTTTCGCCATCACAACAATCCATCACCGGCCTTCTACACCTTCCACAGATGTATTTTGAATTATGGAAGACCGGCCTTGTCCAGCTACCGCACCATGGACAATCAAGCGGGTTCATCCGCTTTGATCTTCTTTCCGCATTGACACAACTTCTGGCCCGTGCATCGTAATGCCCACGACACTAGGCGCAGAAGATTCCTCTTTAACAGGCTCCAAAAGACCAGCACTCTTTGCCAGCACTCTAAGGACAGAGACTTTATCATGCATTTCAATTTCAAGAGTAGGTTGACCATCTTTGCTCCTTGTCACTCTTAGTTTCTTAATAGCCTGGGCCACTGAATCCGGGATGTCATCGGACGCCTTGACCTTAACCTCTCCATTTTCATTCCACTCAATTACATCGGTTAAATTTGCCCTGGCGATGTCAATCAACGTCTGGGCAATACCCTCTTTGTTATGAGCAATCACCTCGCTTCGGCCGCGCAGCCGGTCCTCCAGTTTCTTCACACCGCCAAAGCGGCCGGTAGGATGCGGTGATCCGCTCATTCAATCACCCGTGTCGCCAGCAAGGCATGAACAGAATGGTGACCCAAATCGATGTTAATATCCCAGCCATCAGCGATGTATTCATCGTATTCAAAAGGGCTGATATATCGGGTCTCCATCTGTTTGAAATCGGTCACCACAGTAGTTACCGCTCTACGTTTTCCGCACTTGCAAACACGGTTGCAGAAACACCGGCCATTCAATAAACGAACAAACTCCGCATTGGCTTTAACCGGATCAGATATGCCGCCCTTCGGAACCCACTTAAGGCGTTCCGCGCTTTTCTTGCCGCCACGGCGGCGCGATTCCATGCTGGCAGTCAAAACGGAATCTCGTCATCCAGATCAATCGGCGTGTCACCAGAACCGGCAACACGCCCAGTTACTTTTTTTCAGTGTACGGCTCCGCCATCATCACATCACAACTCAAGGTGCCGTCATCGCGTAGTTGTGCAATCGGCAAGGCATCAAACGTCAGGTTGAAACCATCCTTGCCAGACTTCCAAGGCCACGCCGCACCGATCTTGGTGCCGTAATCTTTCCCGTCCTTACCTTTCCGCATAACTTTCAAATCGTATCTTTCAGCCATTTCTAATCTCCGTTTTTAGCCGTTCCAAATACAAAATCGCGTCCATCAATTCCTCCTGCGCGGCTTCAACCCACGCCATCTTCGATGCTTCGTTCTCTTCCATCGTAATGCCGTAGCGGTCCATGCCGTCACGGCTACGGATGACAAATTTCTGAATCACCCGATTGACCACAGGGTCAGCCGACAAACTCCGCATGAACTCAACCGGACCCATTCGCAACCCCCTCTATGATCTCGGTGATGGTCACACCAACCCGGGTCGGCACCTTCCTGGCATAGCCAGAAGATACGCACTGATCCGAAGCCATCTGTAATTCCAACATTCGGGCCGCTAGGGCTATCGCCGTATCCAATCTATTTTCCTCCGGTAGTTTATTGAGAGCAGTTTTGATTTCCGAAAACAGGGGCATGAAAAAATCCGTAAATATTTTTGTTAGGGCCCCCCTACGCACACGGCGGATAGGGGGGGGAAAGGGTCGTTTTTTTCTATGGCGCGGAATCCTTTTTTTCCTGGCCCGATTGGCCGGCGTCAACGGGGTTATGGAACGTATAGCGATGTGACGCTCCGGTCAATTTAAAAGGAAGCCCAGGTGTTCCGGGGCGCTCTGCCTTTCTTGTCTGCACTTGTCCAGCACGGCCTGGGCTCTGACCTTGATCTGGTCCTCGCTCAATCCTTCAGTCAGGCATCGATGTGCTTGCTCCACGGCCCTTGGATTCACCAGCCTCAACTGCCCCGTCGCCGCCTCCGCTGCCCTACTGTACCACCTTGCCACCACAACCCCCTCAACTAGTTCTATCTGCCCCTCTTCGGGGTTCTGTTTACTGGCTTCGACCTCATCAACTGTCGGCAGATCCTCTTCTAATACCGGCGCTGGATCTTCTACATTCATCCGGTCGATGAGTTCTTCCTGGTCTAGCCGATCGTCATAGATGATCCGCCATACTGTGCCCATTACATGGCGCCATTTAGGATGTGATCTGAACTTGCTGACCTTTTCTATGTAGCCCAGCTTTTCAGCCCTGCCTAATGCCCTTGTGACGTTCTGTCTGTTCATACCGGCCAGTTCTGCAATCGTCTGGCTGTTAGGCCAAGTGAAGCCCTGGTTGTTGGCGTAGCAGCACAGAATGCTGAATATGTGATAGTCACCGAAGCTTAGACCTTTATTCTTGTTACGCTTTCCAGGCCGTCTGACATTCCATGTGGCTCTTGATGGCACCCGGCCGAAGAAGCTTGGCGGAGCGTTATGCGCTTTGCCGAAGTCTGGTAATTTGTCGCTCATTTTGCTTCCTTTCTATAGCCTTGAGTAGTCCGGTTCTATGTCTGCAACGGAACTCGACATCGTCCTTGATCTCTGACCAGGACGGGAACCATTTGTTTTCATCCGACAGCTTGTTGAGGCTTTCGATGACGGCGTCCTTTGGATACTGGCGTAACTTCTGAACGTAGGACTCCAGCGTCAGATCGATGTCCTTGGCCTTGCCGGCGGTCAGTGCCATTAGCTTCGCCAGGGCCCTGGCTATCACTGAATCGTCGGCTGGCGTCATGGTGCTTTGTATGGCCTCATAGGTTTCGTTCAGCTTCTTATCACTGACATCGTTGGTGATGATGTAGCCTTTGAAGTCGAAGTCACTAGTCAACTGTTCTTCGACCTTCAAACCGACTGACAGCGTCAACGATGTCGCCACCTGTTTGTCGATTTGCAGTGCGGTTGGCGGTTGACTGATAGCTATCTGGTTCATCGCTCCACCTTTCCTGATTGAGCCACGTTGTCGGATTGCAAATGTAGTCTGGGTCCGGATGGTATTTAGCCACCCCAGCCATGATGGTTTCGTGGGATGTTTTGCGTAGTGCCTTCTGGTAGGATTTCAGTGCCGCACCCTTGCCGACCTTTTTCGGGTATTGTTTCCAGAATGCGTCAAAATCACCGTTCCCCTTATATAAGATATGACGGTTCAATGACGGTTGGGGTGATGCTGGAGTCACTACCTGGGTGATGCTGGCATCACTAGTGACGGTAGCATCACTAGTGACGGTAGCATCACTAGTCAGGACAATTCTATAGGTCGTTGCCTTACCGGTATGGCCCTTCTGAACCCGTTCAAGTTCACCTATTTCGACCAGCTTATTAATGGCCGCTATGACGTTGCGCCGGTCAACATTTACATACTGGGCCAGCCTCGACAGTGACGGCCATGCCACGCCGGTCGGATTGCAGTGATCAGCGATAGCCAGAAGCACCAGCCGTGCCGTTCCCTTGGCCTTGGAATGCTCCCAGACCTTACCCATGACCTTGACGCTCATAGATTTAACTCCGATTGCGGCACAAAGTATGCTGGCCGACCACCGGCTGGGTCTTTCCAAAATTGTTGTTTCTTGCCTTCCGCTCCAAGAATATTGCCGCGCACCGTATATTTGCCGTTTTGACCGGTGAGCAGCCAAAACACCCGGTCATCTGGGTCATTGGGATGGAGGATCAATCGATTATTTGGTCCGGAAGTAGTGCGAACATCACAGTCACCGACATCCGCTGCCCTCAATGTGCCGGTTCCGCCCAAATAAACGTCAAGATACTTCGCCAGGGCCATTTCTCCCAAAGCACCCTCGACATGCATCTGCCAACCATTCTGGGTTTGCGCTCCGTAGGCATCATTGCGTCTGGCTTTGAGGTTCTGAACCTGGCGCATCACGCCCATCATTGAAGCTTGTAAAATCTCGCTGGGAGATAACGATATAACCGGACAAGTCATGCCGACCACCGTCCAGCTTCATAGCCCCAGGCATCCCATCCCTCACGATCCGTGCGGCTGAATATCTCCAGGTACGGGCCCGAATATAGCTCTTCGATACGTTCATAGATTTCATCAGGCTTGCGGCTATGCTCCCGTCTGGGTGACATGATGATCTGATGCACACCACCAGATAACCGCTTCGGCTTGCCCCTGGTTGCCAGGAGACATAGCTCCGCATTTTGACGGGTGTGATACCCTAGTCCCATAAACAAAGTAGAGGCTTTACGATTTGTTTTAACCCAGACGAAGCCGACCGTCTTGTATGTGAATCCCCAAGCATCAATGAGGAGAAGAGCATCAGGCAGCATTGAAGAAATGCTCCACATAAAAAGAACACAATCATCGGCGGCAACATTAGACACAGGAATATTATGAAGATCGTCCTGTTCCATGAGGTCGTAATGGTTTGATGCACTTTTTCCGTTTCCTTTTTTTCCCCAGGCTTTCCAGCACCACGGCGGGTCAACCAAAATAACGCTATTGTTGGGCATTAATTTCTGCCGCCGCCGTGCATTCCGGACAGGCATCCAGGCCACCTATCTCGACCTCGCCGGGCACCTCTATGGTCTGTATCGATATGTCGGCGCTGTTCGACAGGGTGCGCGCTGTTTTGGTCTGAACCATTTTGACCGGCCGATAGATCATGGCTTCTCCGTTACAGGTTCGACATCCAAAAGGGTGACGTATAACAGGACTCCATTTGCGACGTTTTCGCGGTCCCATTTCATATGCAGATCGTGAATCCAATGATCGTCCTCCAGTAAGCCTAGATGCACCGCCACGTCACACAGCGATTTTGATAAGTTGTCCAGGTCGCGCCGTCTCCGATCCGGAGGACAGGCGAGGACTTCCATCTTCACAGGTGCATCCAACGGCGGTCCTTGATGCACCTGCAACGCCTTGCATTCTGCGATGTACGCCATGTATTTGGCAGTTCGATAAACGCCACGATTGGTGTATCGCCATAGTGAATTCGTAGAGGGCGGATACGGAAGCAGCGCGGTCCTTTCGATCACGAGACATTGCCGGCGGCTCTGACCAATTTCCGAAACTGATCCAGCCGATCCTCATTTGTGTTAGCCCTGGCCTGTAGTCCCAGGTCACACAAATCGGCAATCAATGCGGTCATCGATTTCCGTTCCAGGGTGGCCTGGAGCTTCAATCGCGCAATCAGATCGTTTGGAAAACGCAAGGTGGTCTGATGATATTCAGTGTCCATAGGGATTCCTATCTCAAAAAGAATCGATTAGCCTATTGACACTATCAGAGGATGGCCCTATATGTAAGTAGAACAAGGGATGAAAACTTTAATAACGGAGAGAGAAAATGTTTATTAAGGAACACATTATCGATGAGGCGGTAGATGCCATCATCAACGCCCGTGACTTTTGTGGCAGCGAAAAAGAGGCGGTGATCATTGTAGTAGATGACCACAAGATTAAAGCGCCCGCCGATAGGAACAAAGTCTGGAAGATTGCCAAGTTCCGCGCCAACGCAAGATGGAACAAATTTAAAAGAGAGGCCGGTGTAAATGAAAAATGGATTTTTTAGACAAAGACAAATCGAGCTAAACGCTCCGCAAGCCCGGATCAAGCGCCGGGCTTCAGCGGTAGTAGAAACAAGGAGAGAAAAAATGACCAAGACCAGAACTTCAATTTTCACCATCAAGGGCATCGACCGCATGATGGATGAAACCTATGTGTCGGATAAAGTCTACTGCTCCAAGGCCGAAGCTTGGGATGCTTGCCGGGTCAGCGAGTGGGTTGAGGAGTGGGCCTTTCATAAAGTCATTAGCTGGATGGACAACTCCACCGACATTATCTACCGCAATGTGAAAACGGGCGAAGAGAAAAAAAGCACCGGCATGTTCGCCCACGGTGACCTCTGCTAATTCCCCAACCCCATAGCGATGTATCGCCCAGCCCCGGAGCCTGACAGGTGGCCGGGGTTAAGGCGTAAAAACAAGGAGAGAGAAAAATGATAGCTGCCAAAAACAATTCAACGGTCTGTGTCCTGTATCTCCGTGTATCGACAGGGAAGCAGGGCATCGACGGCCTTGGTATAAAAGCGCAGGAAGAAATGGCCCGTGGAAAGGCCGCTGAACTGGGCCTTGAGGTCATCGGTGTCTTCAAGGAAGTCGAGTCGGGCCGCAAGAGTAAGCGGCCGGAGTTCCGCACGTGCATGGAACTGGCAATCGAAACCGGCGCCGTTGTGATCGTTGCGGCCATGTCCAGGCTGACCCGTAATTTCAACTTCATGTCTTATATTGCCGACATTTCAGAACGCCACGGCATTGGTATCGTGGCTTGCGATGTGCCCCAGTTGGCTGACCCAGCCCAGACAAAGTTCATCTGGCGGATCATGGCAGCGGTGGCCGAACTGGAAGTCGAACAGACCCGTGAGCGGACCCAGCGTGGCCTGAAGAAAGCCCAGGACGATATCAAGAAAAAGGGCTTTTATATGACCAACGAAAAGAAGGTCGGCCTGGATATTATACCGTCCCGCAAGATCACCAGCCTGGGGAATCCCAACATCGACACGGTCTACAAGAAAGGCGGCGCGGCCATGAAGCGTAACGCCAAGGACTTCGCCAAGCGTACCTATCCCATCATCCGGGAGATCGAAGCCGCCGGCATCACCAGCTTGCGTGGCATCGCCAAGGCACTCAATGCGCGTGGCGTCTTAACCTTCCAGGCCGATTCGGATGCCAACGATATCGATGGCGTCAAACGTGCCAAAGCGGATCGTAAGCCGACCAAATGGGGTCCGGAGACCGTCAAGCGGTGCATTAATCAGGCCAAAGGAAAGTAGTTTTCCACAGATGGTTCTCAAAGTGCGAAAAATAAATTTTACGTTCCAGGTATCTGTATGTTAAATGTGGGTATGCAATGGCTGAAAGAAAAGACAAACGAAAGAAGAATATCAAGCGTGACGGGCCACGGTTATACCTTCGGCCAACAGCCAGCCAGGAGCGTCAAGGTAAAACCCAGATCCGCATCTGGGCGGAAGAGGATACCCCGGAGTTCTTTACTGAACTTGAAGCGGCACGGCTTGTCATGGGTGCATCGGCTCCCCGTCTCGCTGGGCACGATCTGGATTGGCTCATAATGTCTTATATGAGATCACCCGAATATAGACGCCTTGGGGATAGCACCAAAAAGGTACGTGCGAATCTTCTTGATGATTGTGCAATCCGCCTGGGACGCAAGCGGTCCTTCAATTCCATCAAGACGGCAGAGGTCCGTGGCATCCGTGATAGCATGGCTGACCGGCCCGAAGCCGCCAACGCCAGGATCAAGGCATTACGTCAGACCTACAAGTGGGCTGTCGATTGCGACTTATCCGAAATCAACCCAGCGATGAACGTGCCTTATTTACCATCTAACAATCCGCACGGTTTTCACACCTGGACCGAAGGTGAGATTGAAAAATACGAATCGGTCCACGCCGTGGGTACAAAAGCGAGACTTGCCATCGATCTATTCCAGTTCACCGGAGTACGCCGGTCGGATGCCGTTCTTCTAGGGCCGCCAATGGAACGCCAGGGAGTCTTACTTTTCACCGAACAAAAAAACCGGGAGAATGCACCGAAGGATCGAATGATCCCTATCCTTGCGCCGTTACGCCGAAGCATCGATGCCACGCCGACCGGACGGTTCACCTATCTGGTCACGCAATTCAACCGGCCGTTCACCCGTGCCGGCTTTGGCAACTGGTTCAAGAAGCGTTGCCGCGAAGCCAGCTTGGAGCATTGCAGCGCCCACGGCATTCGGAAAGCCGCCGCCGTCAAGGCGGCAATGGCTGGAGCCAGTTCCAATCAACTGATGGCGATATTCGGATGGGACTCGATTAAGATGGCGGAACATTACACCAAAGCGGCTGAGACCCATCGGCTGGCGCGATCATCGATGCACCTGTTAAGCAAATAGGAACCTTTTGAGAATATGAATCTGTCCAACGACAATTTTAATCACGGCCTAAGTCTTGTGTTACTGCCATTCCTAGAGAGGAATGGTGCCCAGGGGCGGAGTGACTCAACTGAATTGAGTCAGCCTCTTACGTTCAGATTCAAGACAAAACAAGACAAGGCCGTACACAAAAGGAGATACGGCCTTGAAGAAAACTCTTATCTATATCGCTGAATTTTTCACCATCACCGCCTTCATGGCGGGTCTGTTCGCCGCCTCTATTATTTTGGAGGTGGTATTATGAAACATTCTGTAACCGGCAAAGAATCAGGTGCATCTGAGGCGCCTTTTATTACACCTGTCAGCGGTGAATTTTTAATTCCTTTTGGCAAGACACCGAACGACATCCTTCGCCGTCACCGTGCGGCCCAGGACGGGGTTAGTGACGATCCGCCTACGCAATACATGAAGCGTGGAAACTTCTTTGAGGACGGTGCCCGTCACTGGTTCATGGAAGAGTTCGAGTGTCACATTGCCCAGCCACAGGAAGGGTTCCGGAACGAACATTGTAATATGGTATCCAGCCTCGACGGTGTTTTCACCGAAGATTGGAAACCGGAAAACCTTCCGACTATCCCCATGCACTCTGTATGGGAATGCAAACTACCGGCGCGGCCAGCCACACCAACCGATAGCATGGTACGGGTGCTGCAAGTTCAAGCCCAGATGGACTGCTCAAATGCGGAGTTTGCGGTCATAGCAGAACTCGCCCAGATGGATTGCGTCTGGCGATGGACAGTGGTTCCCAGGCATGATCCGACCATCCGTGCCATCCGTGATGCCGTCAATGTCTTCTGGGATCATATGAAAAATGACACGGACTATCCGCCTATCACCTCGCAAGAGGCTTCCAAGATGATTGGTGGCAATCGTAGACCAGAACCGCATGATCTGATCGAAGGTCCGACCGAAGACATTATGAATGACGCCCGAACGGACCTGATGGATTCGGCTGAAAATTATCTCAACGCCCAGCGCACGAAAAAAGCCGCCGACCTTATGATGGAGCGCGAAAGCCTGACGATGAAGTCCATCATGGGCGGCCTTGAAAAGGTGCAGCTTCCGGATGGGATTCTCTTGAGCCATTCGACAGTGGAATACAAAGCGCAGCCGGAAAAGACCAAGGTCACGCCGGCCAAGCCAGCGTCAACGTCAAGACGGTTCAGCATCAAGCAAAAGGAGGCGGACAAATGAATGCCCTCTTCGACGCCTTGCTGGAAAGGCACAATAAAGATTCCGGAATGATGGCGGCGGTGATGGCGAAGGGTGAATTGCTTGAGGTTGCCCGTTCCTGTGCGCTGCATTTGGTCAGCCAGCACCCCTTCAACAGTTGTACCAGTGACGATGTGGCCGGTGAAATGCAGCGGCGTGGATACGATTACACCGAACTAGGCAACGCCGCCGGTTCAATCTTCAAGGGCAAGCAGTGGGAATTTACTGGTCGATATATCCCATCGAAACGTCCAACGGCCCACAAACGCGATATCAAAATATGGAGATTAAAATAATGGCTCAACTAGCAACCACATCCCAGGACCCTGCCGGTATCCTGGAAGGCGTGATGATTAAGGGTGATCTCGCACCGCTCTCTGAACAAGAACGGGTCACCTACTATAAGACAGTCTGTCGGTCACTCAATTTGAACCCCATGACCAAGCCGTTTGACTACATCAAATTGAACGGCAAGTTGCAACTCTATGCCAAGCGCGATTGTGCCGAACAACTACGGACGATCCACGGCGTATCAATCAAGGTGCTTTCCAAAGAAGAGATCGACGGCATCTATATCGTTACTGTAGCGGCACAGAACAAACACGGTCGGCATGACGAGGACACTGGTGCGGTTTCAATCGCTGGGCTGCGAGGCGAGGCCCGTGCCAATGCAATTCTCAAAGCCATCACAAAAGCCAAGCGCAGGGTTACGCTTTCAATATGTGGCCTGGGTCTGATTGATGAGACAGAGGCTGATGACATAACGGGAACACCACCCGTCAGCTACGATCTGGATGAAATTTTTCCAGATGAGGTCGGAAACAAGGCTCTAGGATCGCCCCAGAATGACGAGAGCAAGGTCCAGATACCTGTGGCATCTAAAAAAGAAGATGTGCTTGAGAGCGCAAATATGGAGCGTACAGAGGCTTATCAATTGTTATTGGGTGATGACGAGGTGGTTGAGTACGATTCATCCAAAGATTTCTATGCTGAGTACCAAAAACAGCAAAAGTCCATCTTCGCTGATGAAGAATCACCATTGGATTACCGGATGTCAAAATTACACAAGCTGGAAACCGACAACGAAAAATCGTTGGGCATGATTCCAGAAGCCGGCCAGGAAAAACTTCATCGAAAGAGGTTGGCGTTCAACAAAAAACTGGGAGCGCAAAGATGAAAATGGGCCTCACCATAAAACAGGAACACATGAAAGGCGTTATCGCTGACTTCATCACTGAAAATAAGTATTCGCCAACGTATAAACAACTGGCCGAACTCAGCGGCATAAAAAACATATCCAACGTCCATCGTATCGTTCACGAACTTCGCCGGCGCGGTCACATCGAATTGCTGCCAGGTCAAGAGCGTTCGATAGCCATAAAGGATTAAGGGGGAAACTTCGTCAGGCGAGTGGTGGCGTCAGATAAAATAAAAAGGCGTGATGCCGTGGTCCCCCGATGACATTTCATAATGCCGCAAATCACGCCAACCACCACCAGATTTCAGACTTCGATAGTCGTACCCCGAAATTCCACGATCCCTGGTTCGATGACATGAACCATCTCCGGCCACCGGAGTGTCCCGTTTTCAAATGTCAAAATGATAAACCCTGATCTCCAGTTGCGTGGATTGTCTTCAAGATAATCGCGGAATTGCGGCCCATAGGTGTCAGCTAAAGTCCCAGTATCGACGCCCCATCGGGTGCCGTTATAATCATTCCAAGGGGTGACTTTTAGGGAATGCAGATGGCCTGTGACCATCGTCACACCTGATTGAACAGCGTTATTATGAGCAGCGTGAATACCGCCCTTCCATCGATGCTTGATCATCACATCATTGTTGACCATCAGAGACCAGCCCGGAAGCCAGTTTGGAAAATGATCCTTGAGGTGGACCCCGGTCACCCGAACAAATTCCGGCGCCACTGTCGCGAGCCGTGATTCAAACCGGGCATCGTGATTTCCCAGCGTCCAGAACAACTTCGCATTTTTTGCCACCGCTTCAATTTCATCCAGGCGTTCAGTGCAAGCCTGGATTTCTCCAGCGACATCAGGCCGATCTTCCCAGGCAATCGGTGAGTGCCGGGAGATCGATGCGCCATCGAAAACATCTCCATTAAGAACAACCGCTGCCGGTTTCATATCTTTGATGAATTTCAAAAAAGCACGGTGTGCAGTAGTCACCACATCAGGCCAGTAATGGGCATCACTGCCAACGAGAATAATACCGTCTTTGACAGCAAACTTTCGACGCTCCGGATGAAAGTCAGTCGGCACCGCTGACGGATTATGGATTGGCCGATCATATTTTTTTTCTAAATTTCTTCGTCTGGAATAAACCCGGCGCTCTGCCAAATTTAAATGCGCGGCAGTACCGGCCGCACCCAACGTCGAAAACAATCGTATAAATTCTTCATCGCTACACGCTGGCTTAGTCACGCATCGCGTCTGCCAGCCGGTTAGCGCGGCCTGGAATATCTCGTGCCAATTTTGAATCGAGAAGTTCGTTCGCTGCCGTGTCATTATCGCCGGCCACCAATGCCGCAATCATATTCTTGAACATCAGCATCCTGGGCGTACCGATCCAAAAATTTAAATGAATGATGATGCCCTGACGAATGGTGTCGAGGTCATTGAACCAATCCAAGTTCTCCAGTTCCGCTATGCACCTTTCGATGTCGTTCTTCAGCATGTGCTGGGCCTCGTCTTCAGAGATCCCCAGGCCACCGGCATCGGCATCGATGTTTCTGCCTATGCCGACCGTATGGGCGCCGGCAATACAAGTGTAACAGTGGGCGCGATAGCCTTCCTCAACAGTGAGGTCTTCAACGAGTTGGTCAATCGGGTAGATAATCATTTTGTAAGCCCCTTGAATTTTTCAAATGATCGCATCCCTCCTAATCCCAGCATCCCGAGAACGATGGTCAGCAACGAGTCCATGTCGAAGGCCGGCAAATCGTAAGGCAATCCTAAAACACCCAGGAAAAATATTGTCAGTGGCTGAACTAAAAAGTGCCAGCCGATTGCCAGCGCACCGATCCATCCGATACATGGACGCCAACCGGCAACAAACACAGAGCGATGGGCCGCTTCCACCTTGTTGATTTCCAGTTGCGCCAGGGAGCCTTTGTTGTGAGCATCGACCAATGCCTTTTCCATCTCACGCATCGCCTTAGCCTTGGCGTTTTTGTCAGGCACCAAACGTTCGATCACGGTTTCGGCAATAGGCATAATCGCAGCCAAAATAGGGATCATAATGTTTTCCCTTTGTTATTTTGGACACGAACCGGCCGTCCGGCCATCCAAGATGATACAACTGGCAAAGGATAAGCGTGAGCCATCATTAAGCACCCGCTTTGGGAAAACCCAACAATACCCCTTGGGTCTCCAGGAGAGGTGAAGATGACAATAGCATCTGGGCTATAATTGGATTCTGGTGGTGTAGCATTAAACGCCGCCATGAACACAGATATTTGGTCTTCATTTAAACGAACGTGCTTCAGTGCAATCAGCGGATTGAGGTTAGTTGTATCCTCGACCCACTGTGACATCAGCATTGACGTTGGACACTTCTGCGCGACTTCTTCTGTGGGAGTGCTGGCGCAGCTAGAGAGGGTTAAGACGGTGGCTACTAGCAACGACAGCAATAGCGGCCAGAACCGAATCATCGTCTTCGTATCCAATCTCGACATGCCAGATGCATGCGGATTAAAACAACAATCAAAGTAATCGAAATGATTCCAAACTGCGCCCATGCTTCAAATATCTGCGCCCACCAAGGAACCGTGATTGCTGGTGCCGCGATAGCAGTGTCGATGAGTAGCTTCTCTTTCTCAATCATGACCGGACCCCCGTCGGTTTGTGGTCACCATTGTGCATAACTGCGAGACGGTTACATTTTTCTTCCTGCACTCGTAACCGTGCAGCCAGATCAGCCGCCTCGCGATTCTGCGCCGCGAGATTATCGGGCGAAAGAATGCTTTTGAAGGTAGTGATTTGGCTCTCCATCACCGCCCGGCCTTCCTCGACGGCATCGATTTTTTCAAAGAGATGTTTGATGGTTTTTTGGATCTCGGTGATATCTAAGATGACCCGAGCCAATTTAGCCTCCAGCACTTTCACCGTTGCCAAGCCCCCCGCAACGACAGTTAAAATTGTCAGGAGGTCGCGTAGGCCAAATTCCATAGGTCACGGTTTTGTCGGCCAGCTTGGATTGGCTGGATCTGTTGACGCTGGAAGATCCCTCAGTGCCCGCCGGTACTCAATGATCGCGGCGTTATCGTCAGGGGCAACGTCAGACAGCATGAGGTAATCGGTTTCTGCCAGTAGTCGATTGCGCTCTGTGCGTAACAGCGCCATGGATCGCGCCGTGGCATCGGATGCTTCCGCTGCCGTGTCTTTCACTGGCGTGTCGCCGGACACGTCCCAGTACGCAAGGTTGTTGTCTAAGCCTTCGACTACCTTCACCCCGGAATGGGCGAGTACGAACTCATCGGCGGCGGCCTTGTCATCGAAGTCTTGATACTTCGTGACTAATCCTTTGTCATGTTTCATGACGGCTGTAAATTGTCTCATTTTAGTTTCTCCTGTTATAAAATTTAAGCATGAGACACTCCCCATGTTGTCATCCGCCCTTCGTCTAGGGTGCCGTCAGGAGGGAAAATCTGAAACCTATCTGTAGTGATAATAGCTTTTCTAACCCCCGCCCCGTGGACGGGTACTATATAACTGTCATACGTATAGCCGATCCATGTCATGCTGGGCCAAGATGATGATCCCCCTAAATTTAAATTAATAGTGAAGTGCGACGCTTCACCAGATACATTACCTT
>Ga0208790_1000609_pt1 | contig 16911 bp, 20 predicted proteins | sample 10_taG_FD_184083 | JGI IMG/M metagenome (GOLD analysis project Ga0208790, IMG submission 184083) | Marine viral communities from the Subarctic Pacific Ocean - 10_ETSP_OMZ_AT15264 metaG (SPAdes) (version 2) | ecosystem: Environmental > Aquatic > Marine > Oceanic | place: Pacific Ocean | collected... | reverse complement strand
GAAGTGAACGGGCTTGAAGCAAACCATGGCCGTGATCTTATCGAAGCGCGTCAACAGATAGGGCTGGCTCTTGCCGAGAGCTTAGACGGCACTACCGCCGCTTCAGTCCGAGCACTAAACACGCGAGGGGCAAAGGGGGACTTTCAGGACTGGAGCGCCATTTCTAAGGACGCTCATTCTGATGAAGCCAACGCGGCGGCTAACGCCGCTTGGGCAAACTTTAATGACCTTAGATCGGCGGGATGGGGCCAAGGGAAAAAGCAAGATGACGCGCTGGAAAAGTCCATCAAGGCTCTTGAGGAAATTGCCGCTGAAGCTAACGCAAAGACGGGAAGATTTTCCGGCACTTATACTTGGAGCCCTGTTGGAAACTGGAAAGATACTGGACCAGGAATCCGAAGTGCCACAAAAGACCTTGCGAACAAACAAATCGCCCTGCTGAAAGCCCAGCGAAATTTATTGGCCGCGCAGAAAAAATCAACCAACCTACAGGCTAATCCGCCCAAGACAGTGGTCCAGGCTCAAAACCAACTGGACGAGCTTAAAGCGAATATAGCGGCCAATAAACAGGCGCAACTTGACTTCAGAGCCGCGCCAGTAGACCGGCCCGACACAGTTCCTGAACTAAGCGTCATGGAGATGCAGAGGATACGAAGTGATATTCTCAAGTACGCCCGCGCCGCCAGTTCAAACATAGTCCTAAACGCAAACGAAGCTCGTGCTTTAGGTAAACTGGAGCGGTCTCTTCTGGACGACATGGCAAACACGGCAAGCAACCCCGTTTTAAGCGGCCTGGATCCAGCCGCACGTATCGCGGCCCGTAAAGCTTGGGCGGCTCTACAAGAGGGCGTTGCATGGTCAAGGGCCGGGAATGACGTTTTCAGTCGCGCCTTCAAGATACGACAAGTAACGGGGAAAGACCCATTCGGCGCAGACGTTTTGATGCCGGAGCAATTACAGGACCTCTTCCTTAACGCGTCCCCCACTGAAGCAGGGCTGATGATGGACAGCCTCACCCGTGCTGCAATTGGGATAGTAGAAGGTGCAGACGCCATGGCACGAGGAGACAGGTTCAAGACAGTCAAAGTCGCACAAGCGAGCCTGTTGCGGGCTATGGCGGCCAGGGTCGTGGACAGCGAAACGGGTCTTGTTAAAGACCGCGACACGGCAGACTTTCTCGTAGAACACGCTACCCTTTTAGATAACTTTTTTCCGAACATAAAAAACGACCTGGAAAACGCACAAATAGCGAAGGCAAGATTTGCCGACGCCCAAGACCCGACCAGTGCTTTAAATAAGGAGCAAGTTAAATCCCTGGCGTTTGCGGACTTCCTGGGGGCGGACACAAATCCTTCGGCAGTTATAGCGGACAACTTAAAAGGAAAAGATGGTGTAGGCTGGTTGCGAAGAACCATAAGAGGGGCCAAGGAAACGGGCGACCCAGAGGTTGCGGAGGGTCTGGTGCATGGTATTTTTGACAGCGCCTGGGCCCATGCCGGAGGAAACAGTCGTGATCCGATGTCATTTAAAGCGTTCCGGGATTACTTGTACACTCCTTTAGGTGGACGTAGCGGAGGTCCGAGCCCCATTCAAATGCTGATCAGCGAGGGGCTGATTACAGACACGCAACGGATACGGCTTGATAGATTAATGTCAAGCTCTGTAAAGACCGAAGCCGAGATAATTGGGTACGTGGATAAGTTTGAACAACTAATGTCTCAAGGAGTAAACCTGGAGAGACTTACGGGGAAGGAAATAGTTGAAGAACTAGAGCTTCTCCCAAAGAGAGCAATGGATCCAGCAACGATTTTGGGGGATGCCGCACAAGAGGCTGGACGGGCCACAGCCCGAAGGGTCCTGGACGAAAAAGAAGTTATGCTCGACAACCCCAATATGTGGGCCAGACTTATGATCCGTATAACGGGTTCAAGGATGGGCGCGTCGATAAGCGAAGGCGTTAAAAAGGTGTTGGGAATAAAGGGTGAAGGGGCCCAGCTACAAGCTGCCGCTGCGGGTGCTCAAGCCCTGGAAACAGCCGTCAACAGAACGCCCCTCTCCGCGTATCAAAACATTATCTGGGAAGCCCTGAACGATAAGGAGCTTTTCAAGGCCCTTATTGAAAGAGGAATGAGCGCCAGAGACAAGTACAGGATTTCTCGAAATTATATAGCCGCGTTGGGTGCAGCCGGGATCACGGCGGCAGATCCTGATGTTGATGTGTATCAAACACAGGATGAGGCTCAAGCAGCCGCGCAGGCAAAAAGGGAGCTAGACAGAAGCTGGGTTCATGGCGGAACCACACGACCTACTATAAATCCATACGGCCATGTCACAAGTGAGAAGCCGTTCCCAGGGCTTCTAAAATTGTGGTCCTCCCCCCCGCCGCAGCAAGTCGTGGCACCGCCAGTTCCGCCCGTTGTGCCCCCTCAAAGCGCCGCCCCGAGCGCCGCCCCGAGCGCCGCCCCGAGCGCCGCAGTAGCGCCGGGAGGTCTGACATACGGCCAAGCGTTTCCTCACGATGAGATTCTTAGTATGGCGGACGCCCGTAAAGAGCGTCAGCAACTTTCCGCCTCACAAGGCATAGGTAGCCTTGCATAACAAGAAGTATGGGACTATGTTAGCCTCTCTATAAAGGAGGTACCCCATGGAACCCATACTAATCAACCTCGCCATTATGACGCTTGTTCCCATCGTGTTTATCGGCATCGTAGCCTTGATCGCTTTGCTATGACGTACAACCTGTCGCCGCATTTCACCCTGGCGGAACTGACAAAAAGCTCCACCGCCATTCGGATGGGCATCCACAACGAGCCGGAGCCGCACCACTTTCCTGCGTTGGAGCGACTTTGCACAACGATTCTGGAACCTGTGCGAGCGCATTTCGGGATAGCCTTTTCGCCTAGCTCCGGATACAGAAGCCCGCAGTTGTGTGAGGCGATTGGTTCAAGCAAAAAGAGCCAACACGCCAAGGGCGAGGCGGCGGATTTTGAGTTGCCTGGGGTAGACAATCACCTCGTTGCGTCCTGGATCAGGGACAACCTGGATTTTGACCAGCTTATTCTTGAAGGCTACACCGACGACGACAAGAACAGCGGCTGGATCCACTGCTCGACAAAGAGCGAAGGCAACCGCAAAGAAGTCTTACGCTATCATCGTGATACCGGGTATCAAAAAGGGCTGGGCTAGCTGAACCATTTCCTGGTCTCTTCTCCAAGCACGTCGCTAGCAATGTTAACCTTGGCCTGTAAGGCGTCGAGGATTTTCTCATCGATGGTACCCTCCGCAACTAGGTCAATATACGTCACGGATTTTTCCTGCCCGATACGGTGAGCCCTGTCTTCAGATTGCAGGCGCGTTTCAAGGTCATAGGAATTAGCGTGATATATCACGGTATTCGCGGCGGTCAGGGTCAGGCCGTAGCCTCCCGTCTTGGGCGTCCCCACGAAAAACCGGAGCGGCGACGTTTGATCTTGGAAAAGATCGACGGTATGCTGTCGCTCATCTTGTGGCGTCTCGCCATAAAAGGATGCCGCCGATTCGGGCCCGAACCGGCGGCGCAAAGCATCAGTGATTTCTTGGACGTTGTGGACCCACGCCGCCCAGATTATCGCCTTGCCTTGAATTTCTTCAACCGTGTCCAAAAGTTCTGTCAACCGGTTGCTTGGAAGGGGCTTAATCCCGCCTTCATCCGAGGGCAAAAACCCACAGACAATTTGTTGTAGTCGCATGATCTGCGTCAAAACGGACGTTGTAGTCGCCAGTTCCCCCGCGTCAATTTGCGCCAGCGCAAACTTCTTCATCTCCTTGTAGACGCGCTTTTGCTCATCTGTTAGCTGAACGTTGCGTCTGACATAGATCTTGTCGGGAAGATCCAGGCACTCCTCCTTCAGGATGCGGTGCGAGAACGTGCCCAGTTTCTCCCCCAGTTCATCCAAACGACGATAGCCCTTGATCTCCTGAAAAGAATGCCGCCCTAAAGTGCGCCTCTGGATTACCGCGTATCGGGCCTGGAACCCGTAGTAACTTTTGTGCCCCAACGCCTCGCGGTCCAGGAACTCGCACTGGCTGAACAGATCCATTGGCGACTTCGTGATGGGCGAGCCGGTCAAAATGCGACGGTACTTGGCCAGCCGCCCGCACTTGATGATGTTTGAGGTCCGCGCGGCCTTGCGGTTCTTGATGGTCGTGCTCTCGTCCACGATCACCAGATTATCGGGATGGTTTTCGAGAAACAGGAACGCTGCCGTGGCTCCCTTCTTCGTGGAAAGAGCCTCAACGTTCATAACCAAAACACGAAGGCGAGAATCCGTGCGCCGCACCAGTTCCGTCATCTGCTCAAGAAACTTCTTCGTGATGTTGGCTTGCCACCGCACCATCAAGGTGTCGATTCGATCAGGCAAATGTGCCGGGATCTCTCTTTGCACCCAGTTATCGTACACGCCCTTCGGCGCAACAATAAGAACCGAGTCGATTTCACCTTCTTCGAACAGCGCCGCAGCATTATCCAACGCGACCTTGGTCTTGCCGGTTCCCATCTCCAGGAACCACCCGTGAAAAGGCTCCCTCCAGGACTCATTGAAGACCAGCCGCTGGTGTTCATAGGGCTCTGTTTTAAAAACATAGGTCATTGAACATTTCTCCTTGACATTATGCACGTATACGATAATATCGCATCATTGTAAAGGGCCAAAAGCCCTTGGACCACGAACCATGGATCACGGAGAAGAAAACATGGATAATGACGATATCTTGTCTGAGATGGAAACAGACTCAGCATCTGACGATAAGCTGGATAACTTAGACCCCCAGAACTCCCAGAAAATGAGAAGTATGGCCGAGCTTGCTCGCGCCATTCGGAACAAGGAAACCGAGATTGATGACCTTGAGTCGATGCTCAAAGAAAAGAAGGAGCAGTTGCGGCGGCAGTCTGAGGAGGACTTACCGTCGATGATGGCCGAACTGGGCATCAATTCCTTTGAACTAGATGACGGCTCACGGGTCACGGTCAAGGACCTTTACGGCGGGCACATTTCTCTCGCCAACCGCGATGCAGCCTACTTGTGGCTGCGCGACAACGGGTTCGATGACATCATCAAGAACACCCTGTCCATTGTTTTTGGTCGCGGCGAAGATCAAAAGGCGGACCACTTTATGAAAATCCTGGAGGGGTACGGCCTGCTGCCGGAACAGAAGACGGGCGTTCATCCCAGCACGTTGAAGGGTTGGGTAAGAGAGCGAATGGAAAGTGGGGATTCTTTCCCCATGGATCTGTTTGGGGCATTTGTCGGCCAACGGGCCGTAATCAAGAGGAGTCGTTAATCATGGCAAAAACGCCAGCGAAGAAGAATGGCAACGGCACCGCCGTTGCCGTGCTTGACGAATCCATGTTCGAGGCCGACGCTGGTCTTGGGCTGGAGCATGTAACGGCAGAGGATCTGGCGCTGCCGTTCCTCAAAGTGCTTTCTCGCCAGGACCCGATCTTGGACGATCTTGAGACGGCAAAGGTCGGGGACATTTACAATACCGTCACTGGCCAAGCTTATCCGGGAAAGGAAGGCGTACTTGTGATTCCTTGCGCGTTCCAGAAACGGTTCATCCAATGGGCCCCGCGAGGTGGCGGGTCGGGTGCCCCCGTAGGCATTTTTGGCCCCAGCGAAAAGCGGCCAACGACAGAACGGTCCACGGACGACAACAAGGACTACGTTGTCGGCGGCGAGGGCGATTACATAGAGCAGACCGCGCAACATTACGTGCTGCTCTTGTCTAAAGAAGGGTCTGAACGGGCCCTCATCGCAATGAAATCCACGCAGCTTAAAAAGAGCCGTAAGTGGATGTCGATGGTTTTATCCCGCCAAATGCAAGGCGTGAAGGGCGTACCTTTCACGCCGCCAATGTTCTCTCACGTTTACCGGCTGACAACTGTCGGCCAGGAAAACGCCAAGGGGTCTTGGCACGGCTGGGAAATTGCTCTGGAAGGACAGGTCAAGGATATTAATCTGTATCACGCGGCCAAAACCTTTGGAGAAAGCGTCGATAGTGGTCAGGTCCAGGTGAAGCATCAGCAGGATGCAGGGGCCGAGACCAGTCTGGATGATAGCGTCCCGTTTTAACCAGGAGTGGCGGGGCTTGCCCCCGCCACCCCTTTTAAGGGGGAAGCTATGTCCAACAGCGAAAAATTCGCGGCAATCTTTGATGGATTAGCCGACGCCTATGGCACCTACGCCGTCGAGAAAAAACAAGCCAACGGCAAGAACGTTGGTTCAGCCATGGTTCACCACGAACCACGGACCACGGCTCATTGGGACCGGCACCTCGCCGGTCAAGGAGAGGCCCTGGGGATCATCCCCATCAACCGAGACAATAATTGTCTGTGGGGGGCTATCGATGTTGACGTCTACCCCACAGACCACAAAGCCCTTGTCGAGAAAATCAACAGGCACAAGCTCCCCTTCATTTGCTTCCGGTCTAAATCTGGTGGAGCGCACCTGTCCCTGTTTTCGTCAGAGTGGATGCCAGCGCGGGAAATGCGGGACACTCTGACACGGTTAAGGGCCGCGCTGGGATACAGCGCCGACACAGAGATTTTCCCGAAACAAATCAAGCTTCATGCCAACGACACCGGCAATTACCTGACAGTCCCCTATTTCGATGCCGAAGAAGGGCTGCGCTACGCCTTCAGGGATGACGGCACGGCAGCAACGCTCGAACAATTCTTTGAATTGCACAAGGAACGGGTTCAGACGCCGGAACAGATCGTTGCGTTGTCCCTGGAAGAGGAAACGGAAAGTTTGGCGGATGGCCCGCCGTGCCTCCAGTATTTGTGTAATCAGGGGTTTCCGGAAGGGACAAGGAACAACGGGCTGTTCAATCTTGGGGTCTATCTCCGGAAAGCTTTTCCGGACGATTGGGAAACCCAGATAATGACCTTTAACATGCAGTACATGGGGCCTCCCCTGCCCCTCAATGAGGTCAATGTTGTTGCCAGCCAACTGCGCCGCAAAGATTACACCTATAAGTGCAGGGACATGCCTGTCGTTTCGCACTGTAACCGTGATGTTTGCCGAACAAAAAGGCACGGTATTGGCGGGGGCTTGACGGCAACCGTGGCTAATCTTCGTAAATACAATTCTGACCCTCCCGTCTGGTTTCTAGACGTCAATGGTGTTCCCGTTGAGCTTGACACTGACGCCCTGATGAACCAGAACGCATTTCAAAAAGCCTGCGTGGAGCAGATTAATTTCTTCCCGGAGACTGCCGCGAAACCTGTTTGGGAGGCTCGAATGAACGCCCTTCTATCGGAGATGATCACAATGGAGGGCAGCATCATAGAGGTGTCAAAAGATAGCTCCGTCAACGGCCAGTTCTACGATCTGCTGGAGGAGTTTTGTACTTCGATGCAGACGGCCAACGACAAGGAAGAAATCCTTTTGCGCCGCCCCTGGACAGATGAAGAGAAAAAAAGAACTTTCTTCCGCTTAAAGGACTTCGGGGGCCACTTGCGGAAAAATCGTTTTTTCGAATACAAGGCCAACGTCATCAGCCAACGTTTGCGTGACATAGGAGGAGAGCCCGAGCAAATCAGGATCAAGAACAAACCCACCCGTGTATGGAGCATCCCCGCCTACAGCATTGTTGAGGTAGAGGTCCCCACGCCAGACTTTGGCGACACCGCCGAGCCGCCGTTCTAATGTTCAGAGTATTTGGACCGCCAGGAACGGGGAAGACCACAACTCTTCTGAACATGGTGGATAACGCTCTGGAAAAGGGCGTCCCTCCTGAGAGGATTGCCTTTCTGGCGTTTACCAGAAAAGCCGCCTATGAGGCTAGAGATCGCGCCGCCGCGAGATTCAACCTGGACCCCCAGAAAGAACTCCCTTATTTTCGTACCATCCACTCCCTGGCACTGAGGGTTCTTGGCCTTCGAACCGAGCAAATCTTAAAGTCGTCTGATCTAAAGGAGTTCGCCAACCGGGTTGGGATAGATGTCACTGGCACCGCCGAAGAAGGAGAAGAGGCGTACAAGCCGGATCACCCTGTTTTGCAATTGCTGGCCTTGGCTACTACGAAGAAGGTGCCCTTGCGTGAAGAGTACAACCGAAACCACACTCTGAGCCACAGTTGGGAAGAAGTTGACTATATCACACGAGCATATAACGAATACAAAAAGGTGAACGGCCTTTATGACTTCACGGACATGCTGGTGAGTTTCCTGGATTACGCCCCAACAGCCTGCCCGGAGTTTGAATTATGCTTCCTGGATGAGGCGCAGGACCTGACCCCGCTACAGTGGGACATTGCTCACCTCCTGGACAGCAAGTCTCAACGCATGTACTGCGCTGGCGACGATGATCAGGCCATCTACAAATGGGCCGGAGCCGACGTGGACTCCTTCATTGGTCTCCCCGGCGGCAGCGAGACACTTGAGCAGTCGTATCGGATCCCAGCTTCCGTTCACGAGGTGGCCATGAACATCGCAACCCGGATACATAAGCGGTACCCGAAGGTCTATCGGCCACGAAAAGAAGCGGGTCTTGTGCGCCGTATCAGGGACGTCAACGACGTTGATATGTCAGAAGGCTCATGGCTGATCCTCGCGCAGGCGAGGTACATGCTGTACCCAAGCCATTACGAGCTTAAATCGGGAGGGTTCTTGTTCGACAAACAGGGCCGCTCTTCCATTAATCCAAAACTATCGACCGCCGTCAACGCATGGGAGCAATTGCGGAAGGGGAAAAGCATCGCTCTGGATGCGGCCAAGACCATGTACGGCCTCATGTCCTCTGGCATTCGCGTAGAGCGGGGCTTCAAGAAGATTCAAGCGGATGAGGAGGCCCTCTTCACGCTGCCGTCGCTGCAACAAGACCACGGGCTTCTGGCTTGCGGAGATATGATCTGGCACGAGGCCCTGGATAAAATTCCTGACGCTGAACGAGCCTACATAGTTGCCCTCCTTCGCAGAGGAGAGAAGTTCAATGCCCCGCCCCGCATTACAGTGTCCACGATCCACGGCGCAAAAGGCGGGGAGGCCGACAATGTTGTCCTGATGACAGACCTGACGGCAGCGGCGGATAGCGAAAGACAGATTGAACCAGACAACCTCAACCGCGTGTTCTACGTTGGCGTAACGCGAACCCGACAGAAGCTCTACATCGTAGAACCCGAAAACACATACCGGAGCTTCGAAATATGAAACGCGGAAAAGTTCTGCAAACGGCGTTTAAATTAATTTTTGGCTCACGGTCCGAGAAATACGGACCGCCGCTCACGAACCATCAACGAATTGCCGCTGGATGGTCCGTCATTTTTGAACAGGATGTTACACCTTCACAGGTTGTGAAGGCGTTGATTTGGCTTAAACTAGCGCGACTCGTCCATGGAAACGATGAAGACAGTTGGGTGGACATTGCGGGTTACGCAGCAATTGGTAGTGAGATCGCAGATGACGAATAAATTACAGATGGCAATGTTCCCACCAGTTTCCGAGTGGCTTCCCCCCGACACTTTTCCCGACATAACGGATGCAAAAGAGATTGCAATCGACGTCGAGACCAGAGACCCAGACCTCAAGACCCACGGCCCAGGCTGGGCCAGAGGCGTTGGCGAGGTTGTTGGCGTGGCCATTGCCGTAGACGGCTGGGAGACGTACATCCCCCTGCGTCACCTGGGCGGCGGCAATCTTGATGAGCGCGTTGTCAGCAAGTGGCTCAAGCGGGTCTTCGAATGCAGCGCGGACAAAATTATGCACAACGCGCAGTACGACGCAGGTTGGATCAGGCGCATGGGCTTCCAAATAAATGGCCGCATCATCGACACGATGATCACGGCGGGCCTGCTTGATGAAAACCGCTTCAGCTACTCGCTCAACGCGCTCTCGTATGACTACCTGGGTAAAGTCAAAAGCGAAAAGACGCTCACCGAAGCCGCACGAGAGTTTGGCCTGGACCCAAAGGCAGAGCTTTGGAAGCTGCCCGCACATTTTGTCGGGCCCTACGCCGAAACTGACGCCGCGCTCACGTTGGAGCTTTGGCGGCACTTCGTAACGAAGCTGAACACCGAAGACCTATGGTCCGTGCATAAGCTGGAAACAGACCTCCTGCCCTGCTTGATCGACATGACCTGGAACGGCGTAAGAGTGGACATAGACCGCGCCGAACGGACCAAGCAAGAGTTGATGGCGCGCGAAAAGACGCTGCTGCGGAAGGTCAAGAAGATCAGCGGCCACAACGTCGAGATCTGGGCGGCGGCGTCCATCGCAAAAGCGTTCGATGCCATGAGCGTGTCGTACCCTCAAACCGAAAAAGGCAACCCCTCGTTCACCAAAACCTTCCTGTCCGAGCACCCCTCAGATATTGCCAAACTGATTGTTGAGGCCAGAGAAATAAACAAAACCCATTCCACGTTCATCGACACGATCCTGCGTCACGTCGCTGGCGATGGCCGCATCCACGCCCACATTAACCAGCTTCGATCCGACGACGGCGGCACCGTCTCAGGCAGAATTTCGATGAAGAACCCGAACCTGCAACAAGTGCCCGCGCGTCACGCCCAGCTTGGCCCCATGATCCGCGCCCTCTTTTTGCCCGAGGAAGATCAGCAGTGGGCGGCGATAGACTTCTCGCAACAGGAGCCGCGCATCCTGGTGCATTACGCCGCGACCTACGGGAAGTGGAAAAACGAGGACGGCGGGCTTCCCGGCGTCCAGGAATTTGTCGAGGGCTACCGAAACGATCCTACCATGGACTTCCACACCATGGTCGCGGAGATGGCCGACATTTCCCGCAAGCAAGCCAAGACCATCAACCTCGCCATGATGTACGGCATGGGGGTCAACAAGCTCTCGCAGCAACTCGACATTTCCCTGGACGAGGCCAAAGATCTAACCAAGCAGTACCACGCCAGAGTGCCCTTCGTTAAAATGCTGACGCAGGGCGTATCGCGCCGCCTGGAAGATCGAACCTCCTCCGGCAGCATCCGTAGCCTGAAAGGCCGCAAGTGCCGCTTCGACAAATGGGAGCCCGACACGTTCCAGATGCATAAGGCCATGAGTTGGGATGAAGCCGTCGCGGCCCACGGCCCAACGACCAGATTGAAACGAGCGATGACCTATAAGGCGCTCAACCGGTTAATCCAAGCAAGCGCCGCCGACATGTGTAAACAAGCCATGGTCAATCTCCACCAAAAAGGTGTAACGCCAATGATCATGGTGCATGATGAGTTGGACTGCTCCGTGTCTTCCCTGGCCGAGGCTCAGGAAATAGCAGACGTCATGGTCGAGGCGCTGCCGTTGGAGGTGCCTTCAAGATGCGACATCGAAATCGGCCCCTCCTGGGGAGAGGCCGTAGAGCCTTAGTCGCCGCTATCTAAACCCGCAATGATCTCATTTGTGGTCAGGACGGCCTGTGGCACGGGTTTAAGGCGGTAAGGTTTACCGGGGTTGCGGCGCACAAACCCGCCGGAGGTGGCGTCCCATGCACTATCCATCGCGCCCGCCGCAACGCCCGCAAGATAAAGCGCCATTTTGTCTTTGTCGCCGCTGCAAGCCTCATCTGCATCCGCGAGCAAAAAATTAATTAGATCTGCATCCATCGAAAACCTCCTTCAAGGTACGGGTTTGTTCTTCAGGCGTGAATTGATCAGGCGGCAATCGCCAATGAATCTTGCCGTGCAGATCATCGACGGACATGGCGCGGCAAACTTGTTTGTCCAAGGCGACCAACATAATGACGTCGCAATCTTTCCTTGACAGCCGCCGCCGAGCCTTGACGCCGCCGATCTTGCCGGTAATGAGAAAATCATAGCGTATTGCGCCGCTGTATTGAGTGGAGATCCGGCGCGGGTGCAGCGTCGATTTCACCTGGACGCGCACCACGGTTTCGCCACAAAAGGCCACGAGATCGATCCGCTGCACACCAGCGTGTATGACATCCCAACCGTTCATACCCTGGATCACCGAAGCGGCCAAGAACTCCCCCTCGCGCCCGTTGTTGATTTTCAAGTGTTTCCCCGCAAGAACCCTTGTTTTTCGGCAGATATTCGCATATATTCTGTCCCACCAGGAGGTGCCAAAATGGACACGAAGAAATGGAAGTCAATCCTTGTTCCCCGAGAGGTGTACGAGGAAGTTGTAAAAATCGCCCACTCAGAAGGACGAACCATCAGCGGGCAATTAAGAGTGATATTCTCGCAATGGTACATGGCGCTGTACAACGGAGCCTCGAAAAACGAGAGCTAAGGGTTTGGCGCAGACCAAGCCTTCACGAGACCGTCTAAAAGACGACGCTGTTCTTGCACGTTTTGCTGGATGTGCAGAGTGCGCTCGTCTATGCGCTCTTGCCGACGCGAAATCTCCCCCAGGCTAATGACCGCAGACTCGACTTTGTGGATGCGGAGATCTTGACTCTCGTTCTGTTGAAGAAGTTGACCCCACGCCACGGCTGCGCCAAGGGCAACGATGCCCGCCGGGAACAACGGGAGCCATTTCTTACTCATCGTCTTTATCGTCGTCTTGGGGAGGCTTACGGTCTTCCGGCGCGACATATGGCCCGCCGCCGATGAAATCGTGGAAATTCTCCTCCAAAAATTCGTACACAGTTTCCGTTGGGATGCTCCACCCCATGTGCGTGATGGCCTGGAAATGCGCCGCCGACACCCTCGACGGAACCCCAATCATCTCGTATCGCTGTCTGTCGTTCGAATAGGCAAAAAGCGCCCCGCCGGAATTGCCGAAGATGATTGGCGGTGTCGCCAACTGGTACCTGTAGCCGTTGATGATTTGCTCACTGAAGGCCATCTCGCCCGACGTCATAAAGGGCGGGTAGCCCAGTCCAGCGCCCACGGCCCAGACTTTTTGCCCCAGTTTGGGAACTTCGTCTTGGGGTAGCAAGCGGGCAACCTGATCGACGCCGCGCTCAAAATCACGGAGTTGCAGCAGGGCCAGATCTCTCTGCTCATCATGCGCCACGATGTCGGCAAGGCGTCCACGAGTGCCAACAGACCGCGCGCATCGAACGTAATCGAACCAGAACGCCGTGACCGGTGACCGCGTTTCGCGCTTCACTTTCCGCGATTTCCGGGGGGACCAGACCTCCGTGATCGAGATGCTCCGGCCTATGACGTGGTAGTTGGTGAGGATGTAAGTCTCGTATTTCTTCGCGGGCGCTACACCGTGGTCTTTGGAATAGATCACAGTTCCTGAGCCACTCGTATCGATACGAACCGCTGTGTTCAGCATCTCCGTATGCTGTGGGCCACAATCAGCGGCAGCAGTGACAATCCCAGCGCATAAAATGAGCGCAACCAGGGCGGCGGCTTTCAAAAATAACAATTTCACGATGCGTCTCCTTTATTTCTTGCCTGAAGCAAAAGCTGAACCTGTTAATATCGCACCCATACTAAGGTGGAAGAGTCCGCCACCCATCAACGTAAAGGGACTATGTTGGCCTGTGAGTTTTTTCATTAGTTCCATCTGCACCATGGGTTCCGGCGTACTATTGATGATTTCCATAAATAGGCTTATGTCGGGTCTGTTGATCCCGTACCAAATCGGCACAAACATGAAGTCGTAGAAGCAAATGAGGAGGTATACGATCAGCGCCGTCCAGCGCCACGTCATCGTGGCTTTTTCCTGCGTCGAAAGTTCTGTGGTCATCTAAATACACGGCGGTGTACATCTCATACCGTTGGCCATAACGAGGATCGCCGTCGCCGCTATCGCTACCAGACCTAAGATCAACATTGCCCGCTTCATTTATTTTTCCTCAGAGTAGAACAGCAGGGCAGTCCAACGCCACGCCATTCATCGCTCTTTCACTTCTCATTTGGACGATTATACCGAATTTTCCACCCGTTGCCAAATCTCATATGCGGTCGTTTCGGAGCATGGTTGGTCCCACACGCTGACGGCCAGGGCCCTGTCCGGGCTCCCTCCTTTTTGCAGATAGTCCTCCCTCCAGGTCAGGTTCGCGAACCGTGATGGCCGGTGCCGGAGTAGCTGGTCGTAGCCCTTCTGGCAGGCCCACAGACGTTCCGGCGTTACCAGGACCATCTGCTCGACGCCTATGGCGAAGGCATGGTCGATGAACCGTCGAATGTGCTTGAAGGGGGGATTGGTCACGATGACCGGTGCCTGCGCCGACTTCCAGTCAAAAAAGTCGTGGCCCTCGTCAATGTCGTGGCTGACGACGCGATAACCGGACTGTTCGAGCGCGGTGACGAACCGTCCGTCCCCGGCGCACGGCTCCCATACCGTCGCGGATTCTCTCAGTTTCACGTGAAACAATACAGAGTCGATTATGCTCTGGGGCGTGGGGTAAAAGTCGTTCTCGTGGCGCTGCATATGGGGTAAACCTTTCAGTTGACGGAGGACGCATAACATTGTATACCTGACCCACGGTGCAGGTCAAGTTGGACAGCCTGGGCCAGACGGGACACTGACTCCTTGGTCCCGGCCCCCCGCCGCTCACGCCTCCCGGTGAGCGGCGGGGGCACGGCAGTCGCGATGCGGCGGATGGCCGCTACCCAGGTCCGCTTGCATACCTGGGAAGCAGCAGGGTCTGATGAGCCGCCGCGACTGCCAATTTTCCCCCCAGGGAGAGGAGGACCCCGCCGATGGAATCGATGAAATCAAAGCACGAGTTCGGCGCACCGCCGTGGGCAGTGCCGCAACTGGGCTGGTTAGAGGATCAGATAGGTCTCACCAGCGTCGTCTACCATTGTGGTTTTTTGGCGGAAGACTGCGACCAGAAGATCGCGGATCTCATCACCGGAAAGGAGGTGCTGTCCCCCGCCGCAAAATATCTGCGGAAAATCCGCGCCGTCTTTTACGCCGCGCAGGAAGACGGTCTTGTCCATCTTGTGCAGCGGCGACGCCCGAAAAAAGGGAAAAAGAAACTGGCGCGGCAGGCGTTCGAATATCGGGCCGAACCGGTGCCCGCGAAATGATGATCGTGGCCGTCTATATCGTCATCGTCAGCACCGAAGCACGGTTCGTGGTGCTGAACCAACAATACCAAACCATGGCCGAATGTGAACGGGCCACGGCTCACGATCCATGGATCATCTGTGCCGAAACCCCGGCGCAATAAGAGGACCAAGGCGCGCGGCGGCGTCAGGGGCGAGCCCATGCAGATTCTCCCTCGCACAAAAAAAGGCCGAATGGATAAATCCGGCCATCCGCCGCACCGTAACCCCATCGCCAAATTCAACCCTCGGGTGAACCGCCCAAAGGTTTTCGTCTCCAAGCGGTTCCAGGGACCGGAAAAAGAGGAGTGGGACTGGTGAGATGCAACTTTTTCCCTACACGCCCAGGGGGCGTGTAGGGAAAGCAACCCCAAGAGGACATATGATGACTGAATTTAACTTGAGAGCGGCGTTAAACCTCCCCCTAACTGGAGAAGAAAAATGAAAACCCTCTTCGATGAATTTATCCGTTTTCACCAGGACAATCCCGAGATTTATGATCTCTACGTCAAGTACGCCTTCCAGTTGCGGGATGCAGGCAGAGAGAATTACGGCTCAAAGGCCATCGTCGAAAGAATCCGATGGCACGTTAATGTCGAGACACAATCAAAGGACGAATTTAAGATCAATAACAACCACACGGCCTACTATGCCCGGATGGTGATGATGGATTATCCAGAACTGAAGGGGTATTTTCGACTCCGTTCAGCCAGAAACGATATTGAACTAAAGTACTGGATGAGCGTCCCCAAAGGAACTCCCCCCATGGCGGCAACGTGACCCTCATGCACTTCAATTGCACCAACTGCGGCAAATGCTGCGTCGATTCGCTGTACATGGGCACCCTATCCGCCGTCGAAGAAGACCTCGCGCGGTGGGAAGACGCCGAGCGATACGACATCCTCGACACCGCGTACATCTTCTATTGGGGCGACCACCGCACCGCCGATCTCTGGATGGACCCCAAAACAGGCGACGAAAACATCTCCGACACCTGCCCATGGGTCAAAAAAATCGGGGAAGACCTCTGGCACTGCAGCATCCACGAGCTGCGACCTAACGTCTGCCGAGACTACCCAGTAGATGAAGAGCAAGCGGAAGGTTTTGGCTGTCCGGGATACCGGGCATTGTCAGTCAGATCGTCGTCGTTGGGCCCGGACGGAGACCATGGGTAAATTCTCAAATTCCGGCATGGGCCCCGGCCAAAACATGTTTTCGGTGGGGCACATCCCGAAGGTCAGCGGCTACAAGCGCGCGCAGCCACTAAAAAGCCAAAAGTCAAAATTACGTGCCCTAAAGCTGTACGCCGCAGAATATGGCCTCTTCCTGAAGGTCGGGCCGCTGCTGTATAGAGCGGATAACCCGGCAGAGTTTTTCCGTCGCCTGGACGCCGCCGCGTCCGAGCAGGAAACGGGCGGCTTCGCCAGGAAAATCCTGCACCAAATGTACGCCGGGATGGTGGGAAGGGGGCGGCTTCAAGTGAAAAAAGGCTCCGCACGGAGGCCCCTCTGGGTGTCCGCGAAGCAAAAAGCGGCGATCTTCAGGGACGGCAAATAAGGTGACGGTTCGCGGTGCAAAAAGGAATGGCAGAAAACCGCGATTCACGGCTCACGTCCCCCCTGTATGTTCCAGTTTCCCAGATATTTTTTTGAGAAAAAAATTTTACAGAATCGCCGGTACAGGCGGTACGCCGGTACGCCTCCAGAATCTGGCAGATTTCCGGGCCAAAAAAGAGGTGAGTTTGTACCGGCAGTGTACCGGCGGTGTTTCTACAGCGGTACAGCCGCTGTGTTGGTTTATTTCCCCAAATTTTTTTTTGTAGAAATGTTATTTGTGAAAGTACAACATACGGGGGCATTTTGGGGATTGCCCAGGGAACCCCTATGTGGGATAGTCTGCGCTCACCCAACAAAGGAGAAATAGAGCATGAGCACCCACGATAGGTTGCAGATA
>Ga0208790_1000608_pt1 | contig 16925 bp, 13 predicted proteins | sample 10_taG_FD_184083 | JGI IMG/M metagenome (GOLD analysis project Ga0208790, IMG submission 184083) | Marine viral communities from the Subarctic Pacific Ocean - 10_ETSP_OMZ_AT15264 metaG (SPAdes) (version 2) | ecosystem: Environmental > Aquatic > Marine > Oceanic | place: Pacific Ocean | collected... | reverse complement strand
ATGCAGCAGCATTAGCCTTGATGGCAACACCAGAGTGGAGTGACCCAAATCCTCCAGAATAGATAAAAATTAAATTAAATTAAATGGAAAAGAAAATAACTGAAGAGCAATTAACAAAAATTCAAGGACAACAACAAGAGTTGAATACAATTCTTAATGAAATAGGATTAATTGAAAGTCAAAAACACGCAATGCTACATCAAATAGCAGGAGTAAATAAAGAAATAGAAGAACTTAAAGTCGAGTTAGAAAAAGAATATGGTTCAGTAAATATTGACACCCAAACAGGAGTATACACTGAAGTAGAAAAGACAGAGGAAGAAGTTTTAGAAAATGTCTAGTGTAATAAGAAAAATCAGTATAGGTGCTGATTATAAGAACGAAGCTATGCATTATTCTGTGAGTCAACAAGTTTATGGAGGACATACTATTTGTAATATATTACATAATGACGATGATAATTCATATAATATATTTATAAAGAAAAATGACGAAGTTCTACCATGGAAAAAGTTTAACTCAAACATGGCTATCTCAGTTGAATATGATCTTGAATATTAATGAAAAGTATTTATAGGTTTTTAGTAGAACCTAAAGGAGAGAGATATAGTAATAAAATAGAAATAGGGGATAAAGAATTAATAGTAAATAGTAAGATTGAAACATTTGAATCTGTAAACAAAAAAGCTATTGTTAAAGTTGTCCCTGAAGCATTTAAAACTGATATCAAACCAGGTGATGAAGTTATAATTCATCATAATGTATTCCGTAGGTTCTACGATATGAAAGGGAGAGAAAAGAATAGTGCTTCGTATTTTAAGGATAATTTATTTTTTTGTGATATAGAACAAATTTATCTTTACAAAAGAGATGGAGAATGGAAATCTAATTTAAATTATTGCTTTATATATCCAATATCATCTACAGATGATCTTAGTACACTCAAAGAAGAAAAGTTACTTGGGATAATAAAATATGGCAATAGCTCCTTAGAAGCCAAAGGAATTAATCCTGGAGCACTTATAACGTTTACACCTAATTCAGAATTTGAATTTGTAGTGGATGGAGAACGTTTGTATTGTATGAAATCAAATGATATAGCCTTGACACATGAGTACCAAGAAGATAAAGTTAAATATAATCCAAGCTGGGCACAAAGCCGTTGAGGAATTAATTAAGATAGCTAAAGAACCTATTGTAGATTCTGAAGATGATATATCAGCAGATAGATTAAAGAATGCTGCTGCCACTAAAAAACTAGCTATCTTTGATGCTTTTGAAATTCTAAATAGAATAGAAGATGAAAAAGATATGTTAGAAGAAAAACCTAAAGAAGTAAAAGAAGAAAGATCTTTTAAAGGTTTTGCTGAAGGGAGGAGTAAGTGAGTTACGAGCAGACACTTTGGAAAGAAATCAAAGATGTAGTTAATCCCAAAATCTTTAAGAAACAGAATCGCTTAAAGAAATGGGAGTATGGTTATAACAAGGACTATGATTTTATTGTAATAAGTAAAACTGGTAAGATTGGAAAAATCATTGAAGTACAAAATCTCCGCATTGCTCTACCGGCAATTGACAAGCCGTACAAAAGAAGTGAAAACAAAGAAGAACAGTATTGGGAGAAATTTGAATATCCGAAAGAACTAGATAAAATCAAAAGTGTTTTTGACTGGGATAAATATCCTAGAGATTTTAAAGAAAAATATTATGATTATATAGATGAAGAATTTCGACGAAGAGACGAGGGTTATTGGTTTTTTAATAACGGTAGCCCTACTTATATTACTGGCACTCATTACATGTACTTACAGTGGTCAAAGATCGACGTTGGAGCGCCAGACTACAGGCAGTCTAATAAATTATTCTTCTTCTTCTGGGAAGCTTGTAAAGCAGATACCAGATGTTATGGAATATGCTACCTTAAAAACAGACGGTCTGGATTTTCCTTCATGGCATCATCAGAACTTGTTAATCAAGCAACCATATCCTCAGATAGCAGATACGGGATTTTATCAAAGACTGGAGCTGATGCTAAAAAAATGTTCACAGATAAAGTTGTACCAATCTCGGTTAATTATCCATTCTTCTTTAAACCAATCCAGGATGGTATGGATCGTCCTAAAACCGAACTGGCATACAGAGTCCCGGCATCTAAATTCACACGTAGAAAATTGGAAGCTAATGAACAACTTCCAGAACTAGAAGGATTAGATACAACAATAGATTGGAAGAATACAGGAGATAATAGTTACGATGGTGAGAAATTAAAAATCTTAGCACATGATGAAAGTGGTAAGTGGGAGAGACCTGATAATATATTAAACAACTGGAGAGTTACAAAAACTACCTTAAGACTAGGTAGTAGAATAGTTGGGAAATGCATGATGGGATCTACAAGTAATGCTTTAGATAAAGGAGGAGCTAATTTTAAAAAACTATATGATGCATCAAACGTCGCTCAAAGAAACAGGAATGGACAAACAAGTTCGGGATTGTATTCTTTATTCATACCTATGGAATGGTCTTACGAGGGATACCTCGATACTCATGGCATACCTGTGTTCGACACTCCAACAAAGCCAATCCGAGGTATTGATGGATTTCCTATTGACATCGGAGTTATCGAGCACTGGGACAATGAAGCTGAGGGGTTAAAACAAGATCAAGACGGTTTAAATGAATTTTATAGGCAATTTCCTCGCACAGAGAAACATGCCTTTAGAGATGAAACAAAGGAATCATTATTTAACTTAGTTAAAATCTATGAACAAATAGATCATAATGAAGAGCTAAATAATAAAGCAAATGTTACTACAGGAAGTTTCCAATGGGAGCGTGGTGTAAAAGATAGTAAAGTTATTTTTTACCCTAATAAAGACGGAAGATTTAAAATTAGTTGGATTCCAGACATACATATGCAAAACAATGTAATAATAAAGAATGGGGTTAAATACCCAGGTAACGATCACATTGGAGCCTTTGGTTGTGACAGTTATGATATTAGCGGTACTGTTGATGGTAAAGGATCTAATGGATCTCTTCATGGACTAACTAAATTTAGTATGGAGAATGTTTCTCCTAATCATTTCTTTTTAGAATATATAGCTAGACCACAAACTGCTGAGATATTCTTTGAAGATGTTTTAATGGCATTAGTATTTTATGGAATGCCTATATTAGCAGAAAACAATAAACCTAGATTATTATATTATTTAAAACGTAGAGGATATAGAGGATTTTCTATGAATCGACCAGATAAATTAACACACAAATTGTCAGTGGCAGAAAAAGAAATAGGTGGTATTCCTAATTCTAGTGAAGATATTAAACAAGCTCATGCTGCTGCTATAGAATCTTATATTGAAGATTACGTAGGATTACTAGAAACCGATTATGGAGACATGTATTTTCAACGAACTTTAGAAGATTGGAGTAGATTTAATATCAATAGTAGAACAAAACACGATGCTACAATAAGTTCTGGGTTAGCTATTATGGCTTGTAATAAAAATAGATATAGACCAATACCTCATATAATCAAACAACCAGTGAAAATAAAATTTACAAAGTACGATAATGATGGATCAATATCAAAAATAATTAATAGATGATAGAAACTAGTTATGACAGTTCATTTCCTAATCAGGTAGTACCTGACGCTGAGAAAGTAACTTATGATTATGGTTTACAAGTTGGAAGAGCAATAGAAGGAGAATGGTTCGCAGGGATGAGAACTGGAATGGGAGGATATAGATTTCAAAGTAATTATAATAATTTCCATAGGTTAAGATTATACGCTCGTGGTGAACAATCAATTCAGAAATATAAAGACGAATTATCCATTAATGGAGATTTGTCGTATCTTAATTTAGATTGGAAACCTGTTCCAATTATTCCTAAATTTGTAGACATTGTAGTAAATGGAATGTCACAGCGAAATTATGATATTAAAGCATATGCTCAAGATCCTCAATCTACAGGGAAAAGAACTAAGTTTGTAGAAGGATTATTAAAAGATATTTACGCTAAAGAGTTTATTGAAAAAGCTAAAGCTCAACTAGGAATAGATGTATCTTCCGGACAAAATATTAAAAACGCTCCAAAAAACGAAGAGGAAGTTTCAGTATATATGCAACTTAATTATAAACAAGGTATTGAGATTGCGCAAGAAGAAGCTATTAATTATATTTTAGATTCTAATAAATATGATTTAACAAGAAGAAGGTTAAATTATGATTTAACAGTATTAGGAATGGCTGCTACTAAAACTAGCTTTAATTTAGCTGAAGGAGTTACAGTAGATTACGTTGATCCTGTAAATTTAGTTTATTCTTATACAGAAGATCCGAATTTTGAAGACATTTGGTATGTAGGAGAAGTTAAAGGAGTAAGCATGGCGGAATTAAAAAAGCTATTTCCTCACTTAACACCTACTGAATTAGATGAAATAAGGAAAAATCCTGGCGCTTCTAATGTAAGAGATTATAGTTCTAGATATTGGGATGATAAAATTCAATTATTATATTTTGAATATAAAACATTTACAAATCAAGTATTTAAAATAAAAGAAACTCCACAAGGTTTAGAAAAAGCTTTAGAAAAAACTGATACGTTTAATCCACCTGAAGAAGTTAACTTTAAAAAAGCTTTTAGATCTATTGAAGTTCTTTACTCTGGTGTTAAGATATTAGGTTCTCCTAAAATGTTAAAATGGGAGTTAGCAGAAAATATGACTAGACCCACTGCTAATACTACTAAAGTACAAATGAATTATAATATTTGCGCGCCAAGAATGTATAAAGGTAGAATTAATTCATTAGTAAATAGAATAACTGGATTCGCAGATATGATTCAGTTAACTCATTTGAAACTTCAACAAGTCTTAGCTAGAATGGTTCCTGATGGAGTTTATTTAGACGTAGATGGTTTAAATGAAGTAGATTTAGGTAATGGTACTAATTATAATCCACAAGAAGCTCTTAACATGTATTTCCAAACTGGTAGTATAGTTGGGAGATCATATACACAAGATGGAGATCAAAATCTAGGTAAAGTACCTATTCAGGAATTACAAAGTGGTGGTGGAAATGCTAAAATTGCTTCACTAATTCAAACTTATAATTATTATCTTCAACTAATAAGAGATGTAACTGGATTGAACGAAGCCAGAGATGGTAGTTCTCCAGATAAATATGCATTAGTGGGATTACAAAAAATCGCTGCAGCTAATTCTAATACCGCTACACGACATATATTACAAGCTAGTTTATATTTAACTTTACGTAATTGCGAGAATATATGTTTACGAGTAGCTGATGCTTTAGCTTTTCCGTTAACTAGAGATGCTTTACAAACTAGTATTTCTAAATTTAATACTGCTACATTAGAAGAATTAACTAACAAGAATATTTATGACTTTGGTATATTTTTAGATTTAGAACCTGATGATGAAGAAAAAGCTCAACTAGAGGAAAATATCAAAGTAGCATTACAACAAGGAGGAATAGACTTAGAAGATGCAATAGACATTAGAGAAGTTAAAAACTTAACTTTAGCAAATCAATTACTCAAACAAAGAAGAGATCAAAAACAAGAACATGACGAAGCGTTTAAAATGCAACAAATTCAAGCGCAAGCTCAAGCTCAAGCAGAAACTGCAGAAAGAACAGCATTAGCTGAAACTCAAAAACAGCAAATAATGACTGAGCAAAAAGTTCAATTTGAACAAGCTAAAGTTCAAATGGATATAGAACGCATGCAACAAGAAGCTCAAATAAAAGCTATGTTAATGGAGAAGCAATTTGGCTTTGATTTACAATTAGAACAAGCTAAAGAAAACGTAATTGAAGCTAGAGTGAACAATACGGAAGATCGTAAAGATGAAAGAGTACGTATAGAAGGTAGTCAACGAAGTGAATTAATAGATCAAAAGGAAAATGATTTACTACCCACTAGTTTTGAAACAAATCCAGTTCAACAAAAAACTAAAGAAATGGAAAAAACCCAACAGGCACAAGGTGGTTATGGAATGAATCCTTTTGCTCCTGTTTAATTATTAACTATTATATTATATTATGTCAGAAGAAATAAAAGAATCTCCTACGGGAGAATTAGAACAAGGTGAATTTAAAATAAAGAAAAAACGTGGACGACCTAAAAAGTTAACAGCTAAAGACGAACCCACTAAATTAGATTTATCTAAAAAAGAAGAAGAAACTAAAACTGAAGATAATGCCATTCAAGAATCCAGAGCAGAGAGCGGCGTGTTACGCGATGAACAACCCACAGTGGGATTGCAAGAAGTGGGATCAGGAGTATCAGAATCCGTTACAGAAGAGAAAGTGCAAGAACCTGATGTCAAACAGGAAGAAGAAGTAACAGTAATACAAGAAATAACTAACGAAGAAGAACCGGAAGTAAAAGAAGTAATAGAAGAACCGGTTGCTTCTCCTCAAGTTGAATTACCTGAGAATGTAGAGAAGTTAGTTGAGTTTATGAAAGATACTGGAGGAACAGTAGAAGATTATGTAAGATTAAATGCTGATTACTCCAATATTGATGAAGAAGCATTATTAAGAGAATATTATAAACAAGCTAAACCACATTTGGATCATGAAGAGATATCATTCTTATTAGAAGATAACTTTGCTTATAATCCAGAGGAAGACGAAGACAGAAGTATTCGTAAAAAGAAATTAGCTTATAAAGAAGAAATTGCAAAAGCCAAAAACTTTTTGGAAGATTTAAAGGGTAAATATTACGACGAGATCAAGTTGAGACCGGGCGTTACTCAAGATCAACAAAAAGCAACGGATTTTTTCAATAGATATAACAAAGAACAAGAAATAGTTAAGCAACAACATACAAAGTTTAAAACTAATACTAAAGATTATTTTACAAAAGATTTCAAAGGTTTTGATTTCGATATAGGTGAAAAGAAATTTAGATATAGTATAAAAAACCCAGATGGGGTTGCAGATGCACAGTCAAATCTCACCACTTTTGTTAAGAAGTTCTTAGATGAAAAAGGAAACGTAACAGATTATAAAGGGTATCACAAAGCTATTTATGCAGCTAGAAATTCTGACACTATTGCTAATCATTTTTATGAGCAAGGCAAAGCCGATGCAATTAAAAATATGATGGCTAAATCTAAAAACCCATCTACAGATGCGAGGACTAGTCCTCCTAGTGATGTGTTTATAAATGGATTTAAAGTAAAAGCAATTTCAGGTGCAGATAGTTCAAGGTTAAAAATTAAAAAACGAAAAATAACTTAAAACAAAAATTATGGGATTTGTAACAGGTGGGAGTTTTCCCGCAAGTTTAGTTCCTTCTCAAAGACAACAGGCATTATCATCGAATTATTTAAATTTCGCTGATGGTACTTCAGATTGGGCTCAGCAATATTTACCTGAGTTATATGAGCAGGAAGTAGAGAGGTATGGTAACAGAACGTTATCTGGCTTCTTAAGGATGGTCGGAGCAGAAATGCCAATGACCTCAGATCAAGTAATCTGGTCTGAACAAAATAGATTACACGTAGCATATAACGTCGCAAGATGTAGTGCACCAAATGTGATTACGGTTACGTTGACTGCACCAGCTACATCAGCTGCTATTAAAAGAAACCAAACTATTTTAGTTTCTGATAATGCAACTGGATTAATAACACAAAAAGCAATTGTAACAGCAGTTGCAGCTGGGGCAGTAACTGCCACTCCTTATGACACTGTTGCTTTTAGCGCTGCTATTCAATTATTGAATGTTGCTGGTGATCTTTCTGTATTCGTTTATGGATCAGAATGGGAGAAAGGTTCTGATGATGCTGGAGCGGTTTCTATTACTCCTGGTTTCCAAGAGTATAACAACTCTCCAATTATCATTAGAGATAATTATCAAGTTAGTGGTTCTGATGCTTCTCAAATTGGATGGATCGAAGTAGCTACTGAAGATGGTACTTCTGGATACTTATGGTATCTTAAAGCTGAATCTGAAACACGATTGAGATTTGAAGATTACATGGAAATGGCGCTTGTTGAAGGTGAATTAGCTGGACACGTCTTTCAAGGTGTTAACCCTGCTGCCGGTGGTACAGCTTGGACAGCCAATGTTAAAGGTACAATGGGATTATTCTCAGCTATTGAAACTAGAGGTAATGTATACCAAGGTTTTGCAGGTGCTGCAGCTCCAGGTTCTGGCGCGATGGGTGATTTTGATGAAATCCTTAAAAACCTAGACAAGCAAGGTGCTATTGAAGAGAACATGTTATTCTTACAAAGGCAAACAGCTTTAGATTTTGATGATATGATCGCAGCTATGGCTGGTGGAGGTTTTGCTTCTACTGCTTCAGCTGGTTACGGTTTATTTGATAATGAAGAAGAAATGGCGTTAAACTTTGGATTCTCTGGATTCAGAAGAGGTTCTTATGACTTCTATAAAACTGATTGGAAATATCTAAATGATGCTTCTACTAGAGGAATGTCTAAAGTAATTGATGGTGTTTTAGTTCCAGCAGGAACTTCTACAGTATACGATCAAATGCTTGGATCTAATATTAGACGACCATTCTTGCATGTAAGATACAGAGCTTCTGAAACTGAAGATAGAAGATACAAAAACTGGATCACTGGTTCAGTTGGTGGAGCTTATACTGACGGTGTAGATGCAATGAACGTACATTTCTTAACTGAGAGATGTTTAGTAACTCAAGCGGCTAATAACTTCGTGTTATTCAAAGCAGTTTAATTTATTAACATTTTAAAATTTAGAGATTATGCTTATAAAAATGATAAACCCAAACACAAGTACATCAGAATTATCTGGTACTGTGCAAACTGGTAATATTATAGCGGACGTTAATGTTCCTATAGCTATTTCTGGTTATTCAGATAGTAATTCGTTATCATCGTTTGATCTTGCTATTCAAGATCCTGCTGGTGGTGCGCTTACTACTTTACAAATTCAATTTGATGGTGATATGGGAGCTACAATGCCTCAAGCTGTTATTGATGAATTAAATTCATTAATAGAACTTGGGACGGAATCCATAAATATTCCTGAATTTATGAGTGTAAATACATCAAATGCGGTTTCTCCGAGTGGTGCACTTTACACAATTACTGGTCTTAGAATATCATAGACTATAACTAATAAGACCCCTTTAATTAGGGGTCTTTTTTAAATATTTATATTATATTATATCATGGAAGAAATAAAAGAAAAGAAAACTCCTAAAGTAAAAGACACTTGGGAATATAAAGATAGACATTATTATTTGGCTAATGGAAAAGAACCATTAACTTATACTATACCTACTAGACATACTCGAAAATATCCTTTGACTTGGTTTGATCCAGAATTAGGTTATGAAAGAGAATTAAGATATGCTACTAATCAAAAAAGTGTGTTTGTTGATGAACAAAAAGGAAATGCTACTTTAAAACATATAGTTTTTGAAGATGGGGTTTTACATGTTTCAAAAAACAAAAGAACGCTACAAGAATTCTTGATTAAACATCCTCACAATGGGATAATTTTTAAAGAAGTAGATAAACAAGTGGAAGCTATAGATGAGTTAGCTAATTTAGAACTAGAAGTTGATGCAGTGAACATGGCTCGTCAATTAGATGTAGATCAAGCTGAAGCTATATTAAGAGTGGAAATGGGATCTAGTGTATCTAATTTAAGTACTAAAGAATTAAAAAGAGATTTACTTTTATTTGCTAAAAGAAATCCTGCTTTATTTATTAATTTGACTCAAGATGAGAATGTAGTTCTTAGAAACTTTGCTATTGTAGCAACAGAAAACAATATAATAAGTTTATCTGATGACCAACGAACTTTTAAATGGAAAAGTAATGGTCGTAAGCTAATGACTGTACCATTTGACGAAAATCCGTATTCAGCAATGGCTGCGTGGTTTAAAACAGATGAAGGTTTAGAAGTTTACAAATCAATAGATAAAAAACTTAAATAACAAGTGATTATAAAAGGGTGGCCTAACCGCCACCTTTTTTTTTAAAAATACATTAATATGGTAAACGTAGATACAGTTTATAAAACAGTATTATATCTCCTTAATAAACAACAAAGAGGATATATAACTCCAGATGAATTTAATAAGACTTCTACTCAGGTCCAATTAGAAATGTTTGAAAAATATTTCGAAGATCTTAATCAACAACTACGTGTACCACAAAATGAAAGTGAATATGGAGATAGATTAAAAACAGTTGATGAAAAGATATCTATATTTAAAACAAGTGGTACTCCATCAGCGTCAGCTGCAAATGTTTTTACTCCCCCAACTGATCTTCATCGACTAGGAAGTGTCATATATGATAACACCACCGAAGTTGAAAGAGTTTCACAAAAAGAATTTTTATATGTTAACAACTCTCCGTTAACAAAACCTTCTACAAGTTTCCCAATTTACACATATACGCAAAACGCAGCCGATCCTTTTACCGATGTAACAGTATATCCTTCTTCTATTACGAGTGATATAAGTTTTTCTTATATTAGAAAACCTATTGATCCTAGATGGGGTTATTATACTGGTACTGTTGGACAATATGTATATGATTCCAGTCCATATTTAACTGCTACAGGGGCTTTAGTAGTAGGAACAGATACTTTAACAGCTCAACTTACTACTGATGCAAGTGGAGCAGCAGTAGATGGTTCTTATACAGGAACTCCCACTAATCCTGCAACTTTAGGTTTTGCAACTGATGGTTCTGGTACAGGAGCATCAATTACAGTAATAATTAGTGGAGGTGTTGTAACTCAAATAAATGTAAATAGTGGAGGAAGTGGATATGCTGTTGAAGATACAATTACACTTGATAGAGCTGTGACAGGAATTGGGGGTCTTACAGATCCAGTAGTTACATTAGTAGCATCTAACTTCTACCCCAATAGCACTTATGGTTCTACTAACTTTGACTTAGATAATACTGATCAAACTGAGTTAATTTTAAATATATTAGCATATTCTGGAGTAGTTATAAGAGATCCACAAATAGTACAAACAGCTACACAAATGGTAATGCAAGAAGAAGCAAATCAAAAAAGTTAATAAAACATGGCAGATATAGGATTACTAACCGAAACAGCTTCTCAGTATTACGCTGGAGAACAAACACAAGTATATGATGCAATAGCAGTTAATAATGTTATAACGTGGACTGGAGATACTCTGTTAATAGCTACAGTATCAAGTACTTCAATTACTAATTATGCTATCTATATTAACAATGTATTACAAATTGAAAATACAGATTATAGTTTAACAGCTACTAATGAAGTCACAGTTACAGCAGCTTTAGTTAATAATGATGTAATCAAATTACGAATATTAGTTCCTGCTTTATGGAACAATTACGGTAGTTATGAATACACTCCATTAACTGAAGTTATTAATAACTTTATGATGACTTATACGGGAACTGGTAAATTGATTCCTAGTGTCAAAAGAACTGATGTTATATTTCATGCTAAACGTGGAATGCAAGAATTAAGTTTTGATACGTTAAAAAGTATTAAATCTCAAGAATTAACTATTCCAGATTCTTTATCTTTAATTATACCTCAAGATTACGTTAACTATGTAAGAATGTCATGGGTTGATGAATTAGGAGTTAAACATATTATATATCCTACTACTTTAACTAGCAATCCTTACACAGTTCCTATACAAGACGCTTTAGGTGTACCTACTCAGGACAGTTTAGGAGATAATCTCGAAGGTACATCACTCACAAACGAAAGATGGGCAACGGCTAATGATTATAAAATAAGTGGAGCTTATACTAATCAAATGTATAACGCAGGAGTTTATAATTGGACATGGGAAAAAGTTGTATATGGAGCAAGATATGGATTAAATCCTAGTACTTCTCAAATAAATGGTTGGTTTACTATTGATGAAAGAGAAGGAAAATTTTCTTTTAGTAGCAACTTAAAAGGTTTATTGATTATCTTAGAATACGTCTCTGATGGCCTTTCTATAGATTTAGATATGAAGATACCTAAGATGGCAGAAGAAGCTATTTATATGCATATTATGTATAGTTTATTAGCTGGAAGATTGGGTGTTCCAGAACATATAGTTCAACGATATAAAAAAGATAGAAGAGCAGCTATTAGAAATGCTAAAATTAGATTATCTAATATTAAATTAGATCAATTTGTACAAATAATGAGGAATAAATCTAAATGGATTAAACATTAAATTTAATGACACAAGTTAGAAATACATTTGTCAAATCCAAAATGAACAAGGATTTAGACGCGCGATTGCTTCCTAATGGTGAATATAGAGAAGGTAGAAATATTAACGTAAGTAAATCTGAAGGAGCTGATGTAGGTGCATTAGAAAATGTTTTAGGAAATACTGCAGTTGGAAATTTATCTGGATGGATATCTAAAAATGTAACAGGTGTTAGTGGAGATCCAGCTCATTTAGAAATAATTGGAATGTTTCCGGATCCTTCAACTAACGCCTTATATGTTTTTGCTACTAATTTTACTGATAGTTCTCCTAATTCTTTAGATTGTAATGCTGTACGCGCTGGTACTTCAACGCCTTATACCACTCATTCAAATGCTCATTGGATATTTCAATTATTAGTAGATGTAGATGGAAATATAGTAACAATTCCATTGGTAACCGGATCTTTTCTTAATTTTTCTAAAACTCACAAAATTACAGGTTGTGATGTTCTTGAAGGATTATTATTTTGGACAGATAATAGAAATCAACCGAGGAAAATAAACATCGAAAATGCTAAATCATCTCTTCCTCTTCCTGTTCCCACTTATTATACTACAGAAGATCAAATATCTGTTGCTAAGTATTATCCTTATCAAGGTATAGATTTTGTTAAGAAAATCGGTAGTGATTACATTTCTACGTTAGTTGATGAAAATTCTGAATATTTACCACCATCTTTAGTAGCTGGTATAAATAGTATTTCTGGATCCAATTTGCTTTTTAGTGGTACAACTCCACAAGGTGTAGAATGGGATAATACGGCAGATATAACTGGTTTTATTACTAAAACAACTATAACGGGTAAAAAAATAAAAGTAACTAATTTTAGTCAACCAGATGAAGATCCATTAATGGTGGTTAATGTAGTTGGAAATGTAGTAACTTTAGGAGAAGTTCCTAATATACCAATTGATCCCATTTTGTTGGCGGGTTGGAATCGCGGAGATATTGTGGTATTTCAATTAGGTAATCCTGATTATAAGAGTGATTTTAGTGGTGATAAAGATTTTTTAAAGGAAAAGTTTGCTAGATTTAGTTATAGATTTCAATACGATGATAATGAATATTCGTTAATGGCCCCATTTACTCAACCTGCTTTTTTACCAAAGCAATATGGAAGTATAGGAGTGGGAGATGAGAACAATACTAAAATGGAAACTATACTTAATTTCTTTGAAAATACAATAACCACTGTAGGTTTAGTTATTACTCTCCCGGAAGATTATGATGAAATTAAAAATAAATTAAAAATAAAAAACCTTGAAATTTTAATTAAAACTTCGGATAATCCAAATGTACAAATAGTAAAAGAATTACCAATTGAACAAATAGAAGATGGTAGTTATACTCCAAATGTATCTTTAAAGAAACAATTAGTTTATGAATATAGATCTAACAAACCTTGGAAAACACTACCAGAAAAAGATATTTTAAGAGTTAATGATATAATTCCTACTAGAGCTTTAGCTCAAGCATCAAGTGGAAATAGAATAATATATGGTAATTTTACTAATGAACCTACTTCTCCCGAATCGTTAAATTATGAAATATTAGCAAATGATAAAGTGGGTACTGCTTTAGTTCCACTTGCTACCACTGAAACTAATTTAATAAAAGAATATTATAATCATACATTAAAACAAGGAAGAAGTTATCAAGTAGGAGTAGTTCTTAGTGATAGATATGGACGACAATCTAATGTTATTTTAGCAAAAAATGATGCATTAGCTATTACTTCTACTTACTCTGGTTCTAGTACATATGCAGGATTTACTAATGGAGGTGCTGATCCTTTAGAATGGTTTGGAAATTCTTTAAAAATAAATTGGATTGATGGAATTCCTGAATCTATCATATCTGCTCCTGGATATCCTGGTTTATATAATGCCAGTACAAATCCTTTAGGATGGTATAGTTATAAAATAGTTGTTAAGCAACAAGAACAAGAATATTATAATATATATTTAGCAGGTGCAGTATCTGGAGATATAATTTACAAAAATCCTCGTACACCTTTATCTTATGGAGATACTACAAAAAGAAGTAAAGTAGCTTTATTTGGAGATAATATAAATAAAATACCAAGAGATTTAGACAATACTGGACCAGTAGATACAGTTTTTGGTAGCAATGTTAAACTCGTTGGTAGAGTTATACAAAATGTATATGATTCTGAGAATATAGAAAATACTATTCAAACAAGTTCATTAGGAAAGTGGGGTAATGTAATATCTATAGAACCATTTAGAGATTTAGGAGATTGGACTAAGTATAAAGGCGTAATAACATACGATGGTGCTGGTACTGCTGATGGAGCTTATGTGTATCCTGGTTCTAACCCTACTGGGGGAGGAACAATTGGTGTTACAGATCCTTTTATTAATACAGATAATAATCCATATATTGCAACTATAAATACTACAGGAGTAAAAGCTACTGGAGAAGATAGAGTGGGATTTGAAGCTGGAGAATACGACAGTATTGGAGGTACTGTAGATGGTCAAGTGGGTGGAACTTTCGCTAAAAAATTAATGGTATTTGAAACAAAACCTTTTGAATCTAAATTAGATATTTATTGGGAGACTACTACATCTGGATTAATTTCAACATTGAATCAGCAAGTTAAACTTGAAGTAGGAGCTTTAGATTTATATGGATTAAGTGATTTTATATTTACCCAAAGCGAGTCATTTGTTTTTGGTAGTGATGTATTAGGAGCTACTTTAGTACCTACTAATAGAGCAGGTACTATATTAACTGATCCTAACTGTACTATGACTCTCTTAGGAGTTTACGCAGGTACTGGACATAATATAAATACAGCAGTTAATTTAAAAGATAGATATGAAGTTTATATAAAAGTAGTTGGTACGCCACCACAATTTATGATTCGCACCAAGGGTTCAGCTCCAGGTGAAGATTTTGAATATCTTAATAGACCACATTTAGAAACATATTCTTTTCATTTACAAGTTGATCAAGTTGCACCTACTGCTATTAGTAAGACATTTATATTTAACAATAATAGATTAACTAATTATAAACCTGAATATTGGGGTAATAACCCTAATGCATTCCCTGGTGTATCATGGGACAATTATACTAAGTTTATTGAATCATCAAATCATGGCGAACGACTCTGGAAAGGACTAATTTTTGACAATCAAGGATATGGACACTTTGCAATTCCAGACACAGATAGTATAAACGATATAAATATTAATAGTAGAATTGAAGCTGATGGTGTGGGTGGAAGTTGTAGACTAAATCAATTTAGTAATGGAAGTGCAAAAGAAAGTGCTGCTTACACTCAAATTTATGTTTCTAAAGTAGAATGGTATAAAGAAGATGGGACTTATGGGGGATTAGTTGATGAATGGAATGGATTCAATTTTCCTCAAAATCAAACTTATACTTTAACTGATATCAATGATACTTCGTTAGCTATGGGGGGACATTATTTCACTGGAAAAAACCCAAATAATCCTCATCCTATTATGATACCTGGTCCTGGAACTGCAAATACTAATAGACAACCATTTCCTTTTGTAATTAATTATTATCAAAATGAAGGATATGTTTTGGAAATTAATCCTTATTATCCACCTTCTTACAATGTACAACCTTGGAGTAGACCATTACCTATTGCTGTACATACAGCTGGGAGTCAATGGGTTGTTGAAGGAGGATCTAAAAGATCAGCAAGTGCAATAAGTGGAGCTGTAGTTCCGATTGGTCAAAAGTATCTTACATTTAAAATATTTATTGGGTTAACTGAAACATTTCCAGGAGGAATTGATGATCCAGAAGCATTGACATTAGCGTATAAATTATACAAATAAAAAGAAGATGGCACATTTTGATGAAATAAAATATTTTAATTCGTTTTGGGTAAAAAAGACAAATAACAAACATACTACTGAGAGTAGTGGTGGAGTTAGTGTATTACCCGTTTGGCCAGCTTTACCTTATAAATATTATGATAATGTTGAAGCTTTAACAACTGGAGGAAGTTATCCTGATTGGCGAACTACAGATGTAATTACACCTGGTTCAAACACGGCTAACGTTGACACTTATACTACTACTTATGATTGGATAATAGAAGAATCTAGAATCAAAGGGGGATATAACAATACTTCTACAGATTATGGAGTTAAAGCTTATTTAGTAAAAGACAGTAATGAGGCACAAGTTAGACCTAATTCTTTAATTTATTCTGGGATATTAAATTCTCGTACAGGAGTTAATGAGACAAATGTATTTTCATCAGGTGAAAATATTGTGCGTAGTGCAAATCCAGTGGGAGGATCTATACAGAAATTACATGCTGAAGAAAATAACTTAATAGTATTACAAGAGAATAAATCGAGTAGAGCTTTAATTGATAAAGATACTATTTATACATCTGAAGGTGGTACGCAAACACAAGCCGCTGGTACGGTTATAGGTCAAATTGAACCTTATGCAGGAGTATGGGGAATTAGTAATAATCCAGAATCATTTGCTTTTTTTGGACATAGAAAATATTATGTAGATAAAAATAGAAATGCCATATTAAGGTTATCACATGACGGTATAACACCTATAAGTAGATATGGTATGTATGACTATTTTAGAGATGAATTGCAAAAAATAGAAAATG
>Ga0208790_1000605_pt1 | contig 16973 bp, 16 predicted proteins | sample 10_taG_FD_184083 | JGI IMG/M metagenome (GOLD analysis project Ga0208790, IMG submission 184083) | Marine viral communities from the Subarctic Pacific Ocean - 10_ETSP_OMZ_AT15264 metaG (SPAdes) (version 2) | ecosystem: Environmental > Aquatic > Marine > Oceanic | place: Pacific Ocean | collected... | reverse complement strand
GTAAGAATCACCTTCGGTCGCCAAGCCTGCGGCTTCGTCCTTCGCCAAAGCCAGACTTAACCCTGGATTCATGGGCCGGATCGAACTGATCTTTGCCCTTTGAAGATAACCAAGGATCAGCCACCCTCTGCCCAAGTCTCTCTAGGAACTGCTCCTTAGAGACAGTAGAAAGGGAGATGGAATCGGCGTCAACGTGGCTCATGCCGTCCTTGCCGCCCAGCTCCGGAGCAGCTCGCTTCTGGAGCATCTCGATGATCTCGGGTCTAACGAGGAAAGCCAACGGGATTCGTACGGTGGAGTTCGGAGCTGCCTCCAAATACTGGACATCGTCTGGAGTTGCGACACCAGCCTCTGCGCGTGCTGAAGCTGCAAACTGCTTCAAGTCCTCTGCAGTCCAAGACAGACCCAACATCCTCTCCCAGCGATTGAACCAGTTGTCTTCCTCCCATTGGAAGAAGATGAGGGAGGTTTCAAGCTCCTCACGACTAGAGTTGCGAATACGCGGATCCGAAGGAGTCGTTCGCAGCTTTGCCGCTACGACGCCGCGCAGCCAAACGTCCGAATCAAGCTCCTGAACCCGCTCTAGGGTAAAGGGCGCTCTGGCTCCGCGGCACCGTCTGCGGCTTCCTCAGGAGTCTCCTGCTTGAGCATGTAGCGGTCATCGACCTTCTCGGAGATCTGGTTGAAGAGATCATCCACGATGTCGTGCATCGACGTACGAAGCTCCTCCATGAACATCTCGGCCGAGTTAAAGCGAATGCCCTTGTGAGGATACAAAGGATCGGTGACATCATCCGGGTGAAGGGGCTCAAGCCCAAAGACCTCCCAGATGGGAGTGTCGTCGATGGCAGCTGTCATCATGGCGCAGCATGCCACCCTGAACGCAAACTGACTGGGCATGCCGGAGTTAGCAGCCGTCAGGAGAGCCCAAAGGTAGTCGTCGTACCCAAGCCCACGGAAGGTGAACTTCATGCTGATCTCCTGCTCGGGGTCGCGTGGGTGCTTTCGTGTGATCACAGCATCCGCACTGTCGACACGCTTGAGGCCGAATGCCTCTCTGAACTTACCGAGAACGCGGCTCTCCTTAGCCGTCGCCTTGAAGCGCTTTGAGACGGGTGCGGGAGGGAGAGGCTTGGTCTGCGGAGTAGCGGGAGCCTGCGCGGATGTGGGCGCCTGCCCTGAGGGACCTGCCCCCTGAGGGTTGTACGCTACCTCACGACCTACTGGGGGAGGTGTAGAGGGGCGCTGCGGCCACTGCCCCGGATTGAACTCGGAATCTACCGACTCGGCAGTGTCCCACGGGCCCTTTTTCGGGTGAGGGAGTGCGCCTTTGATGGGCGTGGAAGAGATGGAGAGCGGATCAATCTTCTCTCCAAGGTCGTCATCATTAATCATGAGATGTTCATTACTCCTGCCTACGTCTCGTAGGTCATTGGTTCCTGTGTACTACACATACAAAGACCCAGGCCAAATCAATGGCCTGGGTCTTTGTTTACAGGGGAAAGGAAGACTTACTTGGAAGACTTCACCATCTTCGCGATCCGCCGAGCTGAGTTCTTGTCGCCGCGGCTCCAAAGGGCCTTGGCTAGCTTCGCGAGGCGCTTCTTGTCCGCGGTGGAGAACTTGAAGCCGGTGCCCATCGGGCCGGAGACCTCAAGGTTGGGGAGAAGGTCCATGGCCTCGGTGTCCTCGGCGTCTGACAGCTCAAGGTCCTCGTCCATGTCCTCGTCGCCCATGGGATCCTCGTCGCCGAGGTCCTCACCCATGTCGTCGCCCATGGGATCCTCGTCGCCCATGTCAAGGTCGAGATCCATGTCGTCGCCGAGGTCCTCATCCGCCTCGTACATGCGGTCCATCGCCGTCATGTCCTCAGCGTCACCAGCCTCCATCATGGCCGCAAGTTCGTCCTCGCCGTCGCCCTCATCGAGGTCGATGCTATCGAGGTCAAGGTCGTCGTCGCCCTCCTCGCCCATGTCGAGGTCGAGATCCTCATCGGAGTCCTCGTCGGAGTCCTCGTCGGAGTCCTCACCGTCGAGGTCCATCTCGTCGCCCTCGGCGTCCTCGTCCGCCTCGTCGCCAAGGTCAAGACCCTCGGAGCCCTCGTCATCGTCCGACTCGTCGCCGCCGAAGTCGAAGTCCTCGCCAGCCGCCTTCAGAAGCTCATTGAGCGCGGCGTCAACGCCACCCTCCTTGAGGGGGTAACCGAGGCCCTCGGCGTCGCCGTAGGGGTACTCCAGCTCTTCCTTCTCCTCAGCGTCCATCTTCGCGTCGGGCTTGTTGGCCTTCTCGCGGTCGTAGCGCTGTGAGGCGTCGCCGCTGCTCTCCGGAGCGGAGTGCTTGGCGTCGGAGTAGTTGTAGTCGCTATCAAGCTCCTCAGCGATCTTGAGTACCTCAAGAGCAACCTTCTTGTCGCCCTCCTTGATAAGCTCCTTCGCGATGTCCTCAAGCTCTGAGACCTGAGCACGAGCAATCCTACGCATGGTCTGCGCAATCTTGCTGCGAGCAGCATGAACGCTCTTCTTCGCGGTCTTGCGGGACTTGCCAGCACGCTTCTGCTTGCCTGAGCGAGTCTTCTTCGCAGCAGGCTTGCGCTTCGCGGTAGCAGTCTTGCGGGGGGACGCCTGTAACTCAGCAGAGCACTGATCAACCATGAACGCCAGGTCGGCGTTTCCGGTCTTCTCAAGATCTGAAGCGATGTCGTCCATCTCGACTAGGATAGGGTTTAGATCCTTGGGATGCGCCATTATCTGTGACCTCTTGCTCACCAAAAAAATGTAGGAGGTGAGTGCCTTAATGATGATTTCTAGTTGTGACCCGAAGGTCGGTTGTTGTGTCGCTGCTCCACTGTGTGGAAGGCACGACTTGCACGATCAAGTAACCTACACACTCAAGGATCAATCCTTTGAGGGTGACTTTTTGAGCCACTCACGCTGACCTAGCTTACGCAGGGATCGACGTGCCTCCGCCAAAGACAACGCAGCAGCTCGAATTAGCTTAGCGTCCTCTGACGAGAAGTACTTCAGTGAGCTGGACGAGTTGATGTCCTTGAACACATATTCAAGCTCATCCAAGTTCACGTAGTTCTTGGCGACCGCCTCACGAAGACGCGCCTTTTGATGCCGCGACTGGATCGGTGTAACCCGATCCGTACTTGCGCCTTCGTGCGCCTTCTTCAGTACGTAGTCGGATACGGTCTTAAGTCTGTCTTCAGGTTGGTCCATACGAGTTTTTACCTCAGACGGTGCGAGTACGACTGACGAACTGAATCTCGCCAGTTGCCTTGATCTGCGCGTCGCCCTTTGACTCGAATCCATCTTCGTTTCGGTTGGTGAACCAGCAACCACTGTACAGCCAGACGCGGTACACGGTGTTACCCTTGAACAGGTATTCCTGAATGGTGAAGGGGCGGTTCTGGTCGATGAGATCGGACCACACGGCGGAGTAGCCAAGCGCAAGCTCGAACTCCTGGTTCCAGACCTCAACACGCGACACGGAGATGTTGTATCCCTCGTTGATGGAAGGAACGTAGTCGACGGGGCGTCCAAATGTCAGGTGGTTGACTTCGTAAACATGGTTGCCCTGACGGGTGTACATGTTGGGCTTGAAGCTCTGGATACGACCGACAATTCGGCCACCAACGACAATAGAGATGCCGTGGTAGGTCTTAATCGTGGGCGCACCCTCCGCGTCAAAGTCAAGCGGACGAACGCGCACACCATGGGCATTTTCTGCGAAGGGTACGGGGCTGGCCAAAACGGACTCCTTTGGTCGTGTGTAGAACTACGACCGGAAACTACTAATCGCGAGGAAACTGCGATTTGATGAAAGCTTTCCTCTTTAGATAATGCTGCAAGGCGTGATCAGTAACGTCAAGCTCGTCAGTCAACGCTAAGACGTCAGCCCTTACCTCTAGTTGCCTAGCCGCAATGAGTAGGTTGTACTTTCCAACGAGGTCGGAGGAGCCTGAAGAATCAGTGCCAGAGGCAGCATTGATGAAATAGGCAGACTGGCTATCCTGCCGGTTCGGAGTCTCTACCCCATCGAGAGCGATTTGATTGCCGCTGTCCCGCCAGAACTCTTGAGGAGACCGAAAGCCGTGGGTCTGTAGGTCGCGACGGTATAGAAGCAGGAACGACGCAACATCGTCCGCAGAGGGGAATAGTACCCCTGTGCTAACGAACTGAGGAGTGGGACTGTAGACTAAGATCCCACCGTCCTGCTCCACCATGGCAGTACTTGTTTGACGAAGAAGTGTTTCTAGGTCTGCCATCAGACAGCCTCATCTTTCGGGGTGCTCAGCTGCTTTAGACGCTCCTCATGAGCAGGATCGACTGCCACGGGCTCAGGGGTGTTACTGAACTCCTGGAACTGCTGCAGACGGTTCTTGATCTTGGGCACCTGCTGGTTCAGCTCACCTACTGGATCAGTCTTATCACGGATGGCCTCGCTGAACACTGTGAAGGCGTCTGCGTGGCTACGAGCCGTGAACGTTGTGGAGAGAAGCAGGAACACCCGACGCTCCATGAACCGGTGAACAGTTCGAATGGACGTGGTATTGTGGGCGTCGGTCAGCTCGTTGAGCACCTCAGCCGCCTTGTCAGCGCTAGTGAAGATGGCGGGCTGTTCTGGACTCTGGTTGTCCACCACAACGTCGTCCTTACCAAGCTCCTTAGCCCTTTGAGCTTCTTCTTGCTGACGAATTGCACGAGACTGAATCTTGGGATCAATCCAGTAGGCTGTTTCGCCGTCGTGCTTCCCGTTGGGATCGTTGCGGACGATCTTGAAGATCATGACCCTACGAGCCTTGTCGCCGACAGTTCGGATCTCGTAGTCCCGCTCGATACGGAACGGCTTGTTCGCCACCGATTCCGCTGCCTTGACCCTAGCCTCTAGCTTGGTGTTGACCCCACCCAGGATTTCCTTTACCTGCTCGTACAGATCCTTGGGCTTCAGGCAGTCGTCTACGTCGAAGGTAGAAGAGTGCCCTACAATACCCCGGAAGGAAACCACATCACGATTCAAGATAATCGGACCCTGTGGAGTGTCCCGCACGATGAAAGGTCCAATCGCGGAGTTGACCCGAACCCCGGGACCCTGCCCCGGTACGAAGGTCTGCGCCGCGGTCACCTTCTGTAGGGTGGCCTTGTCCTTAGAGGACAGAAGGCGGGCCCCCGCCGTGGTCTTAGCAGCCGAGGATACATCAAACTGCTCAAAGAACGAGACGGCTTTGTCGCCCCGAAGCGAGGCCAAGGCAGACATAGCCACCTGAGGCTCCACGGGGCGGTGAGCCGCTTTCATCTTCCGGATGGCTAGTTTAATAAGAAAACTAGCCATCCGGGCACGATCTTGAATGTCGGGAAGGGTCATTAGGTGAGATTAGACCTTGGCGTACTGATCGATCGCCATCTTGACAAGAACCTTGCCACGGCCGATCTCAGTCTGAAGGGACTCTACCGTTGCGTGAGCCCGCTTGACAGCTGCAGTCTTCCTGGAGGAAGCGTGCTTGTTGCCAAGGCTCTGCATGAGCTTGGAGACGGTGCCGAAGAGGGGGACGAGGTCCTGACGTGTCACCTTCTTGAGAATGGTGAGCACGAAACGAAGGGCACGATCCATCGCCTTGAGATCGCCGCCGAGAACGGCTGACTCAAGCATGTCGTTCGCCTGGGAGAGGGACTTGGTCAGCTCAGGGACCAGGCCCTTGAGCTTCTGCTGAAGCTCACTTACGGGAGCGAGCTGACGCTTGCTACCCTTGTTGGTGATGTCCTGCATGTCCTCATCGCGAACCTCGTCGCGATCAAGGTCCTCGGCCTCTTCCTGGCTCATGTCCAGGGCCTTCTTCTTGATCTTCTTCGGCTTCTTCTTGCGCTTGGCCTCCGCAAGATCCATCTCCATGGTCTTATCCTTGGAGTCGTCTACCGTAGGGTTCTTGACCTTGGGCTTGGGAGTGGAAGCAAGTTCCGGAGTGTCCGACGTAAGCGACTTGTTCTTGGCGTCAACCTCGTCGAGAGACTTCTTCTGGGTCTTCTTGGTCTTGGGTCCGTTCTTCTTGTCCTTGCGAAGGACGGTGTCCTTTGAGGGACTAGGAAACTTCTTGGCGGACTTGATGCTTGACTCAAGTTCCGCAATTAGCTCGCGGCGGGCCTGGGCCTCTACCTTTCGCAGCTTGCTCTGCACAGACATGATTTTTGTTCTCCGGAGATTGTTAGGGCGACGTCTCGCCGTAAGTTAGATAATCGGGGAGGGAACGATTTAGCTCCCTCCCCGATCTCGATTTGTGATTAGACCTGCTCGCCGAAAAGCTTCTCGTCGACAGAGTAGAGACCTGCAAGCCTCTTGAGGGGGTACTTGCCCACCCACCAGTACTTGAAGTTGTAGGTGGTCTTAGAGCTGGTGTCGCGGAAGACGACGATATCCTCGTCGGGATCAACCATACGGTCAGACCCATCACCATCCGTGTAAGGACTGATGATTCCCTTTCCGATGAAGCGGTTCAGGAGGGACGCGAGGAAGGTGCGCACGATGGCAACACCGGCCTGCTCGCTCGGCGGAACGATAGAGATGAGACTGTCGTCCATCTCCTGGCGAACGACTCGTGTGACGTACTCCTTCTGGTTGATAGCAACTGAGATCTCGTTGTTATCGTCAGACGAAGTGTCTACGGTGGTGGACTCTTCGATGCGGAACACCGGAGCAGTTTCCGTACCCTGGTTGCTCATGAAGAGGATAGAGGCACCGACGAGGCGAAGCTCCTCAGGCTCGGTGTAGACCTCCATGGAATCGAACCCGAACAGGTTCTTACGAAGGAGTGTCTCACTGGGAGAGGTAAAGCTCGCGTTACGCGCAGCCACCGCACCAGCGATGAAGCTACCGTCCAGTGTAACGGTTACCTGAGTACCATCGGTGAGAGTGATGGTCTTGGTAGCCTCAGTGTTTCCAATGAGTACGCGCTTACCGTGTGCAGGGTTCTCTCCGAATACCTGCAGTGAGCGGCGAGCCAGGTAGATGAGAGTCCCGGGAGTGTCGTACGACCCAATGTCAGTACCGATGGGAGCGCCCACCCACAGAGCACGATCACCGCGCTCGAAGGGGTCGTTCATCTTCTCGTTGTTGGCCAGTGAGGTGGACAGCGAGGAGAAGCTGTTGAGCACTACCACGTCGGTCAGGGACCGAACATCCTCTGTCGCCTCAATGGCTGAGTTGACATCTACCGGAGTAATGACCCCGTCACCGTCAGAGTCCTTCGCCTGACAGAAGAAGGCGCTGGGTGCGTCGTTGTCCTCAAGTGCGATCTGCGCCATGATCAGGAGATCATTGCTGGTAGCACTCGGGCCAAGAAGACGGGCCGCATCCTCATACGAGAAGACCTGCTGCGGAGTGTCGTAGTAGGCGTCCTCACGAACGATGTTCGCCGTCACGTAGTAGAGGCTAGAAGCACCGGGCTCCTCTCCCGCATACTCGTAACGAACCTCAACCGCGTTTGTGGGCGCAGTCGAGAACGCCAGGTAGGGCTGCTCGGTTGATGGGAGAGAGTACGAAGTGATCAGCTCGTCAGTGACGGTGTCCTTGACGTAGATGACAGAGTCCGGTACCTCCTGCAGCACTGTGTAGGCAAGACCCACAGTCCCAGTGATCACTCCCAGCGCATCGGTGTAGATCTGAGTCGTGTCGATGGTCTCGGAGGTGATGGTGGTCAGTGACCAGTCAATCACATCGTCGGCGATGGTGTCGAAGGTCCACTGGTCATTGATCGCGAACCGGTTGGCGGCAGTAGTCTGACTACCAAGGTTTCGAACGAACAACTGGATGTTACCACTGAAAGCGAGGTCTCCCTCGGGACCAGTCGCAGTTACGAAACCAAAGCTACCCTCGGAGGTTCCAGTTACGTAAGAAAAGGTGACTACGTTGTCGGCTCCATCTGTGCCGATAGCTGACACATCGAGCTGGTAGGCGCGGTCATCCTTGGCACGAATCAGGGAGCGCTCAGCGTTGGCCTGGAACCAGAAGATGTCATCGACCTCGAAGTTGGCAGAGCCAGCAGTACCGAAGTCGAAGTCGACCAGGATGCCGTCGCCGAGGTCCACGTTTGTTTCAGTGGAAAGGGCCTCTGAGATATTGATGGTACGTGAGGTGCCATCATACTGTAGGTCGGCGTGCTCACCCCACGACTGCCACACGAATGAAGCCGTGCGGCTCCCTGCTGTTCCAGCGGCACTTGTGCAGACGAGGGCGTAACGACGGTTATACACTCCTGTGTACTCGGCGTCAGCTCGAATAGACAAGCTGCCAGAAGAGGTGCCGGATGCAGCCGCAATCACTGTGCTAAATGTTGGGAAAGCGGCAGTTTCTGAAACTGCCCCCTTACTCACTGCAGAGAAGGATGCATGCTGCTGCGTGTTCTGAACAGCTGAACTGATCTCCACCATGCTCGGACCAACCGACGAGGTTTCAAACACCTCACCACCCACAACGGGGGTAGCACCTGAGTCATCGAGCACCATTGTGATGGTGTCACCAGTGATGTCCGTGAAGCTTACCTCACTAGACACAAGGCTTGGGTTGTCAAAAGAGATGGTTGTTGCGGTACCATAGGTAGAATGAAAAGGCAGCTGCGGCTGAGATCCAACTGCAGTGGCCCCAAAAGCAGCTGCGGCTGTGAGCGTGCCGCCACCAACAACTTCAGGAATACTGGCACCAGAATCTAGGTAGACTTGCACTTCAGCAGAAATCGTTGCCCCAACGCCTGTGATTGTGATCTCGTATCTGCGGTTATAGTCATGGTTGCTACTAGCGCTAGACGTGATAATGAGTGCAGAGTCACTAGCACCTGACGTCTGACGCGTGTAGCCACCAGTAGCCTGTCCGGAAGTGGCGGGCGGCCACTGAGCCCCAGTCAGGCCTAGGATTGCGTTCGCCGTACCTGCATTGATTACCACAGCAGAGAGTCCCGGATCTACGCTAGCCGAGCGGATCCCGATCTGGCCTCCCTCGTCTACTGCAAGACCATCGTCCCCTAGCACGGCGTTGATCTCCGCTGCCACCTCAGCAGCGGAGTGACCGGTACCAGTGGAAGCGGTGAATGTGACGCTGTAATTTGTGCCGTCAATGTCAAGGTCTAGAATCTCACCGCCAGCGAAAACGAACGGCGCTGATGCTGATCCTGTGACTTGTGCAGGCTCAAACCCTACGTCAGTGGATCCGCTAGACGCGTTGGCGAGGGCAGGATCAGGGGCAGTAATCGAGATTGGTAGGTAATAGTGGGTGAACTCCTCGTACAGCTCCTGATTCTCAGTGTCTCCCACATACCGCATGGCGCGAACGTCATCAAACGGAAGTTCATCCCGGATGAGAGTAGAAGTGGACTGGTAGTCCAGGGCGAACGTGAAGTTAGGGTCGTACGCTTCAGGAGTGAGGAGGATGGACTCGTAAGAGCCGTCGCTATCCGTGTCAAGGAACTGCCAACGGCTGGCGGGGATGATGACACCGTCAGACCGGAAAAGGCGAGCCACCTGCTGGTTGTTCTGTGCAGGGTAGGCCAGGGCGACAACGTGAGGAGCCGAGGAAGGGAAGGCGAGATCTACGTCAGAGAGGTAGCTGCGCCTAATCGGCTGGTTGAAAACCGTGCGAAAGCGAGATCCGCGTCCCACGTAGCAAGGGGCCCGACGGAAGCCTGTGATTCCACTTGGGGCGACTCGGTTAATTCGACCGATGTAGGCACCAGGCTTGGTTACCCTCTCGGTTACAGCAAGATCAGCCATTTTTCCTCAACTCACTCCGCACTCAGGATTCCCTGTAGACGGAGAATTCGTTATTATTAGTCATTGAGGGCGTGGGTTACACGCCCGAAATCAAAGGTCTAGAGCGATCTCGTCAAGAGAGTCGTCTTCTGTCATGTCCTCGCCAAGGCCAGGCGCACCATCAACGTCAACTGGGCCGGGTCCCTCTGTGGGGTTTGACTCCTGGCCATCATCTACAGGGGCCTGCTGCGTCTGCTGCGACGCCAGGTCGCGCAGACGAAGGTAGAACTCGTGCAGATCCTTCTCGTGCTTCTCGGCGTCGCGAACCAACTTCTTGACCATGGTCACCTGCTCAGAGTCTCCTCCGTAGGTATCCATGAAGATGTAGGTCAGGTTCTGCCCCCGGTTGTTGTTCCACCAGTTCAGGAAATCGGGCCAGGACTCGATCTCAATCTGATCGCCCTTGGCAGCTGTCACTGAGCGGTTGCAGTTGATTTCCCGCTGAAGCGAGGCTAGACGTGTGGAGACGTCATCGAGATTCCTCGTCTCAGCAAGACGAGCAATTTGACTAAGAAGGGTCTGAACGGTGTCGCTCATTGGTAATGCCTGGGTCCAGGGGAAAAGGACGTGAAAGTTGCGGTCGGAGATGACCTAGTTATAGGTAACGATAATCAGGTCGTTTTTTGTGACCTGATTTGAATCACTTACGCTGGCCCTCGCGGGCCTCGAACCAAGACTGACCATTAGGCCAAAGACTGGTCTGAGCGTAGGCCGACCTTTCGTGCTCGGAGTCACGGTACGCCACCCCAAGAAAGAGATCCTTGAGGAAACCAGCGAGCTTCTCGTGCCACTTTCCCTCGGTGGGCCAGCGCAGGGTGTGACCAAAACGAAGGAGGGCTGTAGCGAAGTTGGGGAGCTGCCAAAGACCTCCACTCCACCACAGGAAGAAGCCGAGAAGGAAGTCCCCCGTGCAGAAAGACACGACGAGACCAATGATGAAGCTCAGGAGCATGAGGTCCTCCACCTGCCAAATATGAATGCGCTCGTGGCGCTCCAGGCGCTCGTCCATCTCGTCAGAAGCGTCACGGGCTCCCGGGAAGAAGATGATGCCCCGACCAATGGTCGTGGAGAAAGGCCAGAAACGGGCGGCCCAGGGGCGCCACTCGGCTGTCAGAATGCCTGCTCCCTCGAAACGCAGCTTCTTGAAGTCCGCTGCCCAGACGACGAAGCACATGACAACGACCCAAAGCCACCCAACAAGGGCCCACGGGGCGGTAAAGGCAAAACGAATCCAGGCGGTAACCTGAGCGGCGGTGGTCTGTGCTTCTTCCATTGATCTGATCCTTGCTGACTACTTTGCCCCTATTGAGGCGTGAACTGTCATGTTCTTGAACTTGATTGACTTACCCGAAAGTAAGTAAGGCTTGAACCTGTCTCGCATCACTTCCAATGCCTGGAGGTTCTCGTCTACCAATATAAACCGGCGGTCATTGCGGATTGCGGCCTCACCCGTAGTCCCTGACCCAGCAAAGGGATCAAGCACAAGCCCATCCTTAGGGGAAAGAGCCCGAATCAGGATCTCTAGGAGCCCGATAGGCTTTTGGGTGGGGTAGCCGGTCTTCTCGTGGGAGTTTGTAGGGACAATCGTATGCCAGATAACATCTGTTCTACGCTTTCCCTTCTTCAGCTTCTCGTCTGAGACGAGTCCCCCCTTACCGCTCTTGTAGGGGATCCGGTCCTCGTCGCAGATTTCAAAGAAGCGCTGCTTCTCGTCCTTGGCCCATGCCAGGATGTTGTCGTGCTTGCGAGGGAAGCGCCTCTTACTACGACCTCCATAATCGTAGGCCCAAATGATCTCGTTGAAGAAGTTCTCTCTACCGAAAATGGAGTCCCCCAGCACGCGGATGTACGCCGCCTCGCGCCAGTCCAAGTGGACCAGGGCAGACCCAGTGGGCTTCAGCACCCGCTGTACTTCCGTGAGGCGCAGTCGAATGAAGGGGTAAAAGAGATCGCCGAAGTTGTCTTCGTAGGAGTACGACTTCCCCATCTTCTCGATGACGGAAGCGTGAAGGGCTCTCTCCGCGGCTTCGTCCTGAAGTGTCTTGACGTCTTTTCGCGTCTGAGGGTTTCCAGTGTTAAATGGAGGATCCATGTACACTAGGTCTACCGACTCGTCAGGAATCTTGCGTAGAACGTCTAAGTTGTCGCCGAGTAGAACGTAGTTTGAGTCTGCTGAAAATGCCATAAGTCTTGAATTATGAGGCTCACCCCAGCATGACACGAATGGGCCAGGTCTTGAGCGGCTTGGGTCCGCCCGCGAGGCCGGGGGTGTAGTCCATGAGTATTAGATTGAAAGTGCCAGGCCGCTTGGGAATGATGGACTTTCGTTGCCCGTCCACCAACGCAATCTTCGGGTCATCACTGATGAAACGTGAATGAACAGGGAGCCAGTCAGCCGTGATCTTGGCGTGTTGGTTGAGGCACACACTCGAAGGAACCTCAATGGTATCTACCGAGGGGCAGCTGCGAAGAGGTCCCACACTCCCATCTTCATAACGGAATCCAACAGGATTTACACCATCATAGTTATCCATGAGATTGAATTGCTCTCGCTGGATCTGGTTGTCGAACCCAATAGGGATAATTCCCTCGAAAACAGTCTCTAGAGAGATGGAGGTGACATACAAAGTGTCTTTGCTATCATCTCCTACGTTTCTGCTCTCCAGTCCGGCCTGCTGAGGCTCAAGTGGGAGGCGGACCTCCCACTTGTCGGATCCTCGAAGGGACCGAATCACGTGGCTCTTGGTGAAGTGAGTCAGAGGACCAAGAATGAGGGAGAGAACATCCCGAAGGTCTCCGCACGAAGTCTGATCCATAGCAGCGATCTGCAGCTCAATCGGGACAGTCGCCAGCATGGACATGCTCACCCCGCTCGTGCTGCGGCTCACCGGCCACGAGTCTACGAGGCCACCAAGACCTGGATTCTGGTACGCGAACCCAGTGTCGACAATGATGATGCAGGGCAACCTCTGCCGCAGCTCCTGCCAAAGCCGAGCTAGCTGCACTTCATAGATGGAGGGGTCGTCCAAGTCCCGAGGACCTGAAATACGAGTCTCGTACTGCACACTGAAAGACGCAGCCAGATTTACGAGGTTACGATGCTTCCCCTTGGGATCCAGGAAACTGGCCAGGTGGTGCTGGACGGCGGACTTTACCGTCTCAGTAACCCGAGCCTCGGCGCTACGAGCGACAGACTCCTTCTTGCTCATTGGGACAGCGGAGTAGATGAAGTCTTCTGGCTTTTCTTCGGGCATACCGTCCAAATAACGCGGACTGGAATTGAAAAGGCGCCCACCGCCTTTTGAGCGGGGGCGCCTTTGGAAGGAGCGGAGTACTTAGATCAGTCTTCCATATCGTCGAGAAGACCCTGTAGGTCGTTCTCCGGCTCTGGCTCGGCCTGCGGCAGACCCAGGTAGGTCAGGTCCTCGATGTGAGCATACATGGCCTTACCCCTGGTACCTGGGTGATCGATGACGAAGTACTCAACACTGATGTTGTCGTGCTTCAGACGCCGCGCAGCCTTGATGATCCCAGACTGGATGGTGCGCATCTCGTTCCCTACCTGCATCCGCCGAGTGGGTAGACTGACGATACTGTCAGCCTCCTCAGGCTTGCGCAGGTAGCAGTACTTGTGCGCGAGGTCCTTACTCGTGAAGATGAGGGCAACAAGGTGCCCCGTAGCGGGGTCCCGCTCAATGGCAGGGACGCCATGCTCGCTGAGACCAAATGCCCAGAAGGTGCGGTCGGTGTCCAGGACCGATTCACGCACATGGTCGGCGTTACGAAGCTTCTCTACTTCCACTGATTGAGTCATTTCTTGAAATCTCCTCGTACGCAGCGATTAGTGCGTCACGCTTATGCACAATGTTGCTGTAGTACCTGTAGTTGAAACGGGCGGGGGAGTTGTGCTGCACCCAGTAACCGTCATCACACGACACCCTGTACCGGATTACGCGAACTCTACCATCACGGAGAGGACGTGTGTACGTGCCGCTGTAATCCTCCTCGCACGAGGAGTAATGAGAAGTAAGTGCCCGAGCTAGCATCGAGATACTAGTCTCAGGATCGAGCAAGTCCGCAGGATCCTCTACCCCTGCGTTGCGGGCAGCGGCACCGGGCCATCGAAACTGAGCCAGTCCCGCATCAAAGGCTGGGATTCCCAGCGACCTGCGGTAGGTATGGTTTCGCAAGAGGCGTGCAATGTCCCGCTCTCCGGGGTCTCTGTCGTACCTGTCTTGGTAAGCCTCTTGAAACTGGCGCCACTGCTCGGAACTGATGGCACAGCGGTCGAACGATGACTCCTGAAAGATGATGGCAGCCCCTACCCACGGGTCGAACTCAGGGTACTCTTGGTGAGCAGAGACCAAAAGAGAAGCATACTGCCAGGCACGCAGGCGTGCCTCATCTCCTCGGATGTAGGAACCACACTCAGGCCAACGAATGTCGCCCCTCTCACCCGTCTTTACACGAAAGATGGCACTTCCTAGTGCGTCTACCGTAACAGGTGGCGTGTCTATGGCGAGGGCCAGGTTGGGAAGAAGTAGCAGAACAGCAAAGAGAACGGTGGTTGTCGTTTTCATGGGGAGAACCGACGCCTACGATCCCGGCGTCCAGGGTCTTACTGGTCCTCTTGGTAGTAGGGGACCATCTCTGCCAAGGCATCCGCCATGGCAGGCATTAGTTTCATGTTGTAGAGAGCTGCAACATCAAAGTTGCAGAAGGCAAGCTCACGAGCCACTGACTCCATGAGAGAAAACTTGCCAGTACGGGTAAATACCTCTAGATCAGGTTGAATTTTGGGAATGTAAGACTCGGATGAGTGGCTGTCCACTCCCTGGGGAAGGTCCAACCGTGTTACACGGACAATGAACGCACCCTTGGTGTTCAGCCACTCTTCCTCATCAGGGAAACGAAGATCTGTGATGCACACAAAATCGCTATCGGCCGTCTCCTGGTCCAAAAGCTTCATCCAGTAGTCTGACTGGATACTCTTCACGTACTCAGTCCCGAACAGCTGCAGTAGGTCGCGGGGGCGCAGGGCAGTTAGTCCCCGCGACTCGATCTGCAAGCCAGTGGCGTATCTCATACGAGTGAGATGGTCGTCCATGAAGATAGGCTGAGGGAGTTCCGCCTCCTTGCCCTGTTCGTCATAGACGTCGTACTCGGTCAGGCCGAACAGGCGCTGTACCATCGTCTTTAGTGGAGATGCAAAGGCGGCGTTGTGCCACTGAGGCTCGTACTCCCGCACCATGCGCGCAAGAGTGTCTTTGCCGTGGCCCTTGAGACCTGTGATGCCGATGTACTTAGTCATTAGTCCTCTTGTGAAGGCAGTGTCCAGCTGTGTGCTAGTTCAGCCTTTACAAGAAGTGCAAGAGCTTCATCCCCAGATAGATGATGCGCCTTCCCTGAAGTATCGATGACGTGATTTCGAAGACCTAGAGCTACGACCTTGTCCTTGAAGGTAAACGTGCCAGGCTCGGAACAGGTGATACAACGACCCGAGCCTTGCTCGTACAGCTCTTCACCCTCGCTGAGGCGGATGAGCTTCGTAGCTCCCTTGTACTTGCCCGTCCCACGAGAGAAGGTGGTCTTACGCACAGACAGATCTGATGCCCTTAGGAGCCACCCCTTGCCCTTTTCCTCGTTGAGGATAGCCAGCCAGCCATCGGACTTCACCCCGACGGCGGAGACCAGTTCTACTGCGTCACGCATGACGTCGAACTTCGTCTTCTTGATGGAGTGGTCCAGGGCAACCACGTAAGACCTCTTATCGAGGGCCACAACAATATCACAACCACCCGGAATCAATCCCACAACGTCCTGGCTCGCCGCATGCTCAGAAAAGTAGGACAGCTGTAGCTGCTCGGCCGAGTTGTCCCGGCAAACAACGGTCACGGACGCGGTGTCGTAGACCAGGTCGTCGATATTTGATCGGCGTCGGGAGGGGGCCTCGTCGAACCGTGTGATCTTGGTGCCCTGTCGCAGCACGTACTTGGTTGGCGCACTCCCTACCTTCAAGGAAGGGGGCTTGGTTGGCGTCAGGTAGTCAGCCACCATGCCGCGTTCGTCGTCGTACTCCAGGAGAGCCTTGAGATGCCGAAGAATGACCCCCTTGATGTCGGCGGCGTCTGCTTTGATCTTCCGCATCTGGTCGTTGATGCCGTCGATCTCACTCTGCTGCTCGTCGGCGTTCATACGAGCCAGACGATGGACCTTCATGTCCAGGACGAACTGTGCAGCCTCTTCGCTCAGGTCTAGCTCCTCTGCGAGTCGCGAACGCATTTCTGCGAGGGAGGTGTGCTTTTCCTTGAGGACCTTGTACACCTTGTCGAGTGAGTCGATAGCCTTGAGGATAGCCTGAGCTTTGACGAGTCGCTTTTTAGCCTCGGCCCATTCGCTCTTCAGGCGACGCTTCTCCACCATCGATCGGAAGTGAAGAAACTCGTCGAACAGCCGGAACAGGCCACCACTGAAGAGGGTGGTCTCGTCGAGCAGAGACTCCTCGTTCCGCTTGGTGACGTAGAACTGGTAGCTCTGTGAGCTGTACAGCTCGGGGATGACCCGCTCGTTGATGACCAGAGGGTCCTTGAAGCCCACGGCAATTCGGATGCCCTCAGCCTTGGAGAGGTTTCGAGCATACTCGATGAGCCCGTCTTCACGAAGCTTGATCATCTTCTTCATGAAGGACGAGATCGTAAACCCAGGACAGAGGGAGGAGACCACCAGAACCTGGATCTGCTTGTTCTTCTTGTCCGGCTCAATCGAGTAGACGCAGCGATAATCGAGCCTTCCTGCACCATTTTCGTACAGAGAACGAATCTCCTCCTGCGACGACAGAAGGATTCCCTGCCCGGGGCCGTAGTCTGGTCCCTGAAGGTACTTCATCGCGGTGTCGAGGCGTGGCTTATCCTTCTTCAGGTAGTAGGCCAAGGCCTTGACCAGCTCACCCAGGTTGTGGGGAGGGATGTTGGTACGAAGCCCTACTCCAATACCTTGAGACCCGTTCAGAAGCGCCAAGGGAGCCCGTGCCGGGAAGACCAGAGGCTCTTCCATGTCCCCCGAGTAGTTAGGGACCATGTCCGCGACGTGGATCTCACGGAGTAGCTCCTGCGCGAAAGGCGTAAGCCTGGCCTCGGTGTACCGCGAAGCTGCGGGGTTGTCGTCTGGGCCTCCGAAGTT
>Ga0208790_1000602_pt1 | contig 17046 bp, 30 predicted proteins | sample 10_taG_FD_184083 | JGI IMG/M metagenome (GOLD analysis project Ga0208790, IMG submission 184083) | Marine viral communities from the Subarctic Pacific Ocean - 10_ETSP_OMZ_AT15264 metaG (SPAdes) (version 2) | ecosystem: Environmental > Aquatic > Marine > Oceanic | place: Pacific Ocean | collected... | reverse complement strand
GGCAGACAATGTTTCAGCAACCCTTGGTCCAAAGGGCCGAAATGTTATTCTACAGGAGAAGGACAAGGCACCCTTCATCACTAAAGATGGAGTTACAGTCGCCGCCTTCGTTCAACTAGAAGATCCATTTGAGAATCTGGGAGCACAGATCATCAAGCAGGCTTCCTCCGTTACTAATACCACTGCCGGCGATGGAACCACCACAGCTACAGTTCTAGCCCGTGCCATCCTAAAGAACTCTCAGAAGTACTTGGCAGCAGGAGCATCTCCAACCGAGATGAAACGAGGAATTGATAAGGCAGTAGCAAAGGTTGTTGAGAGCCTTAAAGACCTTGCTACTCCAATCAGGAGCCAAGAAGATATTGAACATATTGCCACAATTTCAGCCAACGGAGATAAGACCATTGGACAGCTTATTGCTACGGCAGTTGATGAGGCTGGCAAGGATGGAGCTATCACAATCGAAGAAGCTCGCTCCGTAGAAACAAGCCTAGAGTTAATTGAAGGCTTCCAGTTTGATTCTGGTTATCTATCCAACTCTTTCATCACAGACGAACGCCGTGCTGTAATGAGATATGATAACCCTCTTATCTTAACAACAGATTATTCTATTAGTAACGTAGAGGACATCATGCCGGTTCTACAGATTGTTTCTCGTGAGAACCGCCCGCTTGTTATCATAGCAGAGAATATTGAGGGTCAAGCCCTCGCCGCTTTAATTATGAATACAACTCGTGGAACTATGAAAGTAGCTGCGATCAAAGCTCCCTCTTATGGAGAGGAAAGAAGAAACACTCTTCAAGATTTAGCACTCGCCACCGGAGCAACATTTGTAACAAGAGAAAACAACATTGCATTAAAAGATATAAAGTTGGTTGACCTTGGCGTGGCTAAGTCAATCGAGTCTCAAAAGAACTGGACCGCCGTTGTCGGCGGCGCCGGCAGCTATCCTGATATCGAGAAGAGGATTGACTTGCTTAAGGAAGTTGTTAAGCAGACCGAGAACCTGAAGGAGGCAGAAGCAACCCAACGACGCATCACTCGCCTTGCTTCAGGCGTGGCAATTATCCGTGTCGGAGGAATGACAGAAGTTGAGATGACAGAGAAGAAGCATCGCATTGAAGATGCACTAGAAGCCGTTAAGTCCGCCCAAGACGAAGGCATTGTTCCAGGAGGGGGCACAGCACTCCTCAGAGCCTCTAAGGGGCTTGAAGTTGACTGTGACAACCAAGACCAGGAGTATGGAGTTAAAGTCCTTCTAGAGTCCGTTACAGCGCCAGTACGACAGATGGCATTCAACGCTGGGCTCTCTGAAGACATCATCCTACAAAAGGTCCAAGCTTTAGAAACCTTTGAAGGTTATAACTTTTCTACTGATGAAGTATGTAATCTAATGGACTCTGGAATCATAGATCCTTGTAAAGTGACAAGGTGCGCCATTCAGAATGCTGCTTCCGCAGCTTCGACACTGATTACGACAAATCACGCCATCGTTCAGCTAAAGTGAGCCGAGGCAACTACTTATCCTTGTGTTGCCGCAGGAGTTAGAGTATGTCTGATGAGAAAGCAATCCTAGAGAGCCTACTAAGTAAGCTAGATGGAATAGAAAATAAGATGAGCAACTCTCCGTCTATGAATGGAGGGTTTGCAAAGCTTCTTTCTAGCGTAGAGTCTATGAAGAGGGACCAAGAGAGGATGATGTTTGACTTGGAGGACATTAAGAGAACAGTTCTCAACCCTGACGAAGGGGTCATCGCAAGAATAAAGACCCTGGAGTCTTGGAAGATTGAAAGAAACAGGTTTATGGATACGGTTGTTGAGCCCACCATGCGCCAACATCAGGAATTGGTCATTTGGAAAGATGCAGTTGAAGAGATTGTTTCCCACAATGAAAAGCAAAATCAAGAATTGCTCTTGCTTAATGAGTGGAAATATGCTATAAACAAGGTTCTTTGGGCGTTAAGCCTTGGTGTCGCAGGTGCGATAATAAAGATCGTATTTGATGTAATGCCATAAGTTGCCGGAAACATTACGAAAAAAACTTCATTTTTTTGTCTTTTTTAGTTGACTTTTTAGCCCCTTTGTGGTAGATTATATACATAGAAAAGAAAAGGAAAGATATGGGCATCGCACACAAGTTTGAACAAGTCCTTTCACACCCTCGTTTGACGGATCGTGATCGCATGTTTGCTACCTCGCTGCAAAACTACTATGAGAAGAAGAAGCGACTCACCCCCGGTCGCCGCCGCTGCCTAGCTCAACTTGAGGAGAGGTATGCTAATATGCCAGAGGCTGCAAAGGTTCTACAGCCCGAGATCCTTAACCGGATTAACGAAGTTTTTCTTCATACCGAGGAAACATCTTGGGACCGAGGTTTTCTTGAGTCCATCAAGTCTCAAGTCGAAGCCGCCCACCGCCTACTCTCTCCGAAGCAGATCGACATCCTTGCTAAGATTGAAGGTCGCAACAGCAAAGAAGAGGTTCAAGCCCGCCAAGAGTGGTCTTCCAAATATCACGCTGCCCATCGCTCTGATGCGCTCGTCGTTGCTAACTACTATGCTAACACTCCATACTTTCGAGACTTGGCGGTCAAGATTATAACCGATCCCGAGTTCGTTCCTGGACTTAAACAATATCGGAATATGTGCGGGAATAAATACGCCAAGCGTGTTCTAAAGTGTCACCACGCCGATCCCCTTTATCCCGAGGGCTCTAAAATCACCGGTCGAGCCACTGCCCCTCGCCTCCAGAAGAACAAGCATGGCTTCGTACTGAAGGCCAATGCCTCTCCGGTCGTCAATGCGACCAAGGGGGCCAAAAGGTATCTAGTTCTTTTCGTCGGAGATCCCACCCCCTACATTGTTGAGGAAAAGCATCTCAAGCGAGGCCGATTCTAATTCTTAACATATTTTCTTTTTTATGGTATAAATATAAACTATGAGCGACGTAAAGGTAAAGATTGCATACACAGTAAGTGTATCGGAGATTCCACAAGAAGTGGCAAAGATTTACAAAAGAGCAGTCTCGGATTTAAAGGCTGTCCTCTCCGAGTGCGACATGGCGGATCCTTTGTCCGATCACATTCCCGACATTCTTAATTCGATTGATAAGATAAGAAAGCTTCTTTTTGCTGTAGACGCAAATTTTGGCGATTGTGTTAATATTTTAGTAGATTATCAAAGACTCATTGCCGAACTACACGCTCCCCTGCCACCCCCTATGGTTACTGATGACGATTCAGATTAAACAAGGAGATTTGGTATACATTCCCTCTGAGGTCGTGCTTCACAACACCAAGGGAACCGAAATGTCTTATATGAGACTCACAAGGCCGATCAACGTACTCGTTCTCTCTGTAGAACAAAAGACAGTGAACATTTTTTTAGATGGCCAGCGCTGGAAAGTTGATCGTGAATCCATCTATTCGGTCAGCAGCACAGGCTTTTTTGAGACTAGATAAAAGGAGTCACATCATATGATAAAATTAGTTGAAGTTACAACCGATACAGTGTATTCAAAATCTGTATCTGGCAAAGAAAACAACAAGAGATATACTTTTCGTGAGGTTATCGTAAATCCCGATCACATTGTGTGCCTGAGAGAAGACCCCGCCATGATTTTGGCCGGTCGCTCCGGCGAAATGCCCGCAGACCTTGACAAAAGGCAGTCTTTTACAAGACTTCACCTTGATCGTGGGCAGCTTGGAATGGATATTGTTGTCGTGGGCTCCCCCGCCCAAGTACTAGAGAAGCTAGGACTATCAAACAAGATGTTGAAAGGTTGATATGACTAAGTTTACTATTATAGGTAGTTTAGAATGCCCTTGGTGTGTTAAAGCCCAGGAGCTTCTGTCTGCTTTTGAAAAACAATATGAGTTCAAGGCTCATGCATTCGATTCTCCTCTCATTAAGGAGGCAAAAGAAACATACAACCATCCTACAATCCCTATCGTATTGGTTGGCGACGATCAAGGAAATGACTTCCTTATCGGAGGGTATGCAGAATTAGAACGGTTTATTACAGATGAAGAAGACAAGAAACACTAAGCGCAACAAAATTAGAGAAATTCTATCCAAGAAAGCTGCGCCAAGCTTTGCTCCAATTCAAGCCGAGGAAATTGCCTGTTCCCTCTTGCCTCAAGGCCAGTATTCCTTAATCCTTCCAAACTGGATCGGCGAGACTGGCAAAAAAGAGACTAGGCATGGCAAGTATCACGGCTCTAACTTTTGGCAGGTCCCCGGCTTCGGCGTCAACCGCTGGGCAGTTGTAGCAAACTTCAAAGTAGATTGGAAGCTCCTCCGCAAAGAAGGGGTTGAGGATATTGAGATTTTCAGAGGGTGTGTTAAATATCTGAACAAACCCCCCGTGCGAAAGAAGTACGCCCGACGCCAGACTAAGCCTTTATATGGAAACATCTCCCCAGATCCTATTCATATTTCCTTTAAAGAAGACAAGAATGGAACCGCTTACATGCAGGCGATTTTCGTGACAGACAAAAGAAAGAATAGGCATTTTTGGGGCGAAGGGGTGAGGCTGTGATGGTTGAAAAAGAGAACAAAAGCACCCCAATTCCTCTCGCCGATGTGGAGAAATATATTCTTGCTGCTGAGAGCAAGATTTCAACCGTGTCCTCTCTCATCCGTGATGCAGCGATTATAAAGAATATGGATGAATGGGGCGATTGTGAAATGTTACCCCTTTTTGAACTTTTTTGTGGTTGTGTTAATTTGTCGAACGTACTACGCAAGGCTCTTGGCATTGACAAGACTGTAGATGTGGCAGAACACATAGCAAAGCTTAAGAAAACTCAAGCCATCCTTGCTCTTAGTCGTCGAGAGACTATAATAACCGCTACTTTTGTAGCAAGCAGCAATCTGCTCGAAGCAGAACTAAAGCACAAGTATGGCATTTCGTTAACTGTCAATTGACGCACTGCATTTTTTTATTATATAAATCTAATTACTAACCCACTATGAGCGAAGAAATATCACACACACAGGGAGAAGAGCCCCCTCAAGAGTCAAAAGATTCTGAGGAGCTAATACCAAAGCCCCCTCCTCGCCTTGCTCCAAGGGGCATCCGCACCTTTACCGTCTTTAGACCTTATGATGAGACAGGCGTCTCCGGCGAAGGCGTCGTCATCGAAGGCGTTGAACTTGCCACGGGACAATGCGTTGTTCACTGGCTCTATCCTCCCCCCCGTGGTGGCCTCGCAATTTTTGATTCAATGAATGACTTTATTAAGGTTCACATTGGGCCACACCCAAAGAATCAAACAATTATCACCTTTCAAGACGGTGAACAGCAAAAGTTTGGAGAGCCTGAAAATGCCCCAGCAGGAGAATAGTATGATGCAAAAGGTTCTCTCTTTTTGTAGAAGAGAGCTTATTTGGGGTGCCCTTGGGATGAACGCCGTGATTGTTATCACTGCTATTACTCTAGCCAACACTGACATGTTACTCCTCGCTTTTATGAATATTGCAATTTTGATTGTGGCAATGCAGATAAATGCCAAGACCCGCCGCCTCAATGAGAAAAAGAGTAAAGATGAATAACATAATGGACTCATGGCGTCAGTCTCTCGCCGAGCAGGGAGAATATAAGGTCCGAGGCTATATTAAGCCTGAAAGTTCTTTTCGCACTCTTGCCGAGTGGAAGGACTTCTCATCTGTTGTGCTGGAATATCAGAGCAGGGGATACTATCTCAACCCCGGCACGGGCGAAGACTCAAAAGCCCTCAACTCTTTGATTCAAAAGTTCTACGACTTCCAGCTTGACGTTGAGACTGAAAGGTATGAACTGCTTACAAGAAAGAATGTAATAGATCATATTGAAGATTTCGTCAACCACCGTATATGGGGGTTTGAAAGAGAATTTAGGAGCTACTTTGATGACATATCGAAACTTAAGTTTGCTTTTTTCTATTCCAGGGGAGATATGGAGCCTTATGTTCTTCTTGATCCTGTTTACACAAAGATGATGCACGGCACAACGAATGCTGTAAAGACACTCAAGCACTACACCACAGACGAGGGTGTTTATAATCTTAAAAATGCCATTGAGTCCGGTGATGGATTTGACATATCTTCATTCACCGTCGCCACCCGCACGTTCTTTAGAAAAGAGTCAAATCGTGTAATACTATTTGAAGGATTGGTAAAGGCAGCGTTCCGCAGTGATGTTAAGTCGTTCGCCGTTGACAGTGGCCTTCGTGCCGCAAACCTATTTAGGTTTGAATATCCTGGCGACGACCAAGATAACATCTGCTACGATCTGGACACCGGCTGTAACGCCGAAGTCCGCACATCTTTATGGAATGAGATTATCGCACGCCCGCTAAAAATAATAAAGATTGTTTGATATTAATACTACTTACCATTAGCAGGCTTATTTTATGAAACTAATACTTGAAAGCTGGAAGAAGTTCCTTACAGAAAGCGTCTTGGACCAAGATGACGTCGACGCCCCAGATGAAGGCTCCCCCCTCTCTGCAACCTCCATCCCCTCCGAAGTTTTTTATATAACCTCAGAGAAGTATGTATGGAACATTGCTGAAGAGGGTATCCTTGATTACAGAGAGCCACAGTCAGAACTTGAGGAGATAAGAGTCCCCGGCGTAAGCTTCTATACAGACTTCGCTCCTGCTCTCAAAGCAGCAGCAGAAAGAAGTGGGACAATATTTGTTTTTGATGGTGAATCCATCGCCGCCTCCGGCCAATACGGGTTCTCTTCAATGGCAGAAGGCACCGTCCGAGTTATAATGCGTGACGAAGCTTCTGATTCCGGCAGCGGCGCAAGTGATATGGTGGATGAACTAGGAACAAGAATCCCGTTTAAGCATGTCAGGGGAGTTTTGTTCCCTTCCCTGGACAAGGCCAAGGCAGAAAAGTTTGCTGCCCGAGGACTCTCCGCAATCAAGCTTGGCCAATATGATCCAACCTCCCCTGAACCAGAGATTGTATATACGCCACCCCCCCAACTATAAGGAAAAAGGAAAAAAAGAGTGGCTTTAACTAGCATTATATTTCAGATTTGTTTAGGTCTTTTATATGCTAATATGTGCGAGTGGTTTGCTCATAAATATGTTTTCCACGTTCTTGGAAGAAAGAAGAGCAGCATCTTTTCTTTTCACTGGTGGCGGCACCACAAACTCTCAAGGAGAAATGGTCACATCGACGAAGACTATTTTAATCTCTGGGGCTCTAGCAAGGAATTGTTAGGGCTTTTGTTTTTGGCAGCAACTCACGCTCCGCTGCTTTTCATATTCCCGATATTTACCTACACTCTTTTTTATGGAGTGTTCAACTATTATTACAAACACCGCAAAGGTCACATGGATCCAGATTGGGCCAAAAAGAACCTACGTTGGCACTATGAACATCACATGGGCAAGAACCAAAATAAAAACTTTTGTGTAACCAAGCCTTGGTTTGATTGGATTATGGGCACAAGGGTAAAATATGACTATTTATATGATGAGTAGTTAAGCCTGTGCGGGAGGCTAAGGAATGGCCAAAAAGAAGAAGACCGGTTCAGTTACCATCACCAGCCCCGGAAAGTTAAAGGTTGGTATCTTGACAGCACCTAACGAGGAGGCTTACTTCTCTAATGGGCTACACCAGAATGCTTACAACTTAGTAACGCTTTTCAAGAAATCAAAAATACTAGAACCTGTATTGCTTTACCCCGCAAACATGTATGAGGGCGAGGCTAAAATAAGAAAGATTTGGGGCCAAAAGGTTTATCCCCTCGCCGACAAAGGCATAGAGATGAACGTCATCCTTGAAGTCAGCTTCGGCATTGATGATGCAATGAGGATCGCCTTCGACAACGCCGGCATCAAGATGGTGAAGATCGATTACGGAAACAAGCTTGTTTGCGAGCTTGAGGACTTTGCGTTTTCAACTTTTGTAGACTCCCGCCCTGGCGGCAACTTCCTTTTCGGAGGACTAGAAAACCCCGACGTCCCCCCTCCCGCCGGATCGTGGTTAAGCCCCCACTATTCTTTTCAGAAGGAGTATGTAGCCTGGCGCCACAATACTCCAGAGGCGAAGATCTGTCCTTACGTTTGGGCACCTGATATCATGAAGAAGGCAATGGGCAAATCCCACTCTTCATACTTTTTCAAAAGAGGTGACAAGAGAAATAAGAAGATTGTTGTGCTAGAGCCAAACGTAAACATAACAAAGACAGCGGTCATCCCTCTTGTTATCTGCGAAATTTTACATAGAAAGAATCCAGAACTTTACGAAGCCGCATATATGTTTGGAGCATCAAAACACAACGCCAACTCTCCATTAACAACATATTTAATATCACACGATTGCATAAAATCAGGCAAGGTAACCTGCGAGCACAGATATAAGCTGCCATTCATTCTCGACAATGGGCTAGTCATGCTACATCACAACCTCTACAACGGGCTGAACTACACACTCCTTGAGGCTTGCCACTTCAACCTTCCTGTTATACACAACTCCGAATATATGAGAGATATGGGCTATTTTTATGAAGGCGTCGACGTGTTTGACGGAGCCGACCAGCTTGAAGCAGCGCTCTCTCACGAGAATCTTTCCGATGCTGAGATAAAAGAGTACAACGACAAGTGTAAAGAAAACATTTGGAAATGGAGCGTTGATAACCCTGTAAACCTAGAGGGTTATGAAGATTTGATTATGGAGTGCATGGACAAAAAATGAGCGAGAAGATAAAAGTTGGAATAACAATTAATGCTGACGAGTCACAGTTCTTCAACAACGGACTCCACCAGAATGCATACAACCTCCAGAAGATCCTTAAGAGATCAAAAGTTGTAAGGCCCTACCTTGTCTACCCAGATGCGAATTCAAACTTTGCGGATAAGAATAGCGAAGTACTTCAAGTTTGGGGCGAGCGGGTTTACCCGCTCACAAAGAAGATCAAAGACCTAGACATATTGCTACAGGTTTCATTTTCCATCCCTCATAGCCTCGCAGCAGAAAACAATTCTCCATACGCAGAAATTTTAAGTTCTGATATCAAGCTAGTAAAGATCGAATACGGAAATAAATTTATGATGTATCAAGAAGAGTTTGTCTTTTCTACCCACTTCAAGACTAACGGCGAACGCCCTGGAGGCTCAACAATACAACTACTAGATAACAAAGTGGAAGGCTACGTCAGCGATGTCTGGATTAGCCCGCACTTTAGCTGGCAGAAACAATTTATGGGATGGCTTCAAGGAAACTCAAACGGAGCCAAAATCGCTCCATACATCTGGTCGCCTGACATTATGAAAATTAGTACTCCTCAAGACATTTATAATGGATCGTTTTTCACACGAGGTGACGAGAGAAACAAAAAGATAATTGCCCTAGAACCAAACATTAATGCACTTAAGACATCGTTGATACCAATGGCAATCTGCGAAACGCTTTTCAGAGAAGATCCCGAAAAGTTCGAACATGCATTTATGTTTTGTGCCGGCCACTTTAGAGAAGATAAGAGAATGACAAGAGCACTTCTCACGTTCCAGGCGGCAGCAAAAGGCAAGATTACCTTTGAGGCAAGATATAGATTAGCCTATATCTTACAGCAAGGCAAGCTGATGATCCACCACCAGTTCTTAAACGCTCTTAACTATACAATGCTAGAAGCAAACTTCTATAGGTTACCACTAGTTCACAACTCAAACATGATGGAGTCTGGGTATTTCTATGAAGGCTCAAATGTATACGAAGGAGCTAGACAGACAGACGCAGCCCTTCACCACGAAGACCTTTCAGATGCCGAACTTGATCAATACGACGAGGCTTGCGATGACAACCTTTGGAGATACAGCATCGACAACCCAGAAAGCCTTCAGCGCTACGAAGAGTTGATATTAAACGTAATAAATAAAAAATAAATTACTTTTTCTATTTCTGTGCCTTATTTATTTTTAGAGAGAAAAAATTGGAGAGTTAGTTACGAAAAAAATATAGGGGTGAAAAAATGAAAATAGAAAACACAAGAACCGCAATTAAAAGGTCAAACGACCATTGTTCAATTCTATATTTTATATCACTTTTCACATTATCTCTTACCTCCACCGCCTGCTCAGGCGAAGACTACTTATCCCTTGACCCACCCGACGCCGCCCCGGCTAGACTGGAATGCACCGAGGCGACCAACACCGACTACGATTTTCATCACTGCGGAGAATGCGACAACTCTTGCAGCATCGACGATGCCGACTCTTGCATCCTTGGCGTCTGCATGTGCGGCACCGAGCCCTCCTGCCCGTCAGGCTTTGATTGCCGCTCTGGATCCTGCGTCGCCCGTGACCCCGACGGAGCCCCCTGCGAATTCGACCCCGAATGCCCAGTTGGACACGGATGCGTCGAAGGCCGCTGCACCTCCCTCGACTGCGTCCCAGAAGTTTGCGACGGGGTGGACAACGACTGCGACAGAAGAGTCGACGAAGGCCCCCTCCCTAGCACCCCCTTGGCCAGATACTGCGGAGCATCCGACCCATCCCTCACCCTGCCCTGTCAACCAGGCTCCCAGATCTGCCTCCCCGGAGGCACCTGGGGAGAGTGCCAAGGCGCCATCGACCCAAACCCAGAAATAGGAGCCTTTGCATGCGACGGCATCGATAACGACTGTGACGGCTGCATCGACTCATTCATGAACACTGCCGGCGTTTGCGAACGCCCCTCCGCCGACTCTCAGTACGATATCGTTTTTGTGGTTGACACCTCTGGAAGTATGACTGGCACGATTCATAGGATTGAAGCAGCCATCAGAGCATTCTCTTCAAGATATTCCGGCGACCCCCATTTTAGATTTGCACTAGTGACCATAGCCCGCCAAGTCGATCCCGCCAATGTCACGTTAATTAGACAGGACCTCACTGATGTTTATGGTGATTTTGAATTTTCAATCTCCTCTCTTCGTGCTAACGGATCCGGCGCTGAAGGCACATGGGACGCCCCATATTCTGTCATGACTGATCAATTAACTCGCCTCACCTCAACGGGCGATACAACAGATCCAATTCACGCTCTTGCTTGGAGAGAGTCTTCTATCCGAATTATTGTCAACCTCACCGACGAGCGTGGGCAAACTTATCTTGAGCCTCCCCTTATCGAAGAAGATGTCTGTAGAGCCGCAACCCACGGCGAGGTTTTAGTTTGGTTTACATCCCCCGCCCACAGAGGCAGTTATGATGCCTGTGGCGTTTGGTTTAGCTTGATTGACCTTGAGAGGTTCAACGAGAACTTAAGCTCCGTGTTTGTTGATCCTTGCCCATAGCACCACTACTTACTATAATGCTCTCTAGTAATAAGTGCCTTATAGAAATTGGCGATCTGGTAAGACTCATTGGTGACACCGACTGCCTGCTTGGCGTCGGCATTGTCCTCGACTACATAGAGGACTGCTCTTATATATTAGAGTCTTTTGATGTTTTTGAAGAGGGGTTTGACATAGACCTTTCCTCACTCCATGGTCCGGTCTTTTTGGTTATGTGGCAGTCAAGGACAGTTCTTACTCCCACTCGCCCCCGGTCATTATGGCTTTTCGCCCCAGAACTTGAAATAGTTTATTAATATTTTTGGCATTTTTACTTGTTTGCCACTAAATAAAGTGTTTACAAGGAGTTGTATATGGCCATTGATACTTTTTCATGGCAAGAACAGTTAAAACACATCTATAATGATTTAGAGTCTGGGCACATTGGCGTCGCCGAAGCAATTGAAATGGTCGAGGACGAACTCCTATTAGAGATGCCAGAAGAAGAAGCCGAATCGGTACTAGACAAGCTAAGAAATATGGAAGACGAGTGCCTTATTGAAACAGACGTCAACAGTGAAGCTGCGGCAAACTTGATAAACTCTTGGAGAGCAGAGTTTCTGGGAGAAACACCAGAAGAAGACTGGGGCGTCTTTTCCACAACTTGCGATTTTTACGATGAATAAAATATTAATGACGATTCTGCTCACCGCCCTCATCGGCTGTGAAGAGCCCACTATTATAACTTTTGATGCCGGCCCCGCCGGACCTTCTTTTGCTGAATCCGACAGCAAGTATAGAAGCGACATCATCTCTCCAGTATATTTTAGATCTGAATAAAAGTTTTTACAAGAATTCAGATATAGTGTATATTACTAATATGCATCAAGGAACAACTTCTGATAATGGAATATGGTATACTGTGTATGTTATAGGCGACCTAGGAATACACAAAGGCAAGCCACTCGCATTTTTCTATAGCCGTTTAGAGAATGAAGCTCGGAAGAAATGTAGTGAGTCGCTAAAGAACGGAAAGTGTTGTTTTATTAAGAAAGAACACTTCCCCCCCGCTATATACTAATATGCAAGAAAGACCAAAAGACAAGCCACTTATCACAGAGATTTTAGATAGGCAGCGCAATCAGTCAAAAAGAAAAGTTATCACCGAGTCAATCGGTGACATAGACGAGAACACCGATGAGGTGGAGGAAGATTCTCTTAATTCTCGTCTCCCAAGGAGGTGATTTTAATCACAGGTGGTTATAGCCACAACAGTTAGTTAGGTTAGAGAGAGAGTTTTCGAGATAGCTCAGTTGGTAGAGCAAGAAGCTGTTAACTTTTTGGTCGGGGGTTCGAGTCCTCCTCTCGAAGCCGCTGGGGCTGTAGCTCAGTTGGGAGAGCGCCTGCCTTGCACGCAGGAGGTCAAGGGTTCGACCCCCTTTAGCTCCACCATTACTATTTATAATAAATGGAAAATAAGTGGGAACCCGGTATGTTGGTAAAGACTGTTGACGCAGACTTCATTGCTTACTATTTTTCACTTGGTGGATTAATGTCGCAGACAGTAACAAAGGGCGATAGATACGATGAAAAGCTGTGGGTGAATAAAAAGGGTATCACCTTTAAGGTTAAGAAGCATGCTCAAAGATATTTGCCCCCTGGCGATTTCATAGGAGTGTTTTTTTCCAACACTCGTGAGAGTCTTTTCATTGAAAAAAAGTATTTGATCATATTATGACAGACTTAAAGATAGGTGATCTGGTTTATACCAACTCACTTCCAAGGGAACTTTGCATGATAGTGGATGTGAGAAATTATCTACAATACCCAAACAAGACGTTTATCATAAGACCGGTTATAGACCCAAAAAGGACTCGTGAAGTAGTCCCAGAGTCTTTAATACCGGCAGCTTCCGTGGAATAAAAGTTTTTTAGGTTTCTCTCCTCTATTTACTTTTAGGTGTAAGATGGCTTCATTGAGAAAAGTCACACCACCGGAGGATAATGATGTTAAAGACTTTTTTTAGAAGACCTACAGTAATAGCACTAGCGGCAACTATACTTCTTATAGTATCCTGCTCTTGTGGCAGCGCCACACAAATGCCCCAGTATGCCCGAAGCCCAGAGCAGATGTCGGAAATAAACTCTGCTGTTGTCGCACTAGTAAGGCCCTCAATAACGCTAGGGCTGTCCTCTACTACAGCCGCCCCCGAACATCAAGATGTTGAAGTTTCTTCAGAAGAAGAGGCGCAGTCCATAACGTACAGAATTTATTGTACCGGAGCTTTTATTAACGAAGATACGGTATTAACGGCGCACCACTGCATTGACGACAGGCACGAAGCCGGCCAACAGGTTCAGGTGGGAACATACGACGACTACATGGACACTCAAGCAACCTTCGCCCGCCGCCGCTGGCACTATTTTGATATTATCGCAGTTGACCCATCAAACGATCTTGCGTTATTAAGGCTATCCGCAGGAGAGTCCAGAGCATTTGATCACGGCGTTCTTGAGCTTGCCACCGACGACCCTCGCAACGGGGAGTTTGTTTTTGCAATGGGTCATCCCCGAGGCCTAGGCTGGACCCTGACACACGGAGTCGTTTCTCAGGCAACAAGAGTTGGAAATGCAGCATCCCCCGGCAATGATTCGGCAACGATCTTTGTTCAGTCAAGCGCCCAAGCCTATTACGGAAACTCTGGAGGTCCCCTAATGAATTCCAGAAATCAGATCATTGGAGTCGTTTCTCGTGGTGGCCCCTGGCACATTGTTATGTCCGTCCACGTCAGAGTAATACGCCCCTTTATTTGCGACTCCTCTCCGTCCCTTATCGAGTCCTGTTCTTATTCTTTCCTGTCCGCCGAAGAGCCCTCACGAGCAACCCCCTCGCCTCCTTTTGAGGTGACCATATTGGGACACCAAAGATGACACCATGGAGGACGAGGAACAAAATAATAATGTTTGTACCCCGTCCACCTGCGCTGACGCCCCGCCACCACTTACCGAGCCAACATTTATAGACGCAGCCACCGACTTTGTTTTGCCAGTGGCATTTATTTGTGTCATGCTCGTGCTCTTATCAAGGATCGAGAAGCTTAAATTGTTAGCCTTCCGAACCTTATTAAAGAGGTTTGAAAAATAATGCGGATATATAAGAAGTTGAAGGGCTGGCTCCTGAGCCTGTTGGGGACACTGGGCGTCCTCCACCGTCCCTGTTCTGTGCAAGGTCTACCTCGACCTAAACAAAAGCGCTTTGTAAGAAAACACAAAGGAGCAAGAGATAGAAATATATCCGAGTATGTTAAAAGGGTGCAGCAACTAGAGAAGCAATTAGCTGACGAACGCCTTGACAACATCCTTACAATGAACTCTGTGATGGTTGGGTATGAGGACCAAATCGCCGAACAAAGGTCGCTCTTGATTTCTGTCAACAGGATGCTAAAGGACACCATGAAATACCAAACCCCAGCACTGATAAGAGAAAAGTATTCATATAATTATTTTAGTAAAAGTATTGAGGAAATAGTTAAAGGAATCAGTACTTATATGAGCAGCAAAGGAAAAGGAAGTTCGTTATGAAAATGAGTTTTTGGAATAGAGTTATTCTTGTTATACGCTTGATGTTTTTTATGAGTGTGTCTAAGACCTTGCGATTATTATTCGCACAAGATGTACAGCCGCTCAATGATGAGAATAGAGAGAACAGGGCAGAGTTAAGAAGAAATAAAGAAACAATGGAAAAGCAGTCGTTAAGACTACACGAGTACATGAGCCAGACGGTAGAGCAAGATAGTAGAATTGTGATTCTCGAAGGCCAGCTTCAAGCGACCGATGCGGAGTCTAAAGAGAGGATTACATCCATCGCAAAAGACTTAAGCGAGGCTTCTTCCATGGCTGCAACTCTAGAGGTTAAATCTGCCTCATTGGAGTCACAGCTAGCAGAAACAAGAGAACTCATAGTTGATAAGGACCAGAAGAACAGATCGCATCTCGCCGACATTCACAAGAAGCATACAGAAGAGTTAGATGCCCACGTCCAAGCAGGGCGATTGTTGTTGAAATCAGAAAAGCAAAACACAGAAGCTATTCTTCAAGATGTTCTTTACGAGCTAAGAGGCAAGGGAGGTGACGACAATCGGTACGAGGACAGTAAAGCCGGCGAATACTGCAAGAATTTAACTGTTCACTCTTGCCGTTCCCTTCGACAGATTAAAAAGATTCAAACGAGGATCGAGGAATGCGAGCAGAGAATCCAAGCGCACTTCGCCAACCGTGACCAAGCGGACCTCGCCAACGAGTAGCCCTCCCAGCCGGGTGCGCCGCCGCCCCCTCCTGAAAAACCCGGCTCTAAAAAAATTTTCCCCTTTTTTCTTGACATTGCTCTTCACTTATGATAGAGTGTGTATAAAGAAAGGTCAGATATATGAGTAATACAAAAACTTGGACTGTTATTATGAACGAAGGAACTACGGGATATAGTAGCTTTCATCATACTTCGAAATTTGATTCTAGAGATTCGGTATTCGGAGAGTTAAGGATGCAAGGAATTTATCCTGTTGCTATTGTATACGGGAAGCGTGACATTTGCTTTTCAACTACTAGCCTTACACAAGTGTTGGGCTCTAGCATTATTCCTGTTGACACTCCGAGGTATTGGGACGGGGGATGACTATTTAATATTATAGAGAGGTGTCCGAGTGGTCTAAGGAGCACGCTTGGAAAGCGTGTGTTGGGAAACCAACCGGGGGTTCGAATCCCTTCCTCTCTGCCGAGCCCCCGCCCGCCGGGGGTTTTTTTATGGTATGCTATATTTACGAGAAGCCATGTCAACCAAGAAGAATAAAAAAGCCAAAGTTAAGAGTGTGACAGCAAAGTCTCATTCTCGCCGGGGACCTTCGGGCTCTGGCCCTCACGGTACAAACAAGTATTCTCGCAAGATAAAGCATAAAAAAGGGCACGACGCATCTGAATAATATTCGGAAAAACGGTAAATATCCGCAATCATTACACAAAAAAAGGAAAAAAAAGTCGTAATATGCTTGACATTTCCTGGGAATTATGATACGCTTAGTATGTATTTGAGAGAGAGGGAAGAGAGATTAATGAGCAATCATGGTTCGTTAGCAGAGAAGGGCGACTTGGTTCGAGTTCTTGATGCGGGCGGTCGCCCAACAAACTACCTTGGTGTTGTGATGGGTGTTCGCTTTGACAGTACCATCACCGGCCCAGATCGGAAAATGCTCTTGGTTGCCGCTGATGCTAGTCTGGGACCGGCGCAGTGGAGCATCGCAAGTTATTTCCGCATTGTTGCCCGTGGGGTATGGAATGCTTAAGCCTAAGCCTGGTGATCTGGTTCGGATATTGGTTTCTACACTGCTCCACAAAAAGAATTCAATCGGTCTTGTGGTTGCTGTACGACGGGAGAGCGACTATAAACTCAACCCTGTAGCCACTGTTGTTCTGGGTGGCGAAAAGATACGCATCACCCCCCGCTGGCTGGAGGTGGTCAGTGAAGCCCGGTGATCTGGTAAGGACGACTGGCTTCGGACCAGGGGGCAGCGTCGGCGAGATTGGGATCATATTGGAAGATACCCATTCTTTCGGTACACCCTGTAGAATATGGAAAGTTTGTTTTTTCCTTGGTACAATTACACTAAACATTGCTTGGCAGGGATTAGAGGTGATCAGTGAGTCCTAAAAAAATGAAGAAAAAAATGAAGGTCGGCGACTTAGTAAAATGGACCCACCCCGAAGCGGAGGGTTTTGGTATCATTATCCCCTTTGAAGAAGT